>Ga0137378_10003465_pt1 | contig 13677 bp, 13 predicted proteins | sample SagtaG_21_FD_104813 | JGI IMG/M metagenome (GOLD analysis project Ga0137378, IMG submission 104813) | Vadose zone soil microbial communities from Sagehorn Ranch, Mendocino, California, USA - Sage2_L_60_16 metaG | ecosystem: Environmental > Terrestrial > Soil > Vadose zone | place: USA... | reverse complement strand
CAGGGAATATTATGAAGGGGACCGAGATGACAGGTGCTCTCCAGACTACTGTATCCCCCACGTGAACGCGGACTGTTCCAGGAACAAATCTCACCACCTCAGCGTTATGAAAGACCACATTTCCGCAAGCTACTTGGTTAGCGCCTGATTCGCCGACGGCCTGGGCCACACTAACAAACCAGCCTGCGCTCTGAATTCGAATATTCTGGATCCCGTTACCGCTTACCGGGGTTGTGATTTCCGTAAAGCTCTGTCCGGTTCCATCCGGCCCAGCCGTGATGCCGTTCAGGACGAACGGAGCGAGGAGGAATGGACTAGTCTGCGCTACTGCGCCGCAAACTCCATAGTCGATACCAGCGGAGTAAGCTTGGCCAGGAGTCAAACCTGACAAGCTCACCTTCACGGCTATTGTCGAGCATACGCTCGAAACTGATACATCGAGCGAGGCCGTTCCGGTTACGGTCGATCCTTTCGTAGCTGTCAGTGCCACAGTCGCGGTTTCAGGTGCCGCTGTGCCAGCTGCAACGTAGTGAGTTACAGTATTGTCCGGACCCGTCGTAGTCTGGGGGGCCCGGTCCGACGCGAGGGCATGCCGTGCAGAGGTGAGGTCAGCCTGCAATTGTTGTCGGGCCTGGACGGAATATTCCTGTTGGGTGAATGGATAGGGCGTACCAGCTGGGTGGACGATTACCACTCCCTGCATTCCAGCTTGGACCACAGACAGGTAGACGAAGGCTCCCGGGTTGCCGAAGGTGAGCGAGAACGTGTCGTTGCCGTGAGGGAGTGGGAAGTTATTGTCCCAGTTGAATCCTGGAGGAAGCATGAGGCCCGAGCCAGCGAAACTTGTCCCATCATAAGGTGATGGCGGAGGGACTGGACAAGGTGCAAAGTCGGAGGCAGCGGCGCAATCTTCAGGGACGGGACGCGTGCCGAAGAAGGTGACCGTGTGAGGCTCGCCAGAATTGAGAGTCCACACCACCGTATCTCCAACATCTACTGTTATCACGTGTGGATAGTAGGCTTCGCCCTGAACAGCCCCATCGGGGGACTGACCACCAACCGACACATGCCAAGTCTGAGGCCCACTCGATCCAGTACGCTGCGCGTAGGCTGACGGGAAAGCGCACACACCCATCATCAGTGTGAGTGGTAAGATACCGCCGACCACGAATCTGGAAGGTATCAACGGCTGCGTGGCAGGGAAACATCATTTCGTATTTAATATGATATGCACATGCAATCGAGAACTGTGCGAACGACTAGTCGGTGAACTTACGATATTGTGAGAGTGTAGGCTGGGTGGATCTCGGCCCAGTTGGAGTGGTCCGTATCCAGAACGTAGGGTCCGGTGACTGTGATGCGGTCATTGACGCTGGGTATCGTGATGTTGTTCGTGTAGTTCTCGCAGGCCGATACCGCGTCGGGCTGAGTTATGGGCAGTGCACAGATTATCTCGACAATCAGGTCGCCGTACTGGTACCGGTCATTCGCGCTATTGGTGAGACCGCTGTACTGAGAGTCAAGGGCCAGTCGCAAGTGGTAATCTCCGTCAGCCTCTTCGAATACATTTTCGACTACTCCTGAAGCTGTCACGCAGGATTTGATGACGTTGAGACGGTACGAATTGTAGACGTGGCTCGATATAGAATCCGGGTCAATGCAACCAGACTGATCCGACCCGGGAGAGCCGCTATGAGTAACGTAGTAACCAGTCACACCTGCCCCAACCGCGATCAAAACAGCCGCAAGCGCGGCAATCACAGACCTCCTTAAGATACCTCCACCAGCTAATCCCGCGATCTCCCAGTGGCTCTTATTAGGATCGCACCGAAAATTGCATACTGTCTATCTCCATGAGCGAAGATGATTCGCATAACATTCCAGAACCGATGACTGAAGAGCAGATTCGGAGAATAACGGTCGGCCCACCCCCGAAGCAGATGAGCGGGAAGGTTGCCCTTGTCGACTATGATCCAGCATGGCCGGTACTATTTGCCCGGGAGAATGAGCGAATCAAGTCGGCCTTAGGCGCGAAGGCTCTTTCCATAGAGCACGTGGGCTCAACGTCAGTACCAGGGCTTCCTGCAAAGCCAATCATCGACATACTCCTCGTTGTAGAGAGTTCTGCAGACGAGAAATCGTATCTCCCGACGCTCGAAGAGGCGGGTTACGTGCTGAGAATCCGAGAACCTGATTGGCATGAGCATCGAATGTTCAAGGGTCCGGACACGAACATCAACCTTCACGCGTTCAGCAAAGGCGATGAGGAGATAGAAAGGATGCTGACTTTCAGAGACTGGCTCCGCGAGAATCCGGATGACCGAGACTTCTACCTGAGGACCAAGAGAGAACTGGCCCAGAAAGACTGGCATTACCTCCAGAACTACGCTGACGCAAAGTCCAAGGTGGTCGAGTCTATAATCGCGCGAAAACGCTCGTCAAGACGCATCGCTCAGGAGTAGTCCTTCACGTCAGTCTCGGCGTTCGATTATCTTCACTCCGCACTGCGAGAGATAGCCAATATTGCATGGGAAGATTCGATTGAGCTTACGATGAAGATCGGGCTGATGATCTTTCTGGCCAACACCCGCGAAGACAACAGCAAGCAAGGCGGCAGGGAGTGCTGAGAAGTAATGACAGCCACCGTGAAATCTAGAGACGGTACAAAGATCGCATACGACAAAGTGGGCACTGGGCCAATTGTAATACTGGTGCTCGGAGCTCTGAATTCAAGGAAGTCTGGCGCGAGTCTGGCTAAGCTGCTTGCGTCTCGCTTCACAGTCATAAGCTATGACCGGCGCGGACGCGGCGGTAGCACTGATACCGCGCCATATGCACCTCAACGTGAAGTTGAAGATGTAGCGGCGTTAATCGGTGAGGTTGGTGGACCGGTATGCCTCTACGGTCACTCTTCCGGTGCGGCCATCGCTCTCGAAGCTGCAATCAGACTTCGCCAACACATCAGGAAATTAGCCATATACGAAGCGCCCTACGCTTTAGACCCCGATGCCCGCAAGGCCGCTAAAGAGTACAACACACTGCTCAAGAAATTGCTCAAATCTGGACGCAATGCTGATGCCGTGGCTCTGTTCATCAAACTTGTAGGGGTGTCTGACAAGCAGATTCAGGCTATGAGACGCTTGCCGATGTGGCGAGGATTGGAAGCCATGGCCCCGACCTTAGCATATGACAGCGACGTTCTAGGTGAGGGCCATTCTTTGCCTACTCGTCTCTTATCGCGCGTTACTACTCCCACACTTGTCATGCACGGCGGTGCGGGAACTCCATCTATGCGCGATGCGGCTCAAGCAATCACCAAAGCCGTTCCAAATTCGCAACTGCGTATGCTGGCCGGCCAGACGCACGGTGTAAGGCCCAAATTCATTGCGCCGGTATTGGCAGACTTCTTCGAGTGATAAAACAGTGAAGGTTGGGCTGATGGTCTTTCTCGCGAACGAACGCGAAAACAACAAACCCCGCCCTTATGATTCGATCCGGGAAGTCGCAGAGCAGGCAGAGAAGGATGGTTTTGACAGTATCTGGCTTCCTGACCATTTCTTCTATCGTAATCCTGGTGAACCGACCCGGGGAATCTGGGAATGCTGGACCATGCTGGCGGCGCTGGCGGAAGCGACCCAGCGCGTCGAGATCGGCACGCTGGTGACCTGCAACTCCTTCCGCAATCCAGCCATCCTAGCAAAGATGGCGACGACCGTCGACGAGGTGAGCCACGGCCGGTTGATCCTTGGTGTCGGCGCGGGCTGGAACGAACCCGAGTATCAGGCATTCGGACTACCCTTCGATCACCGCGTGGACCGCTTCGAAGAAGCCCTACAGATCCTCAAACCACTGCTACGTGACGGGCATGTCGACTTCGCCGGACATTATTATCAAGCGCGAAACTGCGAGATCGCGCCGCGCGGTCCGCGGTCAGAAGGGCCGCCGTTGATGGTGGGAAGCGAAGGGGGTCCGCGCATGCTCAAGCTGACAGCAAAGTACGCCGACCTCTGGAACACCGGCTACATGGGCAAACCTGAGACCCTGGCCGATCGTCGAGTTAAGGTGGAAATTGCGTGCCGCGAGATCAAGCGCGACCCCGTGACGCTAGGCGTCACGGCGCTCATCGGCCTCTGGTATCCGGATCTCCAAGCGAACAAACCAAAATTCTTTGACAATCCTCTGACAGGTACTGTGCAAGAGATCGCGTCGGCAATGCGCGGCTATGCCAAACTCGGCGCCCAGCACATCATGTTTCAAGTCGAGCCCTACACGGGCGAAGCACGGCATCGTCTGACCGAGGCGCTCCAACTCTACCGCGGTATGGAGCAACAATCGGAAAGAAGCTAACCGTGACGAGCATCAGCTCAAAACCATGCGCCTACCTCTTCTTGGAATTAACGCAAATTACTATGACCTGGCCTTCAACTCGGCATTGTGTTTTTCCACTGAGGCACCTTCTCGAACGCGGTTCCCAGACCGTTCCGGGTGATGTTCGGGTTTCTCGAACTGGGCTGGGATTACATTGAGGAAACCAAGGCCTTGGGGTCCGCTGTGGAAGGTACCAGCAGAGCTATCCGAATAACAATCAGCTTTCATGTGCCTAACGCCGCCAAGTAGTGTATTCCTTTGCCTACGAAGTTGAACCGGCTATTCCGATTGTACTCCATGCAGAGAAATACTCTCAACGCCAATCTCGGTCCTAGGGGGTTTCTTGACATGGCAGTGAGCAGGCCCAACTTGGAGCTAGTCGAGACAGCGAGAGACAGAATCACCATTGTGGCAGACTTTCCCCATCTCAGCCCGGCCCTACTCTTCGACTACTGGACAAGTATTGATCTGCTCAAGAAATGGTGGCCCCCGTCTGCGGAGTTGCAGCCCGAGGTAGGTGGGACATATCATTTTTCCTGGCCCAAACAAGACTGGCACCTTCGGGGCAAGTTCACCATGTTCGACAGAGGGAAGACACTCGGCTTCACGTGGAAGTGGGACCATGAATCCATCGACGTAACCAGGGTCACACTGCACTTCCAACCAATGCCAAACGGGGGAACAAAACTTACCCTTCAGCACGAAGGCTATTCGAAGAACTCGGAAGCGAAGAAGACAAGGGACGAACATATCGAAGGCTGGACTTTCTTTCTGAGGAAGCTCCAAGAACAAGGCCAGGAACCATAAAGCCCCCTTCAGGCTAGCGCGCATGCGGCGCTGCAAGCCCATTGAAGTATTCAGAGATATTGCTCCATTCGCATTCGGCTCGCTCTAACGAGTTGAGATATGACGTCCCTTCCACTTCGAAGCGCAGAGCCTTCCATTTGCCCAAGAAGTTTACAGCATCGTCGAGTCTTGAGGTCAGGATATTGTAAGATTGTAGACTGGGTGGATCTCAGCCCAGCTGTAATGGCTCGTGTCCAGGACGTAGGGTCCCGTCACTGTGATATGGTCGTTGACGCTTGGTATTGGGATGCTGTTTGTGTAGTTCTGGCAGGCTGAGACTGCATCGGACTGGCTTATGGGTAGCGCGCAGATTATTTCGACGACTAGGTCGCCGTACTGGTACTGGTCATTCGCGCTGTTAGTGAGGTCGCTGTACTGGGAGTCGAGGGCCGATCGCACATGGTAATCTCCATCGGCCTCTTCGAACACATTTTCGACAACTCCAGAAGCAGTTACGCAGGGCTTGATGAGATTTAGACGGTAGGAATTGTAAACGTGATTCGATATTGAGTCCGGGGTCACTGCAACTAGACTGATTCGACCCGGGAGTTCCAGTCTGAGTAGCGTAGTAGCCAGTTACGCCTGCATCAACCGCAATCACCACAGCGGCGAGTGCGACCGGCAACACAGTCTTCCTCAAGAGCCTTCAGGAGCAGATGTTTATCGGTACATTAGTCGAATAACTTTTGCATCTGCGTGAATGATATCATCTGCTACGGACCACTTTTCGCATGATCCATTTGCTTGTTCCGAGTGCACCGAGCGGACGGAATCCGAGTTTAGTGAACATTGAGTGTGTTCCACCCCACAAGAATGAGCTTGAGTATGGTTTCCCTCGTGTGTCAATTGGATACCCGTCTACTGTCCCGCCTCCTTTGCCGACGATGATGCGCAGCGCGCCTTGCAATGCAGCTTTCGAAACTCCCTCCTTCCTATGATCGCGGTCGACGAAGAAGCACGTAATTCTCCAGTCGGGCGGAGCCACGTCCAGCTTGCTGTATCCGCTCATCCGGCCGGGGAGCTCTACGGGGGGTCCGAACTGGCACCAGCCAACAACATCCGCACCATCGTAGACGAGCGCGGCGTGGGACCGATCCGCTCGAACAAGCTTCTCCTTGAGCGCCCGATGCTTTCCAGCCCACTCTTTCTCCTCGCTGCGCTTCAGGTGGAAAGCGGTACACCAGCAACCACCCCAGACCCCATTGTGCTTCTCCACCACCCGCTCAAAATCTGGCCACGTTTCCTTTCCGAGTTCCTTGATCTGAAACTGCGCCTTGGGCTGTCTCCCGCTCTTGGTGTGAGACGGCAGGGCGTGTTCTGAGTTTACACGCGGGACGGCCAGCTCTTTCATGATCAATTAGATCTCATCAGAGACTATGTAAGAATGAGCCTGCGCAGCAAACGCTGTGGACAATCTCCCTACTCAGTTCTTAAGTGTGGCAGAATGACCTGCTCATATGGCCGAAGAGTGAATGCGGAGAAATATCACGATCCCTATTTTAGTTGTGATATCCCTATTGTTCTTCGTACTTGCTCCGATTGTGCCGCTTGGATGGCCTTCCGGAACTTATCAATCGTCGTATCATTATGACTGTCCCGCCGGCGATAATAGGGTCCAGGGTTTGCCTCTACCCTACACCATGTCGATTTCCTATGCCATCTTCAAAGTCGGCTTCATCTATGATCAACAGTTGAATCCTCCGCTGGCCTTCGAGACCGGTTCGACAATCAACCTTCCTTGCAATTTCTGATTCAGTCGATGCAAGACTCAACCTCAGAATGCCGTGGACTCACGTTTCATTCGGCAGCGGGAGGCTGACCTGACGTCTCTTACTTTTTCACCAGCCCATAGGCGAGAGTAGCGCTACGTGTGCCGTGAGCTTGATGCCTAGCTACTGGCCAGAGTACATGTTCATCAGCGGATAGTTGTCCTGGTTGTAGCTGAAGATGTAGGGAGTGTCTCCTATGCCGTCAGGGCTGGGACATACATCCTGGTTCGGCCCACTACAATTGTCCACACCGGTGTAGTCGGACCAGTAGTTCCCACCGCTAGGATAGCCATTGTCCCATACGTTCAGGGTCGAATTGACGTCTGTTGCCTGGACCGTGTTGTTGAGAAAGTTGTTGTGAAACACCTGCACATTTGTCGTGATTTTCAGAACGACACCTTGCTGGTTTGACTGGATGTTGTTGCCGGTGACGGTTATGTTCGAAGAGTCTGCTACGCCGACAGCGGTTGTTGAATTTGAGATATTGTTGCTTTGAATCGATATATTGCTGGAGAGGGAAATTGCGAGAGGGTCGGTGGAGTGCGTGATATTATTGTTGGAAACGTCTATCTCCACGCTCGAACTGACCCCTATGGCAGGTATGGGTGGAGTACCGCCGGCGCCGCCGGAGGTCTGAACATCATTTCCTTTGATCGAAGCGCTCCAGCAATTGTTCATGATTATTGCACCGTACCCGGCGTCTAGTATTCGGTTATCTGATATTCCAAGGAAATTTGAGTCTTTGACTAGTATTGCCCAGTCACTGTGAAAGTTGTTCCTGGAGATTGTAACGTGATCGGAACTCTCGATCCGCAAGCCGGTGAAATCTGTGGTGCAACAGCCCGCGGCGAGATTGTTGTCGGAGATCGTGATGTTGGAGGAGTCTGCTAAGACGATACTGTAATGAAGATTGTTTGTTATTGACACGTGGGATGAGGACGAGACGCTGATACTTCCGCCGACACCAACAGAATTGTTGGAAAGTTGGACCTGGTCGGAGGAATCGACGCTGATCTGTCCGCTGTAATCGGAGATTCTGACTTGCGTTGAGCCGGTAACCATTATCTTGCCTGCCCCTGTGATATTTTCTAAGACTGCGTTCGAGTCAAATGCCATCTCCACGATGGAGAAACCGTAAGATTCAGCAACTCTGAAATTGGTTATTGTGACATTGCTAGAGGTCGCCACTATCAGTTCGCCGGACCCCATAGAGTCAAGGTTGAGTTCTGAGGAATCCTTGTAAAACAACAGTGGTTGTCCGTTCGCCGTATTGTCGGACGTTATGGTTATGGAATCGAGTTGTTCGGCTGACGTCTCTCTTAGGAGTATCTGGCTGAGCGTGTTGTTCTGAACGGTGACTCCGGTCGAGTTGACAATTGAAATGCCGAATGGAAGTTCAGGTAATGTGTTACTGGTCAGCGTGATGTTGCTCGATGAGGTCGCTGTGACAAAGCTGTGTGCGAACCCTGATTCAGAGACGGTGACGTTCTCGGAAGAGACTATGTTGACTTGGTTGATCACGTCGTTTGAAACGAGTATGTTGCTTGATGAATCGACTATTAGGCTCCACTGATAGTCCGTGGACTGGGAGTTCTCTAGTGCGCCGTTTGCAACGCTTGTCATATTGATGCTGTAGAAGTACCAATCGGTCGAGTAAACGTGCACGCTGCGAATCACAAAATAATCAGTCGTATCATGTATGAGTATTCCTGGGTTTCGACAGCATACGGAAATGCTCCAGCCCTCGATGATGTAAGGGTCCGACGCTGTACCTGTTCCTCCGGTTACGCCATTCGCGGATGTGAAGTCGGAGTCGCCATTGATGACAATCGGTTCATGTGTTGGGTAGGATGAAGAGTCTCCTTTAGCGGACCTGGGTAGCGCAACAGTCAGAGCGGTCATGCTCATCAGGAATATTACAATGACCAGTCGGACAAGATTAGCCCGTTTCAAAACGCATACAGCGGCCATGACAATCTCCGGGAATATCAGCGGTGCGTACACAATTGCTGTTGGGCCTAACACAGACGATGCGAAACCTCGAGAGAGCGGGATGAACAATGCGGATCGAATACACCCGATGATTACGAGGGCGATGCATAGATATCGGCCAAATAGGCTCGGGTCTATCTCCGGCCTGATGGGCTGAGGTTCGGGGTGGCCGTGTCTAGGTTGGAGAGAACGCGGCTCTGACACGTAGGGCCATCGCAAAATACCTTAGGCGTTCTTGCTCAGACCTGCACACAATTGCCTGCAGTTGAACCCTAATCAGAGCTCTCATGCTCAAGTGTAGGAGACCGTACACTCAAGCCTATTATTCCAAGTCACAGAAACGGTCTTCTCATGCATAGTGGATGGCGAACACCAGCCCTGATAGTTATCGTCGCGCTCATATTAGGTCCCACGATTCCGTTCTCGCCTCCGCACCTTGCTCGCGCGACATCTTCTCCCTCAGCACTCGACGGACTGGGAAGTAGCATAAATTGCGGTACGGGACTAGCGACTGGCTCTCCTCCATTCCTCAGTTGTGTGTCTGATTCGATCAGCACGACCAGTGCTGGTGATGCGATAATCGTACTGGCTGAGTGTGGCTATCGTGTTCCATGCTACGATAATATTTCCTCCGTCTTCGACCAGACCGGTCTAAGCTTCGTCCCGCGTATCGCAACTCCTCCTAACGGGCAACTTATGGAATACTACGCAGTTGCGCCCACCATCTTGATGAGTGACAATGTCACCGTTGAGTTCTACCGCGACCCATACTGCTGCATTATGCAAATGCTGGTACTCGCAGTCAGTGGGGTGAGCGCAAGTGCAACATTCGACCCTAGTCCGTCGATACCGGCAACTTCAACATGCAACGTTACGAGCACAGCCTACAACGGATCCTGCTCCATAACCGCCAATACATCCACATCGGGCTTTGTATTTGCCACGGTTGCGATCAACGATGACCCATCATGTATTGGGACTCCTTCGGGTTTTGCGAGAACCTACGCTGATAGTCATTCGTTCCCCAGCGACAGTAGTTGGGACATCTATTATGCAACAGACCCTGTGCCCCCGCAGAGTCTCACTTTCAATTGCGATGGTACCCAGGCAACGGGAATGCTGCTCGACGCACTAAGCCTGGGTGGCGCCGCTGACCCCCCAGCCGCTCCGGGAGGCGGAGCGGGCCGCTCACCCTTACGACTGTGAGCACCCTCCCAAAGCGCACAACAGAATTGCAGATTCGAACCTGAATGCCGCTTCGCTGCTGCGAGACGCCTCGCAGTATCCACAGATGCCAATATGATCGCATTCCCCAACTAGTTTTATGGCCTTAGGATTTTTTGGGTATGTGTTGATAATGTTTCTAGATTCAGGACGTGGTTACGAGCTTTGCCCTGATCGACAGCGGACTGAAGATTCTGACGGGTAAGAACGCTGATAGTATCGCGGCGATTCTTTAGTGGGAGGTCGCCGCGGTCAGTTTAGCCTGGCTCCGCATTTTGTGCAGAAAGTGGCTGAGGTGATATTCTGTGTGCCGCAGGTGGGGCAGGGCTTCATTCCAGCCTGGAACGTCGCTGTTGGTCCCATGGGCATCTGGCCTGGAGGGGGCTGTGAGATTCTTGCAAGATTGGAGTAGTAGTATACGGCCATTAGTATCGGGAATAGTGGCTGGTAGAGTGCTGAGAGAATCCCGTTGACCACTGGGCCTATGATGCCCAGAGGCGCTGTTATCGCGCTGAAGATGAGCGAGGCGATCAGGACGATTATTCCGAGGACAAGGAATGTTCCGAAGGTCTTGGCCCACCGGTGGCTGACGAGCTGACGGCTCCTCCCCATACTCTCGGTTACTCCCTTGTTCTCGATCAGGAGGACTGGGAGTGCGAGGGAGAACATTATCGCTAGTATGATTCCGGGGACGATTAGAGCGATGACGCCTAGGAAGACGATGATCCCGACGATTATGCTGAGCGCCCAGATCGAGAGAAGTCTTGAGACAGCGAATCTGATTGATGCTCCGAGGCTAACTTGGCCCTTCGTAATCTGTTCGGAGGCCATTTTGACTGCGCTGCCCTCGGCAATAGTAGAGAATACAATATTCACAACGAAGATTACAGCGATAAGCAGGAATAATGCTCCAAACAACGCGGAGAAATAGGATGAGAACTGTTGAGGCGTGGGATTGACAGGAAGAATCGGGAGGACGAACGCTTGCTGCGCCAGCGTAGTAGCGACCTGGACGATCACTCCCACGACCGCAAAGAGAACGAAATACTTCGAAAAGTCTCGTCGGTACACCTCGAAGGTTTTCGAGATAACCTCGCCGAGACCCAATTCGCGTCCAATACCTTGCTCCGGCTGCATCGTCATGTCAACCCATCCTGGTATGGAGCGCCATCGCCTCGTGTATATCACCTTGCCTTGCCTCATCATTTCAAATTTAGTGCGCCTCTCTGAGACAGAGTGCTGAACTAGTCAAGGCTGACGAATTCGTAAGAATCACAACTCTTATTGAGTGACTCCGTCGTGCAGCGTGAAGAACCGATGAGTTCTTACTCGAAGGCTGGTGCGGCAGGCGTAGTTCTCCTGGTCACTATCATAGAGGACGCTGGGTTGATCGCCTGGTTGATACTAGCCCGCGCCTCCATGTTCTACCAGAGCATCCCAATCGCCCCGCTCGTCCTCCTTCTAGTGCTCCTCGTCGAGCATTCGATCATGCAGCGCGCGGAGAATCCGAATTTTACCGGCAAAGTATTCGCGCAAATATTTGGCTTTAGCTTGCTTGAAGTGGTCAACTGGAGCGTCTGGCTGACCCTCCTCTCCAACACTTCGTCCCTGCTCTCGATGAGTTCGCTAATCGCCTCGCTCTACTTCTTTGTCGGCTTCTATATTGAACACCAGATCACAGAGAACGTGATCACGCAACAGCCATATCTCCGCTTTAGAAATCCAAGAGGCGCGATCACGGCAGGAGTCATTCTTGAGACTCTGAGCGAAGGCGTCGGAGCACGCCTCTGGTTGCTTTATGGACCGATAGGTCCGATATTCCTCGTAGTAGGCTCGTTGATAGAGCACTCGATCCAATACATAGTTGGAAGATTGCCCATAACGGGTCTCGTTCCAGCCCCTGAATCTACGTAGAGTAAAAGTCAAGCTCGGTTCCATCCCGCGTTTGATCTCGGGCTTCAAGAGCTTCCGCTGTTGCCTTCGAGCATTCAAATCTTCATATTCTTAGATGAACAATTATCGATAGCCAGCAATATTTTGATAGCGGATCCTCTCAAGGCTTAAATTCTCGAGAGAGGAACGCGAATCGAAAAATGTTATCGACAATATCCACTCGCCAAGCAAGGCTTGCAAGGTCAACGATTCTTTCTCTCTCGATTCTAGCAGTTGCAGTCCTCGCAGTGTTTGCCAGTATCGCTCATGCGGAATCGGTTGTCACAGTAATCCCGGTGAACAATAAACCCCTAGGGGTCGCGGTCAACCCTCTGACTAACAGGATCTACGTTGCCGCTAGTTTGAATTTCGAGGGAAACGTTGCGGTCATAGATGGTGCGACGAATACCGTCATCGATAGGATTCCCACAGGGACCGGAACCTCCGCGTTCAAGATCGCGGTCAACCCTGCCACCAACATGGTGTATGTGACTAATACGTTGGGAAGCAGCGTCGTCGTAATGGACGGGCGTTCTGACACAGTAGCAACGAGCATAGCTGTCTGCGGCGCTGGCAGCCCGAACAATGTGGCAGTGAATTGGTGGACGAACAGAGTCTACGTAGCCTGTTCAGGACCTGCCGCTCTCGCGATAATAGACGGACAAACCAACGCCGTCGTCACCACAGTGCCACTCTCAGCCTACGTAGGCAGCGCCCGTCCAGTCGCCGTGAACATAGGCACAAACAGGATCTACGTCGGCGACGGCTCCGGCAGAATCGTTGTGGTGCTTGACGGCAAAACCAGTGGCGTGATCGCCAGTATCGTAGCCGGAAGCGACTTCCACCTCGGAATAGACGTCAACCCCTTCACTAACATGGTTTATGTCTCAAACGATGTTGCTTATGGCGCGCCCGGTTGGCCCTATGGATCTGTCTCTGTCATCAACGGCTCTAGTAATGTAGCGGTTGCAACGATCCCAGTTGGGCCAAGCCCGTACGGCGTCGGTGTTGACTCTACGACGAACAGGGTCTATGTCGCAAACAGTGCTGGCACCAGCAACAGCAGTAGCATCTCTGTGATCGATGGCAAGACCAATATTGTCACCGCCACAGTTCCAGCCCCGGCATGGGCGATTGACGTGACAGCCAACCCTTGGACCCGCCTGGTCTACGTTGCCGAATACTACACCTGCAAATCCAGCAGTTGTTCCGCGGATCCAAACCAGAATTCGGTCCTCGTCATATCAGAGACACCTCCAGACCAAGGCTCGAACTGAGCATCCATAGGTCCTCGTCAGTAACTCCAAAACCTCCCCGTTTTCTTTTTCTGGTAGGCTTATTGGCCCTAGTGATTGATTACCTACCGGCGGGGCGCTTGGTTTCTTCCGTTCGTCGACTGGAGCTGACTTCTATGAGTTCTTTTACCAAGGAGCGAATGTCAAGAAGAATTTCCATCTGGATCATGTAAAAGTCCATCATCGTCCGGCTTCTTCCAGCCTGTCTGATGATCTCTTCATTGGTCCTCATTTGCAGTCCGCCCCGATGT
>Ga0137378_10003452_pt1 | contig 13704 bp, 12 predicted proteins | sample SagtaG_21_FD_104813 | JGI IMG/M metagenome (GOLD analysis project Ga0137378, IMG submission 104813) | Vadose zone soil microbial communities from Sagehorn Ranch, Mendocino, California, USA - Sage2_L_60_16 metaG | ecosystem: Environmental > Terrestrial > Soil > Vadose zone | place: USA... | reverse complement strand
GCGGTACTCGCTCGCGTGGAGCTGAACGACATCGGCGGGAAAGCCGGCAGAGAGCTGCGGGACCTGTGGTCGCTGATACGGGCCGGTGGCAATCACTACGTTTCGCGCCTTCAGTTCACCGTGGTCCGTGAGGACCACGTAGCGGCCGGCCTGCGCGTCCGGCCGGAGCGAGAGCACGTTGACTCCGGTTCTGAGGGGCGCCTGGATCCTCGCGCCGTAGTCCTCGATGAAGCGCAGGATGTCGTCCTTGTGCGAGAACCCGTCCGGGTCGTCCCCAGTATAGGCGTAGCCCGGCAGCTCGATACTCCAGTTCGGGAACTGGAACATGAGCGAGTCCCACCGCTGCGCGCGCCAGTTTTCTGCCACGCGCGCGCGCTCCAGGACGAGGTGCTCCTGGCGGCGCTCTTTCAGGTGATAGCTCATAGCAAGGCCGGCCTGGCCCCCACCGATGACGACGGTCTCGACGCTCTCCATCACAACAAAGCGATTCCGTCGCGCTTACTCAGGCTTGAGTCCAGCCGAGCGAGCCGCGTCACTCCAATCGATGAGCTGCTGCTTAAGGAAAGCGCCCAGCTCGCCGGGCGTCGAGCCGCCGGGTTCGAATCCTTGCTTTTCAAATTGTTCGCGTATCTCCGGGCGCTTCAGGATGACGTTCACCTCGCGGGAGAGCTTGTCGATGACGTCCATTGGTGTCTTTGCAGGCGCGAACAGACCGGCCCAGACAACCACGGAAACGCGTGGCATTCCCGCTTCGGCAATGGTGGGCACGCTCGGAAGCAGCGAACTCCTCGTTGGGAGCAGCGCCGCGAGGGCGCGAAGCCTGCCTTCCTTTACCAACGGAACGACCGACGCACCTGTGCCTACGACCAATTGAACGCGTGCGCTCAGTAGATCGGGGAGCGTCAAAGATTCGCCTTTATACGGCACGTGCACCATGTCCACATTTCCAAAGGACTTCAGTTGAGCGAAGGCGAGAATGGCACTGAGGTTGGCGGTCGCGTAGTTGAGCCTGCCGGGATTGGCGCGCGCGTAGTCGATTAACTCGGAAAGCGTGTTGGCGGGAACGCTCGGATGCACGACCAGGAAAAATGCAAACTTGCCTAGGTGCGTGATCGGCGCGAAATCCGCGATGACATCATAAGGCGGATTCTTTCGCAGCGCCGCCCCCAGCATGCTATTCCCCGCCAACAGGATGGTGTAGCCGTCCGGCGCGGATTTCGCCACAAACTCGGGACCAATCGCTCCGTCGGCGCCGGGTCTGTAATCCACCACCACCGGCTGGCCGAGAGTCTTGGAGAGCGGCTGCGCGACGATGCGGGCCATGGCGTCCGCGCCTCCCCCCGGCGGAAAGGGCACGACAATGCGGATAGGCTTGGCGGGATACTGCGCGGCCGCTGGAACGGCGATGAGGCCCAAAGCTGCTACGACGGTGAAGACGCGCATCAGCTTTTGCATGGTCTGCTTTATGTTCATGCGCTGGTTCTCCCTTTGAGATTCATTGCTTCATCTGGTTTACTCAGGTTTGAGCCCGGCCGCGCGAGCCGTGCCAGCCCAATCGATGAGCTGTTGCTTCAGGAAAGCAGCCAGCTCGCCGGGCGTCGAGCCGCCGGGTTCGAGGCCTTGTTTTTCAAATTGTCCGCGTATCTCCGGTCGCTGCAAGATGACGTTCACCTCGCGCGAGAGCCGCTCGACGATATCCTTTGGCGTTTTCGCCGGTGCGAACAGACCCCCCCAAACAACAACGGAAAGCTGAGGCATTCCCGCTTCGGCAATCGTCGGCACGTTCGGAAGCAGCGAACTCCTTGCTGGAAGTAGCGTTGCGAGTGCGCGAAGCCTGCCTTCCTTTACTAACGGAACCACCGTGCTACCTGTGTTGAACATCAATTGAACGCGCGCGCCCAGGAGATCAGGCATAGCCGGAGCGCCGCCTTTATACGGCACTTGCACCATGTCCACATTTGCGAGGGACTTCAGTTGAGCGAAGGCGAGAATCTCATTGACGCTGCCGGTCGCGTAGTTGAGCCTGCCGGGATTGGCGCGCGCGTAGTCGATTAGCTCGGAAAGCGTCTTTGCGGGAACGCTCGGGTGCACCACCAGGAAGAACGCAATCTTGCCGAGCAATGTGATCGGCGCGAAATCCGTGATGACGTCATAGGGCGGATTCTTTCGCAGCGTCGGTACCCCCAGCATGCTGGTATTTCCGCCAAACATGATGGTGTAGCCGTCCGGTGCGGATCTCGCCAGCAACTCGGCCCCAATGGCTCCGTCGGCACCGACTCTGTTCTCGACCACTACCGGCTGGCCGAGAGTCTCGGAGAGCGGCTGCGCGACGATGCGGATCATGGCGTCCGCGGCCCCTCCGGGGGGAAACGGCACGACGATGCGAATGGGCTTCGAGGGATATTGCGCAGCCGCTGGAATCGCAATGAGGCCCAAAGCTGCCACGGCCGTGAAGACGCGCGTCAGCTTTTGCATGGTCTGCCTTATGTTCATGCGCTGGTTCTCCCTTTGAGATTCATTGCTTCATCTGGTTACTCAGGCTTGAGTCCAGCCGCGCGAGCCGCGTCACCCCAAACGATGAGCTGTTGGTTCAGAAAAGCACCCAGCTCGCCGGGCGTCGAGCCGCCGGGTTCGAATCCGTGCTTTTCAAATTGTCCGCGTATCTCCGGGCGCTTCAGGATGACGTTCACCTCGCGCGAGAGCCGCTCCACGATATCCTTTGGCGTTTTCCCTGGTGCGAATAGTCCTGACCACGGAACAGCGGTAAGGCCTGGCATTCCCGCTTCGGCGATCGTCGGCACGCTCGGAAGCAGCGCACTCCTCTTGGGGAGCAGCGTCGCGAGTGCGCGAAGCCTGCCTTCCTTTACCAACGGGGCCACCAGAGTACTTGGATTGATTATCAACTGAATGCGTGCGCTCAGGAGATCGGGCATTGCGGGAGGACCGCCTTTATACGGCACCTGCACCATGTCCACATTTGCGAGGGACTTCAGTTGAGCGAAGGCGAGAACCTCATTGACGGTGGTGGTCGCGTAGTTAAGCCTGCCGGGATTGGCGCGCGCGTAGTCGATTAACTCGGAAAGCGTGTTGGCGGGAACGCTCGGGTGCACAACCAGGAAAAACGCAAACTTGCCAAGGGACGTGATCGGCGCAAAATCCGCAATCACATCATAGGGCGCATTCTTGCGCAGGATGGGCACCCCCAACATATTCGTGTTCCCGCCCCAGAGTAACGTGTGGCCGTCCGCCGCGGATTTCGCCACGACCTCGCCCGCAATGGCGCCCTCGGCGCCGGGTCGGTTATCGACCACTACCGGCTGGCCCAGAATTTCGGAGAGCGGCTGCGCGATAAGGCGGGTGATGGCGTCCGCGGTCCCTCCGGCGGGAAACGGCACGACGATGCGAATGGGTCTCGAGGGATACTGCGCAGCCGCTGGAATCGCAATGAGGCTAAAAGCTCCTACTGCCGCGAGGACCCGTATCAGCTTTTGCATGATTTCTTCTCCCTTCAAATTGCTTCTTTGCCCTAGGCAAACGGCGCATAGCGCTTGCGGCCAGTCTGCTCACAGGCGATTTCAGCGCGCTTACTCAGGCTTGAGTCCAGCTGCGCGAGCCGCGCCACTCCAATCGATGAGCTGTTGCTTCAGGAACGCCGCGAGCTCATTCGGCGTCGAACCACCGGGTTCGAGTGCTTGCTTTTCAAGTTGCTCGCGTATATCCGGTCGCTTCAGGATGACGTTCACCTCGCGCGCGAGCCGCTCCACGATATCCCTTGGCGTTTTCGCCGGTGCGAACAGGCCCCCCCACGGAACAACGGTAAGGCGTGGCATTCCCCCTTCGACGATCGTCGGTACGCCCGGAAGCAGGGGACTCCTCACCGGAAGCAAGGTCGCGAGCGCCCGAAGTTTTCCTTCCTTGACGAGGGGCGTAACGATGGCTCCGTTACCGAACATCATGTGCACTCGTGCATCAAGCAGATCAGGGATCGCCAGCGGCTCGCCTTTGTACGGAACGTGCACCATCTCCAGCTTGCCCAGAGACATCAACTGCGCGGTCGCAAGAACTCCGATGATATTGCCGGACGCATAGTTGAGCTTGCCGGGGTTGGCGCGCACATAGTCGATCAGCTCCGGTAGCGTCTTCGCGGGTACGCTCGGATGCACCACCAGGAAAAACGCGAACGTGACGACGGACGTGATCGGCGCGAAATCGGCCACCGGATCGTAGGGCGGGTTTTTCCGCAGCGTCGGCACCCCCAGCATTTGGGTGGGACCTGCAAAGAGCAGCGTGTAGCCGTCGGGTGCCGATTTTGCCGCCAGCTCGGCCGCGATTGCGCCATCGGCGCCGGGCTTGTTATCCACCAAAACGGGCTGGCCAAGTCCCTGGGAGAGCGGCTGCACGACGATGCGGGCAGCGGTGTCGGCCGCCGCGCCGGCGGGAAACGGCATGATTAGGCGGATCGGTTTGGCGGGATACTGCGCTGCGGTCGGGAGCGCAATGAGGCCAACAACTCCTGCGGCCGCAAGGACACGCATCAGCTTTTGCATGGGTTTCTCCTCCCGCTCGCAGGCTACGCCCAAGTTGGCTGCTTCGCCAATGTTCTTGGAGAGGAGGTGAGATTTCTAGGATGCTTGCGCTTCCCTTACAACGCCGATGCTCAGATCATGCAATTAGCGCCGGCTGGGGCGCTGTTCGGATAATTTGCTCCTGGTGGTTTCGAGCCTGCTTGGCTCCTCGATCAGGGCAAATCTGGGCGCTGGGTGCAGCGAATCAATTTCCTGTAACGGCCCTCGTTCACACGAACATGTTCGGGCCTGGGTTAGTACATTGTTAGGGTCGTATTTCTTCTTCGCGGCCGATAGCCGTCGCCAGACCTCGGGACCGAAACCTTGAGCGAGCGCCGATTCGCGTATTGCACGATCTTGACGACATCCTGAACGGATCCGGGCCTGAGCACCGCGCGGGGATGCGATGGAAGAGGTTGCTTTGATCAACCGCGATCGCCTTTCGGGATGCTTCATCGAAAAGCAGCACGCCATCCAGTATTGGGACGCCTTGAAACGAAGGCGTCTGGGCATGCGCCTGGCTGACCCAAGAAGGCGCGCGTAGGTCAAAACCTGCGAGGGCGACACCGCCAGCCGCGATTCCAAATTTGAGAAAGCTGCGACGCGAAAATTGTTTCTTCAATTTTTTTCTCCCCGAATGAAGCACATTCACACTTGGCTGCGGGTCCCGTTCGTGTAACACGGGAGCCTACGGATAAGGCACGGATCGCCTTCGGGCACTAGCCGCGCGATTCGCGAAGCGCTACTCCGGTTTCAGCCCGGCCTCGCGAGCGGCCTTCCCCCAATCGACGAGTTGTTGCTTGAGAAACGCGGCCAACTCCTCTGGCGTCGAGCCGCTGGCCTCGACCCCGAGCTTTTCAAACTGCTCGCGCACTGCCGGGCGTTGCAGGATGGCATTCACTTCGCGAGAGAGCCGGTCGACGATTTCCTTCGGCATTTTCGCCGGCCCGAAGAGACCGCCCCAGATAACCACGGAAAGCTGCGGCATTCCCGCTTCGGCTATCGTCGGCACGTCCGGTAGCATGGGGCTTCTTACCGGGAGCAGGGTTGCAAGCGCCCGAAGTTTGCCCTCCTTGACGAGAGGAGCGGTGATACCCCCGGTGCCGAACATCATGTGCACGCGCGCGTTGAGCAGATCAGGGATCGCCAATACCTCCCCTTTGTAAGGAACGTGCACCATCTCCAACTTGCCGAGGGACATCAACTGCGCGGCGGCGAGGATTCCATTGACGTTGCCGGACGCATAGTTGAGCTTGCCGGGGTTGGCGCGCGCGTGGTCGATCAATTCCCGGAGCGTCTTCGCCGGCACGCTCGGGTGCACCACCAGGAAAAACGTGAACTTGAAGACGGACGTGATCGGCGCGAAATCGGCCACCGGATCATAGGGGGGATTTTTGCGCAGCGTTGGCACTCCCAGCATATTGGTGTTACCGCCAGAGAGCAGCGTGTAGCCGTCCGGTGCCGATCTTGCCGCCAGCTCGGACGCGATTGCGCCATCGGCGCCGGGCTTGTTATCCACCAACACGGGCTGGCCAAGGACCTGAGAGAGTGGCTGCGCGACGATGCGGGTCACTGTATCGGCCGTCGCGCCAGCGGGGAGCGGCTGGAGGATCCGGATCGGTTTGGCGGGATACTGCGCTGTGGCGGGCGAGCTGAGTCCGAAGGCTGCGGCGAGTGCGCTCGCGGCGATGAATGTTTTCATGTTTTCCCTTCTTTCCGCCGATAGCATTGCCCGAAGGGGGATACTTGTCATGAGCCCAATGTCCCGGAACTGAAAATCGATCGCAGGCGGCGGTCAAAAAGCGGGACTGCTGTCCCGCATCGCCCCGAAAAGAGGCTCTCTAATCCCCCAATCCGGCTCTGCGCGCAAGTACGATAGCCTGGGGGCGACTGCGGACGGCCAGTTTGTCGAAGATGTGGGAGACTGTATTGCGCACGGTTTTTTCCGAGATCTCGAGCTGCGCGGCGATGCTGCCGTTGTCCAGTCCGCGCGCCAGCAGATCGAGTACCTCGCGCTCGCGGCGCGTCAGCTTTGCAAGCGCTGCCTCCTCGGAAAAGCGCTCGCGAGGCAGAAAACCCTGGAACTCGTCGATCAGCTGCGCAAACGCCGGCTCGCCTGGGAGCGGGATGTGGTTCTTGGATTCCAGGGAAACGAAGCGTGCGCCTGAGAGCGACGAGGCGATCAGCCGCGCTTCCTCAATAGGCATCAGGAGCGCGCCGCGGCAATGCAGGATCAGCGCCGGGCAGGCGATACGCGGCAGGAGCGCCGAAACGTCTGCCTGCCCGGTCGCCATCACCATCCGTGCGGCGTGGCGCGGCGCCGCCGAAAGGCGGAGGAGCTCGTTGAGCTCGGCCACCTGCGCGGGCGTCGCCTGCGGAAACATCCGCGTTGTCGATAACTGGCGGAACGCGGGATTGTCTTCTCCCCAGCCGAGTTCGGCCAGCTTGACGAACGCGAGGAATCCTTCCCTTTCTTCCGGCGTGGAATTGGGGCGTCGCAAATGTCCACGCGCGATAGGGCCCGAGAGCACCAGGTGGCTTACGCGGTCCGGATGGCGCGCCGCATAGGCGATGGCAGTGACCGAGCCTGACGCTGTGGCTCCCCAAAGCGCGAAGCGGCCGAGCTTCGCGTCATTTGTTATCGCTTCCAGGTCGGTCACCATCGTGTCGAGCGAAATTTCGGCGCCGCTGCCCTCCGACAAGCCGTAGCCACGCGGGTTATAGCGGTACAGCCTGTAGTGCGCGCTGAGCTCGCGGAACAACGGTCCGAGAATCGCGGTTCGCCAGTCGAACTCCACATTCGACATCCAGGTCGCGGCGCGCACCAGCGGATAGCCTTGCCCGGATACCGCATAGGCGATACGCAGCTCGTCGGCGGTCCGCGCGAAGCGGATGTCCTGACGAAATGGAATCAGGGAGCCCCCCGGCGCAGCTCTAACGAATGAAAGGGACTTCCCCCGCTCGAGCCTCCGGCGCGACAACAACGCCGCGAACGCCGGACTCATCGATCGCGCGTCGGACAAATCCGGAAGCCTTCACGTCTTCGATGAAGGCGTGCAGATAGATCGCCGCCGCGGTACGGCCGGTCGGCACGGCCGCCGCGTGCAGAATTGCGGAGAATCGACCATCGACGACCCGGTATCCCGGCTTGGCGTCGACGACCGACAGGAGGCGCTGACGGTTGCTGGCGTAGGCTTGGGCGGAGCCCGCCTCGAGGATGCCGAAAGCGCCGGCTTCATCGGCGGCACGCATCAGGGATGCGTGCTTGAGTTCTCGCGCGAGAAAGAGATCGGCCGCATTCCTCGCCTGAACCGCAATGCGAATCGAAGGGCGATCGACCTGCGACGCGTTTCGGATGTCGGATGGGTTGGGCACGAGGTACGTGACTTCGACCTCCATGTACGGGGCGGTGAAAGCCACGTCGCCCGCCCGCGCAGGATCGACCGCAAGAAATGCAACGTCCCATTCCCCGGCCTTCAAGCCGTCAACCAGTTTTGCGACCGTGTCATAGCCGACGAGTTCGACGGTCGCGCCAATTCGACGCGCCAGCTCACGACTCAGCTCAACCGTGACGCCGCGGAGCTCGGCAGTCCTGGGATCCTTGACCGCGAGCACGGGATTCCCGAAATTGATCGCCGCCCGGAGTTTTCCCCCTGGAGCCAGTTGCGTCCGGGCCTCGGGCGATACCGACGGCGTCGATGCGCAGGACGCCTGCAACGCCGTCAGCACGGCCAGCAGCCAGACTTTCATCCAGTGCCTCCTCGCTCTCTTCATTCTTGCCTCCTGGCGTGCCCGCACAATTGGTTGATCCGGCACGACGCCGGCGATTAGGTTTGTAGCGTGTTCGGTGCGCCGTGTTGCGATGGATGGCGGAACTCTCCGTAACCGGCGTAGCGAAGCCATCACCTCGGGCCACTGCTGCCCGCCTTCATCGTTTTACTTTGGGTTCGTGACGCCGTAATGATCGGCCACAAAGTTGCCGGGGTTGCCATAGGTCACCGGTCGGGTTCGTTCAGCCAACATCACGCTGCTCCAGGCTTCCCAATCGCTCTTGAGGCGATCGAAGATGTCTTTCCGCCGATCCTTCAGATTCGCCCGCTCGCGCGGATCCTGAACGATATCGAAGAGGAACTCGTTGCCGGCAATTTGGAGATATTTCCAGTCGCGATCGCGGACGGCGCGCTGTCCTCCGGCATAGTAGCGCCAGAACAGTTTGCGCGGATGCGGCGAAGCGCGGCCGGTCAGCGTCGGCAGCAGGTTCTCGCCGTCCGGCGGATAGGCCGGGTCCGGCTGGGTCCCGGCGACCGCCAGCAGCGTCGGCATCCAGTCCATCGAGATCATGACCTGTTCGGAAACCGATCCCGCCGCGACTCGGCCCGGCCAGCGCACGATGGCCGGGATGCGCAGGCCGCCTTCAAGAAGTTCGCCCTTCATCCCGGTGAACGGCCATATATTGGAGAACCGCTCGCCGCCGTTATCGCTGGTGAAGATGACGATCGTGTTTGCGGAGAGCCCGTGAACGTCGAGCGCCTGCAATACCCGGCCGATATTGCTGTCCAGGGTTTGCACCATGGCCATGTAGGTCTTCTGCGTGCCGCCGTCGCGGTGCATGAGATTTTTGATTCGCTTCGACTCGGCCTCGTCGTCCGGACCCTCCCAGGGCCAATGCGGCGCGGTGAAATGGAGGCTGAGCAGGAACGGCTCCTTCGATCTGGCGTAGCCCTCGATCGTCTGCACCGCCCTGTCGCCGAGCAGATTCGTCATGTAGCCGACGCGATCAACCGGCACCTCCTGCTCGAAGAGGGGGGCCGACGATTTGCTGCCATGATTGAAATAGTCAGCAGCGCCGCCGAAGATACCGAAGAATCGATCGTAACCGCTCTTGAGCGGGCTGTAGTCCGGTAGAAAGCCGAGATGCCATTTGCCGACGAGTGTCGTGCCGTAGCCCGATTTCTTGAGCAGCGAGGGCAGGGTCGGGTGGCTGGGTGGCAGGCCAACGCCTTTCGGCGTGGTTGCATTGATCGGTTCCTCGAGGCCCACCGGAAGACGCATTTGATAGCGTCCGGTAATCAGCCCCGTGCGCGTCGGCGAGCAACTCGCGGAATTCGAATATCCCTGCGTGAACTTCAGTCCCTCGATTGCCAGACGGTCGACGTTTGGCGTCGTGTAGTCACGCTGGCCGTAGCAGCTCACGTCCGCATAGCCGAGGTCGTCCGCCAGGATGAAGACGATGTTCGGCTTGACGGCTTGTGCCCGACTTACTCGGCTAAATCTGACCCCCGCGAGGGCTAGAGAGCCCGCGGCGGTCGCTTGGATAAATCGACGACGGGTACACGTCCTCTGAACATGCGCCATATCGTCCTCCCTGTTCTTTAGCAGTTGCGTACTACTCTTCAATTGTGTTCAGGCCCTTCCGCTTCACTCACCATTCGTTCCAACTCGGAGACCTTGCTTCGAATTTTCACGTTGATGTCTAAACGCCGGCCATCAGCGGTGAACGCGAGGGTGCTTATCTTGGCTTCGGCGGGATCAGCGTACCCCCCTTCAAGTCCGCAGGAAGAATTTCGAACTGGAGTACCAGCACGGGTGAATTGGATTTGTTGTCGGCACTGTGGGTCACATCTCCAGACTCATAGTAATAGTCCCCCGCCTTGTAGACGACTGTCTTGCCTTGCTGAAGAATGGTCAATTCCCCGGATGCGACATAGCGAATCCCCGGCGCAGCGTGGTGGTGGTCTCCAACGTGTGCCCCTGGCTCCCACCTTAGCTCTGTCACTCGCAACTTATACTTGCCATTGAGTTCGCTAAGATAGCCGGAGATGATCGATTCAAGTCCGACTTTCCCCTTTATCCCTTTCGACTCCACTTTCTGCTGAGCCAGTGAGGAACCCGATGCGAACGGCAACGCCAACAAAAATACCCAGGTAAATCGCTTCATGGTGTTTTCCTTCTCCTTTGCCGAAACCCAGCAATTCCGCCGGGCCTGACCGGCCCCTGTTAAAGCGGCTTGTATCCGCAAATTCCTGTGTTACTTGTCCGCGCGCTTCCGATACTCGGCGATCGCCTTTTTCAGGTCCTCGTATTCCTCGCATGGAATCAGGCAGATTTTCTGCAGCGCAGCCAGGTGCTCCTCGGCTTTCGCGGCGTTATTCACCATCAGATACGCTTCGCCGACGTACTCGTGCGCGCCGCGGTGCCTGGGGTTGAGCTGGAGCGCGCGCCCGTAATGCTTGAACGCGAGGTCGAGCTGACCCGCGTGCCGATAGGCGTAGCCGAGATAGTTCTGGATATCGGCATTGCGGGTGTCGCGGAGCGCCGCCGAGGAAAGCGACTTGATCGCGGCGCCCCAGTTCTTCGCCTCGATCGCCTGTTTGCCCGCGGCGTAGTCCGGATCGAGCTTCGCCGCGTTCGAATCGCTGTCGTCCGGATCGGCCGGCGCCGCGCCCGGGGCCAGCGCCAGCGCGACGGCGAGGAGCGCGCCGGCGATTTCTGGGCGACTATTTGATCGCGAGCTGCTGCTTCGCTTCGCGGATTTCTGCACGGTCGCTGTCGGCATTGCGGATGAGGCGCGCAAGCTGGCTGAAATACGCCGCCGCTTTTTTCCCGTCGCCCGACGCTTCGGCCGCTTTGGCGGCACCGTAGAAGCCGCGCAGGCGGGCCGGCGCGTTCTTCATGGACACCTCGTAGGCCTTCAGCGCCGCCGCCGGATCGCCGCGCTCCCTCAGCAGGTCGCCGAGCAGCTCGCGCATCGGGTACAGGCGGTTCTCCATCGCGACGTGCTTCGCGCTGCCGTCTTCGAGATCGGCGGCGGCATTCATGAACTTGAGCGCCTCGTCCTTGTTGCCCCGAGCCTGCGCGAGCCAGGCCTGAGCGCCGAGGACCTGCACCTCCACCTGCTCGGCCCAATACGACTGATTCGCCTTTTCCAGCCCTTCGCGCAGCTGCTTGAGCTGGTCGATGTCCGCCTGCGCCGCGGCGAAGTCACCGCTTCTCGCCGCGCCCATGGCGCGCGCGAAGTGCGTGATGGCCTCCGCGGGCGGGAACGGGGTGCCCAGCGGCTGGAGCTGCGCCGCGCCTTTCCAGTCCTGGCGCTCGAGCATGTAGCGCGCGGGCACCGCGGCCCGGGCCGTGTTGCCTGCCGAGACCGGGCCGACGACTTTCTTGATCGCGGCGCTTTCCTCGATCAGCGCCTTGGCCTTCGCGTCCTGCCCCAGCTGCAGGTAGGCGTACTCCATGAAGTCGTAGCCATGCGGCAGGGCCACGAGCACGCCGTCGAGGTTCACCTTTGCAGCGTACTCGTTCGCCACCTTGATGGCGCTGATGTTCGACGCGACCGACTCCTGCCACATGCCGACCATCGAGTAGATGTGCGAAGGCATGTGCTGCGCGTGCGGCGCCGACGGCGCGATCTTCGCGTACTTGTTCGCCGCCGGCACGCCCTTCCTTGCGATCGGCGCGAAGTCGTAGCTGTGGATGAGGTAGTGGGTGATGCCCGGATGGTCCGGATACTTCTTGTCGAGCGGCGTGAGTATCTTGATCGCCTTGAGCAAGGGATCCATGCTCTTGTGGTCGAAGGTTTCGTTGAGCGCCAGCGCGTGGAAGATCTTGGCCTCGACATCGTTTGGGTACTTCTTGGTGAGCGCCTCCATCGCCTTCTCGTAGTTCTTGCTGCGCGTGTCCTGGTCGATCTTGTCGAAGTCCTTGTAAAACTCCTCGATCGCGGCAAGCCAGTCACGCTCGCGTTGGGTCTTGGCGCCGATCGCTTTGCCCTTCTCGACCGCATCGAGCCCGCGCTTCAAGGTCGCGGCGTCGAACGGTCCCACCAGCGGATTGGGCCGCGTGCTCACCGCGATGCCCCAATAGGCGATCGCGCAGCCCGGATCGGTCTCCGGAATCGCCGTGAATGCCTTCACCGTCTCGGGAAAGAAAAACGAGTGCAGCATCCCCAGCGCACGCTCGAACTGCTTTTGCGCTTCCGGCGTGCACGAGGTCTTGAAAAGAACGCGGCCGAGTTGTTCCTTCTTCGATCCCGGTGCCTCCTCGTGCGCGAGGGCGCCGGCGGCGGCAAACGAGAAGAGGATTGCGACGAGCGAGGCGATTCTTGTCGGCTTCATGGGGTGCTCCTTTCGGATTGTTCTGAGCGTCCCGGACCGCGTGGTTCCGGACGGGGTGGACACTCTACCCCGTTATGGGTCTGCGTTGCAAAATCTTGCGCTGGCGCGCGGCGCGCCTTTGCCGCAGTGTAAGGCTGCAGCCTAGTCGCTGGAGTCAAACGCCTCCGGCGGCGTGACCACCCCCAGCTCTGCCGGAAAAAGACTACGGCACAACGCGGTTAGCCGGCCTGCCGCCGGCGAAAACGTGGCAGCCAGCGGCCGACCCTCTCACAGTAGTCATGATACTCGGAACCGAATTGCCGCCCGAGACGGCGCTCCTCGTAGAAAACGACGAACAGGTGGAAGCAAATCCCCACGCAGAATGTGTAGATGAGCAATGCTCCTTGGAACATGATTACCCACCCAAGAAGCACCGTGAGCACGCCCAGGTAGATGGGATTTCGCGTGTAGCGGTACAACCCGCGGACCACGAGCTTTTTCGGCGCATCGATGGGCGCGGGCGTGCCGCGCCCGAACACCGCGAAATCCCACACGCACCAAGCGTAAATGACGCCGCCCAACGCAAGAAGGACGAGCGCAAAAAGAAACATCAGGCCCGCTGCAGCGGGACGGTCTCGCGCCAGAAACAGCGGGACATAGACGCCTATCGTCCCCGGGACGACCAGCGTAAACAGGAGATTCTTCAGAAGCAAAATCATCGTTGAGTCTCGCCTGCCGTCTGACGCAATCAGGCTGCGAAGCGAAGCCCGAGCTGCAGCAGTTCGTCCCAGGCGTCGCCTTTGACCACACCCTTAATGACACGGTCCACGCTCGCCGCGTGCTCGAGCGCCGCCAGCAGCGCTGCGCGCGGTAGCTTCTTTGCGGCGCGGCCCACGAGCGTCTGCCGCGCATCACCCCACACGCGCGCCTCGCGGCAGACCTCGGCGAGCGACCGGCCTTTCGCCAGCCCGTCTTGCACGCGGCAGATGGCGCGTATCTCCTCGGCGAGAAGCCACAGCACGCGCGGCGGCGCTTCGCCTTCGCCG
>Ga0137378_10003450_pt1 | contig 13706 bp, 13 predicted proteins | sample SagtaG_21_FD_104813 | JGI IMG/M metagenome (GOLD analysis project Ga0137378, IMG submission 104813) | Vadose zone soil microbial communities from Sagehorn Ranch, Mendocino, California, USA - Sage2_L_60_16 metaG | ecosystem: Environmental > Terrestrial > Soil > Vadose zone | place: USA... | reverse complement strand
TTTACGGTTGGCCTTCTGAATGCGCTCCGGGCCCACAATGGCCGGGCCTCGTCGCCGGAATGGCTCGCCAGGGAAGCGATTCGCATGGAACAGGAGGTGATCCGGGAGGCTGTCGGCTCTCAGGATCAGATCTGGGCCGCGTATGGAGGCACCAACTTCATCGCGTTTCATCCAGACGGTCGATTCGAGGTCACGCCGGTCGTCATGACTGAAGAACGGCGGCACGAGATCGAATCCCACATGATGTTGTTCTTCACCCGCTTTTCACGCATTGCTGAAACTGTCGCTGCCCGAAAGATCAAAAATCTGCCGTCGCGGCAAAAACAGCTTCAGACGTTGCGGCAAATGGCTGAAGAGGCCAGGGACATTCTGCAGACTCCCGACCGGCCCATTCGAGAGATCGGCGGGTTGCTGCGGGAAGCCTGGTGCATCAAAAAGGAATTAGCAGATGGCGTGACTACGCCCGCAGTCGATGAGATCCACGATGTTGTGCTGCGTGCCGGAGCCCTGGGGGCGAAACTGCTGGGAGCCGGAGGCGGCGGTTTCATGCTGGTCTTCGCCGAGCCCTCTGCTCAGTCTGTGATCCGTGAAACTCTCAAGAACCTGATCGAAGTTTCTTTCACGATCGGGAGCCCGGGAAGCCGAATCGTCATTTACGAACCTAACGGGGTATAAGCGTCCCTTGACTTGTCCAAATTGTTGGCCTAGTCTATGGCCATGATACGGCTCAACATTCACGAGGTCAAAAACCAGTTTTCCAAGTACGTGGAACTGGTTGAAGGTGGCGAAACCGTTGTAGTTTGCAAGCGGAACTTGCCGGTCGCGGAGATCCGGCCGATCCGCAAGCTCAAACAGCGAAAGCCAGTCCTGGGCGCCGCAAAAGGCACGTTCAAGATTCCATCCTCTTTTTATAAGCCGCTCCCCGAAAGCCTCTTACGAGCATTTGAAGGCGAACCGAAAGCAAGGCAACGGTGAAGCTCCTCCTGGATACGGTCGCTTTTCTGAAAGCGACGCTGGGACCAGCGGAACTCTCGGGCCGGGCAAGGGAACTTCTGCTGGATCCGGAAAACGAGCGGTATCTGAGCACCGTTTCATGTTGGGAGATCGCCATTAAATACTCCCGCGGATCCTTGCCTCTTCCGGAGTCCCCCGAGCGTTTCATTCCGAAGCATCGTGCGATTTTGGCTGCAGAGTCCCTCTTCCTGGATGAGGAGTCCGCCGTCCACCTGGTGCGGTTGCCGGCGCTTCATCGCGATCCTTTCGATCGGATGCTGGTTTGCCAGGCCATCGTTCACGGTCTGGTGATTCTGACGCCCGACGACTGGATTTCTCAGTATCCGGTGCGAACGGCCTGGTAGGGTTCGATCCGTATTTCGCGCTCGACTTCACGTCTTCGCGTCCTTTCGATTGTGCATGTCCAGAAACCACTCGTATGTCCGAGTGAGGCCTTCGTGCAAAGAGACCGCCGGCCGCCAGCCGAGCTTCAGGAGGCGGGAGCCGTCCAAGACTTTGCGAGGCATTCCGTCCGGTTTGGAGTTGTCGTACCGAACTCTGCCGTGAAAATGGACAACGGCAGCGATCCGCTCAGCGAGCGCCGCGATACTGATCTCTTCGCCGCCCGCGATGTTGATGATCGCGTCTTCGGAATAACGCTCCATCAAAAAAACCATCGCGTCCACCGCGTCGTCCACGTAAAGAAATTCACGAATCGCTTTGCCGGTTCCCCAAAGCTCGGCACATTCCACACCGCCAACACGCGCTTCATGCAGTCTCCGGATCAGCGCTGGAATCACATGACCTGAAACAAGATCGAAATTGTCGCCTGGACCATAGAGACTCGTGGGAACGGCAACGATGAAATCTTTACCGTGTTGCTGGCGATGAGCCTGACACAGTTTGACGCCTGCGACCTTAGCGACCGCGTACCATTCGTTCGTCGGTTCGAACGGCCCAGTGAGGATGCTTTCTTCACGGATGGGTTGTTCCGCCTCTCGAGGATAGAAACAAGATGATCCGAGAAACATCAGCTTGCGGACTCCGGTTTCGGCGGCAGCGTGGATAATGTTGGCTGCGATCATCAAGTTATCAAAGAGGAACTCTGCGGGACGGGTTCGGTTCGCTTCAATCCCGCCAACCGTGGCCGCCGCAATGAAGACAGCGTCAGGGCGATTTTGGCCGACCCATTGGTTTACTGCGGACTGATCGCGAAGATCCAGTTCTGTGCGGGTCGCGGTCAGGAGTACCGCCTTGATCTGTGACAGGCGCCGGACCAGAGCACTCCCGACCAGGCCCGCATGGCCGGTCAGCCATACGCGTTTACCTTCGAGCGGATATGATCGCGGGAGCGGCATTTCCTAGACGTTTGCGTAAACAGAGTTGCGCAGCATGCGATAGCCCTTGATCAATTCGAGAATGCCGTTGTCCAGGGAATGTATCGGGTGGAAACCCGTACCTTCGATCCTTTCGTTGGAGACGATGTAATCCCGCTTATCCGGATCCTCTCCGATCGGCGCTTCCAGAAAGACAAAGTTCGGTACGTGCTTCCGGATTTGAGTGCACAGCTCCATCTTCGAAAGATTGGCATCCGAAAGTCCGACGTTGTAAGGCTTATCGCGCATGCGCTCAAAACTATGGATACCGTGAATGAAGACTCGAGCCACGTCGCGTACGTGAATGTAGTTTCTCTTGAAATGCGGTTCAAACAACACCACGGCTCGATCATTCACGGCCCGATAGACGAAATCGTTCACCAGCAAATCAATTCGCATTCGAGGGGACATACCGAACACCGTGGCGAGTCGAAAACTGATGCTATTGCCGCGGTCGAGGATGGCCTTTTCGGCTTCCACTTTCGTGCGCCCATACAGGGAGATCGGCCGCAACGGTGTATCCTCTGTGCAAAATTTTCCCTTTTCCCCGATACCGTAGCCGCTGTTTGTCACCGGCATCATGACGCGCTGTTCGCGGCTTGCCAGCTTCAACACCGTCAGAACCGCGTCGCGATTGATGGTCTCCGCGCCTACCCTATCACTGTTACATATAGGAGCGCCTACCAAAGCTGCCAGAGGGATGATGATATCCGCCTTCTGCAGCAATGGCTTGAGCACATCCGGATCGCGTGCGTCTCCGCGTTGGACGTCGAAATTCGGATCGGCGCAAAGCTGGTTCAATGGCGCTTGACCAAACATGAAATTGTCCAGCACCGTGACACGATGTCCTTCCTCCAGCAGGGCGGGAACCATAATGGATCCCAAATAACCAGCTCCGCCGGTAACCAGAATCGATAGGGGTTTGCTCATTACTTATCTCCTATCTACAAGCCCGGTCCAGGACTTCACGCAATCGGTGTATTTGCGGCGAGAGGTCCTCCGGGTAATTACCGACGAAGAACCCACGGTCATGGGCCAGGTCGGCGTTGGGCACCCCGCCGTCAACCACGTCGTAGTTGTAGTATCGGATCACATCGTGTTTGAGGAAGCACCCACCCGTGATCATCCTGAAGCCGATATCGGCCTGCCTCAATGCGGCGAATACTCTTTCACGGTTTGTATTGCGCGCGGGATTCAGGATTACCGTAAATGAGAAGCAGGAACTCTTTCCGTTCTCCCGTTGCAGAATGAATCGGTCGTCCCCCGCGAACAACTCCTGGAACAAAACGAGATTGCGGCGCCGTTGAGCCGTCATCCCAGGCAGTTTCTTCAATTGCACGCTGCCAATCGCGCCGCTGATCTCCATAGGGCGGACGTTGTAGCCGGGCAGGATAAACCGGTACTCCTCGAAATGGTCCGCGCTTCGCCGTTCAAACAATGGGGACCCGGGCGGCAGATCTCTCGTCCAACCATGTGCCCGTATTGAGCGTAAGAGATGATCCAGCTCCAGATCATCAGTCAAAACGATGCCACCTTCCATCGTCGAGATGTGATGCGAAAAAAAGAAGCTAAAGGTATTCACGTTTCCGAACGTGCCGGTCTTGCGGCCTCCAATCTCGGCGTCCATCGATTCACAATTGTCTTCGAGCAGGTAAAGGCCGTGCTGCCGAGCGAATTTTTGGATGACGTCCAGCGGGGCAGGGTTGCCCAGGATACTCACGGCGACGATCATACGAGTCCTGGGAGTCAAAGCACGCTCCAGCTTCCTCACGTCCATATTCAAAGTCTCCAGCTCGACGTCGATGAATCGCAGCTTGAGTCCGTATTGCTGGAGAGGATGAAACGTGGTACTCCACGAGATCGCGGGAACAATCACCTCATCTGCGCGTTCGAGCGGCCGGTCTTTTTTATAAAACAGCGCCGCGAGGGCGATGAGATTGGCGGACGATCCGGAATTCGCCATCACTCCGTAGCGCATTCCGAAATATCGCGCGAACTCCTGCTCAAAGGAAGCTACCTGTTCGCCCATGGTCAAACGTCCGCTGTCAATCGTCCTGCGAATGGCTTCGATCTCTTCTGGCCCCCACGTCGAGGCTGCAAGTTCATAGAACATGATTGTTGGATTTAGAACGGTCCACGGAACTGAAGTTGGTATGCCAGAGCAGCACGTTCCTTGTCCGGCTCCCAGGAAACCTCGGGCTGTACTATCTGGTGGACCCGGGCAGCGATTTTTGCTGGGTTTGGATAGAACTCCTGTTCAAGTACCGGGCTGGGAGGACACGTGGTGGGCGCAAATCCCATACGCGCCATCTGCACGGGTTGCTGCCAGGTTTGCTCCGCAACTCGCGAGATAATTTCCGCACTGGCTCCGCAGTTGGTCCAGGCATTGTCGACCACCAACAGCCGGCCAGTTTTCCGGACCGATTGCAAAATCGTATCGATATCCAGTGGCGCCAACCAAATCGGGTCGATCACTTCGGCCTGAATGCCAACCTCCGCCAGCAGCTCGTGCGCGCGCAAGCATTCCACCAGCATGTTGGATACGCCGACAACGGTGATGTCGCCGCCCTGAGTACAAACGCGGGCGTGGCCCGGTTCCACCGTGAATGACTCCTCGGGTACGAAGGCCTCTGTCGGATAAAGCAATCGGTGCTCCACGAAAATCACCGGGTTGTCGTCACGAATCGCTGCAATCATGCAACCCTTCGCATCGTGAGCATTGGACGGTGCGACCACCTTGAGACCGGGAATATGCATGAACAGCGCGTGCAGACCCTGACTGTGCTGAGCCCCCTGTCCCCATGACTTCCCGATCATGCTCCGAACGACCATTGGCACTCTGACCGTTCCACCGTACATGTAGTGCGCTTTGGACGCCATGTTCACCAATTGATTCATACACAGCATGAGAAAGTCCATGCGAATGTGAACGTGAATTGGTCTCAAGCCGGCGATCGCGGCGCCGATAGCAATGCCGGTCATCGCATCTTCCGAAAGAGGAGTGTTGAATACACGATCCCGGCCGAACTGCTGCTGCAACCCCCGAGTGGAGCCCTGAATGGCCTTATGATCGTCCACGTCCAGTCCGAACACAAAGACCCGTGAATCCCGCTCCATCTCGTTGGCGACGCCTTCGCGCAGAGCATCGACATACCGCAAAAGCCGCTGGGAATCCGATCCGTTTTTATCCGGCGAATACATTCGTAAAAAGCTCTTTGGGATCCGGGAATGGGCTGTTTTCAGCGAATTCAATGGCTTGTGCAATTTCACGTTCAACCTCAGCTTCGATCGACGACCGCTCAGCTGGATCTAACCGGCCTCCGATCACCGCTACCTGATCGTTAGCCTGCCATCGAAGCAACTCATCACGGCTGCGATAGCCATCGTCGTAGTCTTCTCGAGTTCCAACGTGTTCCCGCCACCGATAGGTGTAGCACTCGATGAAAGCCGGACCACTTTGCCCTGTGCGCATGCCGGCTATCGCTTCGGCCGCGAGCTGGCGGATCTTCAACACATCCGAGTCCGTCACCTGATGCGCAGGAATGCCGTATGTCCGAACGCGCTCGCACAACTGGCGCGTGGCCCAACGTTTCTCAATCGGAGTGTGGATCGCAAGAAAGTTGTTTTCGCAAACGAACAACACAGGCAGGTGATGTAGCGCAGCAAAATTGAGGCTTTCGTAAAAGACACCTTCCTCAGTTGCACCATCGCCAAAAAAAGATACAACCACTCGACCGTTTCCTTCCCGTTTGAGGGCGACAGCATAACCAATGGCAATGGGTATTGTAGTGCCCACGACGGCTGAAGTCCCTAGGATGTAATGATTCATATCGACAAGGTGCATGGATCCACCCTTACCGCGAGCACAGCCTGTGTCTTTTCCATACAACTCTGCGAAAAGCGCGCGAAGATTACCACCCTTCGCCATGTAGGATGCGTGGCTGCGATACGTCCCCGAAACGACATCATCAGGGCGCAGCGGGTCACAGACTCCTACAGCAACCGCCTCCTGCCCGATCGAAAGATGTACCGGGCTCTTGATCTTATCCGAAGGGTAGATGCGAGCGATTTCCTCTTCAGCCCGGCGAATCAGCCGCAACTTACGGTACAACAAACGGTAGTCTACTTGTGGAACAGCGATTGACATGACCTATATATATTCCTTTCCGAAGAGAGGCGCGAAATAACGGACGGCATGACTCGCGGCAAACAAAGCATAGTAATGTGCTCTCACTTGGGGTGGCAAGATGTTCTTCAAGAAAGCTCAACAAGCGAAGCTCTGTCGCTTATTACCGCGGATCAGGCTATTGTTGATGCGAATTGGGTCGACGTCATCTGGTGAGGTTACCGCTTCGTTATGCTTCAAAACCCCGGCAGAATCGCCGTGGCGATTGCATCGTGTTCCTGCGCTGTCCTGCTTACGGAGATCACGCTAACCCGGATCTTTTCCGTCACGTTGATGTACCACTATGCTTTCCTGGTCTTGTCCATCACATTGTTTGGCCTGGGATCCGGTGGAATATTCCATTTCGTGTCCGACACACTGCGGAAAGATCCGGCAACTCCGGCGAGGCTGGCATTCCTGGCAGGGGCGACGCTGCCGTTGTGCCTTGGTGCGATTCTCCGATTACCGTTTTCGCCACAAGTTCTTTCGCTCAGCAACATGGGTGTGCTGTTTGGGATCGTTATTCTGGCATCCATTCCATTTTTCTTTGCGGGAGCCTTCATCTCACTTCTCTACATTTTCAATCGCTGCACCATTTCAATGTTATACGCGTTTGATCTCCTCGGGGCAGCGCTCGGCTGCGTGCTGGCGATTTACCTTATCAGCGTGATCGGCGCACCTCTGACGCCGCTGGCGGCGAGTGTCCTGTTCATACTGAGCGCACTATCGGTCGCCAAAACCGGCCAACGGCTGTTTCAGGTTAGCTGCGTCGCGCTAATGCTGATCATAGCGTTCCTGCCGATGACCGGATGGCTGAAATTGAGAGCCATCAAGGGAGAGATCGACGCCAACGTGGAGTTCGAGAAATGGAATGCCTTTTCTCGCGTTGCTGTCTCTCATTACGGGGATCGAAGAGTGATCACCATTGATTCGGGAGCAGCTACAGAGGTGCTCAGTAATGCGGCGCGGCAAAGCGGCCTTGAGAATTTCGCGGGAATCACAAGACTGGCTTACCTAATCCGAAAAAATTCCAATGTACTCGTCATCGGTCCGGGTGGAGGTCGCGAAGTAGGGGCCGCTCTCGTGACGGGGAATACGGTAACCGGCGTCGAGATTAATCCCATCATTGTTGATGATTTGATGCGCGGCAGATATGCCGACTATTCGGGGCATCTGTACACTTCGCCCGGCGTCCGCATTGTAACAGCGGACGCGCGGAGTTTCCTGGAGAGAACAACCGAACAGTACGATGTCATTCATGAGAATGCTGTCGATACCTGGGCTGCGGTATCGGGCGGGGGTTTTACGCTCAGTGAAAGCTACTTGTATACGGTCGAAGCCTTTGAAACATACCTCAAGCATTTGTCTGACCATGGAGTGCTCACGATCGGGCGCTGGATCTTTAATACACCGCAGCAGATGATCCGGGTGATTGCGCTTGCTTTGGAAGCCATGGATCGGCAATACCCCGGAGAATACCGGAGACGATTTTTTCTCGTCAGCGATCCATCGTATGAACAGGGTGGTGGGATTCCTGGTGTGATACTGATCAAAAAGGAGCCGTTTACCGACGCCGAACTCGAGACGCTACGACTAGCCTCGAGGACCAGTGGCTACAACGTGCTCTACGATCCGGCGCTCACGACATCCAACCCCTATGTCGATCTCGTTAATTCGAGGGACCGGCGTGCTTTTTTCGGCCGCTATCCTTTGAACATCTCTCCGCCTAGCGATGATAACCCGTTCTTCTTTTTTACCCTGAAATGGAAAGATGTTTTCTCCGTCTGGAACACTCCCGAGGAGAGCCGTAAGAACAACGCCGGCCTATTCCTGCTCGCAGGCGCATGCGCAGTGATGCTTGTTCTCACCACGGTGACCTTTGTTCTTCCAGTGATCGTCAGACAGCGTGGCCGCATTGCGATGTTTGCGGGATTTTACTTTCTGTGCATTGGCCTGGCCTTCATGATGGTAGAGACCGTTCTGATTCAGAAAGCCACTTTGTTTCTCGGTCATCCGACGTTTTCGTTTGCAACCGTCTTGTGTGCGCTTCTCGTGGCCGCCGGCACCGGAAGCTGGCTCACGCGCAATGTCCACACATCGGAATTGAAACTCCGGTTGAGCCGTTCGGTTATCGCACTGGTCTCGGTGATGAGCGCGACAGTGCTGCTTCTGCCGATTTGGCTGAAAGCGGGTTTCCATTGGCCGCTTTACGCCAGGATGATTTGGTTGGCTGTTCCTCTGTTCATTCTTGGTCTGATGCTCGGCCGGCTGTTTCCCCTTGGAATGCGGGCACTCAGCGACGGCGAAGTCCCATGGGCATGGGCTTTGAACGGATCGGCTTCTGTTCTCGGGTCCATTGTCGCTGTGTTCGCCGCGATGCAGTCCGGTTTTTCGGCGGTCCTGTGGCTGGCCGTGGTCCTCTATATTCTGGCTGGAGTATCGGCTCGGTACTGGATGGTCAAGCTCTGACGATTTTGTCGCGGCCGCGCACCACGTTACGCGTTGAGTTGCGTGTGTCGACCACGAGGGGGGCATGATCCACAATCCATTGATAGTCGAAGTTGGTGTGGTCGGTGGTGATGACAGCCACGTCTTGGTTCTTCAGAGCCTCCTCGGTCAGGGAAACGGAAGACATCAAGGAGAAATCATAGTGCCGCATCTTGTGGAGGCGCGGAATGTATGGGTCGCTGTAGGACAGGATCGCGCCCTGGTTTTGTAGGATTTCCATGATCTCCAGAGCGGGCGACTCCCGAACATCGTCCACATCCTTCTTATAAGCCACTCCGAGAATCAAGATCTTTGCGCCGCGTATCGCTTTCGAACGATCGTTCAAAGTCGAGCCGATGCGTTCCACCACGTAATGCGGCATTGCAGTGTTGATTTCGCCGGCAAGCTGGATGAAGCGGGTCGAGAAATCGTACTCCTTCGCTTTCCATGAAAGGTAGAACGGGTCGATCGGGATGCAGTGACCGCCGAGACCGGGGCCCGGGTAGAACGGTGTGAAGCCGAACGGCTTGGAACTGGCGGCCTCAATGACTTCCCAAATGTCGATATCCATGCGGTGACAAAGGAGCTTCAGTTCGTTAACCAAAGCGATATTCACGGCCCGGTAGATGTTTTCCAGGAGCTTGACCAACTCCGCTGCCCTTGCCGAGGATATGGGTATTACACGATCGATCACCTGGACATACAGCGCTGTTCCGACCTCCAGGCAGTGGGGCGTGATCCCACCCACCACCTTCGGGATTGTCCGTGTGGAAAACTTCGGGTTGCCGGGATCTTCGCGTTCTGGTGAGAAGACCAGGAAATAGTCTTTGCCCACTTCCAGCCCGCTCTTCTGAAATTTTCCGAGCAGGATTTCTTCGGTCGTTCCCGGATACGTCGTGCTTTCCAAGGAAACGAGCTGTCCTTTGCGTAACGTGGCGGCTACGGCATCGCCCGTCTTCTCGATATATTGAAGGTCGGGGTCTTTATTGGCTGTCAGTGGCGTGGGAACGCATATGATGATGCAATCCGCCTCCGCAAGCCGCTGTAAGTCCGAAGTCGCTTCGAATTGCCCTTTCTGGACTAGCGTTTGAAGCCGCGCCGCTGGGATATGGTGGATGTAAGATTCGCCCGCGTTGAGTTGCCGGACCTTCGTGGGATCGACATCGAAGCCAAGAACGGGAAAATGTTCCTCGCCGAAGCGCAACACAAGAGGCAGACCGACATAGCCCAGGCCGACGATGCCAATGCGGGCTCTGCGCGTCTGAATACTGCGGATCAGTTCGTCTTTCATTTACAATGACGCTCTCTTTACTCCTACTTGGCGGTCTAAGCCTAAGTTGTTTGAGGGCCGCAAATCAACAAGGCTGTATAATGGAGACACTATGCGCGCAAAACAAAATTTCGTCTATCTTGTTCTGATTCTATTGGCTGGATCGTTTCCCGGTTTTGCGCAGCTGCGGGAGGAGCAGCCACCGATTCCCGCCGAGGAGATCATTCGGAAATTTGCCGAGAAAGAAAAAGAATTCAGGATTGCCCGCGGTAACTACACGTACCGTCAGGATGTGAGGGTTCAAGAGCTGAACGCGAATGACAGGGTGATGGGTGAATATCAGATGGTCAGCGATATCGTCTTTGATCCGTCTGGTAAGCGAACCGAAAAGATCGTATTCGCCCCCGCCAACACGCTAAAGGGCATTCAACTTACTCCCCAGGACCTCCAAGACATACGAGAAATCCAGCCCTTCGTCCTGACCAGCGACGACATCAACAAATACAAACTGAAATACCGCGGCAAAGAGATGCTCGACGACATCGACTGCTATAGCTTCGATGTCGAACCGAAGGTGATCGAGAAAGGGCAGCGGTACTTTCAGGGCCAGATTTGGGTAGACGACAAAGACCTCCAGGTCGTCAAGACCTACGGCAAAGCGGTGCCGGACATACGCGGCAAGGAAGGGGAAAACCTGTTTCCCAGGTTTGAGACCTACCGTGAGCAAATCGATCAATACTGGTTCCCCACCTACACCAAAGCCGTAGACACGCTCCAGTTCAGTTCAGGCGCCAAGCGCATTCGGCAGATCATCAAATATGAGAATTACAAGAAGTTTAAAGCCGATGTGAAGCTGACGTTCGGCGATGCTGTTGACGGAGGTCCAGTGGATCAGCCGCCAACGGCGCCTTCCGACAGGAAAGCCCCCGCGCTTGATCCGAGATTGAACGAGCCGAAAACGAAAAAGAAGTAATTGCGACCCTCACCCGGCCTTCGGCCACCCTCTCCCCAGGGGAGAGGGACAGGATTCGATATTGGTCCCTCTCCCTCCTGGGAGAGGGTGGCCGAAGGCCGGGTGAGGGTCTTTTCCTTTATCCCTTCGCTCTGCTAAACTGAAGCGGAATTTGGCTCAAAGCAAGGAGTTGTTATGTCTGGCCATTCGAAGTGGCACAGTATTAAACACAAAAAGGCTGCTACGGACTCGAAGCGCGGCCGCGCTTTCACGAAACTGATCAAGGAAATTACGATTGCCGCACGCATTGGGGGCGGGGATACCGAGGCCAATTCCAGGCTTCGCAAGGCCATCAGCGATGCCAAAGCTCTAAACATGCCCGCCGACAACATCAAGCGCGCCATTATGAAAGGCACTGGCGAGCTTGAAGGCGGACAGTTGGAAGAAGTGAACTACGAAGGCTATGGTCCGGGCGGTGTCGCCATGATCGTTCAGGCAGTGACGGACAACCGCAATCGGACTGTCAGCGAGATTCGGCACATGTTCTCCAAGAACGGCGGGAATATGGCTGAAGCGGGCTCCGTCTCCTGGATGTTTCACAAGAAGGGCTATATTGTTATCGAAAAATCGAAGGCGGACGAAGAAACGCTGATGACGCTGGCCATCGATGCGGGTGCTGACGACTTCAATAGCGAACAGTCCGGTTATGAGATCACCACGCCGTTGGAATCGTTTGATGCGGTTTTGAACGCGGTCAAAAAGAAAGGAATCGAGCCCATCACGGCTGAAATTTCGATGATTCCGCAAAACTACGTGAAGGTCGAAGGCAAGAATGCGCAGCAAGTGGTCAAACTAATGGAGACGCTCGACGACCACGATGACGTTCAGCACGTCTACGCGAATTTCGATATTGAAGAAGCCGAACTCGCCGAAGCAATCTCATGAAAATCTCGGATTTCGGATTTCGGATTTCGGATTTTAGGGGGCATATGTGCAGTCTGCTTCTTCGAATCCGGAATCCGAAATCCGCAATCCGAAATCCCTGTTTGCCATGAGGATCCTCGGCATCGATTGTGGATCCCGAATTACAGGTTACGGTGTCATCGATACCAATGGCGCTGAATGCTCTCTCGTCCGCTGCGGAGTGGTCCGGCCTGACTCCTCTGAACCTTTCGCCCTTCGTTTAAAACTCATTTATGACGGCATCGTGGATGTCATCCGTGAGTTTCATCCCCAGACGGCCGCATTTGAAAGTCTCTTCTATGCGGCGAATGTGCAGAGTGCCCTGAAGCTGGGGCATGTTCGAGGCGTATCGATGTTTGCGGCAGCCGAAGCGAATCTTCCGGTTTTCGAATATTCGCCTCTTGAAGTGAAGAGCGCCGTCACTGGCTATGGCCGCGCTGAAAAGATACAAGTCCAACAGATGGTACGAGCGCTCCTCAAGTTGAAGTCCGCTCCGGAACCATATGATGCATCCGACGCTTTGGCTGTGGCCATCTGCCACGCCCACACGAACCGATTCAATGGCTCTCTTGCAGCTCACTTATGATATCTGTCGCGATTTTTCTTTCAATTCTCCGGTTGGCCGATTTCACCAGCTTTACCTACTGTCGCGAGAATAGCCGTGGTCTTTACGAACTACAGTGCGTCCAACTCGATTCCACGGCGAAAGGAGAGGTAAAGTTCAAACGCCGCCAGGCTGACGCCGTGAATGTACAGATTCAACTTTCGCCGGCAGCCCGGGAGCGCTTCATGGCAGCGCTGGAGGCGACGAACTATCTGGCACAAGGCGAAACGTATGAATCCAACCGCAAGGTTGCCGATTTGGGCCGCAAGCACCTGACCATAGAACTGCCTTCGGAAAAAAGAGAATCCGTCTTCAATTTCTCGGACCGAAAGGAAGTGATGGAGCTGGCGGCTTTTTTCGATGCTTTGATCAATCAGGAGACGATCAGTTTCGACGTCGATAACGCCATCCAGTTCGAGCGTTTGAGCATTCCGAAGCGTCTGGATCAAATCGAGAATGAACTCAAAGCGAACCGAATTGGAGATCCTGATCGTCTTATTCCTATGTTGGAAAAAATTGAGGCGGACCAGCGGCTGATGAACTATGCTCGTACACAAGCAGGCAAGATCAAAAAACAGATTCAAACGCGCAAGTGAGCGCGCAAGGACATTTATGAAGAGCCTAAGGATGCTTGGATTTTTGGTACTGATCGCGGGATTCAGCGTTGTCACTGTAAAGGCTGAATCGGCTGCGACACTGTCGGGCCGCATTGGGAACATCCAGGTTCAGCGGAACGGCGCGTGGATGGAAGCCCGAACCGGTGAGCAGATCAGTCCGGGCGAGAAGGTTCGTACGGCCAATGGATCGGCGGCCGCCGTAGAGCTTGGCCCGGGGAAAGTCGTTACGTTGTCGGAAAACACGCAGATTGAAGTGCGTAGTTCCGACGGCTCCCTCAG
>Ga0137378_10003444_pt1 | contig 13717 bp, 13 predicted proteins | sample SagtaG_21_FD_104813 | JGI IMG/M metagenome (GOLD analysis project Ga0137378, IMG submission 104813) | Vadose zone soil microbial communities from Sagehorn Ranch, Mendocino, California, USA - Sage2_L_60_16 metaG | ecosystem: Environmental > Terrestrial > Soil > Vadose zone | place: USA... | reverse complement strand
GCGCCGCCTCGAACAGGATGTTGGCCGGGATGATGAGCGTGGAGTACACGATGATGGGCGCGGCCAGGTTCGGCAGGATCTCCTGGAACATGATCCGGTAGTTGCCGGCGCCCATCGAGCGGGACGCCTCGATGAACTCGCGTTCCCGGATCGACAGCGTCTGCCCCCGGACGATGCGGGCGATGTAGAACCAGTTGAACAGCGCGATGATGAAGATCACCAGCGGCATCCCCGGCTGGATGGTCGGGAGCGGGATACCCACGTGCAGCACCGCGACGATCGCCGCCCCCGCGAGCCAGGACAGTCCCGCCGCGAACCCGTACCGCCGGGCCTGGTTCACCCCCATCACGAGTAAGCCGGCCGCCACCGCCCAGGCGATGATCCCGGCGATCCCGTGCACCTCGATGTGGCCACCCAGGCATCCCGTCGCCGTGACGCCGCACGCCGCCGCGATGCCGATGGCGAACAACAGCAGCGGCAGGGACATCACGATGTCGATGGTCCGCGAGATCAGGGTGTCGACCCAGCCGCCGAAGAACCCGGCCAGCACACCCAGGATCACGCCGATGAGGACCGAGATGCCGGTGGCGAGGAACGCCACGGTGAGTGACGTGCGCGCGCCGTAGACGACCCGCACGAACATGTCGCGCCCTATCTGGTCGTTGCCGAACCAGAACTGCGAGTCCGGGCCGAGCGGCAGGCCGAACACGTTCCGCCGTGCGCGGAAGAAGTCGTTGGGGCCGTGGCCGATCCATTTCGAGATCAGGGGTGCGGAGAACCCGATCAGGACCAGCTCGATGATCAGGATCGAGCCGGCGATGGCGACCCGGTCCCGGCGGAACCGCCCCCAGAACAGCTGCCACGGGGTGCGGCCGACGACCGCGCCACCGACGTCCTCGGTGGTGGGGATGTGCTCCTGTGTGAGGACCGACGACATGGTGCGGCTTCCGCTCCTCCCCGATGCGGCCAGCGTCGGGCGGATTCTATGGCCGCGCTGGTCCGCCCATCAAACGGCTTCCTCTCAAAGCGATACGGGAACGAGCCCTCGGTTGGATTGCCGGACGACCTTGGACCGGCGTCGCGGGCACGGACTGAACGGGGCAGGTGGAGGTGCCGGGAGAGGGGGTCGAACCCTCACGCCCTTGCGGGCACCGGATTTTGAGTCCGGCGCGTCTGCCTGTTCCGCCATCCCGGCATGTGCGGCCGCGGCCGCGGCCCGACAGCCGAGTGTATCGCCTGGTCGCAGCCTCCCCGTCCCACCCAAGCCGTCGACGCCCTCGTTCCCGTACAACCGGGAGGAGGTTGTCGTGGGATGGGCCGGTTCGGAGGCCTCGTTCGCGGACGGACGGCTGGCGGAGCCCGGCCCGTTTGTGGTACACGACAGCCAACGAACGTATCTGGGGAGAGCGAACAGGGAAGGAGGGGAAGCTTGCTTACATCCAAGCGCGCCCTGCGGGCACTCGCGATCGTCGCGGTCCTCGGGGTGGTTGGCGCCGCGTGCGCCAAGAAAGCGACCACGACCTCGTCGAGCGGAGGGGCGAAGAAGGCGGTCAAGATCGCCTACATCGGCGCCCTGACCGGCGACTATGCCCTGCTGGTGAAGCCGGGCTTCCAGGCCGCGCAGCTGGCCTTCGACGAGGCCAACTCCGGCAAGTTCGGCAACCTGCCGGTGACGATCACGCTGGTGCCGGAGGACACGCAGGGCAGCCCCGACCAGGCCCCGAGCGTGGTCGACCAGATCGTGAACGACCAGTCTTTCGTCGGGGTCATCGGGCCAGCCTTCTCCGGCGAGTCGCAGGCCGTCGGTTCGCGCCTCGACTCCTCGCAGATCCCGTTCATGACGCCGTCGGCCACCAATCCGGGCCTCGCCCAGAACGGATGGACGCACTGGTTCCGGGCGGTGGGCAACGACAACTCGCAGGGGCCCGTGGGCGCGAACTACATCTCGCAGAAGCTGACCCCGAACTGCGTGTTCGTGGCGAGCGACGGCTCGACCTACGGGAAGGGGCTCGCGGACGTCGCCCTCACCACGCTGAAGAGCGGGGGCATCTCGACGCAGCCCGAGCAGACGGTCCAGCCCGGGCAGAAGGACTTCTCCGCGCTGGTCACGAAGATCAAGGCCTCGGGCTGCGGCGCGGTCTTCTACGGTGGGTACTCGCCCGAGGCGGGGCTGCTCCGCAAGCAGATGACGCAGGCCGGCCTGACCAGCGTGACGCTGGTCGGCGGCGACGGGATCAAGGACGACACGTTCCTGTCCACGGCGGGCTCCGCCGGCGAGGGGACGATCGCCACCTGCCCGTGCGCCAGCATCACCGACTCGACGGACCCGGCGGCCCAGGCGTTCATCTCGGACTACAAGGCGAAGTTCGGGACCGACCCGGGCATCTACTCCGGCGAGGGCTGGGACATCGCGAAGATGTACATCGCGGCGTTCGCGGCCAAGCACACAACCCGCCAGAGCATCGCGGACTTCTTCCACGGTCTCAGCGGGTTCAAGGGTCTGACGAAGAGCTACACGTTCCAGCAGAGCGGTGAGCTCGACCCGAACGCGGTCACGATCTACCTCTACCAGGACAAGGGTGGGCAATGGGCGTACCTCGGTCCGTCCACCACGGTCCTGACCGGGTAGAGCGCTGAACGCGGGAAGGGGCGGGCCCTCACGGAGGGCCCGCCCTTTCCTATAATCCGCCGCGGCAGCCTTTCCGGTCGGGAGGACCATGGCCATCCAGTCCAAGTCGACACCCCGCGGCGTCCGGCTGCTGCGAGACCCGGCGGTCCTCGGGGGTGGCGTCCTGGTCGTCGCCGTCGCGATCGGCATCCCGCTCGGCATCAAGCACGGCGTGTGCATCAACACGCTGTCCGGCTGGGTCGGGCTCACCGTCACCGGGCTGAAGCTCGGGGCCTTGTACGCCATGGTCGCCCTGGGCTACACGATGGTCTACGGCGTCCTGCAGCTCCTGAACTTCGCCCACTCCGAGGTCTTCATGATCGGGTCCTTCGCCGGCCTGTACGCGCTCAAGAAGATCTTCGGGATCGAGGCCACCTCCGAAGGGGTCGGCGGGATCGAGCTGATCGCGGCGCTGTTCGTGGCCATCCTGGTCGCGGCCCTGGCCTCGGGAGGCGTCGCCGTGGTGATGGAGCGGGTCGCCTACCGGCCCCTCCGCCGGCACGGGGCCCCGCGACTCGCCTACCTGATCACGGCGATCGGTGTCTCGCTGTTCCTCTCGAACCTGTTCCTGCTGCTGGACGGCAAGCCCCACCTGTTCTTCCCGTTCGACAGGTTCAACTGGCCGAACATCGCCGGGGCGGCCCCGGTCCCGTACCCGAACGTGATGAAGCTGACCACCGTGTTCTCCATCTTCGGGGTCCAGGTCCACAACTTGGACATCCTGGTCTTCCTGGTGGCCATCGGGATGCTGGTGGTGCTCGACCTGTTCGTCCGGAAGACCCGGGCCGGGAAGGGGATCCGCGCGGTGGCCGAGGACCCCGAGACGGCCTCGCTGATGGGCGTGAACGTGAACGGGATCATCGTCCTCACCTTCTTCGTGGGCGGTCTGATGGCGGGGGCCGCGGGGGTCCTGTACGGGCTGTTCTTCAACGCCCAGTTCAACATGGGGTTCATCCCCGGCCTGAAGGCGTTCACCGCCGCCGTCCTCGGGGGGATCGGGAACATCCGAGGCGCGATGCTGGGCGGCCTGTTGCTCGGCCTGATCGAGAACCTCGGTGTGGCCTGCACGGGGACGCAGTGGCAGGAGGTCATCGCGTTCCTGGTGCTGGTCGGCGTGCTGATGTTCCGGCCCACCGGCATCCTGGGCGAGCAGGTGGGGGGCTAGCGGATGGCGCGCGGCGCGGGAGACACCGGGACGGCGCCGGATCGGGGACGCCCGTTCGGTGAACGGTGGCGCGACGGGTACCGGGAGGCCACCGAGCCCGTCCGGGACGCGTTCAGCGGGGTGCGAACGAGGTTCGAGGCGCTCCCCTCGGTGGCCCGCTGGGCCGTCATCGGGCTGGTGATCGTCCTGGCCTACGCGCTCCCCGGCTTCTTGCCCTATTTCACGACGCGGTCGCTGTACTGGACGAACATCCTGACGAAGATCGGCATCGCCGCGCTGCTCGCCCTGGGGCTGAACGTGGTGGTGGGCTTCGCCGGCCTGCTGGACCTGGGGTACGTGGCGTTCTTCGCCGTCGGCGCCTACTCGTTCGCCATCCTGTCGGGTGCGGCGAAGTTCGCCGTCGTGCAGTACCAGGTGACCTCCGGTGCCCTGAAGGGCGTGAACCCCGTCGACTACCTGCCGCACTGGACGATGTGGTTCTGGCTGATCTTCTTCGCCGCGCTCGCCATCGCCCTCCTGGCCGGTGTGATCCTGGGGGCACCCACGCTCCGCCTGCGCGGCGACTACCTGGCCATCGTGACCCTCGGTTTCGGCGAGATCGTCCGCATCACGGCGAACAACCTCGACTCGATCGTGAACGGCCCGCGGGGGGTGCAGAACATCCCGAACCCGCAGATCAACATCGCCAGCTTCCATTACACGTTCGGGACGCAGAACTCACTGAACGACCCGTTCTACTGGCTGTTGCTCACCATCATCATCATCTGGATCTTCTTCCTGCGACGGCTGTCCGTGTCGCGGATCGGGCGGGCCTGGGCGGCGATCCGCGAGGACGAGCTGGCGGCGGCCGCGATGGGCGTGGCCACGGTCCGCATGAAGCTGATGGCCTTCGCCATCGGGGCGGCCGTCGCCTCGCTGGGCGGCGTGGTCTACGCGAGCCAGGTGGCGTTCATCAGCCCGGACACGTTCTCGCTGTTCAACATCACGTTCGGCTCCGTGACGATCCTGGCGATGGTGGTGATCGGCGGGATGGGCGGCATCGCCGGACCGATCGTGGGCGCCGCGCTCATCATCTTCCTGCCCGAGTACTTCCGGTCGTTGAGCGACTCGCGGCTGCTCGTGTTCGGCGCGGTGCTGGTCATCGTCATGGTGCTCCGGCCACAGGGCCTCATCTCCAGCCGCCGCCGGGCGGCCGAGCTCAGCGGCGGTGAGTCCCGGGACACGACAGTGTTCGAGGCCCAGGAGCACGGGGGGGTCTGAGGTGGTCGCGCTCCTCGAGGTCGACAACGTCAGCAAGGACTTCGGCGGACTGAAGGCGCTGTCGGACGTCGACGTGACGGTCGAGGAGGGACAGATCTTCAGCCTGATCGGGCCGAACGGCGCGGGCAAGACCACGCTGTTCAACCTGATCACCGGCATCTTCCTGCCGACCGACGGCGTGGTCCGGTTCAAAGGCGAGAACCTGCTGGAGCGGGGGGGCGGTGTGCTCGGGGGCCGGACCCGGCGGCCGTTCCAGATCACGCGGTTGGGCGTCGGCCGGACGTTCCAGAACATCCGGCTGTTCGCAAACATGACGTCCGTGGAGAACGTGATGGTGGGCATCGACGCCCACAACCGGTCGGGGGTCCTCCGGTCGATGTTCCGGACCCCTCGTCAGCGCCGGGAGGACCAGGAGACGACGAAGAAGGCCCATGAGCTGTTGGGGTTCGTCGGCATCGCCCGCTACGCGAACGAGCTGGCGAAGAACCTGGCCTACGGCGACCAGCGGCGGCTGGAGATCGCCCGGGCCATGGGGACCGATCCGGCGCTCCTGATGCTGGACGAACCCGCCGCCGGCATGAACCCGGCCGAGAAGGCCGCGCTGATGCGGCTGATCCAGCAGGTCAGGGACCGCGGGATCACGGTGCTGTTGATCGAGCACGACATGAAGGTGGTCATGGGGATCTCCGACCGCATCGCGGTGCTCGACTTCGGCGTGAAGATCGCGGAGGGCGAGCCTCGCGAGGTCCAGCGCGACCCCCGGGTGATCGAGGCGTACCTGGGCCGCGGAGCGGCCGGGCAGCCGGCGATCGAACCCGACGAGGCGTCGCCGGAGGAAGGGGGCACCGATGGCCCTGCTTGAGCTGGCCGGCGTGCGCATCCACTACGGCGGCATCGAGGCGGTGAAGGGCGTCGACCTCTCGGTGGACGAGGGCGAGATCGTCACGCTGATCGGCGGCAACGGGGCGGGGAAGACCACGACGCTCAAGACGATCTCGGGCTTGAAGCACCCCACGACCGGATCCATCGCGTTCCGGGGCAAACGGATCGACGCGCTCCCGGCGCACCAGATCGTCTCGATGGGGATCGGGCACGCGCCGGAGGGTCGCCGCATCTTCGGTCGGATGACCGTCGACGAGAACCTGGAGATGGGGCTCTACGCGGGCGGCGGCAAGAAACGGGAGGGAGGCAGGAAAGCGGAAGGCGCGGCCTTCGAGCGGGTCTACGCGCTGTTCCCGGTGCTGAAGGAGCGCCGGACCCAGCCGGGGGGGACGCTGTCGGGTGGCCAGCAGCAGATGCTGGCCATCGGGCGGGCCCTCATGACCCGACCGGTCGTGCTCATGCTCGACGAGCCGTCGATGGGCCTGGCCCCGATGCTCGTCGAGCAGATCTTCGACATCATCAGGGACATCAGCGAACAGGGCACGACGGTGCTCCTCATCGAGCAGAATGCTCATATGGCGCTGTCGATCGCCGACCGGGGCTACGTGATCGAGTCCGGCTCGATCGTCCTGGAGGACTCGGCGAGGGAACTGCTCGGGAACGACCAGGTGCGCAAGGCGTACCTCGGTGAGGAGTGAACGGAGGGGAGCGTGATGAGGAGAAGCGTGGTGGGAGTGGTCGCCGTCCTGGCGGCCGTGGCGTTGGTGGCTGGCGCGTGCGCGAAGAAGGCCGCGACGTCGACCGGGAGTCCGAGCGCCACCGGGAGCGCGACGAAGGCTGCGTTGACGCTGATCGCGCCAGGGACGCTCACGGTCGGGTCGTGCCTCAACTACAAGCCGTTCGAGTACTACGAGGGCGGCACGCTGAAGGGTTTCGACGTCGAGATCATGGACGCCATCGCCCAGAAGCTCGGCGTGACCGTGACGTGGAAGAAGGCGAACTTCGACACGATCTTCACGGCCCTGGCCGCCAACCAGTTCGACGCGGTGGCGGCGGCGTCGACGATCACGCCGGAGCGGCAGCAGACGGTCGACTTCTCGAACCCGTACTACAACGCGCGGCAGGCGCTGACCGTGAACAGCCAGAAGACGCCGACGATCAAGACCACCGACGACCTCGCGTCGGGCATGATCGTGGGGGTCCAGAAGGGGACGACCGGCCGCGACTGGGCGGAGAAGAACCTGGCCCCGAAGGGCATCCAGATCAAGACGTACACGAACGCCCCCGACGCGTTCACCGATCTGGAGGCCGGCCAGATCCAGGGCGTGATCAACGACGAGCCGTCCTCGCAGGCGGAGGTGGCCAGCCGGCCCGGCCTGGCCGTGGTGGAGCCGATCGACACGGGCGAGCACTACGGGATCGCCGTGGCGAAGAACCACCCGGACATCCTGGCCGGGATCAACTCGGGGCTGCAATCGATCATCGCGGACGGCACGTACAAGACGATCTTCAACAAGTACTTCCCCGGCGTCCCGGTCCCACCGGAGTACGGCGGGTAGGGGAGACCTGAGGTTCGGCGGGGCCCGCGCTCGCACGGACGAGCGTGGGCGCTGCCATTCGCGCGGCGAGGAGGTGGGCATGGCCGCAGAGACGATCGAACGAACCACGCCGCCCGACACACGTGGACCGAGCTCACGGCTGTCGGCGGGCACGCTGGGGCTCGGGATCGCGTCGGTCGTCACGGTCCTGGCGGGAACCGCCGTGGTGCAGGCGCGCTACGCCCGGGCGGGCGGCCCGCTGACGCCCGAGTGCAACCGGCACGGCCTGCTGCATTTCGTGCCGACCCCGCCTCCCGGGCGTGGCATCAAGGGGGCCGAGGGCGTGTGCCACATCGTGGGGGGGCTCCGGTCGGGCTCCGAGACCGCCATCCTCGTCTTCGCGATCCTGGTTGGCGCCGCGGCCGTCGCCGTCGGCTTCGGGATCTTCCGGCGCATGGACACGAAGCGCCGCCGTGAGCAAGCGCTGGCCGGGGCCATCCTGGGCATCCAGGCGGTCATCCTGGGCGGGGTCCTGCTGTGGTTCCGGTCAACGGCGACGGTCTTCACGTTCGTCAGGAACTTCCTCAACTTCACCCTGCTCCGTCCCTATATGGGCGTCCTGTTCCGGGGCGCGAAGAACACGATCTTCCTCGCGGTCGTCGGGGAGGTCGGGGGCATCGCCATCGGGCTCACGCTCGCCCTGTTCCTGCTCTCCGCGCGCAGGGTGGTGCGCGCGCCGGCCCGCGTGTACGTCAACTTCTTCCGGGGTACGCCGCTGATCTGGCAGCTCTCGTTCTTCTACTTCCTGTTCATCCTGGGGTTCAACCTGCACTTCTCAGCGTTCAGCGCGGCCCTGATCGTGTTCAGCCTGAACACCGGGGCGTACGCCTCCGAGGTGTTCCGGGCCGGGATCCAGTCGATCGAGCGGGGCCAGATGGAGGCGGCGCGCAGCCTGGGGTTCTCCTACCTCCAGGCCATGCGATACGCGATCGTGCCCCAGGCCGTCCGTCGCGTGATCCCGCCGCTCCTGAACGAGTTCGTGATCCTGATCAAGGACACGGCGCTGATCACCGTGCTGGGTCTCGTGGCGAGCCAGTACGAGCTCTACGTGGCGTCGCAGACCGGGTACTCGGACACCGCGAACGCCACGTTCTTCGTCGCCACGGCTATCGGGTACCTGGCCATCACCCTGCCGCTGATCCGCGCCGTCAACGCGGTGGAGCGCAAGCTCCGGAGCGGCCTCGTGAGCGTGGCCGGAGGCCCGTGATGAACGAACGGAGCGACGGGGGGGAGGCGCTCGTTCGGCTGGAGGACCTGCACAAATGGTTCGGGTCGAACCACGTCCTGCGCGGGATCGACCTGAGCCTGCAACGGGGGGACGTCCAGGTGGTCATCGGGCCGTCGGGGTCCGGGAAGTCGACGCTCCTCCGATGCGTGAACATGCTCGAGGTCCCGACCGAGGGGCACGTGTGGTTCGAAGGCCGCGACATCACCGACATCCGGACGGACCTGAACGAGGTCCGGACTCACATCGGGATCGTCTTCCAGGCGTTCAACCTCTTCCCCCACAAGACGGCGTGCCAGAACGTGACGGTGGCGCTGGAGAAGGTCCTGAAGGTCGACCCGAAGGAAGCGCGGGACCGCGCGATGCAGGAGCTGAAGCACGTGGGACTCGACCACAAGGCAGACGCGTATCCGGGGCAGCTCTCCGGCGGCCAGCAGCAGCGGGTGGCCATCGCCCGGGCCCTGGCCATGCGTCCGAAGCTGATGCTCTTCGACGAGGTCACGTCGGCCCTCGACCCGGAGCTGGTCAAAGAGGTCCTCGACGTGATGCAGCGCCTGGCCTCCGAGGGCATGACGATGATGGTGGTGACCCACGAGATGGGGTTCGCCCGAGAGGTGGGGACCGACCTCGTGTTCATGGAGGACGGCAGGATCCTGGAGCAGGGCGACCCGCGGCAGGTCTTCGGTGACCCTCGGCACGACCGCACCCGGACCTTCCTCTCGCGGGTGCTGTAGCGGGACCGTCGCGGCGGGGCGCCTACCTCACCACGGTGAAGGTGCCGATCATGCCGAGGTAGGCGTGGTACTTGCAGACCACCACCCAGGTGGCGGGCCCGAGGTGATCGCCGATGCGGCTCCAGTCCAGTTCCTGGCCGGGCCGGAGGTCCACGCTGATGTTCGTCCCGATCACCGTGAAGTTGTGCAGGTTCCGGCCTTCGTTCTTCACGACGAACGGCTGGTCGGCGTGGACCACGTTGTGATCCTCCGGGTGGATGTCGTGGAAATGGTTGTCGATGGCCACGACGACGTACGCCCCGGAGGTCGGCTCGGGGTTCCCCGGCAGCACCCGGTTGACGTCGCCGGGGGCCGAGGACGTGCGGGCCGGCCCGAGCCACGCTCCGAGCAGGAATCCCGCCACCGCGGTGGCCACGGCCAGCACGAGGGCGGCGCGAGGCTTCACGGGGCGAGGACGAGGAACGCCACGCCGAACAGGAGCAGCATCACGCCGAGCAGGAGCGCGACCAGCCCGAGGAGCACGCCGCTTCCGGTCATGATGTTCGACCACCTCCCCGGCGGCCGGCGGTCGGGCTTCAGCAGCTCCTCGATGTCTCGGACCTGCGGCCGGAGGGTCCGGAGCCCCACGGTCGTCCCGGCCAGGCCGACGATCACCATGATCAGCCCCCCGAGGTTGAATCCCGCCGCGACGATCCCGCCCACACCCGCCGCCTACAGGTACTGGGAGTCGGAGGCGTTCGGCTCCGGCTCCCGACGCGGATCCGGATCCGGATCCGGCGCCGCCTTGTGCTGCTGGAGCGCGTGCAGCTGGATCGCCAGCTGCGTGCCCTGGAAGAGGCCCTGCAACCAGCCGAGGATCTCGGCGTTGGCGAGCGTGAGCTCTTCGATGGACGAGCCCTCCCGGAGGTCCGGGGTGAGCTCGTCCAGCTCGCGGTACAGCTCGTCGGGGAGCGCCTCGCGCAGTTCTTGGCATACGCGATCCAGGACCTCGCGCAGGTACTGCGTGGTCCGCTCGTCGGCTTGGACGCGTCGCGTGCCCTCGACCATCTCCCGCGTCAGGCCGGCGATCCTCAACAGCTTCTGCGGGTCGAACGCCCCGGAGGCCTCCGGCCGACCGGCGGGCTGAGGCACGGTGTCGGACACGGTGGAGGAGACGGGGACGGCGGTGGGGGCGGCATCATCGGCCATCGGCCACAGACTACCGGACCGGCGCGGGGCGGGGCGGGGGGAACGAACCAGAGCGGGCCCGACCGGCCTTTGGAACCGCTCGCGCCTTCCCCATACGCGAGCGTTGTCTACTCGGCCGTTCGGACCCGCTCAAGAGTTGGTCCCAAGCAACCCCCGCCGACCTCTGGGCCGAACCGCGGGCCTCCGCCGGCTCGCCCGGGGCCTCCCGAGCTCTCGCCCCGAAGGTTCCGGTGAGCCGGGGAAGTGATCCCCGGTCCTTCCCGTCGGTCCCGGCGGCCGCTTGGGACCGGCGCGAAAACTAGCAAGGCGGATCGGGGCGTGTCAACTCGACGGGAATGCCTGTGGCACAGGCATGTCTAGGGAGTTTGCGCTGGTAGGCGGTCCTGCTGTGGAAGGCCTCGGGATCCGCGGAGTGACAGACAAAATCGGGCTCAGTCGGCGGAGACCTCGCGGATCGCCAGCGTCAGCCGCCCGACGGCCACGAGCCGCTCTTCGTCGTCGCGCACCTCCATGGTCCACACGGCCGTGGTTCGGCCGACGTGGAGCGGCACGCCCGTGGCCGTGACGCGGCCTTCGGTGACCGAGCGGAGGTGGTTGATGTTCAGCTCGATGCCCATCACCACGCGATCGGGCCCGGCGGCCAGGGCGGTGCCGAGCGAGGCGATCGTCTCGCACAGCGCGGCCGTGGCTCCTCCGTGCAGGATCCCGTACGGCTGCGTGTTCCCGGCGACCGGGATGCTCGCGACGACCTTCCCGGGACCCAGCTCGACCCATTCGAGGCCCATGCGCTCCATCAGCGCCCCTGGCGAGACGTGTGCCGGCAGGGGCAACGGGTCGGGTTCCACGACGGCGGATACTACCGGTCGAGCGGGGTCGCCGCCGCGGTCCGACGAGGCCCTACGCGCCGGCGGCGACCAGCACCATCTCCGTCACGAGACCGACGGCGAAGCCGGCCAGGAGCCCCATGACGGTGGTGGGCCAGTCGAGCCGGCGACCCAGCAGCAGCAGCTCGCTGATCACGTAGATGATGGCGCCGGCTGCGAGCGCCAGGAACGCCACGAAGACGTAGTCGTTCGAGAACACCGTCCCGACCAGCGTCCCGAGGAACGTCGGTCCGCCGGCGATCAGGCCGGCGGTGATCAGGTACCCCCACGTCGCCTGCACCCCCTCGGCCGCGAGCGGGCCGACGATGCCGAACCCCTCGGTCGCGTTGTGCAGGCCGATGCCGGCGGCGATCGACATCCCGAGGCTGAGTGCGCTCTGACGGCCGCCGGGCGCCTCGGTCACCGCCATGGCCCCCGGTCCGACGGCGGCCCCGGCGCGGGCCCGCTGGTACTTCCCGAGATACATCAGCGACAGCATCCCCGCGCCGAACGCCCCCAGGTATACGGCTCCCAGCCCGATCGCGGAGCCCAGCCCCTTCAGCCCGTGGATCCCCAGGACCGCGTCGCTCAGCGGACCGGTCGCGTTCTGAAGGATGTCGAAGAACAGGAACAGCAGGATGCCGGCTGAGGCGGCGTTCAGGAACGCCCGGAGCCGCCGCCGCGGGGCCCGCATCCGCCCCACGGGGAGCCCGAGGAAGATCGTGCCGCCCGCCACGGCGCCCAGGAGAACGGTCTGAAGGGTGCTCATCGCCCGGATACCCGTTCCTTCGTCTCCTTCCCCATCCCGGCGGGAATTCTATCTGCTGAGTCGGAATTCGCCGACGCAGCATCCAAGCGCCCAGGTCCACCCGACGGCCGCGACCGGGGCTGTCATCCACCGAGGCTACAATCGACCCCGGTGGCGAACCAGCCGACGACGCGCACGGACGCCGAGCCACGACGATTCTTCCTCCTCGACGGCCACAGCCTGTCCTACCGGGCCTTCTTCGCGCTGCCCATCGACCTCGCCACGAAGAGCGGCCAGATCACGAACGCCGTGTACGGGTTCACCTCCATGCTGATCAAGCTGCTGGGAGAGGAGAAGCCGGACCTGCTGGCGGTGGCGTTCGACAAGGGCAAGCCGACGGTCCGCCTCGAGCAGTACGCCGACTACAAGGCGGGGCGGCGGGAGACCCCCGACGAGTTCCGACAGCAGCTCGGGCTGATCCGGGAGGTGCTCGACACGCTCGGGATCCCCATCGTGGAGGTCGAGGGGCACGAAGCCGACGACGCCATCGCCACGCTGGCCACCCGCGGCGCCGAGCAGGGGATGGACACCGTGATCGTCACCGCGGACCGGGATTTCTTCCAGCTGGTCCGGCCCGGGATCACGGTGATGTTCAACCGGAGGGGGATCACCGACATCGTCCGCTACGACCAGGCGGCCGTCACCCAGCGGTACGGCCTGCCTCCCAAGAAGTACCTCGACTACGTGGCCTTGAAGGGCGACCCCTCCGACAACATCCCAGGCGTCCCGGGCGTCGGCGAGAAGACGGCGTCGAAGCTGGTCCAGGACTTCGGCAGCATCGAGGAGATGCTCGCCCGCACGCCCGAGATCAAGGGGAAGCTCCGCGAGGCCATCGAGTCGGCCGCTGACACCCTCGTTCGGAACAAGGATCTGGCCCGCCTCCACCTCGACCTGGACCTGGACGTCCGGCCCCAGGATTGCGTGCTGAAGGAATGGGACCCGGACGCGGTCCGGCGGCTGTTCAACAGCCTGGAGTTCCGGACGCTGCTCGAGCGGCTGGAGGACCTCGGGCGCACGGCGAAGCCGGTCGTGGAGGCGGCTTCCCTCGACGTCCGGACCGGCTCGGTCCGCGACCTCGAGGCGGCCCTCGCCGGAAGCGCACCGAAGGCCGTCCATCTGGCCGTGGACGACGGCATCGTCGGGCTGGCGCTGTCCTCGGGCGGCGGGCAGGCCCTGTTCGCCCCCGTGCGCGATCTGCCCGAGGCCGTCGCCGCGTGGCTCGCGGACGCCGGCGCGCCGAAATGGGTCCACGACGCGAAGGAGGTGGAGACGGCGCTCCGTGCGGCGGGGCACCGCCTGGGTGGGGTGGCGTTCGACACGCTGATG
>Ga0137378_10003436_pt1 | contig 13733 bp, 9 predicted proteins | sample SagtaG_21_FD_104813 | JGI IMG/M metagenome (GOLD analysis project Ga0137378, IMG submission 104813) | Vadose zone soil microbial communities from Sagehorn Ranch, Mendocino, California, USA - Sage2_L_60_16 metaG | ecosystem: Environmental > Terrestrial > Soil > Vadose zone | place: USA... | reverse complement strand
GTCGTCCGCGGGGCCGCGCGACAACGCGGTTGTAGAGCTGCTCGAACGGGTTGGCCGCCGGCACCAGCACGTTGAGCCACAACAGGGCCGACAAGAGCAGGAAGATCGCCGGCGACTGGGTGAGGATCGCCACCAGCATCATCAATCCCACGATGATGGGCTGGAACTGCAAGCCCTTGAATCGCAGGGCCGCGCGATCGGGCGGCTCCTGCGTGAAGCCCTGCTGCTTCATGAAGTTCATCACGGCTGAGCGGGCCATGTTTCGCCTCCTTCTGTCTCCTCGGTCTTAATCTATCGCTGGGCCCCCCCCTCCCGCAGTTCCCGCCATCGCCGCTGAGCGTCCTCAAGCAGGTCCTTCGCTCGCGCGCGTTCCGCGCGCTCGCTCAGGATGACAACCTCACGCGCGGTTTAGGGGAAAAAGAAGGGTGAGTAGGGGCGCCAGGCGCGAAGGACCTGTGCTGCTTGCCACCGCTCGGCAGCGCCCGTATTCTCCTCGTCCCCCCCAACGGAGATACTATGCGCCCACGCCACACCCTCCCACTCCTCGTGGTCGCCGCACTCGGCTGCCAGGCTGCCCCGCCCCCGAAGGACACGAGCGCCGAAGCCAAACAGGCGATCGACGCCGCCGACGCCAATTGGGCTCGGCTCACCGCCGCCGGGCACGCCGATTCGATCGCGGACCTGTACCACGCGAATGGCGTGATGCTGCCGCCCAACATGCCACCCGTGCACGGGCGTGATGCCATCCGCGGGTTCATGACGATGATGAACTCGATGTCCAGCCCACCGCCGGTGCTCACCATTCGCGCCGAGTCGGTGTGGGCGAGCGGTCCCATGGCCGTCGAGTTGGGACGCTGGAACTTCGCCTGGGCCGCCGGCGCCAAGCGGCCGCCGGGAGCACCCGCCGCCGACTCGGGCAAATACATCGTACGCTGGGTGAATGACGGCGGACGCTGGCTGATGGTGCAGGATATCTGGAATTCAGACGTCGCGCTGCCGATGGCTCCCGCATCGCCCAACACCAAGAAGTCGTAAGTTGGCTCGCCCCTCGTCCCCACTCTCCCGAAGGGAGAGGGGGACAGGGGGTGAGGACGCGAGCCGCAGCGGTTCGCGGCTGAAGCCGCGGCTCGGCGTTTACCGCTGAAGCGGCAAGACGGAGAGGAGCGGGTGAGGACGGAACGGAGAGGGGGACAGGGGTGAGGACGCGTCGTGCGATCCTCGGCGTCGGTGCGGGGCTCTGGGTGTTGGCCGCCTGCGCGCCGCCCCGGGCTGCGGCGCCGGTCCCGAGGACGGCCGAGGTCCGGGCGCTCTGGGTGGTGCGCTCCACGCTCGCCGATCCCGACAGCGCGCGGGCGATGGTGCGCCGGGCGGCGGAGGCGGGATTCAACACCTTGATTCTGCAGGTCCGGGGCCGGGGCGACGCGTATTATCGGAGCCGCTGGGAGCCTCCGCCGCCCGCTCTCGCGGGCCGGAACGGCTACGACGCCCTCGGCCGCACGATTCGCGAGGCCCACCGCCGCGGGCTGCGCGTGCACGCCTGGATCAACACCGAGCTCGTGGCCAACGCCGATACGTTGCCCTCGGACTCCGCGCATTTCATCTATCGCCGGCCCGATCTCCTCGCGGTGCCGCGACCGCTGGCCCGCGAGCTGTACGACGCTGATCCCCGCGATCCTCGCTACGTGCAGGCCCTCGCCGAATACGTCCAGGCCAACCGCGATCACGTAGAGGGCCTCTACACGAGCCCGGCCGCGCCCGAGGTGAAGGAGCACATCTATTCGATATGGATCGACCTGGTGGACCGATACGAGCTGGACGGCCTGCACTTCGACTACGTCCGATACCCCGCGCCGGACTACGACTACTCGCGCGTCGCACTCGAGCGGTTCCGGGCCTGGCTCGTCCCCACACTCGCGGACTCGGTCCGCGTCCGGTTCGCGGCGCTCCAGCCGGCCGATCCACTCGTCTACAGCGACTCCTTCCCGGACGCCTGGGATCGCTTTCGACGCCTGCAGATCACCGAGCTGGTGGAGCGGATCTATTACGGCGTGAAGCACCGCAATCCGCACCTGGTGGTCAGCGCGGCCGTCTTCGGCGACGCGGACAATGCGTACAACTTGCGGTTCCAGGATTGGCGCGACTGGTTGCGCCGCGGCATCCTCGACGTCGCGTGCCCGATGGCCTACACCGACTCGGTCGCGCTATTTAGCGAGCGGATCCGCACCGCTGTCGAGACCGCGGGGGGCGCGCGTGTGTGGGCGGGCATCGGCGCGTACAAAAACACCGTGGAGGGGACGGTCGTGCAGATCGGCGTGGCGCGCGGCCTCGGCGCCGCGGGTGTGGCCCTCTTCTCCTACGACTTCATGGCGCGGCAGGGAGGAATGCGACCCGGCGAGAGCTATCTGCTCGCGGTGCGCGACCGCGCGTTCCCCTGATCGGCGAATCAGCCCTTACCTGTTGGGCGTATTGTCGAGCATCGGCCGCTTGGTGGCTGTGGTATCGGTGATAGTGACATCGCCTCTGGCGTCGATCGTATAGACTCGTCCTCCGAAGAAGGACACACTCCTTTTGGTAATCTTGTTCGTCGTCGAGTCTGTGTAGCGCGCGAAGAGATCGTACACGCCGCTTGGCAGCGCCGTGAATGCGCCGGCTCCCTTGTACGCCACGGCGGCACCGACGGCCGCCTCCGTCGAGTCGCTGATATTCATGGCATACAACGTCAGGGGATTGGCATTCGCCATCGCATGGACGAATCGGACGGTCGCGACCGAATAATCCGTTGGTACGACAAACGGGTCTTCCAGCACGAACCCGTCCACGGTCTTGGCCGTCGCGTCGTAGAATCCGCTCATGTAGAAGGAGTAGTATTTCCCGTCGGCGATGGTCGCGCTGACCGTGGCAATCGGCAGATTCTTGTCGGTCGCCGCCGCGATCCGTCCCGTGAGCGTGTACTGGCCCGGCGCGATGGACAAATAGACTCCGCCGGCCCCGGCGCTGCCGTACGCCACGCCATTGTTGGATTCTGCGCCGGTGCCGGAGAAGATCGCCGTCATCTTGGTTTCGTTGGCGTAGAAGTTTACCGCCGGCGCGCTCACGCCAAAGTTGAAGAACTTGATGCGCGACGCGAGAGGAGGTTCCGTGGGTATCACCTGGACCGCGTTCTTGTCGCACGATGCCAGCACGGCGGCGCCGAGCAGGACCGCTACACACGAGTGTCGGTTCATATCCGGGTCACGGTTGAATGATCCATAACGGCTTGGTGTGATAATCCGTGGCGTCTGCGCCGATGGCCTTCAGGGCTGGGACGTTCCAGACGTATTCTGAGTTGTATCTCGGCCTGATACGCTGTGCGACCTTGCCGCCATTGGCAGAAGAGAGGTTTGTCGGCGGCGTAAACCCGCGGAACAGCTGCGTGCCGCTCACGGGATCGATATCCGTGTAGTGATAGCGCCGCATGTCCATCCAGAGCTCATTGTGCCCCCAGCCCCAGAGCGCGATGTACTTCTGCGACATGACGTGCGACAACGTCAGCGTGGCAGGAACGATTTGCGGAGACGCGAGGAAGGAATCCCGCTCGGCGGCCGTGATCTGAGTCGGCGTCTGGCCGGCATCCAGGTTGCGCGCGTTCACAAAGTCGATGTGCGATGAGATGCCGTTGGTGTACGCGATCAGCGCCGCCGTCTGATTCCCCATGCGCAGCGCGGCTTCCGCTTTGACGAACTGCAGCTGGGAATAGGTCATGACTGGAATCTTGGACCGATCGGCGAACAAATAGCGGCTGGGTAGTAGCAACCCGTCGGTGCCGACGTACCCAAAGAAATTCCTCGGCTGCTGTGGCGGGGTGAGCGCGCCGAACCCCAACACGTTGATATCGAGTCCGCGGTAGGTCGTATTCGCCGAGTCGATCGCCAGCATTCGGCTCATCCGGGGGTCGACCACGCCGCCGAACTGCGTACCGTTCAGCAGGTTCACCACGAATTGCGTCTGCCGGTACAGCGTGAGGTTGTTGCGGCTGCGCCCCCAGAAATTGCAATCCGCGAAATCCGTAGAGGTGCACGGATACGCCAGCAGCGCGTCGTCGGCGTTGCTCGCAAACGAGGAATCGACCGCGTGCATCACGGCCTGCGGATCGTAGCCGGCCTTGTTGGAAAAGTGGTTCAGCATCAACGCCTTCAAGCCCCACGCCAGCTTGAGCCACTTCAGCCGGTCCCCATTGTAGATATGGTCGCCCTTGGCGAGATAGGAGGCGTCGACGGCGCCGTCGCTGCGCCTGAGGAGCACGATCGAGCTGTCCAGCAGGCGCTGCACTTCCTGATACGCATACTCCTGCGTGTCATAGTCGAAGCTGGTGCGCGACACGTCGAACGCTTCCTTGATGATGATCTCCCCATGGAGGTCCGTCAGCACCTGCCAGCCCCACGCCTTCAGGATCAACCCGACGCCCAGGAGGTCCCAACGCTGCTCGGCCGTGGCCTTGGCGTTCATGTCGATCAGGTTCTGCCCCAAAGACCAGTAGACGTCGCGCCATTGCTGCGCACCGTTGTCGCTCGCCGGGTCATACCCCATCCGACCCCAGCTTTGCGCCGGACTGAAGAGCGTCGATGTCGAGATCCACTCCTGCGCATAGTGTCCCACGAAACGGCCGTCGAACTGGGGTGACGTCACCATCCAGTGCAGCATCGGCGGCAGGTACAGGTTCGCCGACACCGACTGTGGCCCGTTGGGATTGGTGTTGACGTCCAGGAAGTCCTTGCAGCTCGCCGACACGCTCAACGCACCGATCAGGACTGCTGTGGATAGTGTTTTCATCGTCAGAATCCCATCCTGACGCCGACATTGATCCCTACGGGCATGGGGAAGTTGCCGAAGTCGATTCCCGTGCCTCCCGATCCTCCCACCGCCGCAGTGTTGCCGTTCACGATCGGGTCCAGCCCCGTATAGTTGGTGATCAGGAACAAGTCGGTGCCTTTGACGAACAGGCTGGCGTTCCGCGCGCCCAGGAATCCCTGCGGCAGCTGGTAACTCAATTGCACGTCCCTGAGTCTCAGCCAATTGATGTTCTTCTCGATGAAGAGCTCTTCGCTGATGTTCGTATAGTAGGCCGTCTGCACGCTCGGGATGACGACGATATTGTTGACGGTCGGATTCGCGCTGTTCTGCTTGCCGTCCTGCAACACGCCCTGGATCACCCGCGGCTGCTCTCTGTCCAGGGTCTGCATGCTGAGGCCGTGGGTCGTGAGATAATGCTCGGTCGCGTTGAAGACGTCTCCCCCCTTGCGGATGTCGAGCAGAAATTCGAGGGAGAAGCGCTTGTACGTGAACGTGTTCGAGACGCCGATCGTAAAGTCAGGCTGGCGATCGTACCCGGCATCGATGAACGTGGTCGATCGGATCGGCAGGCCCGTGGTCGGATCGATCAACAGCTGGCCTTTGCGGCCCGCGCTGTCCGTCTGGACCCGGAGGTAGAACAGACCGGTGAGCGACATGGTGGAGAGGTCCGGCGCGGTCCCATTCCGCACGTTCCCCCACAGCCAGGTATCCGAGACGTACGATTCAGGGATCCCCCTCGGCAGCGACAGGACCTTCCCTCGCTCGCTCGCGAAGTTCAGCTGGAAATCCCACGAGAAGCTGCTCTTCAGGACCGGGGTTCCCCGCACGGTCAGCTCCAGCCCCTGATTTCTCGTTGTCGCGCCGTTCAGATTGAACAGGATGTAGCCAGTCCCGTAGCTGCCCCGGATGTCGTTGACGATCTGGTCCCTGGTCTGCTTGCGGTACACGGTGGCATCGAGACCGAGCCGGTCGTGCAGGAAGCTCAGCTCCGCCCCGAGCTCGTATGCCCTGGCGAACTCCGGCTTCAGGCCCGGATTCGGCCCGGTAAAGCCGTAGCCGTATCCACCATAGGATGTCGTCTTGAATTCGAGCGAAGGCACATAGGAATAGGGCCGGGCGTCCTTACCGGCTTCGGCGTAGGCGGCTCTCAATTTCCCGGTCACGAACCGCGCGATGCCGGGAAACGCATCGGAAAAGACGAAACTGGTCGAGATGCCGGGGTAGAAGAACGAAGCCCTCGGCCGCGGAATCGTCGAGGTCCGGTCGTTCCTGCCCTGGAGCGTGAGAAACAGGAAGTTCCGGTAATCGAGCACGGCCTGCCCGAAAAAGCTCACCAGGCGGCGCCGCTCGGTCGTGGTCCGGGGCAGCCTCGAGGCCGTGTTGTTCATGGAGACGAAATTCGGATCCAGAAAGTTCGTGCCCACGGCTGCATCCGCCGTCGACTTATAGTCTCCGATCGCGTTGCCCAGCATTCCACTGATCGAGAGGCTCTTGGTCAGGGCGTGCCTATTGAAGTTGAGCAGCGTCTGTGCGTTGATGTTGCGCGTAATCACGTCCGCTTGGTCGAGAATGCCGCCCGAGGCGTTTCCCGCCTCGCTCTCGGGATTGCGGAGCAGGAGATTCTGGTTGGTGTAGGTGTCCGTGCCGATGTTGCTCTTCAAGCTCCCCCACGAAACTGGCGCGATGACGATGCCGACGTTCGCGACGATGCGGCTCTCCTTGGAATTGATCTGGTTCTTGGCGACGTTGTAGTACGGATTGTCGACTTCCGCCGCCGCCGTCAGGCTGGTCAGCCGGCGCCTGAGGCCGGATGGGGTGAGGTAGTCCTGCGCGTCGTCATTTTGCGGCCAGAGCATGAGGCCGATGAGTGGACCGATTTCTCCCTTGTACACCTGATCGTTGTTGCTATAGGTATACGCCATCGAGAGATCGGTGCTCAACCAAGGCGTGATTTGCGCCTGGGAGGCTCCCGTCACATTGACTCGGCCATAACCCGAATTCGCGACCACTCCGGACTGGTTGTCGAGCGACGTCGCCAGCCGGTAGTTGACGGCGTTGTCGGGCGACGCCCCGCTGAAGGACAGGTTATGCGTCTGCGTGGTCCCCGACCTCAGGAAGCCGCCGATATTGTCATAGAACCGCGTGCCGGTCGGATACGGAGCGCCGAAGTAATTGAACGAGGCGAGGGCGCCTCCGATGAGGGTCGACGGACCATAGACACGCTGCAGCTCAGGCTTGGCCCGGGTCGTTTCGATCCGGAAGCTGTTGCTATACTCCCAGCCGCCGCCGGCCTTTCCACGCTTGGTCGTGATGAGGATGGCGCCGTTCGCTGCATCGATGCCGTAGAGGGCCGACGCTTCGGCCCCCTTCAACACGGTGAGGGTTTCGATATCCTCCGGATTCAGGTCCGCGGCTCGGTTGGTGAAGTCGACCCCGCGGTTCGAGAACGCCGTCGTGGAGCTCAAATCGGACGCCAGCACCGCCGTATTGAGGGTTCTGTTGTCCATCGGCAACCCATCGACGATGATGAGCGGCTGGTTGCTGCTGCTGATGGAGCTGACGCCTCGGATGGTGATCGATGTGGACGCGCCCGGAACACCCGAGGTGCTGGTCACGTCGACGCCGGCGACACGTCCTTCCAACGAATTGATGAAATTCTCGCGCTGCGTCTGCGCGATCTCGGGGCCCTGGACGCTCTGCTGAGAGTATCCCACCGCCCGTTGCGTCGTGGTCTGACCCAACGCCGTCACCACCACTGCATCGAGATTCAGCGCGTCTTTGCGCAACTGGACGTCGATCACATCCTCGGCGCCGACCGTACGCTCCACCAGCGCGGTCCCAATCTGCCGGAACTGCAGCACCTGACCGACCGCGGCGCGAATGGAATAGCTTCCGTCGTTGTTGCTCGAGGTGCGTGCGATTGTCCCTTTGACAACGATCGACACACCGGGCAAGGGCGTGCCCTGCTCACTCGTCACTTTACCGGTAACGGTCTTTTGTTGTGCGAACGCGCGAGGAGCGACGAGGAGGAGTATTCCCACCAACAGCGTGACGGCGCGTTTGGTCATGATGACGGCTATCGGGTCTGGGGGCGCTTGGTGCGTTCGCAAGACGCGCGCCCGATCGAGCCGGGCGCACGCATCGGCTCGCCGTCGACGGGCGAGCGGTCGAACGCCTAGCGGCGGGGGGAACGGAGCGGCAGTCTGGCTGAGTAGGGTGTGGCGTCAAAGCCACATGAATTGAAGCTGACGTGGCGGCGATGCTACACAGAAGCTAGAGGCTCAATCCCCCCTCTCCGGAACGGAGTGGGGGACAGGGGTTGAGGACGCGACCGGCACCGGCCCCAGCTCGCGCCGCACCACCATCAGCGCCGCCACGAGCAGCAGTGCGGCGAGCAGGAACGGCGCGCCCGGGACGCCCAGCCCGTGAAACCGGCCGATCGCCGCCGCGAACAGCTGCGTGAACAGCAGCGGCGCGATCACGCCGGCGATCCCCATGACGCTGGCGACCGCGCCCTGCAACCGGCCTTGCTCGTCCGGCCCGACGCGCCGCGTCATCAACCCTTGCAACGACGGATACGTGAGGCCGAACAGGCCGCCGATGGGAATGCCGAGCAGAAACAGGGCCCCGGTGGGCGCCAGGCCGTACAGCGTGAACGCCACCGCGCCGCACGCGAGGCCCGCGACGAGCGCCCGCGGCTCGCCCAGGCGCCGCACCACGCGGCCGACCAGCCCGCCCTGCACGATCATCGACACGACGCCGACTCCCGCGAGCGCGAACCCGACGGTGCGCGCGGTCCAGCCGTAGCGATAATCGCCGTACAGCACGAACAGGCTGGGCAGGGCATCGTGCGCGACCCGATACAGGAACGCCACCAACGCGAGGCCCAGCAGCGCCCCGTGCGCCCGCAACATGCCGAGTGACCCGATCGGGTTGGCGCGGCGCCACGCGAACGGCGCGCGCCGCTCGGCGGCCAGAGACTCAGGGAGCACGAACCAACCGTACGCGGCGCCCACCACGCTGAGGGCGCCCGCCGCCCAGAACGGGGCGCGCAGGCCGATCCCCCCCAACAGTCCCCCCACCGCCGGCCCCAGGATGAACCCGAGGCCGAACGCCACACCCAAGAGGCCGAACCGCCCGGCGCGCTCGTCCGGCTCCGTGACGTCGGCGATATACGCGAACGACGTGGAAAAGCTCGACGCCGTGATCCCAGACAGCACGCGCCCGACGAAAAACCACCCCACACTGGGCGCGAGCGCCATGATGACGTAGTCGATCCCGAGGCCGAGACACGACACCAGGATCACCGGCCGGCGGCCCACGCGGTCCGAGAGAGCGCCCAGCACCGGGGCGAACAGGAATTGCATCGCCGCCCAGACGGCGCCAAACAGCCCCACCAGCCCAGCGGCACTCGCCTCGTTGCCGCCCTCGAGCTGGATCACGAGTTTCGGAAATACCGGCGCGATGATCCCGAGCGCCAGCATGTCGAGCAGCACGGTGCCGAAAATGAACCAGAAGGTGGCGCGTCGCATGCGGGCGCTTGCTAGAACCGCCCGACCAGCTTCGCGATGGCGGAGCGGCAACCCTGCTGCAAGTCCCGCTCGACGCCCGAGCACAACGCCTTCGCCTGCACGTCGGAGTGGTAGTAGTACACGAAGTCGAGCACGGCACCGAGCACGCAATACGAGCGCTGCTCATGATCCGCGCCGCGGTTGCACGTCGCCACCGTGGCGGGCACTTGATCCCGGCTGACGGTCGCGGCATCCCGCCCCAGGCTCTGGTAACAATTCTTTCGAAACGGCGTGCCCACGCTGGCGCACAGCGCGAACACCTTGGCGAAATCGCCCTGCACGACAGCCAGCGCGTAGGAGGTCTGCATGTCGAAGCACTCGGCTTTGTATTTCTCTCTCACGGCGGTGCAGGGATAGAGCGGCTCGCTCGGCCTCAGATATTTGCTGTAGTGGCCGCCATGCGCGCCGTCCACGATCAGGTTCTCCATGAAGACGCCGTTGACGCAAGCATTCTGCTCCATGGAGCCCGTCAGGCCGTCGCAATCACGCAGCGCGTCGAACAGCTCGTCCGCCCTGACGGCCATGATCGCATGTCCCAGGCCGTGCACGCAGTTGAAGTAGTCGAGGGATTTCCGGTCTTTGCCCGGAACACCGGCGCAGACGGCATCGAGATCGCTCAAGAGCTTCTCGCGGCCCAGGGTCAAGGCGAATCCCTGCATCACGCCGTGATAGTATCCCGAGCCGCAGGTGTTGTCGCCGTAGCGAAACGCCTCGGCGACGGCGCCGTACTTCGCCGCCGCCGCCTGGCCGATCGCGTGTGTGATCGCATGGCACAGCCGCTGCATCTCGGGATCGGCGCCGTATCCCGCTCTCAGGTCGGCGAACGCTTCGGCCACGCCCTGTCCGGCGACAATCGATCGGTACCGCCGCTCGTAGCACCCCAGCGCGACCCGCGGGTCCGTGGGACAACGGATTCCCGCCGGAGCTCTCGATGCCGTGAATGCATGAGAGCCCAGGATGACCGCCGCGGCAACCGCGACGAACAGCACGATGGCCATGATTCCCGTGCGGCCGGTCAACTTCATGGGTCGCACCATAACACGGGCGGTGGGCCGGGCGGAAGCTCGGGCCTGAGAAGGATGCCGCGGTCGAGCTGGCGGTCGCGGCTACCCGGTACGGACCAGCGCTCCCCTAGACTGGCTCACTCCTCCACCGGCAGCCCGCTCGGCACCCGAGCGGGAGTGAGCGCGCTCAGGTCCCGGGCCGCGGGATCGGTCAACGACTTGAGAAATGCCACCAGCTCGCGGATCTCCACGTCGGTGAGGCCGAGCGGCGCCGACAGGCGACCGTCCAGCGTCGCGAGCACGCCGGAGAGCGTGGCGTCGTCACCGTGATACATCGGTTGGAGAGCCGGGGGCAGCTGCGACACATCGTACTCCCGCAATGCGCGCGGCACGTCGTTGTAGTGATGCAGCACCGCCTCGAGCGTCGCGAACGCGCCGTCGTGCATGTAGGGCGCCGTCAGCTCCACGTTGCGTAACGGTGTCGCGCGGAACCAAAACCGGGCGAAGTCCTGGTGGGCCAGCTCGCCGCGTCCGAAGTCCAGCGGCGCGCCGCCCCCCGTCCCGGGGCCGAGCTGCGGCACCCCGGCGTTGGCGAAGTTCTGGCTGCCGAGCAACGGGCCCCCATGGCAGCTGGCGCAGCGGGCCTTGTTGCCGAAGAAAAGCAGGGCGCCGCGCTTCTGCTCGGTCGTCAACGCGGCGTCATCGTGCTGCAAATAGCGATCGAACGGCGAGTCGGTCCTGGTGAGGGCCTGGGTCTCGAAGGCGGCGATCGCGGTGGCCGCGTGCTGGAAGCCGAGCGCGCTCGTCGGCGTCCCGGGGAAGGCGGCGTTGAACTTCGTCACGTACTCCGGGATGGCGAGCAGCCGCTGCGTGACGGCCTGCCACAACCCGACGAAGTCCGTGTCGGCGAATTCCGCCAGCTCGTTCGGGTTCCCGAAGCGGTCGTGGTCGCCCCGCGCCCCTCGCATCTCCTCCCGGTTCATCACCGGGAACATCGCCTGGGCGGCGAGGAGGGTGGGCAATCCCGCGGGGAGCTGGTTGCCCGCCGGCGTCTGGAATGCACCCCCTCCACCGCCCCCGAATCCCCCGAATCCCAAGTTCGAGACGCGACCGTCCCAGAACAGATAGGGCGCACCGAGCGCTGTGTTGAGCAGCGTGGGTGCGTTGCGCGGGATGAATTGCCGACCCGGGCCCAGCGTGCGCGACGGCCCCAGCCCGCTCCCGCCGGTGCCGATCGCCAGCGACAGACCATCCCCCGCATTGGTCACGGGGTTGTGGCAGGTGGCGCACGAGATGTCGCGATTCCCGCTCAGGACCTTGTCGAACATGAGCGCCTGACCGAGGTCGACCAGCGCCGCCGGCTGGGCCGGGGCCGGCCCGATCGGCACGACACCCCAGCCGCCCAGGCTCTGCCGCACCTCGGCGTCAAGCGACGCCGGTGGTCCCGATGGCGTGTGCCACCCGTCGCACCCGGCTGCGAGCGCGAGGACACCGAGGTACGCCATCCTGACAATGCGCGTCATCATCGTGCACCTCCTGTCACCCGGCTCTAGAGCGGGAGGGAAACGGAAATCTGGTGCGTGATCACGTGGACCCCGTCGAGAGTCGGCGAAGGGCCCGTCTGGGGAAAGAAGCCCACCGCCGTTGGGCTCGCCACACCGAAGACCTGGTTCGGCGTCGCGACCAGCCGATCCGTCCCGTGCGACACGCGCCCGCGGTAGCGCAGCTCGAGGTCCGGAAAGCGCAAACTCAGGCCCCACGTCGGCGTCCACTCGAGCCACGATTCGTCCAGACGCCGCGTGGCGCCCTCGACGTGATCTCGCTGTGCCAGGTTGTAGTGGACGGAGCGTACCATGAGGCCGAGCTGCAGGGCGGCGGTCTTGGTAAGTGACCGCACGACGTCGCGACTGACGCCCATGTGGAACAGGACGTTCGAGAAGTGGAAGGCGTTGTCGACCGTCCTGCCGCCCACCGGAATCGTATCGCCAGTCGACGTGGCGGTCGGCGTCCGGGCCTCCGCCCACGTGGCGCTCCAAATCGGCTGGTACACGAGGTCCATGCCGAACACCGCGGGCCCGTACAGGCGTGACACTCCGACGCCGAGCTCGTAGGCGGCGGCGTGCCCCGGGTCCTGCGGGATGTTGAGGAGGTCGGTGGTCGGGACGCTCGGCTGCGAGGTGCGATTGGCGGTCGCCAGCCAGCCGACGCGCCATCCCGACGTCGTGAGCGGGCGCTCGAATTTGACCTGTGCGCCCCAGCGCCTGGTGAAATCGCCGTTGTGCTCGAGCCGCGCTCGCTGCACGAATTGCTGGATGCCCGGATCCCAGAACGCGTCGAGGAAGGTCACGTCGTGCGTCATGTGGAACCGCTCGTGCAGGATCACGGCTTCGAGTGACCGGTCTCCCGCCCAATCCTTCAGGAGACCGAGCCGGGCGTCGATCGTCTCTCCGTACTGGTGAACGCTCGTGCTGCCGGGATAGAGCAGATCCACGCCGTCGACCGCGCGAAGCTTGGTCCAGCGGACACTGCCGCCCACCGAGAGCCCGGATCCCGGCAGCGCCTTTCCGAGCATCGCGAACGCGAGCGCGTTACCGTGCGACGACGGGTCGGGACTCAAGTCCGCGCCCCCGAGCCGTCCAACGGCTTGCAAGACCCCCGGAGGCGGCGCGAGAAACGACGCAGGCGTCCGGCTCGCGTCGACCTGTTGCAGCGCGAGCGCGAAGCCGCCGTACCAGGAGCCGGCCGCCGACAACAGGCCGATGGGCAGCGTGCGTCCCGCTCCGGCGTCGTGTGAGACGTTATAGAGAGTGGGGGAACCGAAGAAGCGCGCGGCCCGAACCCTCGCCCCCTTCGCAGGGTTCACGAACGGGTCGTGCAGGGTGTCGGGCACGGCGATCGACACCTCGCCCATGGCGAGCGTGTAAGACGGGAAGATGTCGAATTGGTCTGCCGGAACGATTGGGACCGTGTGGATCGGGATGATTTGCGCCGGGGCCCTCCCGGCGACGATCAGCAGGACAACGGAGAGACGGACGACGCGGCTCGTCATGCGGCACCTCGCGCGGTAGGAATCCCCTGATACAGAGAATACCCAGCATAGGGTAGGCCGCGTCACTGGCCGCCGCGGGCGTCGCGCGAGTGTTGCACTCGCGCGACACGGTCTCAGCCGCTCGGTCGCGCTAGGTGGATCCTTGAGCCGTGTTCACCCCCAGCAACCCGTTGATCGGACACTGCCCAGTAACCCTTGTGCACCATCGGCAGCCAGGCGTCGAGCACCGACAGGATGTGGCACCTCCGGAGGAGAGCCCCTTCCTCTATATGCATCGCG
>Ga0137378_10003423_pt1 | contig 13749 bp, 14 predicted proteins | sample SagtaG_21_FD_104813 | JGI IMG/M metagenome (GOLD analysis project Ga0137378, IMG submission 104813) | Vadose zone soil microbial communities from Sagehorn Ranch, Mendocino, California, USA - Sage2_L_60_16 metaG | ecosystem: Environmental > Terrestrial > Soil > Vadose zone | place: USA... | reverse complement strand
TGAACGGCGCCGGCGCCGCGAACTTCGTTCACGAAATCAAACAACTGATCGAATCGTTCAAAATTCCGAGCGGACGTGCATCAGTTGCCGCGAACTAGTCGCGCGCTTGCAACCGGTCAGGCCGTAAAGGCCGCTTGATTTGCAAAACACCTCCGCGACAATTCGAGACTAATGGATGCCGGTGATTGGATTTTGTTTGTGCAAAACGCAATCGTCCTAGCGACAGGTTCCATTGTTTACTACTATGCGAGCGAAACACACAAACTTCGCAAGACCAGTGAACGCCACATGCAAATTACCGCGAAGATCGGATTGCTCGCTGCCTATATGCAAAACCTCTCCGTGATTGAAATGCGCAACGCGTCTTGGGCCGGCCAGGGCAAAGTTACATACCAAGACACAAGCGAAGTGACTGCTCAAATCGACAAACTCGAAGCCGAAATAAACCAATTGACTGCTGAGTCTGACTGTTAATAGCGGTTTTGCTCCATTTCGTCTGACAACTCCCGAATTGCGTCTGCGAGATCGCGTTGCGTATCGATCATTTCTTGGTCGCGAGATTCACGTATTTCTTCGTCTAACTCACGTTTGAGCTCATCCAGAGCTGCTCGTCGTTCCTCGAGCGGTAGTCGCTCAATCTGGGCAAGTCGTCTTTTAAACGCTTCTTCTCTAGCGCGCCGTAGCTCACGAAGTTTCGCCATTTGTTGTTGGTTACGTTGTTGTGATGCAGCCATCTGACCACGGAAGTCTGCCATCCGTTGCTCAAATGGATCAGGCGCACAGCCTACGAACAGAAATATGAGAAGGAGGAACCTCAGCACGAACACAATTTTGACTGCCGCAGCCGTCGAGTTTCAAGCCCAAACAAAAAAGCAGTTTGATGTATGTCCCATCAATTCCGCGTTTTCTCCCTTAGGCCCTGTCGTAAACTTTTTTGACGGTCTGCTTCTTCCCGTGCGCGTCGATTGAGTGAAGGAGGGCTGTTTCAACCCCGTTCATCCTGTACATCCGGTTTAGTTTATCAACGATTCGTAGAGCGCTCTCGTTTTCTGCGCAATTTTGCTCCAACTGAAGTTTTCTTCGGCGCGTTTCCGGCCAGCTTGGCCGAATTTTTCCCGGAGCTGTCGATCTTTCATCAACTGATTGATCCGCGCAGCGAGGTCGCGTGAAAATTTTTCGGGATTGATCGGCTCGAACGGACTCTCTTTCATTTGCTCGACTGGAACCAGAAAACCGGTCTCGCCGTCGACTACGACTTCCTTGATGCCCCCGACAGCGCTGGCCACAACTGCGGTTTCGCCCGCCATCGCTTCCAGATTAATGATCCCGAACGGCTCGTAAATCGACGGACAGCAAAACACGGCAGCGTGGGAATAGAGTTCGATCACGGCGCGGCGATCAAGCATCTCTTCGATCCAAAAAATGTTTCCGCGCTTTTTTTGCGCAGCCGTCAGCGCGTCTTTCATTTCCTGGGCGATCTCGGGCGTGTCAGGCGCGCCGGCGCAAAGAACGATTGGGAAATCGGGATCCATGAATGGAATCGCGCGCACAAGGTGAATGATTCCCTTTTGCCGCGTGATCCGGCCGACGAAAAGTAGATACGGTTTTTTTGGATCGATTCCGTCGCGCACGAGCGCATCGGTCGCATCGACTCGCCGATATTCCTCGAGGTCGATCCCGTTATGAATCACGTGGACGCGCGCTGGATCGACATCGAACAGTCTCTCGATGTCGCGCTTGGTTTCGGCGGAGACGGCGATGATCGCATCCGCCATTTCGAGCGCAGTTTTTTCGACCCAGACCGAGAAATCGTAACCGCCGGCGAGTTGTTCGCGTTTCCACGGCCGCAACGGCTCCAGCGAATGGGTCGTGATCACGAGCGGAATTCCGTAATTCAGTTTCGCAGCGATGCCGCCGAAATGGCTGTACCAGGTGTGACAATGCACGAGATCGGCATCGATATTTGTGGTGTTGAAATCGACGCAACGACGAAGCGCGCCGAACACGGATTGCAACGGCTTCGGACAAGTGAAGCTGCTGGTGTCGAGCTCGAAGCCGGTGACTTTGAGCCGGCCCTCTTTCAAATTCTGATCGCCAAAGCAGCGAACATCGACATCGATCGTTTTCGCCAATTCTCGCGAGAGATAACCAACGTGCACCCCGGCTCCGCCATAAATGTGCGGCGGATATTCGTTGGTAAGGAAGAGGACCTTCACGCCCTCTTTTAAACGCGCTCCCAAACAAGCGCACGCAGTTTTACTTCCCTGCTCGGACCAGCAGCACCGGCACTTCCGTTTTGTGCCGCACTTCGTTGATCGTGCTCCCGAACAGCAAATCGCCAAGAAGCCGATGTCCGTGTGCGGTCATCGCGATCAAATCGCATTGTCGATCTTCGGCTGCTTTCACAATTCCTTGGGCCGGATCGCCCAGCGCAAGAAAAGTGTCCACGGTCAAGCCCAGCTTCCGCAATGTCTCGGCGGAACTTTCGAGATAAGCGCGGTCGTCTTTCATCTCTTGCGAGTCAGCCAGATTCAACTGGTCGTAATTTCGGGCGACGTACCCGTCTGCCACGTGGACGAGCAGCAATTCTGAGTGATGCAAACTTGCGAGCTCGGCAATGTGCGGCAGAAGCGTTTCGTCCGCGCGGCTGTTTTCGAGAGCAACGAGAATTTTGTGATACATAATTAGAATGCGCGACCGATCCACGCGCTAAGTCCGATCCAATCACTTAAATATTTCCCGTTGAGCAAGACGATCACTGCGGTCGTGATCCAGGCCAACATTTGCAGCCAGCGCGGCGATACAAACTCGCCCATTTTGCGGCGGTCGCTCGTGAACAGAACTAGCGGAATCACGGCAAAGGAGAGCTGCAGGCTCAGAATGACTTGACTTAGCAAAAGCAATTTTGCAGTACCGCTCGTTCCGAAGAAGACGGCGGTAAAAACGGCGGGCACGATCGCGATCAGCCGAGTGATTAATCGCCGCAGCCACGGGCGCAATCGGATGTTGAGAAAACCTTCCATTACAATCTGGCCCGCGAGCGTTCCAGTCAGGGTTGAGTTTTGGCCGGACGCGAGAAGGGCAAAGGCGAAAAGCGCGCTCGCGATTGGGATGCCGAGCATCGGCGAAAGCAATTTAAAGGCGTCCTGAATTTCGGCGACACCGTGCTGGCCATGTTTGTGAAAAGTCGCAGCGGCCACGATGAGGATCGCCGCATTGATAAATAAGGCGAACATCAGAGCCACGCTGGAATCGATGGTGGCGAACTTGATTGCCTCCGATTTACCGGCCGACGATTGCTCGTAATTGCGCGTCTGCACGACCGAAGAATGGAGATAAAGATTATGCGGCATCACGGTCGCGCCCAGAATGCCGATAGCGATATAAAGCATGTCGCGATTGCTCACGATCTCGGCATGCGGAAGAAAACCGCCTAAGACGGCCTGAAGCTCCGGTTTCGAGAAAATAATCTCAAAAAGAAAACAGCCGCCGATGGTCAAGATCAGCACAACAACAAGGGCTTCGATGTAGCGGAAGCCTTTGTTTTGCAAATAAAGCACGGCGAGCACATCGAGAGCGGTGATGCAAACGCCCATGACGAGCGGAATTTTGAAAAGTAAATTTAAGGCGATTGCCGAACCGATCACTTCGGCCAGGTCGCAGGCGCAAATCGCAAGCTCGCAGATAATCCAGAGCGCAAACGAAACCGGCTGCGAGTAATGATCGTGACACGCCTGGGCCAGATCGCGTTGGGTAGCGATGCCGAGCCGCGCGCAAAGCGCTTGGAGCAGGATCGCCATCAGGTTCGAAAGCAAAATGATGCTCAGCAGCGTGTAACCGAATCCGGACCCGCCCGCCAAATCGGTCGCCCAGTTTCCCGGGTCCATGTAACCAACCGCGACCAGATAGCCGGGCCCGGAGAACGCGAGCAGCTTCCGCCAAAATCCTGCGCCCGGAGCGATTAGAATGGTGCGATGCGATTCCGGCAGACTCGGCGATGTGCGATCGACTCGCCAACCGTTCCTGGTCGAAATCTGATTATGCATCGTTCGGCAAGTTACCGTTTCATTCCGCGTAAACAAGATCGACAACGTCGCCCGCGGGAGCTAGGCGACGTAGACGGGCAGGCCCGAGAGGGTTCACGAGTGGGCAATGAGTGAATCAACGGTGCCGGGCTGACATCGAATGGTCAGATTGATCGGGCGACAACAAACGCTGCAGTCTTCGATTAGCGATTGCTCCGATTCTGAGGTGTCGATCTGCAACGGAAAAACTTCGCCGCAGTGGGGACAGGTAATTTCGATTTCGACGATTAGTTGCATTTTTTGAGAGACACGCGCCGTCGTGTCCCAAATATTGGGCGCCGAGAGCGCGGCACCCTCCATTCTTACAGCATAGCGTCCGGTTTGGTTCCCGCTGCGGTTGTTTGCGGCTCCTTCAGCTTTTTGAAATGCAATTGGCGCACGCGACGGCTATCTGCCTGAGTCACGGTTACGCAGTAGTTGTCGATTTTCACTTGCTCGCCTTGTTTCGGCAGGTGTCCGAGCAAATGGGTCACGTAGCCGCCAATCGTGCTGACGTCCGGATTTTCCAATTCGAGTTTGGCGAGATCGTTCAGCTCATAAAGCCCGAGCGTGCCGTCCACCGTGAATTCGTGCGCGTTAATTTTCCGGAATTCTTCCTTGTCACTGTCGAATTCGTCCTGGATGTCGCCGACCAATTCTTCGAGCACATCTTCTAGCGTGACCATTCCGACCGTGCCGCCGAATTCATCGACCACGATGGCGAGGTGCGCGTGTTTGCTCAGAAAAAGACTCAGTAATTTCTCGAGCGGCATCATCTCCGGGACCGGAATTAATTCGTGTTTGATCCTCATCAGGTCGGGATTCGGGTCGCGCATCATTGGCACCAATTCCTTAATGTGAATGAGCCCGATCGTGTTATCGAGATTTTCGCGACAAAGCGGAAACCGCGTGTGACGCGACTCGAGCGCCTTCTTCACGTTGGTCTCGAAATCGTCTTCCAAATCGAGGTAAACAACTTCGCCGCGCGGAGTCATAATATCGCGCACCACGCGCTCGCGCAGATCGAGGACATTGACAACGAGCTTGCGCCCGAGCGGCGAAACTTCCTTCGACTTTTCGCTTTGCTCCAGGATCAGACGCAATTCTTCTTCACTGTGGGCCAGCTCCGTCGCCGGAATCGGTTGCATCCGCAGCACTCGCCGCAAAAGGAAATTCGATGACTGGTGTAGGAGCCAAATGGCCGGTTTGAACAAGAAATAAAATGCGCCCAGTGGCCGGACGAGTCGCAGCGAAACGGCGAGCGGATTGGCAATCGCGGTATATTTCGGCGCAAGCTCGCCGAACACGATGTGCATGAACGTTATCCCGATGAACGCGAGCGCGACGGAAACCGAGGTCACAAATACGTGCGAGTGAATGTTCGCCAGCGCAAAAAACGGCTCGAGCAGATGCGCGAGAAATTCTTCACCGAGCCAGCCGAGCGCCAAACTCGCCACAGTTACGCCGAGTTGCGTCGCAGAAAGATAAGCATCGAGATGTGCGCGAATATATTTTGCAAAACGCGCCCGCGGATTCCCCTCCTCCGCCAATTCGTCGAGCTGACTGGCGCGCACTTTGATGATCGCGAACTCGCACGCGACAAAAAATCCGTTCAATCCAACCAGAGCGGCGATCACGGCCAGTTTGAAAATGATGATCCCGGCCGGGTCCCATTGCGTCACCGGCACGTCTGCGAGCGGAAGCATTAACAAAGAGTTCATTTTACGAGCGCGCGCGGCGCACCCGAAAAGCAACCTCTGGAATTTACCAGCTGGACTTCGTCACGCCAGGAATCAAACCCTGCGAGGCGAGCTCGCGAAACGTCAGCCGCGAGACTTTGAACCGGCGAATGAACGCGCGGCGGCGGCCCGTCACTTCGCAACGGTTCACTACCCGCGTCGGGCTGGCGTCGCGCGGAAGCTGCGCCAAACCGGCGTAATCCTTCTTCGCTTTGAGTTCGGCGCGGAGCGCGGCGTATTTCTTCACCGTCGCGCGCTTGCGTTCGTTGCGATTAATCCAGGCTGTCTTTGCCATAAGGGAACGCGGAATTTAGTGGCGAACTTTCGATTTTCAACTTGTTTTCTCTTGGCACGCCGTAGCTTCAGCGAAGGCGGCCGCCCATGCTTTCGCTCGGTATCTTGCCATCTCGAGCGAAGTCGAGAGATCTCTAAATATTTCTGACCAATGATACCACTGGGCCGAAAGGATGTCCCCTCGCCTAAGGACGACCTCGCCCAGGCGCTGGATGCCGCCCTGCACCGGTTCGCCCAGAAATCCGGGCGGATTGTCGATCTTCGTTCGCGCGTCTTTCCCTTGGTCGACGAAATCCGGATCAATCTCGACGGCGCAAAATTAGATTCCCCTCCTCCGCTGGCGAAGGTCGAAGGCGAAACAACGCCCGTCTTTGAAACCGTGCTCATTACGGTCACCGGACGAAACGTTTCCGTTCGGGGCGTCCCGATCGATTTGCGAATGGAAATGCGCGACGTCGTTTTCCACAAGGGGACCGATGCCAACGGCGACGCGGTCTTGCTCGTGCACAAAGCGCGCGATGGCCAGCTCGTGGTTTCCGCCGCGCAACTCAACCTCGAAGAATCAATCACCCGAATCGGCGGCGCAAGAGCTCGTTCTTACGGAATTGATCTTGAACAAGTCCGGCTCGCAATGCGCGCGCGGAGCCGGCGCTCGCTCGCCGCCGACATCCAGATCTGGGCCAAGAAGTTTTTCACCCGCGCCAAGATTGACATCTACGCTCAGCTCGACGTCAGCAACGAATTCGTCGCGAAAATTTCGCAGCTCAAATGCAAAGGCGACGGCAAACTCGGCTCACTCGCGTGCACGGCGCTTCAACCACTCTTTGCTCGGACCACGGAGAAATCTTTTCCGCTCAAATCAATTCCGCTCGGCCAAATTCAACTCCGTGACATCCATGTCGCCGTCACCGATACGGTCGAGCTCACGATCGATTTCGGAAGCGCAACATGATTGCGCCAGCGAATAATTCGGCCTAAACCTAGTTCGGCAAGAAATGAAGCTCTTCCATCCACTCTTAAGAGAGCGTTCGGCACCTGCTTGATGTCATTCCGACCGAAGTGGAGGAATCTCTAAATATTTCTGCGGAACTAACGGTGTGCGGTCAGAAATAGTAAGAGATGTCTCGACGTTGCTCGACATGACATAAAACGGCAAGCGATGCGCTTGCCCTACAAATTTTTGGCTATTGCCGCGCTAATCGGCGGAACAGAAGCGCGCCGAGGATGATGAAGAGAATGTTCGGCACCCAGATCAGAAACTCCGGATGGACTTTCGGATTTCCACGGAGCGCGTCGGCGATGATGACGAAAAGAAAGTAAGCGACCGCGACGATCAATCCCATCGCGAAACCGATCGATGTTTCGCGTCGATGCGCGGTGACGCCGAGCGGCACGCCGATGATGGCAAACGCGACGCAGGCGAATGGAAATGAAAAGCGTTTGTTGATCTCGGTGCGGCTCTCGCTTCGTTCGCGGGTGCTTTCGCTTTTCAACTGATCGAGCAACTGTTCGATCGACATCGCCGAGCGGCTCGGCCGTTTTTTCTCTTTCTCGTAAAGTTCCTCCAGACTGATCGGCAACGTTCCTTCCGACATGCTGATGCCATCCTTGATTTTGCGCAGGTCGGCCGGGTCCTTTTCGTCGCGCTGCTGATAACGTGCGTTGTAGAGATGCATCAGAATCCGTTTGTTCTCGAGATCGGCTTCAAGCATGCCAGTGCGCGCGAACGTCACTCGCATCGGCATCGATTTCTGATCGAGCTCAAACACGGTGATGTTCTCGAGCTTGTTCCCTTCTTTTTTGCCGACATAAATTTTTCGACCGGGAAATTGATCGATCACTTGGTCGCTGCCGAAGAGCGCCATCGGATCGCGCGTCGCCAGATCGAAGATGGTGCTGCGCAATTTTTTCTGCGCAGCCGGCGACACCTGGACCGTAAGCCAAAGACAGGTCGCAGTGCACGTGAGCGCAATAACGGCCAGCGAAACCGCGACACGCGGCACGCTGACGCCGTTAGCGCGGAGCGCGATCAATTCGTTGTCGGCTGAGAGCCGGCCGAACACGAGCAGGATCGCAGTTAAGAGTCCCCATGGAATTGTGAAGATGAGCGAGAACGGAAAGACGTAGGCGATGAACGCGAGCAAATATTCGACCGGCACATCATGGTTTACGAGCAACGGCAGCAGTTTGCGAAAAATGTTGCCGACTACAAGGACGAGACTCAGCACCGCGATCGCAAAGAGCACGTTCACGAGCAGCTCGCGACTGACGAACTTGTCGATCAGCTTCATATCTCAGCAGTAAACGAAAACAAGTTTAGCCACAGGTGGACACAGATTAGCACAGATTTCCAAAGCCTAAATTTCCGTAATCTGTGTTGATCTGTGGTTACTTACTTTGCGCGAAGTTTTCGCCGACTCCTCACCCTCCCTCTCCTTGGACGAGGAGGAGAGGGATTGTCCATTCGATGGCGTCTAATTAGGAACGACTTGCCGGATGCTTTTTCTCCTCGCCCTTTCTCAAAGGGAGAGGATGAAGGTAAGGGGTTTTGATTCATCGAGAATTTTGCTAACGTCTCCGCCAGTGGACAACATCTTCGACGTTGCGATCATCGGTGGCGGGCCGGCCGGCAGCACAGCCGCGGCGTTGCTCGCGCGGGCGGGACGGCGCGTAGTCGTCTTCGAGCGCGAGAAATTTCCGCGGTTTCATATCGGCGAATCATTGTTGCCGTTCAGCATGAAAGCGTTCACCCGGCTTGGATTGCACGAGAAATTCCAGCGCGCTGGTTTCCTCAAAAAATTCGGCGGCGAAATCTTCGGGGCCTGCTCTGAACCAGGAACGAAGTTCTATTTCAAGGACGGATTCCGTTCCCAAACCGACCACGCGTACCAGGTCACCCGATCTGATTTCGACAAACTCCTACTTGATCACGCGCGTGAAAGCGGGGCTGAAGTGTACGAAGAAGTGGCGGCAGATCGCGTTGAATTCGCGAACGAACATGTCGATCTTGGGATTCGGCGACACGGGTCTTCCGAAAATGTTCGGGCCCGTTATCTCATCGACGCCAGTGGCCGCAATTCCGTTCTCGGCAGCAAGTTCGGAATCAAGAAAAGCTACGATCATCTCCAGAAGCTGTCGATCTTCGCGCATTACGACAGGGTCTGGCGCGCCGAGGGAATCGACGGAACGCTCACGCTCCTGATTCGAGGGATCGATCGCTGGTTCTGGTTGATTCCTCTTACCGCTGAGCGGACTAGCGTCGGTGTTGTGCTCGACAGCGATACGTTTAAGAAATCGAAATTGAGTGCGGAAGATTTTCTCGAACAATCGCTAGCCGAGCAGCCGATCATCGCGAAGCGAATGACGAACGCGCAACGTGTATCAGAAGTTTATACCGCCGCGGATTTTTCTTATCGCAGCACAAAACTGTATGGCGATCGCTGGCTGCTTGCCGGTGACGCCGCCGGTTTCATCGATCCAATTTTCAGCAGCGGCGTCTTTCTGGCCGTTTTTAGCGGCGAACAGTGCGCCGACGCTTTGAACGAAGTTCTCGACCACCCGGAACAAGCGAGAAAACTTTTTCGGCGTTACGAACGCGCTGTGAATCGCGCGATGGACATTTATCTGCGGTTCGTGAACGCGTGGTACACAAAAGAATTTGTCGAAGTTTTTCTAGCGCCCCGCAATGTGCTCGGCGTTGCGCCGGCAGTGAACGCAGTACTCGGCGGCAACGTTGGCAACTCTTTCCCGATCCGGTGGCGAATGTGGGTGTTCTATTTTCTGGTTTGGTTGCAGAAACATGTCGGCATTGTCCCGCGACGAACCTTGGTGCCGAATAAAGAAGAGCTGCCGACGCCGGTTGGCGTCGTGTCGTGATGGTAGGGGCGATTGGGGTCAATCGCCCCTACCTACTCGCACTCCTTGTCGCTCTTACGAGCTGTGCGACAACTTCGCTTCACCAATTCGCTGAATCTAAAGCCGATTGGCAAACGCGCACCGGACAACTTCTTTATCGCAATCCGAAGACGACGGTAATCGGCGATGTGTTCGTACGTTTCTCGAGGAACGGTGATTTCGAACTGACGTTCTCGAAAGGTCCCGGGGTGACGTTGCTTGTTGTCCGCCAGGACGCCGGATTTGCTGAAATCAAGGGACCGCTTGCTGGGCGCGGCTGGTCGGGTCCGATCGACCGCGGGCCGGAACAATTGCGCGGATGGGTTGAATTGCGGAACAAAATCGTTCACGCGCTCGCCACCGGACAAGATCGACATCAGGTGCGTTACGTTTCGGGATCGGAAACTTTTCTTTTCCGATTTTAATCGCGACGGCAATTGCGGAAGCTCAGGTATGCGGATGAGTGATTTGATCGCACGCGTCATGGCGCGACGACGCGTGCTTGTCTGGTTTGGCGTCGCGGCACTCGCAGCCGCCTGCCTCGCCATTCTGGTCATGCGGATCGAGCTCGATTCCGACGTGATCAACATGCTCCCGAAAGGTTTTGAATCGGTCCAGGGATTGAAAATCTACGATCGCGACTTCGAACAAACGCGCGAGCTGACGTTCGCTCTGCGCTGCCAACCTGAAGATGTCGATAAGCTGGAGGAATTCGCGCCGACCTTCGCGGAAAATTTGCGGCAACAACCGTGGTGCGACCGCGTGTTAGCCGGTTCTCCAATGGAAACGCCGGATGGCATTCGCGATTTGCAATCGATCGCGGTTCCCCTGCTGCTGAATCTGGAGCCGGCGGCGTTCGAGCAAACGATGTCGATCTTGCAGCCGGAGAAAATCCGCGAGCGATTGCATCGCTTGCATCAGGAGATCGAAGCGGGCTCGCCGCGGCCGGAATTCGAGCTCGCGTTCGATCCGCTCGGCGTGATCGGGCCGGCGCTGAAGCCTTTCGCGGAAGCGAACGCGATCGAACAGGAACAACCGCTCACTTCGCCAGACCGCACGATGCGCGTTTTTCTCGCGGTTACGAATCAACCGTCTCTGAGCGCATTCGATTGTCAGCGGTTGATGCGTCAGGTAAACACTTTTCGCGCGCGAGCGCGTGAAGGCTGGGACGGCGGACCGCTGGAAGTTCTCGTGACCGGCCGCTCGGCTTATGTCGCCGAGATTTCTTTGAGCATGCGTTACGATATTGTCGCAACGCTCGGCAGTTCGGTTCTGCTCGTCGGAATTATTTTCTTCATGGGTTTTCGGCGATGGCTTCCGCTGCTGGGCATGGGCTTTTCGCTTTTACTCTCTTGTCTGGTGGCGCTTGCGGCGGGCCTGCTGATTTTCGGGAGACTCAGCATGGTCGCGGTCGGTTTCTGCGCCATTCTGGTCGGACTTGGTGTCGACTTCGCGATCCTGATCTTCGGCCGCTACCAACAGGCGCGCATTGATGGCGACGAATATCAACAAGCAATCGCCACATCGGTGGCAAAACTTGGCCGCGCGGTTTTTTTTGGCGCGCTTACCACAGCAGTTGGTTTTCTGGCGCTGATCCTGAGCGGCTCGATGGGTTTCTCCCATCTCGGCGTGCTGATTGCGATTGGCATTTTTTTCGCCGGGCTTTTCATGTGCACGATTCTGTTTTTGTTCGTGCGACCACGGCAAGCGCCGCAGCGACCCGATTGGGTGTTCGAGATCGTGAAAAAGTATGTCCGCTGGAGTGTGCAACGCCCCGCGCCCATGATTATCGCCTCCGGGGGAATTCTCTTCTTGCTGGCCGGGATTGGTTTTTCACCCGTCCCTCCGCTCCATTTCGAAGCGAGTGCACGCTCGCTCGAGCCAAAGAACAGCCGCGCCGGACAGGCGCTGCAAGCGATCATGGAGAAAATGCCGACCCGCTGGGAGCCGGTGCTCGCAATCGTGTATGCGGGCGACGCTCAGGAATTGCATGATAATTGGCAAGAAATCTCGGCACATTGGGCGGCGTTGCAGGAAGCCGGGAAAATCAAAGGTTTCTCGACGCCGGCGGCGCTATGTCTTTCTCCGGTGTGGATGGAAAAAAATCGCGAACGCCTTCGCGGAGTTAAGCTTCCAACGGCAAGTCAGACTCTTGAGGAAACATTGACCGCCGAAGGCTTCAGCCCCGACTCGTTCGCGCCCGCGTTTAAATTGCTGGACGATTTGCAGGCAGTTGTCGATCCAAAGGCAACGCTTCCGGATTGGCGAAAACAATTGCCGAAATCGTCGAGCTGGTGGTTTCTGGTGGATCGGTATTTCGCCAGAAATCCGCTCTTAACGAGTGGATTCGCCACCACAAACGAGCCGGTCATAACCCATGCGCAAAGTGAACAACTCGATCGCGAGCTGCGTGTGAATCGTGTGCCGGTGATACTGTCCGGTTGGAGCTACGCTCTGGCGGATCTGCAACCGTGGTCGCACCGGCAATTGCTTATTATCAGCGCGTTGATGGCGTTGTTCGACATCGGCTTGCTGGCCATTTTGTATCGTGACTTCCGACTTTGGTTGATCCAAATCGTAACGCTGGCCTTTGGCATTGGCGCTATGATCGCGACGATGAAGCTGCTCAACCTTCACCTAAACTTACTTAACGTGCTCTCGTTCCGGCTTGTCCTCGCCATCGGCGTCGACTATGGGATTTACGTCGTGCTCGTCTGGCAGAAGACGCGTGAGCTGGAGCACGACGTAGCAGGAGTTATCAAGCCGGTTATTCTCGCCGGCCTGACGGCGGTCAGCGGATTCGGCTCGTTAGGCTGGGCGCGTAATCCGTCCCTGAGCGGACTCGGCATTGCCTGCGCGATCGGCATCTTCTGGAGCTTGGTCGCGACAATTTGCTTCGCGTTGCCGGCCATGGCGGCGGCCAAACCCAAAGTCTGGCGCGAGCAGTAAAAGCACCGCAGCCGATATAAGATCGTGCAGTGAGGCACTGCGGCCTTTAAACAGAGCAACTATGTTTGTCATCCCGAAATTATCCTATTTCCTGCTAGCCTTGATTTTTTTCGCGCCGATTGTTCGCGCTCAATCGCGGTCGGAAGCGGACGTAAAGAATCTTCTCGCCCGTGTCGCTGAGCGACGCGCGTCGTCACCGGACGTGCGCGCTGACTTTCAGGAACAGAAAACGATGCACCTTTTGAATAAACCGATCGTCAGCTCGGGAAAAATCTGGTTTCACGCGCCAAACAAGTTCCGACGCGAAGTGACCGGCAATTCGCCGAGCGTGACCGTCAGCAACGGGCACGACCTTTGGATTTATTATCCGAATTTTAAATCAGCCGAGCATTACTCGTTAGGCAAGCGTTCGCCGGCTGATGCGGCCATTGCTGCCATCAACACTGCCCTGAACTTGGAGAATGTAGAGAAAATGTTTCAACTCAGCGGCACGAAGATCGACAATGGCTACGCGTTGCAACTGCTGCCGCGTTCGCCGTCGATGAAACGAATGTTCCAAAAGTTCGATTTGCGATTGAACAGCGACCTCGTCGCCGCACGAACGGAAATGACGCAACCGAACGGCGACCGAATCGTCACGACCTATTCAAATCAAACGCGCGCGACCATTCCGGCCTCGACGTTCGAGTTCGTACCTCCCGCCGGGACCGTGATCACCACACCTTTAGGGCGGTGAAGGCAGAGCCGTTCCGGATGCTGCCTGGACAGTCGCGATGTCGGAGCTGTTGATCAGCTTTTAGCTCGACTAG
>Ga0137378_10003420_pt1 | contig 13759 bp, 13 predicted proteins | sample SagtaG_21_FD_104813 | JGI IMG/M metagenome (GOLD analysis project Ga0137378, IMG submission 104813) | Vadose zone soil microbial communities from Sagehorn Ranch, Mendocino, California, USA - Sage2_L_60_16 metaG | ecosystem: Environmental > Terrestrial > Soil > Vadose zone | place: USA... | reverse complement strand
GCATTCCGCCGGGCATTCCCTGCCCTGGCGACATGCCGGGGTGGTTCGCGGGCATCGGCAGATCGGTCACATCCACCAGTTCCACGTCAAAGATAAGGTCGGCCTTGGGCGGAATTCCAGGATGCGCGGCATCGGGGCCGGGACGGCCACGCGCGCCGTACGCCAGTTGCCAGGGGATGAACAAGCGGCGCTTGCCGCCAATCTTCATTCCGATAAAGCCCTGATCCCAACCCGGGATGACGCGGCCAAATCCCTGCGGGAAGCCGATGGGTTGAGCTTCAGCCATCTTCGGCTTTCCATCGGCATCCATCTCCTGCTTGCCCTCCTTGTCGAGGACGGGCGACTTGGGATGGTCGTAAGAAGAATCGAACTTGTGTCCGTCTGACGCCAGCCAACCCGTGTACTGGACCTTGTAGAGCTTGTTGGGCTCGGCTTCTGGCCCCGTACCGATCTTGATGTCCTGGTAGCGGAGAGAAAAGAGAGTCTTATGAAGACTAGCGACCGGAGGAATGCCAGGAGGCAGCTTATCGGCCACGGCAGCGGGCCGGGCAACCGTCGTCCTGGCGGTTGCCGGTTTGGCTGCGGGAGCCGCCGGTTTGGCTGCGGGAGCCGCCGGTTTGGCTGCAGTCTGAGAGTGAGCGGCTAGCGACGCTGCCGCTAAAACGAGCAAGATAGTCGGTTTCATTACGGGTAAGCTCCAGCGTGGTTCTTGACCGGAGTGTAACAGGAAGAGCTGCATCTTAAAATTGACCCTCATCAATCGGGCCCAAGGAATCGCGCAAAGCTTTATGAGTCTTTATGCGATCGCAGCTTACATTGAAATATGATTTCAGTTCTCTTCCCCATCCTTCGATATCTTTGGCTCCCTATGGCATCGTTTCTTGCCGGTGTGTTGAACACCGTGGCAGGGGGAGGCTCGTTCCTTTCGCTTCCTGCGCTGATCGCCGGAACCTCGGTGGTCGGTGTTGGAGCAGTAACCGCTCAAGCCACGAACACGGTGGCTCTGTGGCCCGGACAACTCACTTCGCTGGTGGCATTCCGGCAACAACTGCGCTCGTATGGATGGAAGCTGCTGCCATTGGCGGCCGCCTCGGGCGTTGGAGGCTGGCTGGGCGGCTGGCTGCTGCTGCACACCGGCAATAGACGGTTCAGGGAACTGCTGCCCTGGCTGCTCTTGTTCGCGGCGGTGATGTTCATCCTGAGCTTCCCCTTGGGCAAGTGGCTCGCCACGCTATCAGGAGGCCGCCGCTACAACACGTGGCTCATCATCGGCATGGTCGTGGTGAGTGTGTACGTGGGCTACTTCGGGGCGGGAGGGGGCTTCCTTGCCATGTCGCTGTTCGGCATCTGCGGCGTGCACGACGTGCATGAAATGAATGCGCTCAAGGTTCTCACCGCAACTGTTTCCATCGGCATTCCGGCAATCACGTTCATCGTGGCAGGGCGGGTTGAATGGCAGTTTTGTCTGCAGATGGCCGTGCTGGCGGCGATCGGCGGCTACCTGGCCGCTCACTTCAGCCGCAAGGTAAATCAGCGCACCATGCGCTGGACTGTCGCGGGGATTGGGCTGCTGACCGCAGGCTACTTTTTCGTGCAGAACTATCGGCACGGGTAGGGGACCGCGACATAAGTAAAAGCGTTCCGCTCATTTTTCTTTTGGCTACTCGATCATTCAGAGAAGGACATCGCATTCTTTGATCGATTCATCCTCAACGGTTCATCGCGTGAAGTGCTTCTTTCGGCGCTAGCCGAGATTCTCTAAGTTACTGACAAAGATCTGCGATCTGCGAGGCTGGCTAGCCGGCAGTGGATGGCCTGAGCCTGGTACACACATCCTGAAGTGAAGTTCTTACCGCTGAACAGGAATTAGTCCTGCGAAAAAGCTATGCCTATTCGCTGCCTCGCATATTCGTTCTCATTCAAGCAATTTGATCTACTACGGAACAGCGAATCCCGGCCCATGGAACGCTGAAGTGCGTCCCGGCACGAACAAGTGGACCTCCGGCATGTTCGCCCGGACTGCTGATACAGGTCAGGCGGTGTGGTTCTACCAGATGTCACCCCATGACCTGTATGACTGGGACGGAATCAACGAAGACATTCTGCTTGATCTGCCATGGCAAGGCAGCACACGCAAGGTACTGGTGCGCCCCGATCGTAACGGCTATATATACGTGATCGATCGCATCAATGGTCAGGTGCTTTCTGCCACACCTTACGTGTACATCACCGCCACGACCGGGGTTGACCTGCAATCCGGCGAACTGAAGCAGGTCCAGGACAAGATCCCAAAGACCGGTCAGGAGACTCGCAACATCTGTCCGATGGCCCCGGGCGGAAAAGACTGGCAGCCGTCCTCCTTCTCACCGCGTACCGGTCTCGTTTACGTGCCACACGAAAACATGTGTATGGACGAGGAGGGACTCGAAGCGAACTACATTGCCGGCACACCTTATGTTGGCGCCAGTGTTCGCTACTACGCTGGTCCCGGCGGCAACGAAGGGGAGTTAATGGCCTGGGATCCGATCAACGGAAAAAAGGTATGGGCGATCCCAGATAAATATCCCATCTGGAGTGGAACGGTAGCCACCGCAGGCGATCTCGTGTTTTACGGAACGCTCGATGGATGGTTCAAGGCGGCGGACGCGCACACAGGCAAGACGATGTGGCAGTTCAAAACAGGCTCTGGCATCATCGGGCAACCCATCTCCTATCGCGGCCCTGACGGCAAGCAGTACATCGCCATCCTTTCCGGAATCGGGGGATGGCCTGGTTCCATCGTGTCGAACAATCTCGACACACGCGACGATACCGCCGGAACTGGATGGGGCAGCGCATTGCATGATTTGAAACACGAAACGCAGGCAGGAGGAACGTTGTATGTTTTCGCGCTGCCTTAGATCGGCTGTGCTGTTCGCGTTCGCGGCGGCGGGGTTAGCAGGAGCAATGCCACTGCGCGTCTGTGCCGATCCTGACAATCTGCCTTTTTCCGACCGTGCCGCTCAGGGGTTTGACAATCGCATCGCGGTGCTCGTTGCTCGTGCATCAGGACGGGAGCTGGAATTTGTGTGGGCACGCAGCCGGCGAGGCTTTCTACGCGAAGAATTCAATGAAGGGACTTGCGATGTGCTCATGGGCGTCCCTGTGGGAATGCGCGGCGTAGCGGCCACGCGGCCCTACTATCGATCCACTTATTTTTTTGTTACGCGAAAGCGCGAGCATCTGCAGATTGCCTCATTCAACGATCCACACTTGAACGGACGGCGCATCGGGCTGCAGATGCTTGAAGAGGACATGTCCCCGCCGTCGTTGCCTTTGATCCGCGCCAACCACGCACCGCCAGGCGGTCCGTTGCCGGCGCCATGATTGGCACGGTCGCTCTGATCTTTATCATGCTGCTCGGCAGTTTTGAAACCAGCCGGGCCATCGGCAGCATGAAAAGCGAGAATGCTCTCACCATCGATGTCTACGGCCATCAGTGGTGGTGGGAGATTCAATACCCGAATAACGAGGCCTACAAGATCGTCGAGACCGCCAACGAGATCCACCTGCCGGTAGGCGTGCCCATCCGCATTCATGGAACCTCACGCGACGTCATTCACAGCTTCTGGGCGCCTAATGTGCATGGGAAGCGTGACCTAATGCCGGGTTATGAAACGGAAGTGATGATGCAGATCGACCAGCCCGGTCGCTGGCGCGGGCAGTGCGCGGAGTATTGCGGCGAGCAGCACGCGCACATGTCATTCTTCATGGTTGCCGAGTCGAAGCAGGAGTTTCAGCAGTGGCTTGATGCCGAAGCGCAGAGTTCCGTCCCACCCGGCAACCCTCAAACGGCGCACGGGCAACAGGTGTTTCTCACCCATGCCTGCGCGCTTTGCCACACGATTCGCGGAACGCCCGCGGGATCGCGTGTAGGCCCTGATTTGACGCACCTCGCCAGCGCTCCACCATCGCAGCCGGCCTGCTGCCTAACACCGTCGGGAATCTTGGTGGATGGATTCTGAATGCGCAGGCGCTGAAGCCAGGCTGCCGTATGCCGCCGAACCAGATGCCGGGCGCAGACTTGCAGGACTTGCTTGCTTATCTGGAGACGCTGAAATGACGATCACCACGCGTGGCACTGAACTCGAGATGACAGAAGCCGAACGCCGGCAAACCGCCCAGCTCGAGCGAGTGTGGAACGAGCCGCGTGGGTTCATCGGATGGTTCAAAGCTGTGCACCACACCACCATCGGCAAGCGCTACGCCGTCACGGCGTTCGCGTTTTTTCTGCTCGCGGGCCTGTTGGCTGGAGTAATGCGGCTGCAACTGGCGTTCCCCGAAGCGCACTTTCTCTCCAATGACAAGTACAACCAGTTTTTCACCATACACGGCAGCACCATGATGTTTCTGTTTGCCGTGCCGATGTTGTTTGAGGCTCTCAGCGTCTACCTGGTGCCATTGATGGTGGGCACGCGCAATATCGCATTCCCGCGGCTCAACGCGTATAGCTATTACCTCTATGTTTGCGGCGGCATCATTTTCTACCTTGCATTTCTGTGCAACACGGGAGCGGACCGCGGGTGGTTCTCCTATGTGCCGCTACGCTGATCGGCTGGTTCTGGCCCGATCGCCAATCGGCAGCACGACGCGGCGTGAGGGAGATATGGCAGAGCGAATAGACCGCGCCGTCCTCGAGTCGCATGCCGCTGGAGCACAGCGCGGCGCCCCAGATCTGATGCTGCAATATGGCTGTCGAACCTGCCATGTCATTCCCGGAGTTCCAGGAGCTGTGGGCAAGGTGGGGCCATCGCTGGCTTCGCTCGCGCAGCGGTCGTATCTAGCCGGCACACTGCCCAACACACCCGAAAACCTCGTGCGTTGGGTCATGCATCCACAGCACTTCCAGCCGGGGACGGCCATGCCTGAGATGGGAGTTTCCGAGCAAGACGCGCGAAGGATTGGAGAGTATCTCGAATCAGCGCCATAGTTTCACGAAATGGCGCTGAAGACGGCTGCTCGTCACCAATGCCGGCGAGGCTATTTCCGCCTGAATCGAAACTCCGTGCCTATCGCCGCGATTGCTTGCCGGTCCAGCGCCTGAGCCGCACGAGTGAAGACAATTGTCTCCTCTACATCAATATGGTCGGAGTAGAGTTGCTTGAGGCGCCCTGTTTCGGAAAGCAATTGCAGTGTTTCCTCCGAACCCAATCCGCCAGACTCAATCCACGCTGAGTAAAGCCGCTCGACCGATCCGTGCAGGTCGTTTGCCTCGCGATGATCGCCCTCCAGCCTGTCGATTTCCTCAAGCGAACCTGCTGCGCATGCGCGTAGCCGTGGGAAAAGCGACTCTTCCTCATCCGCCGTGTGGCGTTGCCCGCCAGTTCTGAAGTATTGCAATGCAGCTTGTACCGCATCGCGCTCCTCGCCGGTTAGACTCCTGCCTTGTGCGCGGCCGACTACCACGCAGAGAATGCCGAGGAAGCTCTCAATCCTCCTATGGCAGTCTTTGAGCATGCCAATCGGATCATCGAAACCGCTGTCGGGCTTTGCACCAATCTGAATCGCCATTGCGTTCCCCTTTGTTTCTTCCGTTCCTTTGATTGTCGTCGATTCGACAAGGTTGCCGCTCTCAAGCGCCCTGGAGGACATGAAGCGTTGTTGCTGTTTTCACTTGCGGTGCCGGTTGCGAGTAGCCCTTCGGAACATAGGAGCAGCACGGCTCTTCAGCGTGGGGGTTTCCTGTGAGGGCATGGGCTCGGGCTCGCGATCCACCACAGATTTCTTTGAATTCGCAGGAGCCGCACTTTCCCTCAAGTTTCGATGTGTCTCGCAAATCTCGGAACAGCGGTGAGTCGCGATAAATTGCGCCCAATTCCTGGTCACGAATATTGCCGGCGCAGAGGGGAAGAAATCCGCTTGGGAAGACTTCGCCCTTGTGCGAGATGAAGATAAATCCCTTGCCGTCATTGAGGCCGCGCGGGGCGCGCCCGATCGAGTCCCCCGTCCTCTCGTGCACTTTACCCGTATCTACTCCCGACTTGCGCTCGGCGACACGTTGCTGCAAAACGAAGCGCCGGTAATGTTGCGCCTCGGTGGTCTTGATATCGAAGCTCGCGGTCCGCGACAGGCTATAAACTTTCGCAAAGACCGATTCGAACTCATCGGCACTCAATAGATCGTTCAGCTTCCCACGTCCGGTGGGAACAAGAAAAAAGACGCTCCAAAGGGTTATGTTCAGCGTTTCCATTAACGCGACAATGTCATCGATCTCGGTGATATTCCTGCGGCTGAACGTCGTATTGATCTGTACAGGAAGGCCAATCTCATTTGCCCATCGAATAGCATCGAGCGTACGAGCAAAAGACCCGCTCATACCACGGAATGCATCATGCGTCTCGGCACTTGCGCCATCCATACTCACGGCGAGCCTGGCAAGGCCGCCGTCCTTCAGTCTGACAACGATATCTTTGGTCAGCAAAGGGGTAGCGCTTGGTGTCAATGAGACTCTGACCCCAACGGAGCGGGCATGGCCGATCAATTCGAAAAGATCAGGCCGTTTAATTGGGTCGCCTCCGGTCAACACGAAGACTGGAACCTTCAAACCCGCGATCTGGTCGATCAGGCGCTTGCCTTCATCGGTGCTGAGTTCCATAGGGTGCCGATCGGGCTGCGCCGAAGCGCGGCAATGGACGCAGGCGAGGTCGCATGCCTGGGTCACTTCCCAGATGGCGATGAATGGCCGTTCGTTGAAGTCGATCGTGTTGATTTGCGGGTTCATGGACCTATGAGACGGCGTAGAAGCGAGTGGGTGCAGTGACCAAAGTCTCTGGCTGGTAGAATTCCCGAGTGACCGCTGAACGCACCGATCTCGCTGCTGCCCTTGGTAAAACGCCACTTTTGTCGAGCCTGACACCTGCGGAGTTGAAAACGCTCGCTGCACGTACCGTCCGTAAGCTCTTCAGCACCGGAGAGTTGCTCTTTTCCGAAGGTGAGCCTTGCAATGGACTGCACATCATTGCGCAGGGCAAAATTCGTATCTTCAAGACGTCTGTGAACGGCCGCGAGCAGGTGTTGGCGGTGAACGTTCCTGGTGAGTCTGTCGCGGAGCTGCCGGTCTTTGATGGTGGCCCATTTCCGGCTTCAGCTATGGCGATCGAGGATGTGGAAATTGCTTTCATTTCGCGACGCGATTTTCAGTCGTATTGCATGGAGCATCCGGAAGTTGCACTTAAAGTGCTCCAAGTGGTGGGCGCTCGGTTGAGGCGGCTAGTGGGGATTATTGAAGAATTGTCGTTCACTACGATTCGACAGCGACTGATCTCGTCATTGCTCAAGCTCGCTCAAAGCGAAGGCAAGAAGACTGCTCGCGGAATCGAATTTCAACTTCCCGCAACCCATCAGGAACTTGCCAATCAGCTCGGAACGGTGCGCGAGTTGGTTTCACGCAATCTCATGCGCCTGCAGGCTGAAGGACTACTGGACGTGGACGCGCGACAGATTGTCGTAAAGGATGTGGGCGGTTTGAAGGCTCTGCTGGAGACAACATCGTAGATGTTTCCGGCTCCGAGTGACATAAGTTACTGCTCTGCTCTTGATGGATCGTTACGGTTGCAGGTGGAGAGTGCATATGTCTACCTCAACCCAGTCCATTCGCGAAATCGTAACAAAGCAGCCATCCGCTGCCACAATCCTGAATCGATTCGATATCGACCTGTGCTTGCAAGCCGATCTATCGCTTGAAGGAGCATGCCAGGAACTGCAGCTCTCTGTCGATCAAGTCCTCGAAAAGCTCGCCGATGCGGAGGCGCAGGAACGTGGCGGCGTGGCATCGGATCCTACGACTCTGTCCCTGGGGCGCCTGGTTCAACACATTGTCCGCGTTCATCACCACTGTGTTCGTCAAGATCTTCCAAGACTCGTCGAGATGGCTTCAAAAGTCGCGTCGGAGCGCAGCGATCGCGCGCCTGAACTGGCAAGGGTCGCCGAGCTGATTGAAAAACTTCATGGCGAAATGTATGCGCACATTCAGAAGGAAGAGCAGGTTCTCTTTCCGTTCATCTCGCAAATGGATCAGGAATCGATCGTCGCTTATCCGCCCGCTCACGCGTGTTTCCGTTCTGTTACCCATCCCATCTTCATGATGGAACAGGAACATGAATGCGCCGACCACATCATCGCTGAACTTAACCGGCTGACAGGTCACTTTGAGGCGCCCTCATGGGCGTGCGCTACGCATATCGCACTTTTTTCGGGGCTGCGCGATTTCGAAGACGATCTCAGGCAGCATGTCCATCTCGAGAACGACGTTTTGTTTCCACGCGCCATTCAACTGGAATCAGAGCTCAAGGCGAGGAGTTAGTCATGTCTACGCTTCCGTTGTTCGATCAGTCTGTCTCCAGCGCCTCAATCAGAGAGAATGCAACAATCATCGCTCGCGAACGCCAGAAGAGTCTGTTGCTTCGCGCCTGGATCTTGAGCGGACTTTTCTTTATGGCATTGCCTGGGACTTTGTTGGGGTTTTCGAACCTGATGGCGATCAGTGCGCATCACGGTCTCGGTACATTGCCGGCCGCATGGATGGAAGGTCACGGGCATGCACAGATGTTCGGATGGATCGGCAGTTTCATTCTTGGCATCGGATTCTATTCACAACCCGCACTCGGACGATCGGCAATTCGCCTTCCTTTGGGGTCCTATCTCTTGTGGACATCCGGTGTCGCACTAAGATGGTTCGCAAACATCTATGGTTGGCAGTGGCGCGTTCTGCTTCCGCTCTCCGCAGGATTTGAGCTGATTGCGGTGCTCTTGTTTCTCTCCGCCGCATCCCACCACAAGCTGCCAACACCCGCCGAAGGTGAGCGATCAAAGACTCGAATGGAGCTCTGGATGGTCTCCGTCTTGATCGGGACTGTGGGACTCGTATCCGCTGTGATCTTCAATTTCGTGGAATGTGTTCGATTGGCCATACAGGGCGGCCTTCGGTCTTTTCCTCACGGTCTCGATCAGAAATATCTCGTATTGCTTGGCTGGGGATTTGTTGTTCCGGTGGTCTGGGGATTCTCGGCGCGTTGGCTGCCAGCCTTTCTTGCAATCTTGAAGCCCAATGTTCGCTGGTTTCGCGTAGCCTTATGCCTGGATATACCGGGCGTTCTCTTCGGCGTGGCAGGATGGCCGAAGCCGGCAACGATCCTGTTCGCCGTTAGCGCAGTTGCGATCGGTCTTGCACTTCGTTTCGCAGAACACCCTCATGGTCTCGCCAAAACTCAGGGCATCCATCCAAGCTTTCCGACCTTCATCCGTGTGGCTTATGTGTGGCTGATCGTTGCGGGAACGATGAGTGTCTGGGCGGCATTTGGCGATGTGCACGGGGGTATCTGGGGCGCCTCGCGCCACGCGCTCACTGTCGGATTCGCAGCAACAATGGTCTTCACGATTGGACCGCGCATCCTGCCGCACTTCGCTGGAATCCAAGGCATTTTCAGCAAGCGTCTCATGCTTCTCAGTCTGCTGTGCCTCCAGACGGGATGCCTGCTGCGCGTTTCCTCTGAGCCTCTCGCGTATGAGGGCCTGGTCTCGTTCGCATGGAAAGTGCTGCCTGTCTCGGGCATGCTGGAACTGTCTGGAGTACTGATCTTCGCGACGAACCTGGCACTTACATTTCTGATCGGACGCTCGGCCTTCGCATTGAACAACGTGCACCATCGAGTTGCGATTTAGTTGTATGCCGCCCCACACTCGGTAAACGAGCCGCGCTAGCTTCTCGTGGCCGGCTCTTCTCCTTGGTGTGCCCAGTCGTATGTTGCTCCGAGCCACGAGCGGTCGGGAGTGGCCTCGTCAAGATGAGGAAGGAGCGCCCACATCCCGATGAGCGCCAAGCCCACAAGGTTGGGGAACAACAAGGGGGCCATAGGGGGAGCGCCGTTGACCAGCCTGTCGAACAAGCCGTGGCCTGGCCCAAGAAGATTTGCCTGTATGTGGAACCAGAATCCCAGTACGCCAACAAGACCTTGCGTCAGCATCACGATCAGACACACATCCATAAATCGCCGCGTCACCGTGATTACGAGAGGAACGATCAGGAAGCCAGTTGCAAGCGCTGATGAGATAACAGGAATCCATTCTGTTTTTGCGAAGAATCCATTCGATGCGTGATCGGTTAATGACAGTACAAAATTTCCAAAGAAGCCGCCTAAGGCGAGCAAGATGACCCAGCGAGCCCACTCTGCGCTGCGCGCTTCTACCATCCGATTCATCAGAAGCAGGAAGCCGAGGCCGGTATATGCCAGTGGCGCGGCAAACGGCGCTGCGTAGGTAAGGCTCTTGAGTGTTCGATCAAGAAAGAACCGGCTCTCCAGATGGTAGAGAACGCCGCCCAATCCAACCAGAACAGACAGCCAACCGATCATATAGCCAACGTCGCGCCAGGGGGCTTCGAAGTGCCCCATCCAGCGCAGAGCGATGATCATGCCAAGAATCGCTGGCGCTCCGATGGAAAAGTAGAGAGGAATGTACTCCGCTGTCTTTTGAAAATGATTCACCGAGTGAGCGATGTAAATGTCAGCAGCGAGTACGGCCAGGTTGGCAGTCACAAACAGCTCTATCCAAAGCTGAGGATTGTGAGCCCAGCGAAAGCTAGGACCTGTGACGACCTTTTGAATGCGAAGGAGCCGTTTACTTGTGGGCATGCTCCCTCCGCAGTTCGTCGGCATCATGCTGGAGTTCGACAGTCTTCGAAAGCAGTTCGTAATTGCCATGCCACTGCACAAAATCAGCACCGCCCATGAATGCACCGTGCTTCGATGTGCGGCCGTCGTAGTGCCAGAGATTGAAGTAAGTGAAATCGATGGTGTGTGTAAATGGCGGTCCAGAAAGCGAGCCGTCTTTGCGAAGGTCGTCCATGATCGCCTTGGCTGAAAGAATCCTTCCGTTAGTGTTCTGGACAACTTGTTCGCCCTGGTTGTAAATGCGGTCGACCAGGGCTCGCGTGTGGCATTGTGTACAGACCTGCTTCATGTTGATCTGAGCCTGCAAATAGTTAGGACGATGGGTGGTAACGGCGTCGGCGAGGTACCAGCCGAGGCGGTCAGACGGATTGTGTGTGACCTTGAGGCCATTGATACCGCTCATGTGGCACGTGGCACATGTGGGCACAAACATGTCGCGAGTCGTAAGCGTGCGGGGATCGGCGTCAAGCTTCAACAGGTTCCGTTGCGAGGCGAACATGACGCCATGTTTCGATTCGTTGTAAATCTCTATTTGCGAGTGGTCCGGGCTCATGTGGCACTGGCCACAGGTGGAGGGCAGCCGCGCGAGGGTGACAGAACTGGTATGGCGCGAATGGCATTCGGTGCAACTGCCGATCGTGCCGTCATCGTTGGGCTTGCCGATGGCGTGGCACTGTTCGCAACCGGAGGTGGCTGCTGAATGCCCTTCCGGAAGTACCAGAGGATTCGGCGGACGCTTCGTGCCGCCTGGCTGGAATTGTTCGCTGAAGGAGACCTGCTCCGGGCTCAAGCCTTTCTCGCCACGGACGGCGGCCCAACTCGGGGCAGCGTGGCGGCTGCGAAGGAATTCCTGATAGATGCCTTCATGGCATGAGCGGCAATTTCCGGCAGTCAGATGAGTACTGATGACAAATCCGTGGTGATCGACTTTTTGCTGGCCGGAGCCGGGCTGGTGGCAGTCGAGGCAGTTGACGCCCTTCTTCGCGTGGGCGGACATCTCGTATTCATGGACGACGGAGTACTGAAGCCGCGCATGACACTCAGCACATTTTCCCGACGCCCGGACAAAGTCGGCCGTCGGCTGAGCCGTTTCAACGCTCGGACGCTGCCGATTTATAAGAAAAGCGGACAGAATAAGCGCAAAAGCGATGACAACAGCGAGGAACACGGAACGAAACGACATGCGATGAGCCCCCGGAGAATTGGATCAGTAGTCTGCCCGGGTGCACGCCGCTGCACCCCCAAACGTAACACTGGAATCTGTAACAGGCTCGCCGACGAACCTGCACCAACAAGCAAACACTAGCAACGGATGCACTGGTCCGGGTATCGGGATCGATTTCTTCCCGCTGTGTGACTAAAGTCCCTGCAACGCAGTGCGCCACAACGCTACGGTGGTTCTAACGCGACACACAGTGCGCGATTCATTGAGGAGAAATTATGTCCTACAAGCGGTATTGGGTGGCACTGGCCATCGTCATCATTGGATCTTTCGTCGTTCTCGGAGGAGTCGGCAGGAAGATGATCAGCGAAGCTCCGCCCATCCCAGACGTGTACAACACTGACGGGCAGCTTCTCTTCACTGGCAGTTCCATCACGGATGGACAGGGCGTGTGGCAGTCCATCGGTGGCCAGGAAATCGGTACCGTCTGGGGTCACGGAGCCTATGTCGCACCCGATTGGAGCGCGGATTGGCTGCATCGGGAATCGGAGATTCTTCTGAACACCTGGGCCGTGCGGGCTGGAGCGCCGAATTTCGCTGCTCTCGGGCCTGACCAACAGGCGATCTTCAAGGCTCGCCTGATTCGAGAGATGCGGACCAACACTTACGACGCTTCGCGCAATCGAGTTACTTTGAGCGCTGACCGCGCCACGGCATTTGAGCAGTTGCGGGCCTACTATACCGATGTGTTTGCGACCGGCAGGTCGGCCTATGCGATCCCGCATGGCGCCCTGACGAACACTGCAAAGCAGCATCAACTTGCCGCATTCTTCTGGTGGACCTCATGGGCTGCAAGCTCCGAACGCCCTGGTTCTGCAGATACCTACACCAACAACTGGCCGCATGAGCCCCTGGTCGCCAACGTTCCGACATCCGGCGCTGTCCTATGGAGTGTTCTCAGCTTCGTCGGCCTGCTGGCGGGAATCGGTGGCCTTGTCTGGTGGTATGCGTCGCAAGAAAAGGAACTCGTTCATGGGCCTTATCCACAAGCCGATCCATTCCTTGCGTTCAAGCCGACTCCATCGCAACGCGCGACTCTGAAGTATTTCTTTGTGGTGGTGATTCTTTGGGGCGTCCAGATTCTTATGGGCGTCTTCACGGCGCACTACGGAGTCGAAGGCCACGGATTCTTTGGCTTCCCCTTAGATAAATACTTGCCTTACGCCGTCACTCGTACCTGGCACCTGCAGATCGCCATTTTCTGGATCGCCACTTCATGGTTGGCGACAGGGCTTTACGTTGGCCCGGCTGTCAGCGGTCACGAGCCGAAATATCAAAGGCTCGGTGTCAATGCACTTTTCGGCGCACTGATCCTGGTGGTTGGCGGATCACTCGCCGGCGAATGGCTCGGCATTCAGCAACGGCTTGGCAACCTGTGGTTCTGGTTCGGCAGTCAGGGATATGAATACGTCGATCTTGGCCGCTTCTGGCAGATTCTGCTCTTCGTAGGCCTGGTGCTGTGGCTTGTCTTGATGGTCGCAGCTCTGAAGCCGGCGCTCGTTCGCAAGAGCGAGGATAGATCGCTGCTGACGCTTTTTCTTATCTCGAGCATTGCCATTCCGCTCTTTTATTCGGCCGGTCTGATGTACGGCCAGCGCAGTCATCTGGTCACGGCTGAATATTGGCGTTGGTGGGTGGTCCACCTCTGGGTCGAAGGCTTCTTCGAGGTATTCGCAACCGTCGTCATCGGGTTTCTCTTCACGCGGCTCAAGCTGATCGAGATCCGCACGGCAACAAAGGCTGCGCTGTTTTCCACGACCATCTTCCTGTCGGGCGGGATCATCGGCACGGTTCATCATCTTTACTTCGCCGGTGCGACCCCTGCAGTGAT
>Ga0137378_10003419_pt1 | contig 13761 bp, 14 predicted proteins | sample SagtaG_21_FD_104813 | JGI IMG/M metagenome (GOLD analysis project Ga0137378, IMG submission 104813) | Vadose zone soil microbial communities from Sagehorn Ranch, Mendocino, California, USA - Sage2_L_60_16 metaG | ecosystem: Environmental > Terrestrial > Soil > Vadose zone | place: USA... | reverse complement strand
ATCTATGCCTCGCCTGCAAGGGTTGCAAAGGCGATTGCCCCGTGAACGTCGACATGGCGACCTACAAGGCAGAATTTCTTGCGCACTACTGGAAGGGACGTATCCGTCCTGTGTCTGCCTATGCCTTCGGATGGATCGACAAGTGGGCACGCATGGCGTCAATCGCTCCCGGTTTCGTAAACCTGTTCACTCAGCTGCCGGGCTTGCGTGATATCGCCAAACTGGCGGCGGGTGTTCCTCGACAGCGGGAGATTCCGCCTTTCGCCCCTGAAACCTTCAAGGCTTGGTTCCGCAAACGGCGACGCCGACCCGGAACCGGTCCGAAAGTGCTTCTCTGGGCCGACACGTTCAATAACTACTTCATGCCGGAAACCGCTGAAGCCGCAGTCGACGTTCTCGAGCACGCAGGATGCGAGGTGCAAGTGCTAGACCAGCACCTCTGTTGCGGTCGTCCACTGTATGACTATGGATTTCTTGAGATGGCGAAGTCTTATCTTCGGCGAAACCTTGAAGCGCTCGCTCCCCATCTTTCGGCGGGTACATCGATAGTTGTTTTGGAGCCGAGCTGCTGCTCCGTGTTTCGCGATGAGATCCATGGTCTGTTTCCTGAATCGGCCGAAGCGCGTCTCCTGGCTGAGAGCACGCTCACGGTATCCGAATTCCTCGAGAAAAGAGTGCCGGAATATCAACCGCCTCGCGTGAACCGGCGAGCCATCGTACAAGGACACTGCCATCACAAGGCGATTATGCGTTTCAAGGAAGAAAAGTCGCTGATGCAAAAGATGAGGCTTGATGAAGAGGTCCTGGAATCAGGTTGCTGCGGAATGGCAGGCTCGTTTGGTTATGAGAAGGATAAGTACGAAGTATCGGTTGCTTGCGGCGAACGGAAGCTGCTGCCTGAGGTGCGCAAGGCTGGGCTCTCGACCATCATTATTGCGGACGGGTTCAGTTGCAGGGAGCAGGTCGCGCAGCAAACTAATCGTCATGCTCTGCACCTGGCGGAAGTGCTTGAATTGGGTCTGCGCTCTGAAACCCGCCCCGTCATGTATCCGGAAAGAAAATTTGTCGAAACTCGCAAGGGCGCGGTGAAGCAGTCGATGGTGCGCGCCGGATTGATTACGCTAAGCGCACTGGCAATCGCTGCGGCTGGATGGTTTTGGTCGAAGAGCAGGCGACTGTGAGTCGTTGGGTTGAATCACAGATGGAATGCTGTCCACGCGAACTTCACGTGAAATGTATCGGAGGCCATGAAAGATTTTCATCACAGATCGCTGGCCAAACTCACTCCTCGACCCAAAACAATTTACTGCAGCCAAGGTAGAGCTGTGCTGGCGACCGATCTCGATGGTTTGATTGGCGATTTTCTCGGGCATGGTTTTTTCTTCGCTGAAACGCGCGTCTTGTCAAAGTTTCGCTACTTCGTGGATGGTAAGACACCGCAGACCGTAGCGGTTTCAAATGTGGAGCAGCACTCGTGGCTTGGATACTACATCTTCCCTCCTCCGGGCCTTGATTGGAAGGAGGATACCGGGTCCGGTGAGATGGAAGCCGCATCGGAAGAGACCATCGAACTGAAGGTATCGCGCACGGTAGGCCTTGGAATACACGAAGACATCGACTTTACTAACTTCAGCCAAGAAGCGGCCCGTTTCGTATTCGAGATCGAGTTGGATGCCGATTTCGCCGATCAGGCAGAAACATTCAAGCGAAAACAGCATGGAGAACTACGACGACGTTGGCGGCGTTTTTCCGCGCGCCGTGCCGAACTGAGCTATGACTACAGATCCAAACACCGCTACTCGCATCAGGGCAATCGAGGTGTTGCTTATATTCATCGCGGGTTGATTGTGCAGATCGAGAATGCCGACTCGCCCCCCGTTTACCGTAATTCGCGGCTGCGCTTTGAAGTGCGTCTTAGGCCTCGGAAATCGTGGCATACCTGTATTAAGTTCATTCCTGTTTTCGAAGGCAAGAAGATGCAGCCGTTCTACGACTGCCGGCAGTTCTTTGGCACACACAATGAACTCGATCGGAAGCGATCCATCTTCCTCAGTAACTCCACACAATTCGACACAAACGGCGCGAAAACACTCTCTACAGTTGTGGAATCCGCACTTCAGCAAGCGAAACATGACCTAGCAGCCTTGCGCTTGCCGGATCTCGATCGCCGCGGCCGGGGCTGGGTGATGGCCGCAGGCCTTCCTATTTATATCGCCCTGTTCGGGCGAGACACCCTTACCGCCGGATGGCAGGCGGCAATCGCGTCCACGGCCATGATGAGCGGCGCATTGTATGAATTACCCATGTGGCAGGGAGAAGTAGAAAACGATTGGCGCGACGAACAGCCGGGCCGGATGTTGCACGAGGCTCATACCGGTCCGCTAGCCGCTCTCAATTACAACCCTCGTTCCCGTTACTATGGCGCGGCGACAACTTCATCCTTTTACCCTGTCGTGCTGTCGGAGCTGTGGCATTGGACTGGGGACAAGAACCTGATCCAGCCACTCCTCAAACCCGCGCTTCTGGGCTTGCAATGGAAAGACAAATATACGGATCGTTTCGGCGATGGCTTCTACAACTACCAGACGCGTTCGACTCAAGGCAACCGGAATCAAGGCTGGAAAGATTCCGGGGACGCTATCGTCTATGAGGACGGCAGCCAGATCGATACTCCCATCTCCACCTGCGAAGAGCAGGCGTTCGTGTATGTGGCGAAGCTTCGGATGTCGGAAATGTTGTGGTTTATGGACGACCGGGATTTGGCCCGCCGCATGTTTGACGAAGCCTCAGAATTGAAGAAGCGCTTTAACGACCGCTTCTGGATGCCCGAAGAGAAATTCTTTGCTCTCGGACTCGACGCCAAACGCCGGCAGATCAAATCAATCAGCTCAAACCCTGGTCACCTGCTGGCCTGCGGCATCGTGCACAAAGATCTAGCGGCATCGGTTGCGCGCCGCCTCCTCCGCGATGACATGTTTAGCGGCTGGGGCGTGCGCACTTTGTCTTCTAAACATCCTGCATACGATCCTTACAGCTATCATCGGGGCTCGGTCTGGCCAGTCGAGCACGGAACCTTTGCGATGGGCATGATGCGCTTTGGGCTGATTGATGAGCTACACACGATTGCGCGCGCCATTTTCGAGGTTAGCGCGGTTTTCGACTATAACCGTCTGCCGGAATGTTTCAGTGGACATCCGCGCGACGCGGATCATCCCTTTCCCGCACTCTATCCAAAAACAAACTGGCCCCAGGCCTGGTCGGCATCAAGTTTATTCTCGATTATGCAGGCCATTCTGGGCATATACCCATATGCACCGATGAACATCCTTTTCCTGGATCCGCACCTGCCGGATTGGCTTCCCGCCGTTACCTTACGCAACCTCCACGTCGGAAAGGCAACGGTAGACATCCTGTTCAATCGCAGAGGGAAAACCACTCACTTCGACGTGCTGGACAAACACGGCAAACTCCACATCCTAAGGCAGCCCAGTCCCTGGTCGCTCACAGCAGGATTCGCTGAACGCTTTAAAGACCTCATGGAAAGTTTGATTCCATGAGAGTCGCCATTCCAGACCTCCGCAGGCTAAAACACACGCTGAGAACAACGGTACGTCAAAAAGGGCGGATTCGTGTTTCAAATCCGAATCTCTAGATTCCCGGCAACCCCGAAGAAGCGTTCCAATAAAACTTTACATATTGCTGTTGACGTCCAAGCCAAACCTGGGGTGCGTATAAGTTCCTCCAATCCTCACTGGCACCAGGGTCTCGTGTGGGTTGTTTTTGAAAAATGGCTCTATTGCTTTGGCGAACACGGCCTTAATACCATGAGTGGTCTTTGCCAGGCTAGTTGCTGTTTTTAACTTGCCGTGCAAGTCCACCTTTTCGTCAACCAGATCATACCTTCCCCAAAATATTGCAGAGGCGCTTTGGTCGTGAACTGAGAGATCCGTAAACTGCGCGATGCCATGACTAATTCGTACTTGCCCGCTGAAATCTGAAAGCGCCGACGTATCCGGCTCCTTTTGTCCAGGACTCTCGCCGAGTTTGCTGATCTCCGTTTGCGTCCCCGCATGAGTGAACCGGGCCCCGTGAATTGTGAAGTTACTTTGCAGGTTAATTTTCTTGAGAAAGCGGTCGTGGCCGGACGGAATGGTCACATGCATCACAAAACTGACTTCCCCCGCGAGAGGGGATTTTGGACTGTGGATGAACGGATAGAACGCATCTTCGATCCGTCCGTGCTCGGAATGCAGGTCAATAATTGCCGTTCGCTTGCCATCTGCTCGATGGGCAATGTTACTCTGTGCTTCAATGTCACTCTTGCCGAAGGTCGCATTCACTTGCGGCACAATCACATCTCCGTTGGTCGCATCCACTATTGCATGAAATCGAGTCCGGAGGGGCAATGTATGTTTGGTCTTTTTCACTTCGAATTCCGGCGTGTTGCTGGATCCCTGAACATTCACCTGCTTAAATGTGCCGGTGAAGTCGCCAACCGACGAGAGGATTCCGCCGATCCCATCAAACACGCCCAAGTCAGCATGTTCGAGCGAATACTTGCCCGCGACGGAAGTCTGCTCCGGGCGGGAGGAATTCCAGGGCCCAAATACGCCTGCGGTGCGAATCTCCCCATGGGGCATGGGATTGTCAAACCACGCAGAAAAATGGGTCAGACCGCTACCGCCGAGATTTTTCAGGGAAAACGAGTGAAATTCGAGTCGCGTGCTCCGCTGCGGAGATCGCCGAGGCACCTCGAGGATCGCATCACTTGCCACCAATGCATCGATTGTTCTCTGCTTACTGGAAGAATTGCTCACGGTGAATGCTGAACGACTCAGGGTCACGTGCATGCCTTCGGCACGAATCAAATTGACGTGGCGACGGACTAGGCCTGCGAAGTTGCTACTGATCGTTAGCCGTCGAATGGTAATCAGCGGAACGCCGAAGCTGTTGCGCTGAAAAATTACGGCTTCAGCTACGCACCCTGGCGGGAAAAATTTCTTATGAAAGTTGCCGAAACGCACGTTTGCCGAGGTCGCGGACGCGAGATCATCACGCACGGCGACCTCCGTATATGGCTAGTACCGGTTGACAAGGATCGCGCCCACCACCAAAAGCGCAACCAGAACCGCTGAAACACCGATGAGAACCTTGGTTCTTAGGCGATGTCGTGGTGCGAGCGGACTGAACTGGTCCATTCGACTTTCCGTCAGATAAAAATTTGCCCAGCCTGCTTCTCGCGCTGGGCGTTGGTCTTAATTTTTGATTCCTTTGGCGGCAAACAGTTGCCACTTCGGCACTCAGATTCGAGCGTGATCTGCTTCGGATTTCCGGTATCTTGGTTGCTGAAGCCGTGGGCTCGGCAAAACAACGCGGCGAAAAGGCTATTCCGTCTGGCTGCTGAGGCTTCGTTCCAATTCCAGTGTAGCTGTGGACGCCAATCCAGAGCAGTGCATCCACTGGTCGTGACTAATTAGCCGCGGGGGAAACAACAGGTTCCTCGACTCCGCAGGAATGACAATGGGTGGTGCAGTTGTGCAACACGGGTAAAGCCGTACCCGCGTTCGTATCGTCAGTTTCTGGCAAAAACCCGCGTGGCAGAGTTGCTTCACGCGATTCAACCCTAGCTTCCGTACGTGTTTTCTGCGGACAACATCCATCCATTGGATCGAATCCCATGTCAGACACTCTTGAACGGGAGGGCACATGAATTCGAGTCTCCTGATTGTGATTCTTGTAATTGCGGTGGTGGCTGTGGCCGCCATCGCATTTGCCATCATGCGCAAGCGCCGCAGCCAGAAACTACGCGAGCGCTTTGGGCCAGAGTACGACCGAGTTGTGCGGCATGAAGGCGATGTGCGCAAGGGCGAAGGCGTGCTGGCGTTTCGCGAGAAGCGTCACGAGAGGTTCAGGCTTCATCCGCTTTCGGCGGCAGATCGCTCGAGCTTTCTGTATCGCTGGAATGATGTACAAAGCCGTTTCGTGGACGATCCCGAAGGCGCCGTAACGCTGGCCGACAGCCTGGTCACCGACGCGATGCAAGCTCGCGGATATCCCATGGGTGATTTCGAGCAGCGCACGGCGGATATTTCTGTCGATTATCCCGTCGTCGTGGAGAACTACCGCGCGGCGCACGAGATTGCGATTCGCCGCAATCGCGGGCAGGCGAGCACAGAAGACTTGCGCAAGGCGATGATGCATTACCGAATGTTATTTGAAGAATTACTGGGCGAACATCACGAGGAGAAGCTGGGCGAACATCACGAAGAGAAAAGGAGTGCATGAGCATGGCAACGCCACTGAGAAAAGACAGACTAGAAGAAGAACTCACGACCGCGGATCTGGCGCAAGGGCAGCCAAACCGGGCCGATGAACATCCTGAAACAAGAGTGCCGAAGCCGGCCGTCTCCGCGCGTTTGCCGGTTCAGGGCAAGGTGCAGGAAATCCGCGAAGAGCATGGTTCGGCCTCGCTGTTCCCGAATAACGAGCTCGAAAACCTGCGAAACCGCTGGAATGAAATCCAGACCGCGTTTGTGGACGAGCCGCGTAAGGCCGTCGAGCAGGCAGACGGGCTAGTGGCATCGGCCATGAAGCGCTTAGCCGAAGTGTTCGCGGAGGAACGGTCGAAACTCGAAAAGCAGTGGGACAGCGGAGACACAGTTTCCACTGAGGACTTGCGCGTCGCGCTGCAGCGCTATCGGTCGTTTTTCCACCGGCTGCTGTCGGTTTAGCGTCGCGCGGAACTTTGTGGCAGCCGTCCGACTACCGTGTCTCGAGTCGAATTTACAGCCCGTACCCGATAGTGGTTCAGAGGCTGCAAAACCTATGATCCAGAAGAAGGGCACGACTAAACCGAGGATTAGTCGTGTTTGATCTGTTGTGAGGTTTTAGGGCTAAGTTTCAAGTGAGGTGGTAGCACGACAGCGCTTTCATTGAACGAAGGAGGAACAGATGGGGACCATCCTGTTAATAGTCTTGATTTTGCTGCTCATAGGTGCGTTGCCAACGTGGCCATATAGCAGCGGATGGGGATACTACCCAAGTGGAGGGTTGGGCTTGATTGTTGTCATCTTGCTCATCTTGCTTCTTACGGGCCGCCTCTAAGTTCTGGCGTAGCGTTTTCACACATTGAGCATGTCACAGATTGGAGGATGCATGAACTGGGAACAAGCAAAAGGTAAATGGAAGCAAATGAAAGGGACCGTCAAAAAACGATGGGGCAAGCTTACCGATGACGATTTGGAGTTCATCGCAGGGAAGCGCGATGAGCTGGTCGGAAGAATTCAGGAGAGATACGGTATTTCAAAAGAGGAAGCCCAAAATCAAATTGACAACTGGAATCCGGGTGCTCCTGAAGAGCCAGAGACTCACCCGGAGCACGAGCGTAAGGCCAGCTGAACACGCTGACCTTGGTCACGCCGGGATCCTGCGGCTTGGAACGAAGGGTGTCATGGTCGCAGATCCGTTCGCGAAGCCTTTTCGAGAGCATGCGAGGGTCTAGACCTTTTCTGTCATCGGGCTTCGAGAACGTGACCCTGAGGAATGTGTCCAGACAACGTTCGGCAAAGCGGGCGACTCACTCGGATGTGGCAACAAATTTCTACCCTGGGTCATTCTCTCGGACCGCCCTGGACCAAGGATCAGAAAACGGCGCACTTGCTGCGTTGGTAGCTCTGGCAAACAAGCAAACATGATTCCGCCAATCGTCCTGCGAGGAGGGCTCCACCTCGGAGAAGAAGCGAGACCATGTGGCTTTTTAAGAAAGCCTTGGACAAGCCGCCGCATAAATCTGATAGCGCTCGATGACACTTTGAACGGACTGGCCTAGGTCGACCCGCAGCAGAGCCGAATTCGTGGAGCTACGATTTTTTAGCGGCCTTTCAATTGAGGAGACCTCTCAAGTCTTGGGAATATCGCTGACCTCACTGAAGAGGAACTGGAACACCGCCAAACTTTGCTTATACCAACCAAATCCGCACGGCAAAGCGTCCACGAAGCCCGAACGATGGTAATGCCAATGTTTTTCATCTTGCCAGTACGGCGGAAAATTTATTGCTCGCACTTCGTTCCGAAGAGCCAGACCCACCAGTTTTTGAGAATGTTCTGTTCAAAAACTCGCGGTACAAGGACGGTACAAGGTAAATCTGTTCCTTTGCGTTCTCACCGGTTCCTTACAGGGCATTGCAGAGCGACCGCTGCCTTGTAGTTACAACGTGATCCGGCCTTGTTTGCGCCCTTTCACGGCGCCGACGCGGGTTCAAATCCCGCCGGGGACGCCAAATCAATACTTTACTGGAGAACTGTCTACTCTCTATTTAACAAGAGGATCGGGAAATCGTGGGTTCCCTGAGGATTTACGGTCAATCGGTTGATCGACCAGATCCAGAGAACTAGGCTTCGCGCACCCGGATTAGGTCGGTTGGCCGACAACCGGGAAACATCGAGATTTCGCCACAGCGTTCAAGATGCGTCGCTCATCTGAACCGCCCATTTGACCCTCAGTTTTGCCCGGGTTAGGATTGACCAACTTTTTCGGCCTGAGGCGGTGGGTTGTGCGCAAACTCGCTTTGGTTTGTGTCTTGATGCTGATGTGCTCGTTTGTAATTGGGCAGCCGCAAAAGACCGCGCTCGTTGGGCGAGTTCGCACCTACTACATCGCCGCCGACGAGGTGGATTGGGATTATGCCCCGTCTGGCAAGAACCTGATCTACGGCGAGAAGTATCACTTCCAGGACGATCCTGGTTCCAAAGGGACATTGAATCCGAATGCAACCGTCTACCGGAAATCCGTTTTCAACGAGTACACAGACTCTAATTTTCGCACTTTGAAGCCAAGGTCTGAGGCTTGGGTGCACCTCGGCATCCTCGGCCCGCTCATTCGTGCGGAAGTCGGAGACACCATCCAAGTGGTTTTCAGGAACAATGCTTCACACCCGTTTACGCTCCACCCGCACGGAGTTCTCTATCTTAAGGACTCCGAGGGTGCTGGCTATCAGGACAACACGAGCGGCAAGGAAAAAGCGGACGACTCTGTCGCGCCGGCCCCACCGAAGACGAAGGGAGTACTGCCTTCTGGTCGTATCACTCTCATGTAGATGAGAGTAAAGACATCAACTCCGGTTTGATCGGGCCAATCATCATCACACGCCGCGGTATGGCGCGTGAGGACGCTTCGCCGAAAGATGTGGATCGCGAATTCGTGATCCAGTTCGGCATCTACGATGAACATCTAAGTTGGTATTGGGACGCCAATCTAAAACGACTCTATGGCGACCGGAAGAATTATGACGGAAGCAACATTCACGTCCACGACTTCCATCACTTTTACACCATCAACGGCTATCTCAACGGGAACGGCCCGATAATGACCATGCGTAAGGGAGAACATGTCCGCTGGTACGTCTTCGCAAATCCAAACGACGAAGAAGCCCATGACATTCACACCGGCCATTGGCATGGTCAGACCGCTGTCGTGGGCCACATGCGTACAGACATGATCATGCTCACGCCCATGATGAGTGTGATCGCCGACATGATTCCCGATAATCCGGGTATCTGGCTTCTCCACTGCCACATGCCTGGCCATTTCTCTGACGGCATGCGAACCCGCTTTGAGGTGCTGCTCAAGTAGCTTGAGGAGTACTCCTGGCAACCGTGCCGCGCGATCCGGCTTGCGGCTCGGCGTTTGTTCCCGAGCGCCGAGCGACTCTTCCCTGAATCCCGCCTTGCATTTGGCACAGTGGCTGCCATAGGGGTTATTCGGGTCGGAACTCGCTAGGCCGGATTTACTTTCGGCTGTCTTTTGTGCCATTCCGTTTCCCGTTCATAGGCATGTGCCAGTGCGAGCACCGTTGGCTCCGCGAACGGAGCACCGACGATCTGGATGCCAATCGGCAGGCCGGAAGTTGTGAAACCGCAGGGAATGGAGATCGCCGGCAGTCCCAACACATCAAAGGGGGAAGTATTACGAATGCTAGGTTCCGCTGCCTGCGCGATCGTGCCCGGCGGGGTCGGCAGCGTAGGCGTGACCAGAAGATCCACGGTGGCAAACACTTTCTTGATTTCTATCCGAAGCAGATCGAGTTCGCGGCGAACCTGCGCATAAGCCGGCGCCTTAATCTCCGCGGAATTCCGTAGGATCCGCTCGCGAGTTGCCGCCTGATACTTCTCCGGAGAGTCGGCGATCCATTGTGAGTGGTAAGCGTAACCTTCGACGCTGCGCACTTTGGTGTAGATCTCATCAATAGGGATAGTCGTTGGCGGAAGCGTGACTTCTCCCACCGTTGCCGCAAACGTGCGGAGCAACTCGATACCGTTCTCCACGGCCTTGGCGATTTCCGGGTCCAGGCCTTCGAAAAATGGGGTTCGCGGAACACCCAAGTGCAGTTTCGAGGCCTGCATCTTGAATGCGCTGCTGTAGTCGGGAACCGGCGTATTCGCGCTTGAGGGGTCTAGTTCGTCGTAACCGGCGATCACGCCCAGCATGAGGGCGGCATCCTCAACTGTCCTACACAGAGGACCGACATGGTCCAGCGTCCAAGATAAGGGCACTATCCCACGATTGCTCACGCGGCCATAGGTGGGCTTGAAACCTACGATCCCGCAGTAGCAAGCAGGGATTCGGACGGACCCGGCGGTATCTGTTCCCAACGATCCAAAACAGAGTCCGGCTGCGGTTGCGGCGGCTGAACCTCCTGATGATCCCCCTGGAACTCTATCCAGCGCCCAGGGATTGTGCACGGGACCGAAATAGCTGACCGAAGAGCTTCCACCGTAGGCGAATTCGTGGAGATTCGTCTTGCCAACCAGAATTGCCCCAGCGTTCTTCAACCTTCGGACTACTTCAGCGTCTGCGGTTGGAATCCTGTCTTTGAACAATTCACTCGCCGCAGTGGTGCGAATGCCGGCGGTGTCGATGTTGTCCTTCAAGGCGATGGGGATGCCGTGGAGCGGTCCTCGCCACTTCCCCTTCCACTGCTCGGCTTCCATCTCACGCGCGGCTCCCAAAGCCTGCTCGCTCGTCACTGTGATGAAGGCGTTGAGCACGGAATTGTAGCGTTCGATTCGCTCCAGGCACGCTCGGGTGAGGTCGACTGGCGATGCGGCCTTACTGTGAAGCAAGTCCGAAGCTTGCTTCAGCGTCAAGGCAGCCAAATCTTGCGATTCTCCAAGAGTCGGCTTCAGAGCGAAGCCGACGGCCGCAGTAGTGGCAGCTACAAGAAAGCTTCTGCGACTGTGGGGGTGTGCCTGCATTTCTGGTGTGCGTGTCACTTTAACTGAATTGTCAACGAGATGGGAAATTGGGGGCGAACTCCCGTTAGAGTTGACTTGCAGGGCGGGATAGAAGTCGACTCTCCACGCCAGTTTCTGAACGGTAACTTCCGAGTAGCGACAATCTGCTCGAAATCAGACTGACAAACTAGATCGTGGGAGTGAGACCGCCCGCGTGCCTGTTGGACCGTAGCCATCGGAATCAGTCTCTCTGTGTTATGGAGACCTGCGGCTCCCGCGAGGCCCATTCTGGCGCGGTCCAGAATGCCCTAGCCTCTAACCACGGCGCCCCATTCCTCTGGACTGCGATCACGCGTGTGCCGCGAGAATACCCAGTGGTGTCCGTCCAGATCCTCAGCCGCATATTGATATTCGCCGTACTCTGTCTCATGCGGCTCCTCCAAAATCTTGGCCGCTGCGGCTTTCGCACGCGCGCAGTGCTCGTCCACGTCGTCTACAAAAACCGTTAACGACTGGGTACCATACCCGAGCTGAGCGGGTGATCTCTGCCCAGCCTTCGCCTGTTTAACCTGAATCGCAGTTTTGCCCGCCCACATCTGACCGCCGCTCGGACCGTCACCATAACGGTAATACTCCTGGAACCCGAAAGCCTTGGTCAGCCAAACGATCGCCTCCCCTAGGTTTTGATAGTTAATATGGGGCAGCACCGCATCGACCGGCACAGAGCGATTCTTCTGAGTCATAGCGCGATTTTATATAACGAGGAGCAGATGACGAGCAAACCTTGCATAACCTGGTAAGGAAAGATTGGTCGACCATCCGGATTCTCGATTTGGGGGCTAATTCCGTAACGGATTTGGGCTCGACGGCGATAAGTTTTCATGGCGAGCATGCTAGTCATTGGCTGCTGCTATGCGAAGCCGAGGTGCACTATTGGACTCCTGAAAGTCGAGATCCTCCAAGCGGATATCTCGCGTTTCCCGAATGAACAGCAGCGCGACCATTGCTGCGGTGCAGTAAACGCCATAGACGATCGGGACGTAGTACCACTTATGAAGGACATCCGCGCCAATCAGTTTCGCCAACAGTGATGGCGCAATCATTCCCCCAAAGACGCCAGCAAGGCCAAAGGATATGCCAGAGCCGGAGTACCTGAATTTCGTAGGGAACGTTTCAGAAGTCAGGATTGGTGTGAGTCCATGCATAAGCCCCATTCCCAGCAGGACGACGACAAATTGAAGGATAAACACAAGCAGGATGTGCTTGCCTAGAATTGCTAACACGAACGGGTACGACAGGATGGTGGTCAGGCCCAGAGCCAAGTAGGCAACAACCTTTCGTTTGCAGAGATCAGCCAACGGTCCACTGAGCATCACGCCTGCTACATCCGCAATGCGGCTGACAAAGATAATCATCGCTATTGTGGCCAGAGGTATCTGTGCAAGCTGCATGAAGGAGATCATGTAGGCGCCCGACACTGCCCCTTCAACCGTCTGGAAGGCTATCAGCACAGCAAGCATAAGGATCGGGACGGCATGCTCCCTCAGTAGATCGAAGCTCGGCATTCTGGCAAGTTGCTCCCGACGCTTCAGTTGCTCAAAAATCGGAGAATCGGAAAGCTTGTACCGCGCCACCAAGGCGGGTATCGCGATTACCGCCGACAGGAGCATCGCAATCCGCCACCCTGAAGTCGCGAAGGTGTTCCGCCAGAACAGAAACACGGCGCTTCCCGACATTAACCCGAGCGCAAGACCAAGATTGGCGAGTGACATCCAGAATGCGCGGTGGCGTGACCGTGCAGCGAATTCGGCCAGCAAAGAGGATGCACCACCAAATTCTCCGCCTATCCCGATTCCCTGTACGACCCGCAAAAGCACCAGCAGCATCGGCGCAGCGATGCCCAACCGGCCGTAACCCGGCAAGAGGCCGGTGAGACAAGTACTTGCCCCGACAACGACGATATTGATTAGAAAAGCAAATTTGCGGCCGGTCCGATCGCCAAAATGGCCGAAGATGAATGCGCCCAGAAGGCGGGCCGGATATCCAGCACCATATGTCAAGTAAGAGAAAACCAGAGCCTGTGTAGGTGCCAGATTGGGGAAGAATGTGTGAGGGAAGGCACTGGCTGCTGCGTAGCCGAAGATTGTGAAGTCGTAAAATTCCAGTAACACACCGGCAGTCGCGGAACAGGCCAGAATGACCAGAGTGCGAGTGCTTACGTTGAGCTGTTCCGACATCTTCCACCGCCTATTTATTCATGGGTCCGACGATGATGATGAGGATTATTGCCGACGTCCCCATGCCGACCAGAGGATCCCAGACGGCATTATGAAATCCGGATCGTCTAGCTGAGCAAGGTCCTCATCAAATTGTCTTGGCGTGATGTAATGGGCATCGATCATGGCAGTTCGGAGTTGAGCATAGTTTGTTTTCAGCATAGATGCTCCAGGAGAGCCGCGCTCGAACATGAACGCACGTGCCTCCGCAGCGACATTGGTCAATCCGTGTGCCCGCAGGCGAGCGAAAAGT
>Ga0137378_10003417_pt1 | contig 13764 bp, 9 predicted proteins | sample SagtaG_21_FD_104813 | JGI IMG/M metagenome (GOLD analysis project Ga0137378, IMG submission 104813) | Vadose zone soil microbial communities from Sagehorn Ranch, Mendocino, California, USA - Sage2_L_60_16 metaG | ecosystem: Environmental > Terrestrial > Soil > Vadose zone | place: USA... | reverse complement strand
GGTAGACGAATGGAAGGAGCGGTGTGCCTGATAGGTAGTCGAGTGGGATTGAGGAGACTAGTGCTTGGACGAACCACCATCGCAAGTAGTACCCGCCCCAGAGCGGGTGTTGACCTGCGCGTATACTGCCGAGTAGGACCCACTTCGCAAGAACGACTGCTATGAGGAGCAATGGGAATACGGCAGCAGAGCTAATCGCCGCAGCTGCGAGCGAGAAGAGTAGAGAATGGCCCGAAAACAGCATGCCGAAGAAGACGAGATACGGGGTTGTCCATTCCAGTGCTCGGAGTCCGAAGACGAAGTAGAGGAGTAGGCTCTGCACGAGACCTGCCCCCAAATTGCTCCTGTGGCTGTTGTCTTCTCCACTCGCTAGCTTTGGAGGTGAGACTGTTCGAGTCTCGGTCTCAGCACCATTTGAAGGGCCGAGCCGGGCTGCGAGCAGTGCCACCGTGGGATTCTCGTATACGTCTGCGAGAGAAACGTGCGTGAACTGTGGATCTTTCCGAAGCTCGGAGACCATTCGCGCAGCAAGCAGCGAGTGCCCGCCTAGTTCGAGGAAGAAATTATCGTTAGCCGAAATCTGCCGAGACTGGAAGAGCTTGGTCCAAACACGCATAATCTTCTGCTCTTCCGGGGTCGACGAGGATCCTAGGCCCGCGCGCTGCTCGCCGTGGCCGGTCTTGGGAGCGGGTAGCGAGGCCCTGTCTAGTTTTCCACTCGGAAAACGTGGGAGCGACGATAAGATCTCAATTACTCCCGGCACCATGAACAAGGGTAATTTTTCCAGAAGACGAAGACGCAACACCTCACAATCGACACTCGTTCCCTGTTTCGGAACCACGTATCCGACGAGCTGCTGAAGATTAGCGTCGTCTTCGCGTAACGCACATGCGGCAGCAAGGACGTTTTCATCGCTCATCAACGCCGTTTCTATCTCTTCAAGCTCGATGCGGTACCCTCGAAGTTTTATCTGCCCATCCTTCCTACCCTTGAACTCAATATTCCCCTCAGGGTCGAATCTACCCAAGTCACCGGTTCTGTAGATCCGGGCGTCCAGGTCATCAGACGCAAACTGGTCGGCGACAAACGTTCTCCGAGTCTCCTCTGGAAGGCCAATGTATCCTCGGCTCACGCCTTTTCCCCCGATGCAGATCTCGCCGATGTCGCCTTGCCGCACTGGGGTGAGAAATTCGTCGAGAATTCGAACATTGTAGCCGGGGAGCGGACGGCCGATTGTGATCGGCCTCCCAACGGTGAGATCACAGCATGTCGCGGTGATAGTGGTTTCGGTAGGCCCGTAGCTGTTGACTAGTCTTAGTCCGGGCCTGGCCCAGCGAGCAACCAAGCTTGGAGGACAAGCTTCCCCTCCGAGGATGAGGAGACGGAGACTCGGCGCTTCTTCCTCCAGCATCGAGAGAAGAGTCGGGACGCAGGAGAGAATGGTGACTTGGTGATCCGACAAGAATTTTCCAAGGCCGGGTCCGCCGCGTAACACATTAGCGGGCGCTGGTACGAGAGTTGCGCCTGCACCGTATGCGAGCCACATCTCTTCAACGGACAGGTCGAAGGATAGTGATGCAATCTGGCAGACCCTGTCAGTTGGCTTTACTTGGAAGATCTGTTGTTCGCCGGATATGAGATTGCAAAGATTTCTATGTTCGACAGCGACTCCTTTCGGCCTCCCCGTCGATCCCGAAGTGTAGATTACATAGCAGAGGTCGTGAGAACGCACTCCGACAGCGGTGTGTTCCAGTCTTGTCCTACTCTGATTCTCAATTGAACCGTTTTCCGAGTCGAGCTGGACAATTAATCCTCGGAAGGATCCCGGAGAAGAAAGGCTTGACTTGGTTATGAGGCATGTCGCGTTTGAATTTTCGAGTATGTAGCTGATGCGCTCCACTGGATAGTCTGGGTCGATGGGCACGTAGGCGGCTCCCGATTTGAGGACTCCTAGGATGGCGACATACGCGTCTAGGGAACGTGGAAGGAGAATTCCTACGAGAGAGCCTCTCCCGAGACCATGAGCGCGGAGGAAGTGTGCGAGCTGATTGGCTCGCTCGTCAAGTTCTCGATAAGTTACCGGTTCCCCTTCGGAAATGACGGCGACGCGGCCGGCGAAGTCAAGGGCTTTGGCCTCAAAGATCTCATGGACAGTCCCGAAGGTCGTTTCTGTTCCCCCCGTAGCTGACCCATGACCCTTGATGGTCACACTCTTCCGAGCGATTTGAACCTTGAGTGCTGATATAGCGATAGCTATAATATGGTATAATCCTATCACCGGTCAGCCGGGTAACACTAATGCCCCCGAGAATATTAGCGGGCGGTTTGCAATATCTCATAACTGAGCACAGTTAAGCACTAAACAATCAGCTAGGCACGACAAGCAGAATCTGAATCCTCACGAATTTCTAGCCGTGATGGAAGTGACCGAGGGCTGACGAGTAAATGAGGCACTACCCTCCGATTAGGAATTCGACCAAAGTCTGCAGATGAAACGATTCCCGAGAGACGCGCACATGGGCTACTCGAGACACTGGAAGAGGATTTTTGAAGCGTCTGGTACTTACCATGCATCGGTTGGAATGGCGAAGGATAAGGATCTCCCTTTCGGTCCCCTACGATATCTCTACGTGGGAAGTAAGAGTGCCCAGAAAGACCTGGATTATTACACGAAAGTCTTGGGGGCGGAGAAGGTCTGGGACATCTCTAGCTCCGGGACCCGGGTGGCCGCGGTCCGCCTAGGTAAGGGTCCACTGGTTCTACTGGCTGATCACCGTCCCGCTGGAAGTTGCATAATGATCTTTCAGGTTGAGAGTCTGAAGGAGGCTTCTGAGAAGCTTCGGAAGCGTGGTTGGAAGCCTGAGGGTGAAGAGTTTGAGATTCCCGAGGGACCATGCTACAGGTTCAACGATCCAAGCGGCAACGCGCTCGCCATTCTTGAGATTGTGAGACCAGGCGTTCTGGGCATTAGTGGTTAGCGTTCCCGGAAGAAATCCTTCTCTCTTCTTCCTGCTGGCCTTGCATTGTAATTGTCACTGGCTCATTGCGAGCCCTGTGACGATAGGGGTAGATGCGGCCAAGGGAATATCCTGCTGTTGTGTGAACAGTGGATAAGCACGGCTTGAGAGGGATTCTTTTCTCCTCAGCCGGCGCTCTCGCCGTTGCATTTGGCGGCGTGATCACTCTCCAATCCTGCTTCGAACCTCCACTAGCGCCTCTCTATCTTTCAGGTTCAGGCTGCACGCTTTCCAACGGAGTCGCAGATTCGGCTTATTTCCTTGGAGCTGTTGGAGGCGCGCTTGCTGCCATCGGTGATTGGGAGGCTGGCATCGGGAGGAAGAGAATACGTGCAGAGGGTGGAGGGCTGGTAGTTGCGATTGGCGCAGTGATTTCAGCGCTTGGCTTTTCCATCTCGAACGTTGTTCATTTTGGCTCCGCATTTCCGATGACCGCTACGGAAATCGGGCTCTCCTTAGGAGTGGTCGGCAGTATCATCCTGGTCTTCGGAGCTCTAAAGCTCAGAGTTCAAGCGACTGGTCTATCAGACCAGCGTACTCTAGGCCCTCTGTTGAGTAATCCTCACTGGTCGCCCGGCGAGTGGACCGCCGCAGGTTTGCTGGTCTCCATACTCGTGGTAGCTACCCTGTTTCTGGGGTTGGCCTTGACAACTACGTCATCGGGCAACTTTTGCGGTGACGGACTTGGACCCACGCCTTGCCAGGGAGGGAAGCATTGGCCCTCGAGTCTCAAACGCTCAATTCTCCTACCAACGTGACGTTGGAAATCAGGAACACGGGCGTCATGGTCATTAGTCTGTTTGCCTATTACGTCAAGGATACACCGGGTCAGCAGTATAGCAACACGAGCTGGTCCGGACCAACTATACTACCGAATGCTCTCTCACCGATTACAGTCACAATAGACGGTAGCTCGTTCACATTCCAGACCGGGAACTATTATGCAGTGACAGTGATAACTGCTCGGAACAACCAGTTCACATTCACAATACTCGGCTGACACTGACTTTCTGGTCAGAGCCTCAACTGAACTGGTCTAGTCCGGTTGTAGCTTGTTCGGTTTTCAGTGTTATGCCCATTGGTTCGAACGTTTGCTGTAGTGAGCTGGTTAGATTGCGGATGTAGTCGTCAACGTTCAGCTCGTTGGATGTTGCCTGGGAGAATGGTTTGACCGTGAAGTTTCGTGCCCCATGTTTGAACGGGCGGACTTTGACGAAGCCTACCTCTTCGCCCGGTGTTACTCTGACTCCTCTTTCGAGGAGTAGGATGGCTGCTTGGTATGGTTGGGGTATAGTCTTTGCCCTTGACTTCATGGCGGGGTCGTCTCTTATCTCGACCTTGTACTCTAGGTCGTCTAGGGGGACCTGGCCTTTTCTCAGTTTCTTGAGTGCTTCGGTTACCAAGGTTTGGACCTGGTCTTTTGCTTGTTCGAATTCTTGGGGTGATCTTCGTCCTTTTGAGAGGGCTTTGAGGCATTCTTGGAATGTTGTGAGGAAGAATCTTGGGCTGTTGGACTTGGCGATTGTGAGTCCTTTGATTTCGGGTTCGCCGTTGGGTAGTACGCCGAAGTAGGCTTTCATCGCGTTGCTGAGCACGCACACGTCGTATTTCCTGTCGTAGGCCAGTTCGAGGCTGAACCTGGTCTTGATCTCTGTGACGAATTGTTGGACTTGTTCTTCGCTGGGGTTGTCTAGGAAGACGGAGTCGGTGTCGCCGTACTTGGGGTTGAGCCCTCTTTCTTTGGCCATGTCGTAGGTGGTTTGTAGGACGTGTCGGCCGTAGGCTGTGATTGCTTCGCCTAGTAGGGGGCTGGCGAGGCCGTGTATGCGGATTGTTACGCCGTAGGAGGCGTTGAGTAGTAGTTTGAGGGCTAGGCTGGCTCCGCGGGCGATTCTGCCTTCTGGCGTGTCTGCGGGTAGTGTTTTGCTGATTGGTTTGAAGTGGTGGAGGCGTAGTTCGCGTAGGGCGCCGAGGATGGCGCTGTAGATGCCGCGGCGTTTACGGCATATGTGATAGTCGAGGCCGGGGACGAGGTTGTCTCTGCATTCTGGGTGGGGGCAGCGGACTGTTTCGTAGGATAGGTTGTGGACGTCGATGACTCCCGGGTAGAGGGATTCGAAGTCGAGGACTACCATGTTGAAGTATGTGCCGGAGGCTGGTGTGATGGTGAGTGCGCCGGTGACGGCCTGCTTGTCGCTGCCGAGTCTGAGCTCGTCACTGTTCGGGATGAGAATATTGTGGGCGCGGTAGTAACTGTGTAACATTCCCCGTAGCCATTCTGCCGCGGCGTTCTTCCGGTACGTTACTCGCAGTGGAAGATTAGTGAGACGACTGAGAAGTACGGCCCGGTGGTATTCTTCCTGGGACCAAGTCTCTTCAGGCAAGCCTAGCGCTTTGGGTCCAGCACTCGGTACAGGTTGTGTCGAGTAGGAGTAGGCTTCTCTGAGGATGGATTCCTTTAGCGGATCGTTTCTGGAGACTTGGCTAAGGAGAATCTTGAGACGTATGTCTTCTTCAGTGGTTAGCGATGGTTGAGGAATCCAGCGGTCTTCGCGGAATTCGTGGAATATTCCGAACCGTAGTCCTTTGTCGTAGACGTAACTGAGGGCGGGCGAGATGTCGACCTCCCATCCTTCGGTGTCTTTTCGTGGCCGTGTTGAGTATTCGACCTTCGCTAGTGATCGTTCTTGTTCTGTGAAGAGGTCGAGTTTCTTGATCGACTTTTCATGCTGCTTATCCTCTGTGAGATAGTACGGCCGGTATTTTGAATCGGACCATGTGAACGACTGGAGATTATCGTTTCTGATGAGAGTCAGCGTTATGCGGCCGGTCTCGTAGGCCGCGTTTGCTAACCACGCTTTCTCCATGCTTGCTCCGAGCGCCTGGGGCCTGCCGGGTATCCGTTCTCTGAGAATTGTCTTTTGTATTATCGAGACAACTCGGAACGCCGGGTCTGTGACGCGATCTGCTAGGAATGGTACCCCCTTTTTTGAGAATCGTTTTCTATCTGGAACCGTTATGGCGATTTTTCCCTTTAGTCCCGTGGAATCTGCCCGGATCGGGTTTTTGACATCTGGAAATCTAGGACTTTCGTTCGGGCCGAATCGGCTGTAGAGAAACCGGCTCTCAAAACGCGATTCAGGGCTGATTATAGGCGATTTGAACGTGGAATTTTGGGAGGATTAGTTTCGCTCTCCTAGAATTTGCCTGCGAGTTGAGGAATTGAGTGTAATCAACTCGTTCCTTCGGGGGAGAATCTTATCTCGTCATTCGTCACGTCTTCTAATTGATGCGATCGAACCGTTCTATGCCTCGGAGCGCTGTTGTTCCTGTGTTGGGGTATCCGGATGTTGAAAAGGCGACTCGTTGGCTCTGCGATGCCTTCGGGTTTATTCTTCGTTGGCAGGCTGGAAACCACCGAGCCCAAATGAATGCTGGTGATGGCGTGGTTGCCGTCACGGAGCAACCGTTAGAGGGGATTCACCGTTTGCCAGGTGAACGTTATCATAGCTATTCAGTGATGGTTCGCGTTGAGGATGTTGACGCTCATTTTGAGCGTTCTAGGAGGTCTGGAGCTCGCATCCTATCGCCACCTGCTGACTATCCATATGGCGAACGACAGTATACAGCTGAGGACCTAGCTGGTCATGTGTGGGTATTCTCCCAGTCGATTGCAGATGTCGCTCCAGAAGACTGGGGCGGAACATCAGGCCAATTATAGGAAAAGCGACCATTCAATCTTTTGTCTTACGCGTAGCTGAGGGCGGTAGCGATGTCGACTTCCCATCCCTCGGTGTATTTTCGTGGCCGTGTCGAGTATTCGATCTTGGCTAGTGATCGTTCTTGTCCTGTGAAGAGGTCGATCTTCTTGACGTTCGTTGATTGCTGTTGATTCTCTGTAAGGTAATATGGTTGGTATTTTGTGTCAGACCATGTGAATGGATGGGAAGTATCGTTTCTGAGAAAAGTTAGCGTGACGCGGCCTGCGTCGTAGGTCGCGTTTACTAGCCACGCCCTATTCATGACCTTGTTCACGAACGCCTAGGTGTTCTTGCGGATTCTCTTGAAGAATGCCTCGGTGCCTGTTTACGCTTCTGAGCAGTGAGAAAGAAAAAGGCTTCCATCTCTTCACAAAGAGTGTTGCACGTCGCGAGATGGTCCCTTATGATTATGAGCGTTTTCCATATCTGTCACCGAATTCCTAGTGGACTGGTTGGAGTGGACCATTATTCCGCGTGAGCCATTGAATTTCCGAAGGTTTCATGCAACATAGAACGCGAATGGTCCTGACCCTTGGTTTTGTTGGGTTGGCAGCTGCTGTTGCAACCTTCACGGCTATGGCCGTGGTGTTCCCACCCCAGTCATTGCTCGTTCATCCGGGTGGTCCACATGAATCGCTGTGTTTTGTCTCAAGCAGTTTGAACTCTCCTACTAACGCGACGCTTACGCTGCTGAACTGTGGATATCCTTACACGACTACTCTCATAGCCTACTATGTCCACTATGGACAAGACGTCTACTCTAATACGAGCTGGGCGGGCCCCTCGATACCGATGAATACACAAGCATCGTTCAACATACTCATCGACGGCCAAGCGTTCACGTTCCAGCCGGGCAACAGCTACTCGATCACGATTATCAGTGCACGGCACAACCAATTCGGCATCACTCTCGTCACGTGAACTGGCCTGGAAAGTCACGCTTGATTCGGGAAGCCTACTCCCCAGCCCTGTCGATGTCACCCAAAGGGAACCCGTTCAGGAACGCTAGGAATTACTCGGATACGCGTCGCATGTTAGGCCCTAGCGCTCTGACGCGGAATTGGTCCCAGCTTGACTAGGTTAGTATTGGTTATCGGTCTCCTCGGTGGTTCTCTCTTCCTCTTAGCCGGGTTCTTCTCGCTACTTCCGTGGGCGGTGAGCGGGGCTATGGCGGGAGTCTTGCTTGGAAGCTGGTTCGGTGGAGAAATCAAGAAGCGCCTGGATAGGATGAATGAAGAGGGAAAGGAGACCAGGGTGGTTAGATTCAGAAAGAAAGCTGCACTTGAGGGCAATGTATCAGAGATGAGAGCTGCGGGGTGGGAGCCGAGATGGGAGTCATACCGCGAAACCCAAACGGGATTTCTAGCTCGCCGGATAGTCTATTCGGTTGTAATGGAAAGGAGTCAACGAAAACTGGAGCGCGGAGGGTTCAAGCAGATCTTGAAGTTTCTATTCCCGGGTAAGTAGTACTCTAGGTGGACCCTGTGTTCTCAACTCCGGAATGAGACGTTCCCCTCTTGGCTTCAGGCGGGTTTCAGAGTTTTCATGTAGAATCTTGATGTCGTGACCTTGAGTCTGCCTTCCCGAATAATCCTCTTGTGCAACTCGAAGAGATGCTTGTGGTACTTCTTTGTGTCGAAATCGGGAATCTCCCAAGGAGCGTGTTTCAGGAAGTATACTACTGCACCAACGTCGTTAAAGTACGACGGATATGTCTCTTCCATCCCTTCGACAATCCGAAACCCAATGTCCCTTAGTTGTGAGGTCGCTTCTGCCAAGCTCCAAGAAGGGTTCGGATGGGCTACGATCCCGTGAACCTTCTTCTGTAGCAGTTGATTCAGCTCATCAGTATTCGAGCCTCCCACCTGCTGAGTGATGAAGACTCCACCAGGCCTCAGAATCCGGTAGACTTCGGCGGGCCAGAATTCTTCATGCCGGTCAATCACCAAATCAAAGTAACCCGATTCGAATGGAACGTGCTCCTCTGATGCGACCTCGGCTACCCGGACACCCAACGGTTCTAAGGCCATCCTTGCTACCTCTACATTCGGCGCCCAGGTCTCGGTTGCATAGGTGTTGCTTGGCAACGGTTGCAACGATGCAAGAACTTCTCCGCCTCCCGTGCCAATGTCGAGCATCCTCTCGACACCAATCATTGCCGACTTCACATTCTGACTATAGTCCCAAGATGGTTTTCCTTCATCGAACCGACCTTTCAGATAGGAGAAGTCCCATCCAGAGAACGATTGAGACTCCGCTTCAGCCACTAAATCTTCGATTGACTTCAAAATATCGATTTCACCCCGTTGGATCAGCGAGAAGGTGGATTTGAACACAGAGTGTTTGTGCGGACGGATTCTGACAACAATTTGGTTTGCGCGACGTACTTTTGGTGGATCTAGAATCCCCACGCTCGATAGATGGAAAAGACCAGCGGAGACTTTCAGTCAACTGTCGTCGTCATCTTCGTTTCCTTTGGAAGGGTTAACAAGGCTGGACAGTTTCTGCTCTGAATAGTTTGGCTCAAGGCTTCGAAGCATTCGGATTGGACCCCCGTATCCTCCAGGGCATCCGGGATATGGGCTTCCACGAGCCGTTCCCGATACAGGCCGAAGCAATAACGCCACTTTTGAAAGGGCGTGATCTGATCGGTCAGGCGCAGACCGGGTCCGGCAAGACACTGGCCTATGCGTTGCCAATGCTTCAACGAATCGAGCCACACTCGCGCGGAATCCAAGGACTGGTCCTTGTCCCGACTCGGGAGCTTGCTGTACAGGTTGCTGGGGAGTTCGAGCGGCTTGCCAGACATCTCCCGTCACGGACAATGCCGGTCTACGGAGGCTCCAGCATGCGAGCCCAGATCGAACAGTTCCGACGCGGACTGGTAAAAATCGTTGTGGCGACGCCTGGCCGACTGCTTGACCACCTGAAACGGAGGACTATAGATCTGCACGGTGCACGGTTCGTCGTCATCGACGAGGCCGACAGGATGCTGGACATGGGCTTCATCGACGATGTCAAGTCAATCCTTGAGAATGTACCCAAGGGCCATCAGACAGCCCTGTTCTCGGCAACAATGCCGAAGGAAGTCGTCAAGCTCTCCGAACGGTATCTTTCCAATCCGCTCCGAGTATTTGTCGACAGTGAAGAGATCGCTGTAGAATCACTCCGCCAATCCTACGTCAATGCGGAAGAGGGCGCAAAGTTCCCAATACTTCTGGCAATTCTGAAGACTGAGAGGATGGAGGGGGCGCTTGTCTTCTGCTCGACCAAGATCAGATCCGCCCATCTAGCAGAAGCACTTGCAAAAAACAGTGTGAACGCTGAAGCCTTGCATGGAGACATGTCTCAAGGCCAGAGAAACGCCGTGTCCCAAGCGTTCAGGCAGGGGCGGATCGACGTTCTCGTGGCAACAGACGTTGCTGCCAGGGGTCTAGACATACCTTGGGTCAGCCACGTGATCAACTATGATATGCCTGATGATCCCCTGATGTACTTCCATAGAGTCGGACGGACGGCCCGCGCGGGAAAGAAGGGAACCTCAATCTCACTGATCAGCCGCGAAGACCACGACATTTTCAACAAAGTCAAGAGCACGACCGGGTTCCAGATCGAACAGGACACGAGATTCGCAGTAGAGGGCTCAGCTCGAACCCGCTTGTTACTGCCTCCACGGCCCATAGGCTTTGCTGGTCATCGGGGAGGCAGGAGGAGAAGAGATAATCGCGGAAGACAAAAGCGGAGCAGGAGCGGAGGCAGGTTTAGGCATCACGGAAGAAACTGAGACGAAAGACGCCTTGTGTACGAAGGGTTCTGATGCCTCAAAGCGCTGTCATTCCCGTGCTGGGGTATACAGACGTTGAGAAGGCGATTCGTTGACTTTGCGATGCTTTCGGTCTACCTCGCGATGGCAGAGTGCCAGCCATCGAGCCCGGCTCAATAGAGATTGATCCCAGACTTCTATGTCGACCTTCGACAGCCTGTAGACCTTCAGTCTTAGGGCCCGTCCTAACCGTGGAACTCAAGATCAACCTAACCCCGGAATCATTGGACTCCCACGGGATTCTTAGGGGGCTTTCAAGCTTCATTATTGTATTCTAACAGCTGACGAAGGAACAAAGGATTCGTAGAATATATGCTGGAGTGTGCACATTGGCTCTTGGTCGAAGGCAGCATGTTGTATGCCATCACAGGTAAAACCCGGAGATTCAACAATCTTTCGACGTCTGAATTCGATGTATTAATTGTTAGCAAGACATGACTGTGAATATCTCATATCTTCAAACCAAAATCGAAGAAATGATTAGTGATGCCCGCAGGTTACTCGGAACTGTCATAGAACAAACTGCCGCTGAGGACAAAAAGGCAAAAGCTCGAGAATCCAAATGGTTTGAGCGTCACCGCCTCCATGTGCTTGTCGAAGCAGCCCAAGAATCGCTGAGGAGGCTTCCGGAAGAGATCAGGGAGCCATGGCTTGTAGCCGAGCTGAGCGCCTTATTAGACGTAATTCGAACCTGGAGGAACGATCCACTTTGGACAAAGATAGAACCCTCGCTAGTGAATCCCACGGAGTTCTCCCATGTCATTGCAACCTTACTCGTTGCTGAACATTGGAAAGGTTCTGGCCACCGAGTCGAGTTAGTGCCCACGGACTCAAGGCCCACTCCCGATCTGAAAGTTCAGGCAATAGGAGGAAAGCAAGAATGGCTTCAAGTCGAATGTTATCAGCCCAAGCTCTTGGCTGGAAGACCTGTGCGCATCTACTTGGCAGATGCCTTCAAAATCCTCAAAGAGGCTATGAAAAAAGCCAAATTCCAACTCGGCTCGGAAATTCCTGGAATTCTAGCTTTATGCACTTACAACCAACCTGTCTCAAATCTGGAAGTCGTTAGCCGAGCCGCTTTAGCTCGACTTGCGCAGACATCGCGAGCTGCTCTGTCAGGTATTATGCTATTCTCTCAGAATAATCTCGCAACAAGATCCCCGACAGACATCAATTTTTCTCCCATAGTTATGGTTGAGTTCATTCAAAACCCTGCTTACTTTGGGTCCATTGAAATGAACCGTCAACCCACAGGCGAAACGACTCGGTCTGGTGGAACGCCGCTTACGGAGATCCGGGAACCTTTAACGGAAACAGTCGTTCGAGACTTCACCATTCTGCAGCGAGAAATCGATAAGATCGAAAATAGCCCGACTCCAGCTGCAATTCCCAAAGCCCAAATCGCTCCAATTCGGGGTAAAGTCGAAAGGCTCCGACTTCTCCCAAGGGAGCCCTATGATCGGGCAATTATTATTTGGGCAGGAAGTAAATACTCGTGGTTTTTTGAGGGAGAAGGAAACATCGACTACGTTTGCGCATCATGTGGAACTATACTCTCCAAAAGAGCATGGCAGTTGTCTCTCACTAATGTAGTTGTACAATGCCCGAACTGTCTGGCGTACAATGAATTTCCAGTGCAGCAGGCGAATCTGTATACAAAAACAAACAATATCGTGATAGAACCCGGTCGATATTCTTTTTCTGGCACAGTCTTCCTAAAAAGAGGGGCTTGTCTAATTGGAGGAGTGGCAACTATTCACCACTAGATTCGGGAGCACGGCGGAACAGAGTCTTCGGAATATAAACACAGAACGATCCCGTTTCTAAGGGGCTAAGAACACCTGTTTGCAGAGATAGCCTCCAACAACGCCCCAAGGAATAATCGTAGCGATCCGGCATTGACGAAAGTTTCCGTTCTACGACGCGCTCAACAGAGTCAGATTGAATGACCATATCTCCAGAAATGGTAGTCAGTACTAAGTAGTCCGAACCTCTTTCTCACAATCCCGTCACTCGTCTATTCTCTCAATTGCACGGTTTTACGGGTCGTGTGGTGCGGCTCGGCTCAATCTCTTCCTAGTCTTCTCTCCAGCGACCAGTTGTATTCGACCACATTTACGGCAAACAAACAAGTCTATTGGAATGGGCTCCTCTCCAAGTTCGGCCCACTCTCCGATCAGAACCCTCATTGCTGGCCCAGTCCCGCCAACTCGAAAGGGAACGCCGTAGTAAGCATCCATGACGATGTCGCAGACAAGGCACCGCAAAGCTGGCCGCCCATGCTCGTCCGAAGGACTTTCGAGATGCTCGTTCAAGTGAGCATCTAGTTCCTCCTCCTCGAACCATTTCTTGCATACCTGACACCGTTGCTTGCTCAATTGACCGTAGGTCGCCTTCTCATCAAAAATCAAGCTTTGTCCCGATTTAAAACCGGCTCAGACAGGGACGACGCCAGGACATGATGGGCTGGTTCTGAAGCTGGGGGGAAAGGATTCATTATTCTTGAGGAAAATCACGATGGCCGCGGACAGCTTCACGAGGTTGGCTCTTCGTACGCCAAGTGTCATATGGTCATTGAGAAGGCTATCCAGCCAACTTCTCTCTTGAATCCCAATTTTCATGTTAATGGCGAGCATTGGAGCGTTGGTTGTAGCGTTCTCCGTCTTGATCCGCTCAATACCGTTCCTTTGAGCGTACTCAAGGAACTTTAGTTTCATTGCGAAGGCAATTACCTTTCCAAACTACTCTCCCCGCACTCCCAGGCAAGGCCTGACAGAGACCTCGTGGTTCCTAACACCGCCAAAGAATTCCAAGTGAAGAGCTTAGCGGTTCGTCAATGAAGGGATCATTTGAGACCAGGGGGCAGTTTGAACTTGCCACTCTTGTCGGGCATGAATTCAACCACTTTGGCAACGGAGTCTAGGTTCAGGGCGCCAAAAACATGGGGGTATGACTCATCTCCCACGCCCTCTTCCCGGACGTCTGCTCGGACTCGGTTTGATTCGATACAGAGTAATACTAGGTCCTTTCCACCCGAGTAGTTTGCGTCTGCTACCTTCTCCAGCTGGCTCGGGTATGAGCAGTGTATGAAACCCTGTTTCTCCAATGATTCGGTCTTGTAGATTCCCACCTGCTTGGCGTGTTCCCAATCTTTGCGGGTGGT
>Ga0137378_10003410_pt1 | contig 13778 bp, 11 predicted proteins | sample SagtaG_21_FD_104813 | JGI IMG/M metagenome (GOLD analysis project Ga0137378, IMG submission 104813) | Vadose zone soil microbial communities from Sagehorn Ranch, Mendocino, California, USA - Sage2_L_60_16 metaG | ecosystem: Environmental > Terrestrial > Soil > Vadose zone | place: USA... | reverse complement strand
TAGGAGCAACGGGCTCGGCCAGTGGGGCAGGAACTGCAGGCGCAACTGCTGACTGCTGGCGATTTAGAGCGGCAAGGTGAGCCTCGATATCCATTTTAATGATGCGCCCGTTGGGGCCCGTCCCCTGGAGCGTTGCATAGTCCAGGTGATTCTCGGCAGCGACGCGGCGAGCAAGGGGCGAGATGAAGATACGGCCCTGAGCATTCGCTGCCTGGACAGGTGTAGAAGGCGTCTGTGTGGCAACGGCTGTGGCGGAAGGCGCGGAGGCGGGAACTGCCGCGGTTTTTGCTGTGCCCATGCCGTTCCCGCCCAGGTTCAGGGGCAGCGGCTCATCGGGCGCGCCGATCAGAGCGATCTCCGCGCCGACCGGGGCTGATGTGCCCTCGGGCACGAGTATTTTACGCAGTACTCCGGCGGAGAAGGCCTCTATCTCAATATTGACCTTATCGGTCTCGACTTCTGCGATCATTTCTCCCTTTTTGACCGGGTCACCCTCCTTTTTAAGCCATTGAAGAATCTTGCCCTCTTCCATGCTATCGCCCATTTTGGGCATTTCTACTGTTTTCATAATCTGTCTCCGAGTTACGCGCGAACGAGGGCCGCCGGAACAATGGCCTTTGCCGCTGCGACGATATCGCCCTTTCTGGGGAGCGCAGCACGCTCCAACGCCTTTGAGTAGGGCATGGGTACATCAACGCCGGTCACGTGCTGGATGGGGGCATCAAGGTAGTCAAAAGCATGTTCGTAGATCAGCGCGGCCAGGCCCTGGCCCGTGCCATAATATTTCCAGCCTTCTTCAGCAATGACCACGCGGTTGGTCTTCTTCACCGAATCGACGAGCAGGTCGATGTCGATGGGGCGAATGCTTCTGAGGTCGATTATCTCAGCCTCGATACCTTCTTTGGCCAGATCTTCAGCCGCCTGTAATGAGACATGCAGCATACGCGAAAAAGTGATAATGGTTACGTCGCGTCCCGCGCGCTTTACCTCCCCGAGGTTGAGCGGCACAGTGTATTCAACACCCTCTTCAGGCACTTCGCCTTTTACGTTGTAGAGCAACTCATGCTCGATGAAGAGTATCGGGTCAAGATCGCGTACCGCCGACTTGAGCATGCCTTTCGCGTCATAAGGAGTAGCCGGCATGACCACTTTTAGCCCGGGAATGTGGGCAAACCACGTCTCCAGCATTTGTGAATGCTGCGACCCACGCTGCGCGCCGCCGCCGGAAGGCATTCGCACGACAAAGGGCACAGCAGGTTGCCCGCCGAACATGTAACGCATCTTGGCGGCGCTATTCACGAGTAAATCGATAGCCAGTAGACTGAAATTGATGGTCATCAGTTCCAGAATGGGCCTCAAGCCGCCCAACGCGGCGCCGATGGCCGCCCCAGTGATAACTTCTTCCGCCAGAGGGGTGTCTCGAACGCGTTTCTCGCCAAATTCCTCAAAAAGCCCCTTGGTGACGGCGTAGGTGCCGCCGTAACCGGCAATATCTTCGCCCATAATGAAGACACGATCGTCGCGCAGCATCTCTTCGCGAATAGCTTCACGAAGCGCATCGCGGTATGTAATTGTACGCATATACGCTATTTCCTCTCGTAGCGGTACGTGAGAGCGGTGGAGTTATCAGCCATCACGTCGGAATAGAGTTCCTCGAGTGAGGGATCGGGGCTATTTTCGGCAAATTCCGCGGCATCTTCGGAAACCTGGGTGGCCCTGGCGTCGTTGCCATCAAATTCAGCCTGCGTAGCCAGGCCATTATCCAGTAATTTTTTCTCAAAAAAGCCGATGGGATCGCGTGTCGTACGCCACTCCTGCTCTTCCTCGCGGGTGCGATAGTACGCGGGATCAGTCATGGAGTGTCCGCGGAACCTGTAGGTTTTGATTTCAAGCAGCGTCGGCCCCTGACCATTTCTGGCATGTGCTACAGCCCGTTTCATCGACTCGCAGACAGCAATAACATCCATGCCATCAACCTGGTTACCGGGCATATTGTAAGCCGCGGCGCGAGGAAGCAGGCTGTCGACGGCCCAGGCTTTGCCCACCGCCATGCCCATGGAATACTGGTTATTCTCGCAGATGTAGACGATGGGTAACTTCCAGAGGGAGGCCAGGTTTAGCGACTCGTGGAAGGCGCCTTCGTCAACGGCGCCATCGCCGAAAAAGCAGGCGACGATGGTATCCTGTTCCTGATATTGCATAGCCAGAGCCAGGCCGGCGGCGATAGGCAACTGCGCTGCGACGATGCCGTTCCCTCCATACATACCTACTTCGTTGCTCCACATATGCATGGACCCGCCCTTGCCCTTGCTACATCCCGTTATTTTGCCGAAAAGTTCAGCCATCACGGCGTCAGGATTCATGCCTTTTGCCAGGGCATGACCATGTTCTCGATAGCTGCACAGAATTTTGTCGTCTGGACGCAGCGCGGTAATACTGCCTACACCAACGGCCTCCTGGCCTATGTACAGGTGCATAAAGCCGCCTATTTTACCGCGAGTATACTCTTCAGCGCTCTTCTCCTCGAAGCGACGGATGAGCGCCATCATATAATGCATTTCGAGTAGTTCTGTGCGGGTGAATCCCGCCAGTGTTGCATTGCTGATCGCCATAGGCCTCCTCTATTTCGTGAAATGTTTATGTTTGCATGACCAGCCCAACATACAGCGCTGTATGCGACGAGACCCTCTATATCACAACATTGTGATCGATTTGTTACTTATTGTACCGCAAGAAGGATGAGAATGATAGTGGTACCAATGCCCCCCGTACTATAGAAAAAAGATAAAAATAGCTCGGAACGGAGTGTCTGATAGAGACAGGCGCTCCGTTCCGAGCTATTTTTATCTCAGTCATGAGATTTCTGAAAGGCGGCAGTGAGGACAACAGGCGCCCTGCTTGTGGGCGCCCGACTATTACTTTTTGACGACAGCGTCTGCGAGGTCTTTCCCAGGAAAGAATCGCACACGCTCTTTCGCGGGCACCTGGATTGGTTTCTGGTCGCGCGGATTCACCCCCTGGCGTGCTGCACTCTTGCGCACTTTGAATGAGCCAAAGCCGACCAGACGCACCTCGTTACCACTCTGAAGAGCCTCGCGGATGGATTTCAAAGTGGCTTCTAAGGCTGCATGAGCTTGCTTCTGAGAGATATCCGCCTGTTTGGCTATGTGTTTTGTAAGTTCCTGTCTACCTACAGTAGCAGTAGTCGCTTCTTTTTCGGTTTTTTTCGTGGCCATGGGTTCAAAGTCCTCCTTAACAACGATCAACACACGTCGCTTCCTGTCCCAATACTGTATTGTTGGGCCTGTAGAGCGGCATCACAACCTCGCTGCCGTTTAGGAGTATAGCACGCGATTCTGAGGAAAACAAGGGTATTACCCTGCTTCAAGGAAAGGTATAATGCCTCAGGCAGCATGGGAGGCCAATTCATAGCTATGTATCACGTTGAAAATTGGCTTCCCAGGCGGCTCTTTTGCTCCTGAGCCAACCATAAATTGGATGGGATTTATTAGCTGAACCTGTTATACGTCTATGATAGTACGTATGCCTGATTCGGCTTTCACACAGTGAATAAAAAAACAGGGCATATTGCCCTTGCTAAGTTAGTGAACTATAATGGCAGTATACCTACTGAGGAAAAACTATGTACATCAGCGAACCAGCAGAATATGCCATTCTGGGGCTGCTCGAAAGTCAGCCTATGCATGGCTATGAGATGTTCCAGCAGTTCAGAAACGGCGCGATGGAACAGATCGTTCACCTCGAGATGAGCCAGATGTACGCATTTCTGAAAAAGCTTGAACGCCTGGGGTATATTGAAGCACAGTTGGAAGCGCAGGGGCCGCGTCCACCGCGCAAAAACTTTCATCTCACCGCGAAGGGGCGGGAGATATTTTTCCAGTGGCTGAAAGATCCCGTTGAGCGGCCACGAGAGATACGTATCCTCTTCCTTATCAAGCTCTACTTCGTCCAGCAGTTTACTCCGCAAGAGACTGGCTATCTGATCGACCGGCAAATTGTTGCCTGCCAGAACTTCCTTGATCATCTTGAGTCTCAGCATTCAATCCCCCTGGACACTGGCGATGGAGCGTTCTTCGATCACGTTGTGTTGCGCGGGCGCATCTACCAGACGCGGTCATTGCTGGATTGGCTGCGCGAACTACAACATCAACTGGCGGGAGCGTAGCGATAAAGAATCGACACGAGCGCCATTTCTCAGACCATGGTGTTCTGGGTTTTGGCATCAATTCGCCGTCTACGCAGACAGAAGCAGCATTATTACTACGCGCGCAACAAAAGCTGGTAGCTTGGATTGTAGGTCTTGTCGCATTTACTACATGAAACAGCCTGCGAGTAGCGACGGGTACGCGGATATTGATTGCCGCAATTCGGGCAGACATAGAGGTAGCGAATAGGGCGGCGTTTGCGTCGCATAGCTTCGCGGCGGGCGCTTTCTTCGCGCAAGAGGCGGCGCAATTCTTCCAATTCATAGCCGGTGATAGCAGCTTCGTCGGCTGCAATCGAGTCGTGGCCATGATGGCGGTGACGGCGCGGCGTTCCATTGACACGGTCGGCTAGATGTATTAATTCATGAGCTACCGTGACTTCAATCGACCGCGGCTGCATATCCGGTTCGATAAAAATGAGGTGGCGATCACCGGGCACGTGAAGATGAAGTGGGTCATCCAAGAGGGGGAGAATTTGAGAATGCAAAGGTTTGCGGGTATGTGTTCGCGTTAAAGTGTGGGAATGAGGGGAGTGAGGAGCTGGCAGGAAGCAGTAACAGCCCAATACCATGATATTGAGGCGTTTGCCTGTCCAACGCATATATTCCTGGCGATCCTGCGTGATAGCCAGTTTACTGAGTTCATGCGCTGGCAGGTTTAATTTTTGCCAGTAGAGCGCCAACCATTCCTTGATTGTATCGCTTGCATGTACAATGGGGTCTAATTGCCGTGGGGGCGGCGCAGGTACACGAGCTTGACGGTCGGCAACCATGTCGGCTTTTTTACTCCTGCCTATGATAGAGCACACACTTCAGGTGTCGCGAATCCAGTATATCAGGCATGGCAAGCAATCGCAAGGATTTACTCTCCTGATGCAGTACCATACTTTCGATACAGCTGGTATCAGCGGACTCTCTCCATCTGCATCGCAACGAACACTCCCTCTATGAGCATAACCAGAGCGACGAGCAGAGCAGGTTGCCAGAGATGTTGCAGTAAGAGGAAAAAGATGGCGCCCGCGAACGAAATGATGAGGACAAAGCGCAGGGCATGGTCGACGCGAGTGGGCGTTCTTCTCAACCAGAGCAATGAAAGAGCCGCGGAGGCTAACAGCGCAAAGAAAAGGAGTATATTGGGGACGTTGCCCTGTAGCAGGTTTCCCATAAACTGTTGAATGTTGGTTAACTGAAGGGGAGTTATCTGCGGCAGATTCTCATTCTGAAAAGCAAGCAGAGCACAGGCAAGAGCCGCTATTAGCACAGTAAAACAATCCCAGCGGTTAAATTGACCTTTTATTCGGAAGAGCGCCACTACTGTGAGAAATGCTAATAGCACCAGAGAAACCGGAATGACGCTAACAATCGATCCTTGAACATTGTATGATTGCGCAAGTACTGGCCTTGTATCGCCGAAAAAGGCAATGAGCAGGGTTGCTGTAAGTACGACGCCCAGGATAATGATACGGTCAATCATACTTCTCGTCTCAGGAACCCATATGAAATGATACACCACTGCTTGCGCGCCGCGGTTGACGCGGGGTACCTGGCGAGCCAGATTGACGAGCGCGCTGAGGACTGTAATACAAATGCTGATGGCGACGCAAATTAAGAGTCCACTGGCGATAATTTGACTTAAAGCTATCAGCAGGTCCGGGTTCACCAAAGATGGATCAACGCCAAACAAGGAGAAATGCGACAACTGCGGCGCTAACGACAGTAGCAGTAGGGCGGAGACTATGGCTATTACGAAGACCGCGGGACGGTCTATCCAGGATTGTTGATGTATCAACCGCACAAACAAGAGCAAAACTGCGACAAGAAAGCCTCCGTAGATGATGAGCTGGTTGAAGGAGAAAATATTTACAGCGTAGAGCGTTAACGGGGATATCGTGGCAGTTGATGAGAAAGATATGTTGATATCCGCAATTGAGGCATTTTGTAGGAAAGCACAGGCAAGGGCGAGCAGAAAAATGGCTACGCGGCTTATATATGCGAAGCGATGTCCGAAGATAACGGCTGCGCCTGCGCCCAGCAATGGCACGAGTATCAACAATACATCGACATCGGCAAAGTTTAATTTCCCTCCTGAAGCTAAAATACTGGTCAGCCAGTGAAGATGAGGAAGCTCATCGTAGCCCAAGAACAGTTGTAAACTCGCAAATAAAAGAGCGACAACCAGCAGCAAAAAACGATCAAACCTTGAAAATATACTTGCCAAGCGGCAGAGAAAATAAAAAGCGATGAAAGCCAGGAGAGCCGTGGCTGTGAGTGAGAGGAGTATTGGCTGGTAGTGGTCATAGGTGAGCATGGGCATTTTCAGCAGTTCGAGAGGCCCTAGCGTATATTGCATTAAGGCGATCGTGCCTGCAACGAGCACCAGCGTTACATAGTCCACCCAGGCAAGGCGGTTCACCGTGCGCACCAGGGTTGTGAAAGCGCCCATAACCAGCATGGCAGTGAGCACCTGACTCAGTGTTATGGTACGAAGCACATTTTGCACATCGGGATAAGCTTGCAAAGCAACGCAAGCGATCAGCACGGTCAGCGCGGTACAGAAGAAGATACTCCTGGCAACCGGGTCTCGCACGCGGGCACCAGTACTTGCAGCGCTGGTGACGAGTAAAAGGATGAGCGCTAAACAAAAAGCCACGATGGCGTTGGAGCCGTTAAAGGCGTGAAACATATAGATACTGGCGCCGATGAGCAAGAGAAGCCGCAAGAGTAGGAGTCCCATGAACGCGGGCGTCAATACACGCGAAGACCAGTTGCGAACCCTGAACCAGACATCCTCCCCACCTGATACGATGTCCCTGCCGACCCTGGAAAAACCTATTTTTACGTCTGCAAAAGTCACAGGTTTACGCGGCGTGCTTTTAGGAGAGAAGAGGCCACGCGCTGCGGTCTGGATATTCATCAAAAAACGCAGCAGGGCAGGAAACACGGTAATAGACCACCAGGCGGCAAAGCTTGTATTTGCATTACCCGGGTCTGTCATCCAACTGGGTGGGGTTGGATCATCAATTGGAGATGTTGGCGCATTGGGCGAAAACCAGAAGCCGTTCCATACTCTCACCGGCCGCTGTCCGGAGAAGGAAGCAAGGGTATATTCTGTTGATTCTTTGAAGGCATTTTGCAGTTCCAGTCGTACTGCTTCGGCGCTTTTCGGGCGGTGATCTTCTCTGAATTCCACTAAACTCATGATGATTCGCTCGAATTTTGATGTTACTTGCAGGTTGAAGTCACTCACAGGAGGATAGACGTGGCGATTTTGCGTATAATTTGGCACCTTCCCGGTCAGACAATGATGGAGCGTGGCCCCAAGGCTATAGAGGTCGGAACGTACGTTGGTCTGCTCTCCACTGAGTTGTTGTGGTGACGCGTAGGCTAACGAGCCAAAAGCTTCTGTATCCTGGCTCTGGCCTGCTTTGAAGAAACGGGCAATACCAAAATCGATGAGGACCACCTCTCCATTGGGTTTGACCATTACATTGGCAGGCTTGAGGTCGCGAAAAATGATGGGGGGATATTGACGGTGGAGGTAATCAAGCACCGTGCACAATTGTATGGCATAACGCATGACATCGGCCACAGGGAGCGCACGGCCACCTGGCATGGCTTCAAGGAGTTGTAAGAGCGTCTGCCCTTCAATAAACTCCATCACCAGGTATGAGCGATTGCCTTCTACGAAGGAGCCATAAACACGAGGCAGATTGCGATGGTCAAGCGAACGGTGCATGCTCGCCTCGCCGCGAAACCGTTTCCTGGCTTTCTCAATCTCTTCATTGGTGGTGAGCCTGGCCTGGCTCATTTCTTTGATCGCCACGCGGCGATCAGGCTGACGTTTGGTATCTACCGCTTCGTAGACCGCCCCCATACCGCCTCTGCCCGCCGGTCCAACAATCAGGTAACGCCCTTGCAACAGTGTTTGTGGAGAAAGGCGCCCCGTCAAGTGGCCATGATCAGACATTTCCTACCTCGTCACAAAACATTTATAGTGTATTCTGTGATTTCTTTTTAGAAGGAAATCATAGAAGTATCTTGTGTTACAATTTTGATACAAAGATTTTTAATCATTATAGTCTAACTGCAAGCGAAGGTCAATCATGTTTTTCTGTCTTTCAAGAGATTTTGAAAGGTCCAATTGATATCTGGCATCCTCGCTTGACACCTATTTCTGAGCGGCGTAAGATGAGATAGGTCTGCGTGGAGTTCATCTACTACCTCCCGTAAGGAGCTTTTCCCATGTCGTTTCAAGTATGCATAAAAACAGAAAAGTCATTACAGCAGCTCACCTCTGAGATACGCCACCTCTTCTCCCTTCCTCCGTTTCGACAGGATTCTCTCGCGGGTGAACCCTATTGCCAGTTTGAGATGTTAGGCCTGCTCATTCTGATCCATCGCGCCGGTGAAGAGGAGCGCGACCCGGAGGTCTTACATTATCCCTACTGCTTTGATATGCAAATGGCTTTTGCCGATCATGAAATGAATACGGACCACATGGAGTATATCTTACAACCCTATTACGCGCAGTTGCTCAGTTTCCAACTTGGCCTGGATACAGCATACCATGAGAAAAAGAAAGTTGAAAATAAGTGGCATATACGCTATCGTTTTTTTTGCAAGAATCAGCGGTGGAACGGGTCTATTTTATATGGTGAGCCAGGTTGGGAAGCGGCAGTCATCGAATCTCCCCCCTCGGCATGGCGCACTATGTATCCGGTCTTCTAGCCTCTTGCGCAATGCCTGAAAAAAATGCTACAGTGAAACGGTCAGACTCTATCTCATCCTCCATAGCTTAAGCGAAACGTTGTGGGGCGCAATTACTACGCCCAGTTAGTAGGGCCCGGTTTATCGCGTCCAAATAGTAGGATTTGTGTCTATAAACTACATGGAGACATACTGTGAGTATATTGAACACAGCTATCGGTGAAGAGTTGTCACCGCTGGTGAAACCACCTGTTACGCAGGAGCAGCTTCAACGCTACGCTGAGGCATCTGGGGATCATAATCCCATTCATCTGGATGAAGAGGCTGCGCGGCGCGTAGGCCTGGATAGTGTTATTGCCCATGGTATGCTCAGCATGGCTTTTCTCGGACAATTCATCAACCAACGCATTTCCGACATACCAGAAGCATATCTCACACAACTGAAGGTGCGCTTCCTCAATATGGTTCGACCAGGAGATAGTATCACCTGTCATGGCATAGTGAAAGCGCGTTCCCTCGAGGGTGAAGGGCATGAGACAGTGACGATTGAGTGTTGGGCGCAGAATCAGCAGGGTGAGAAGGTAACTGTCGGCGAAGCGGTGGTATCACTTCCTTTACAACATAAAGAAGAGGCGCAGGCATGACGGCTGAAAAACCCACGATGGGCGACCAGGACTTACATGCACTCTCCGATCTTTCCATCTACAATTGCGTTCGCTTTGGTCCTTACAAGGCTTTGATTTATGAAGATCAGCAGGACGTACGGGAATATTCGAATATGGATATTGCCAGGGAAGCGGCACAATTGGCGAAAGGTCTCCAGATACTGGGTGTCGAGAAAGGCGACAGGGTCATCGTCATGATGCTCAACTGCCCTGAAGTGATCATCGCCTACCAGGCCATCGCGCGCGCAGGCGCGGTGATCATTCCCGTCATTCCGCTCCTCAAGGGGCCAGAAGTACGTTATATCGCGGAGAACTCCGCGGCCAAAGCCGTGATTACCAGTCCCGTTCTCCTACCTTTACTGCGCGGCGCATTGGCCGGTGTGCCTACGGTGCGGCATATAATCTCGACGGGGGAAGTGGAGGATAGAGCGGCGCAAGCGCCTGTACGGGACAAGGCGAGCGAGGAATTGACCTTTTATACGGTTCATGCCTATAGCGACGTGGTGAACTCCGGGCGACCACAAGGGATCGCCTCTACTATGGACGAGGTGTGGAATTCCCAGCACGGGATGACGAGACGAACCCCGGATACGGCTGCCGCAGAATATTACCTCTCACGCGAGGGAGCAGTCCCCGTGTTAGAAGATGATATCGCGGTTATTCTTTACACGTCTGGCACGACTGGCCGTCCCAAGGGGGTCGTTCTTACCCATCGTAACCTTCTTTCTAATGCCATAAGTGGACGAGGGGAGGAACGAGAAGCACGGGATGACGAGACGAACCTGGCGATACTCCCCCTGGCCCACGCCTTTGGTATTATTGCCGCCAACGTATTTTTCTTGCGCGGCCTGACCATTGTGGCGCATCCTCGCTTTGATACGACAGCGGTGCTTTCTGCCATTGAAAGCCATCGTATCGTTTCATTTGCCGGCGTTCCGGCCATGTTTGTGGCCTTGCTGTTCACGCCTGACGCTGACAAGTATGATACGAGCAGCTTGCAAACGTGTGTCAGCGGTTCCGCGCCCCTGCCATTAGCGATTTTAGAAGGCTTCGAGAAGAAATTTGGCTGCCGCATCCTCGAGGGTTACGGCCTCTCCGAGGGCAGCGCCGCTCTCACCGGCCATAGCCTTGAAATGGAAAGAAAGGCCGGGTCTGTTGGGAAACCACTACCTGGCGTAGAAGTGCTTGTTGTTTCCCTTACTGAAGATAACGATCAACCGGTACCTGCCGGCGAAATAGGCGAGGTCATTGCTCGCGGGCCAAATATCATGGAGGGCTACTACAATATGCCCGAGGAGACGGAGGCCGCGCTGAAGAATGGCTGGTTACATACAGGCGATATTGGACGCTTCGACGAAGATGGATATTTGTACATTGTCGAACGCAAGAAGGACCTGATCATACGCGGAGGATTCAATATTTACCCGCGCGACGTTGAAGAAGTACTCAACAGGCATCCAGCAGTGATCGAGGCAGCGGTAATCGGCGTACCGTCGGAGCGTATGGGTGAAGAGGTGAAGGCCTTTGTGGTTACCCGCGCTCCCGTTGATGCAAAAACCCTGATCGCTTACTGCCGTGAGTCGCTGGCGAACTATAAGACGCCAGCCGAGATTGAGTTTATCAGTGTGTTGCCACGCAATGCGGTGGGAAAGATTGATAAGAAAGAGCTAAGAAGATTTTGATAAAGGAGACCACATGCCATCAATTGAAATGCCCTTAGAGAGTGCCTCGTTGGCCCAGTTACAGCAGACTCCCATTGATAATGTTCTGAACATTATCGACCAGGGCCTGGTGCATTTGCCAACCTACAGGGAACTTTACTATCGCTGGGAACGCCAGCAGTGGCGAGCGGAGGAGATTAACTTCACCAGTGATCGCTCACAATGGGAGAAGATGACGCCCCAGGAACACCAGGATCGTTTATATGGACTTTCGGCTTTCTTTAGAGGAGAGGCGTGCGTCACAGATACGTTGGGTCCCTATATTACCGCGATGCCAGACGAGGAGATGCGCATCTTCCTGACGACACAACTGGCTGATGAGGCGCGGCATACTGTCTTTTTCGCGCGTTTCTTTAAGGAAGTGCTTGGCATTGACAAAGCAAGCCTGGAAGAGACGCTAGACGAAATACGCCAGTATATGAACCAGCATCTCCAGTATATTCTGATCGACTCGCTCTCCGAGGTAGCCGAACGCATTCGACAGGAACCTTCCAACCTGGCACATCTCATTGAAGGTGTGACACTCTACCATGTCGTCGTTGAAGGAACCATGGCTCTGGCAGGCCAACGCGCCATTCTAGAGTTCTACCGTCAGAACAATCTCTTCCCGGCATTCCGCGGCGGCTTCACAGCGGTAGCGCGCGATGAATCGCGTCACGTGGTCTTCGGCGTGAAATTCCTGAGAGAAATGATCCAGCGCGACGCCGCTCACGCCAGGACGGTCAAGGCGGCCATCGATACATATGCGCCCGTTGCGCTCACCGCATTGACACCGGCAGATGAATTCATTCCGAACATTCTGGCGATGCAAGCAGATCCCTGGGTGACACCGCGTTACGCGCAGGATTCGCTGCGCAAGAAAATCAAAGTGATCGGCCTGAGCATGGAGCTTCCGAAGGTGCCACCCGCGCCCGTGTTTTAGGGTCGTTGAAACGGTCACGCTGAGGTGGCCTGAAGGAGCAAGCTTATGGTGTCCGCTGTCGTACTCATCAATGTACAACGAGGGCTGGTAAATGAAACCGCTCAGAGCCTCTTAGAGATTGAGGGAGTGGCGGAGGTCTACTCCGTTACCGGCGAATACGACCTTGTCGCACTTTTACGCCTGCACCATTACGAAGACCTGGCCGAGGTCGTTACAACCCGTATGGTGCAACTACCCACTATCACCAAAACCAATACACTGATGGCTTTTCAGTGTTTCTCGCGAGCCGATCTACAGCAAGCCTGGGATATTGGCATTGAGTGATGAGGGCGGAGACGAGAGGGCGACCACAAGAGATCGCCCCTACTATGCCTTTTGTTCAGCATGGACAGCAGGCAGAGCAGGCACAGTGGTTTCCGCCAGCTCTTTCACCACACGGATCTCGTTTTCGAAGATGCGGCGCAGAATGGCTACGGCATTGGCATAAGTCGAGTCCATACCAAAGTATGAAAGGCTGCCAGCGCCGAGATTCTTGCTTCGCGTATACGGGGTATCCGAGGCATAGTGTAAGATGCCCAATTCATAGGGCAGGCGGGCAAAATTGATATTCTCGCCCGTTGGATAGCGCGTCAAGTATTGGTCTTCGTAGACGGAGTCCAGGTAGGGACCGCACTCCATCTCCACCACCGTGTAGTTCGCGCGGTAATAGAAATCCAGGTACTGGCGGTTTTGCAGGTAGGTTCCCTTCGCTGAAACAGCCTTTTGATTGTCCAGCACAGAACCGTAAATCAGGTATGGTTGGATATCCTGCGCAGTGAAACAATTATCCAGCCAGTAGGTGTTCTGGCTATGTTCATCAAGAACAACGTTGGAGATCATCACATCGCCAATGCTGCCATTCAATGTTGCAGCTTTCCCGAGGACATAGATGCCACGAATCTGTGACACGTTCTCCATGATCTCACGAAGCATCCTATAAGCGGCCATGCCAAGGGGATAATCAATATTGATGATAATAGCCTGGCTCCTGGCGAGGTTATCCATTCCCAGCATGCGGCAGCGGGGATCGATCTCCTCCTGGCGCAATTTGCTCGGCTCGAAGACCTGTGCATCTATCTCCAGTCCGTGGCGCGCGCCAACATGCCAGATTCCGCGCTCCTGCTCTTCGCGGGCGCGATTGCGCACAAATTCTTTCCCGGCAGGTGTACGCGCCCACTCGCGAGCGGCAAAGTACAAAAAGTTTTGCCAGTTGCCGGGAACCGTTCCTTGTTGTATTTTGCGACATTCGTCGGCGAGGTAGGGGTCTTGATCGCTCAACGCGAACTTCGTCAGTTCCTCCTCCCGGTTCAGGACGCATCCTGACATCAAGTTGACCAGGCTATGCGTATTGCTGGATACAAAGTAGACGGGCTTGTCCTGTATGCCAAGTGTATCCGTCAGAAGTTGCTTAACAGGCACCCACCATTTGCGCGTGGAGCGGACATAGCCCACGTGCGATCCACCCAACATACGCAGTAAGAAGCTTTTGCGGTTTCTGC
>Ga0137378_10003408_pt1 | contig 13782 bp, 8 predicted proteins | sample SagtaG_21_FD_104813 | JGI IMG/M metagenome (GOLD analysis project Ga0137378, IMG submission 104813) | Vadose zone soil microbial communities from Sagehorn Ranch, Mendocino, California, USA - Sage2_L_60_16 metaG | ecosystem: Environmental > Terrestrial > Soil > Vadose zone | place: USA... | reverse complement strand
GGAGGCGGTGGTGCGGCTGCTGACCGAGGCGGGCCGGGTCGAAGAGCTGATCAGCTGGCTGAAGGTCCGCACCGAGGCGGGCAACGGGACGGCCGGGGCTGTGGGTGCCCGGCTCCTGGATACGGAGGAACGCTATGAGGAGGCGGTCAGTTTCTGCCAGTTGGCCGCCGCAGCCCACGGCGCCGGCACCGTCGCGGAAGTCCAGGCCTTGGACCAAGCGGCGGGCCTGATGAAGAAGGCAGGCCGGATCGAGGAGGCGATCGCCGTCTATCAGCAGATTGCCGACACGCCAGATATAGATCCCTGGCTCGCGAGTTCGGCCGAATACAACGCCGCCGGGCTGCTCCGGGACTGGGACCGCGCCGATGAGGCGATCACCTGGCTCAGCCGCCGCGTCACAACCGGGCAAAGCAGCTGCCACTGGCACGTGACGAAACTCCTGAAAGAGAAGGGACAGCTCGAGGAGGCGATCGCATGGCTAGAAACCCTTGCGCGGGCAGATGATCACTACGCCATCGAGCCGATGGCTGATCTGCTAGAGGAGACAGGCCGGACCGAAGAGGCCATCAGTTGGCGCAAGAACGCCGCCCAAACCAGCCGCTACCACATGCGGCGGCTGGCCGACAAGCTGGTGGAGAAAGGCCGGGCCGATGAAGCGATCGACCTGTGCCGGCACGCGGCCGATAACGGCGACGCCTACGGCCGGGCGTTGGCGGCCGAGCTCCTACAGAAGGAAGGAAGGGTGGAAGAAGCCCTCGCTGTCCTTCCGGTCGCCGCCATCAGCGGCACAGACGAGCACAGCGCCTCGATGCGAGCAGCCAGAGCCCGACTGCTGAGCGAGGCCGGGCGGGAAGATGAGGCGATCACGTGGCTGAAGGACCGTGCCGAGGCAGGAGACACCGCCGCCGCGGAAAGGGTCACTGGCCTGCTCCTGGAAACGGGACAAGACGATGAGGCGATCGCCTGGCTGAAGGACCGCGCCGGGGCAGGAGACACCGCCGCCGCACGCCGGGCGGCGGCGATGCTCCGCGAGGCCGACCGCGCCGAGGAGATGATCACCTGGCTGTCGCAGCTGCCTCATCCCGGCTGGAGTGCTCTCATGCAAGCGGCCGATACGCTCCGCGAGATGGACCGCACCGAGGAAGCGGTCACTCTCTACCAGCGCGCAGCCGACGCCGACGACGCCGACGAAGGCACAGCATGGCTCCAAGCCGCACTACGGGTCGTCGAACTGCTGGAAAGCAGCGGCCGCACCGACGAGGCGGTCGGCTGGCTCACGGATCAGGCTGAGGCCGGCCGAACCCGCGCCCTAGAGGAGGCGGCCCATGTGCTCCGCAACGCCGACCGCACCGACGAGGCACTCATTTACTGGGGCCGCGCCATCGAAGCTGGCAGCTACAGGTTGCGATACAGGCTCAGCGCGAGGGCCGCCGCAATTAGTGTGAGAGAGACCGGCTACGCCGAATATGCGGATCGGATACGCCGGTTCGGAATCGAGCCTGGAGGCTCAGCCGCGCATCCCTGGGCGATCAGCACGACACGTAAGGACCCTGGCCAGAAGATCGAATCGGCACCGAAGACGCGGCCACGTGTAGGCGCTAAAGATGATCGCTGACTGAGCACAGGTGCACCTGGAACTCGTTGAGTCACGACGGCGCCTCCGGCCTGCGCGCCAGGGGCAACGTCCTGTTTTGCGCATCATTAGCCCGGCACTCTGAACGCTGCCGACCAGACATCCCCGCACGCTCAGCCGCGGTCACCACACCAGCAGCGGGATCCGCTTCCTCGCCGTACACACGGGGGACGGGCCGACTGACTGGGCGCGGCTTCACTCGGCGACTCACCCCGCGTACGGGAACACGCCTGAGTTACTCGCGGTCTTCGTCTAGCGCGGCGCCCTCGCCCACGCCGTGAACAGCGCGCGGATGCCCGCCGGGAGAGAGCAGCCGACCACCAGCCTGGAAAACTGGTGGCCGCCAGCCCGGAGAAACCGAGACCGCCCAACCGGATTTCCTAATGACCGTTGACAGAGGTAGCGATCCCGGCCCAGCACCACCATGATCACCCGAAACACAGGGCCAGCTTCGGGACAGCCGGGAAGCAGCTGACCAGCATGGCGGGCTAACTGGCGTTCATGCTCGCGATTCCGCATGTGGTCTCCTTGCAGCCACGCTCAGCTCAGGCCCGTGAACCCGTGTCGGCGGGTTATGGTTCCAGGTGGCGGGCCATGAGCTGCAGCACGTTCGCGGTTGTCCTGAGAGCCGTGGCCGTTACCCCTGCGGCCCTGCCGACTGGCCCGTCTCTCCAGGGCGCAGGGACCGGGGCGGGGACTGGATGCTTGAGGATGGTGAGGATGTCGTCACGGTCGCGGTGAGGAAGCGGAGCCAGGTCGGCAGGGTGGTCGTGGGCGGCTCGTGCCGCTGAGGGAGGCTGGGGGGCGGCGACCGTGATCAGCAGTACGGCAGCGCGCAGGATCAGCGCCGCGTAGACGGGGCTGATGTCCCCGACGAAGCCGTGAGCCAGGTCGTTGCGGATGTTCATGCCCGGGGGGCCGAGGAGGAGCCAGCGCAGGAAGTAGGTCCACGACTCGTCCATGGCGAGCTTCTCCAGTTCCTGCAAGAGCGGGTACAGCCCGGGGTACTGGCCCTGGTCCTGCCCTACCTGGAGCCTGTAGATCCCCTCGTCCAGCTCTCGCAGGAGCGCCCGGGCTGCTGCCTCGACCTTCGGGACGACGACGTGGACGCACGCCTCGTAGTCACTACGCCAGAAGTGCAGGAGCCCGCGGCCGAGGCTGGTGGCGAGGATGCTGTCTGACTGCCCGTTCCCTGACAGGAAGGCAGCCAGGGATGCCTCATCGGGTGCCCCGTAGCGCTCCGCGAGTCTGTGCAGTCCCTGGGCGAGGAGCTGGCCCTGGGATTCCGCCCGGATCCGGGCGCATCTGGCTATTCCCTCGGCCTCGCGTTCTTCCGCGGAGCGGGCGGTCCACCGGGGCAGCCCGTCCCCGCCGAGGATGGTGGTCGGGATCACGCTGCTCAGGACGGCGAGCCTGGCAATGTCTTGAGCCTGCTGCCTTAGCTGTGCTAGCTCACCCGTCGGGCAGTCCGTGCTGAGGAAGAACCTCAGCCCGTCGCGCCACTCAGGGCTGGCCGTGAAGCCGTCCAGGAACCGCTCTACCTGGTCTGGAGGCACCCGGACCGAGGTGGAGTGGCGCCTCAGCCCCAGGTCCGTGACCGGGATCGACTGCAGTTCCGCGGTCGCTTGCCGCACCAGATCCGTGAGGCCATGTGCCCTGGCGATCTCGATGGCCTGGCCAAGGTGCATCTGCCGGGCAAGGCCCGCCGACGAGACCGCCTCGGCAAGGTGAGCGGAGACCTCCCGCCGACTGATCTCTTCGATCCTTACCGGGTCACGGGTGCGCGCACGCATCATGGCGGCCATCTGGCTGGCCAGGTGGCCATCCGGGAACCTGGCGAATGCTGCCTCCAGCAGCAGATCCAGGACGGCCGGGTCCGGGACGCTTCCGGGAGGCTGGCGGCGGGCCGCAGGGGCAGCCACGGCCGCGATCATCGGCAGGACGACTCCCGGTGCCGCAGCAGAGGAAGACATTGCCCTTTCCGCCTGGCCCTGAAGCTCCGAGTAGGCATCAGCAACAAGGTCCCAGGCCCCCACGCTGCGCGCGAGGCCCCACGCCCGGACGAGGAACGCGGCAGCATCAAGGTCCGCCCGTGGCCGTGACCGCGCAGCCGTCAGGTACGCCCGTACGGCAGTCGCGGCACGATCTCGTGGCGCGCCATCGCGCCGCTCGAACAGCAGGTCGTGGAAGCGCGCGATCGCGGCTGGATGCTCCACGAGCCCGGCGACGTCCCGCCACAAGGCCACCACGTCAGGCTCCACCTCCCTGATCCGGGGCGGCCACGCGTAATGACCAGAATCCGCGCTCGGCCTCAGGCTGCAGCCCGGCCTTCCCCCGTGCTCCAGCCGGAGCCGGTACGACACCGCGAGGATCAGCTCCCGGGCAAGCGGCCCATCGGGATCCAGGCCCGCTTGGGATGCCAGGGCACGCACGTGCTCGCTTACATCCCATGAGCGCGGCGCTGCTTCAAAGGCGGAGTCAGCAAGGCGAGCCGCCACCTCGGCAACGGCCGGCTCATGCCGGTACGCCTCAGAGTCACGCCCGTCGTCTGCCGTCTGGCCGTCCCCCGGCGCGTCGCCCGCAGTCTCGGTCAAGTGTCGCCCCTAACTTGCGATGTGCCGCATATTGACCGTGAAGACCTCGTACGGTGCCCACGGCGTTCTACGGCTACCACATCAGCCAGGGACTCTTCACATGGTTATCGCCGCCGACTCTCAATGGCCGTAGCACTCTTAAATGAGGTTGACACAGCCACTCTCAAGGCCTGGATCCCGCAGCACTGTCCTCATACATGCCGCTCAGCGCGCCGCAGCGGGATAGTCCAGATCCACAAAGTGCGGCCAACGCCAACCTGCTCCGCACAGGTGCAGTTGTCTGCGAGGATAAATGCGTGGCTACGTCGAGTGAAGGTGCAGGAACAGGAACTTGGCCCTCGGCACGTCGGGGCCAGGCGCTGACGCAGCAGGAACTCGAATCCCGGCTGTGGGCGGCAGCCAACAGCCTGCGAGGGCCCGTGGATCCGGCCGATTTCAAGAGCTATGTCTTTCCGCTGCTGTTCTTCAAGTGGGCCTCCGACACATGGGATCTTGAGCATGCTGCCGCGGTCGCGGGGTTCGGCAGTGACCTGACACCGGAAATAGAGGCGGACTTCCACCGTTTCGCCCTGCCGAGAGGTTGCCACTGGTCAGATCTCCAGAAGGTTTCCGCCAACGTGGGCGTCGCTCTGCAGAAAATCCTCGACCGGCTCGCCGAGGCCAACCCCCGGACCCTGGCGGGGATCTTCGGTGACGTTGCCTGGGGTAACAAGGAGCGCCTGCCTGAGCCTGCGCTGCTCAACCTGATTGACGCCTTCGATCGCTTGACATTGAACCGGACAGTTGTTTCCAATGACATGCTCGGCGCCGCGTACGAGTACTTGCTCCGCCAGTTCGCCGATGAGTCGGGCAAGAAGGCGGGAGAGTTCTTCACGCCGCGGGCCGTCGTTCGCTTGCTTGTCCGGATCCTCAGTCCTCGAACAGGAGAGGCGGTCTACGACCCCGCCTGCGGGTCAGGGGGGATGCTGGTCGAGACTATAAACGAGGTCAGAGAAGCCGGCGGCGACACCCGCACGCTCCGGCTCTACGGCCAGGAGGTCAACCTGACCACGGCCGCTATCGCGCGTATGAACCTGTTCCTGCATGACCTGGAGGACTTCCGCATCGTCCGCGGTGACACGCTCCGCGACCCGCGGTTCCTCGAACGCTCCGGCCTCCGAAGGTTCGACGTGGTTGTTGCTAATCCGCCTTTCTCCTTGAAGAACTGGGGCGCTGACACGTGGGCGGATGACCCTTACGGACGTGCCGCGTGCGGCGTGCCACCAGCCGGCACAGCCGACCTCGCGTGGGTGCAGCACATGGTTGCCTCAATGCGGACAGGCACAGGCAGGGTTGGCGTGGTCATGCCACACGGCGTCCTGCACCGAGGCGGCGCAGAGAAATCGATCCGGCAGTGCCTCATCGAGCAGGACCTCCTGGAAGCGGTTATCGGGCTCCCACCGAACCTCTTCTACTCGACGGCCATTCCCGCCTGCTTGCTGATCTTCAGGTCTGCCAAACCAACGCAGCGGCATGGGACCGTGCTCTTCGTTGACGGATCCAGGCGCTTCGGCAAGGGTCCTCGAAGCCAGAACCAGATGTCAGACGCCGATATCGAGAAGATCCTGGCCGCATATATCGGCGACTCATCGGCGGACGTCCCCTCCCGCCTCGTCGGCCACGCCGAGATCAAGGACAGCAGCTGGGATCTCAACATCGGGCGGTATCTCAAGACATCGAGCCTTCAGACCATTACAGTCCAAGAAGCCCGTCGGGAGCTCATCCAGGCGCAGGCGGCCCTCCGGGATGCCGAAAACCGGCTGAGCGTACGGCTGAAGGCGGCCGGCCTTGCATGAGGGGTGGGCGACGATCACTATCGGCGATGTCGCGCATCTCGATATCGAGCGCGTCCCTGTCAAAGCTGGCGAGACGTATAAGATCGCCGGAGTCCTCAACGCCGGGCAGGGAATGCTTGAGCGCGATCCGATCGACGGATCAGCTACCAACTACCCTGCTCTTCACCGGCTCAGGACGAACCAGCTGGTAATGCGCAAGCTCACCGCCTGGGAAGGCCCCATCACCGTTGTTCCGCTGGAATTCGATGGTTATGTCGTCTCGACGGAGTTCCCTACGTTCACGCTCGACCAGACTGTCTTGTCGCCCGAGTACATGCGCCTGGTATGCCAGCGACCGGAGTTCTGGGAGCAGATGCGCGATCGCTCAACGGGGACGGTACAGCGGCGCAAGAGGGTAAACCCGGGGCAGCTGCTGCAGATCACGTTCGATCTCCCCCCGCTCACGGAGCAGCGACGCATAGTCGATCTCATCCGTGCTGTCGATGATGTGGCACATGCCGCGGACAAAGAGGCGCTGGCCGCGCTTCAGCTAGCGACTAGTCATGAGATAGCCGTCTGCCGAGTTGGCGAACGGGCCGAGCACATCACGCTTGGCCTGGTGGCTGAAATAGTCGGAGGGGTTACCAAGGACAAGAAGAAAGAAGACGGTGACGGCCTCGTTGAAGTGCCCTACCTGCGTGTGGCGAACGTTCAGCGGGGCTTCATCGACTTGTCAACGATCACCACGATCAAGGTGCCGCCATCCGTCGTCGAGCGTCTGCGCCTCCGCCATGGCGACGTACTCCTGAACGAGGGCGGCGATCGCGACAAGCTGGGAAGAGGATGGATCTGGGAGGACCAACTCCCCGAGTGCGTGCACCAGAATCATGTCTTCAGAGCCCGAATAAAGGACGAAGACTTCGAGCCGAGATTCGTGTCGCTATGGGCAAACAGTTTCGGGCAGCAGTGGTTCTACGAGAACGGCGGCCAGACGACCGGAATCGCCTCGATCAGCATGTCGACACTCAACAGATTTCCCTTGCCTAGACTGCCGCTCCCTGACCAGGTCGAAGCAGTAGAGATGAGCGAAGCCGCTCGTTCGGCCGCCGCACGGGCGCAGTCCCTCGGGAGGGCGGCTCGCAACCTCAGGGCCGCACTGCTCTCCGAACTTCTTGCAGGCGCGACCAAAATACCAGAGGAATACGAGACGCTACTGGAGTCGTTATGCCCGGGTTCTCCGAGTCGTCGACCGTTCAACGCGCGATTGTCGAACACCTTGTCACGCTCGGATGGACGTATGTGCCAGGCAGGGATCTCGTCAGGACGAGCGACGAGATTTTCCTCGAGGAGGATGTAAACAGCGCGCTTGTGCGCTTGAATCCCCTGATCGCCGAGAAGTCGGGCCGCCTGGATGAAGTTGTGCCGAAACTCCGGGCCGTAGCGCTGTCAGCGATCAACGATGGCGTGGTTGCCGCAAACGAGCGGATGACAACCTGGCTGCGCGGACACCAGACGCTGAAGTTCGTCGGCACCGACGACTACGTGCCTATAAAGCTGCTCGACCTGGATCATCCTGCGGGGAACCGCCTAGTGGTTTCGGACGAGGTGACCTTCGGCACGCCCGGCAACAGCCGGCGCTTCGACATCGTGCTATGGGTTAACGGCCTGCCGCTGGTGGTGGGCGAGACAAAGAGCCCGGTTGACAGCCACAAGTCATGGCTGAACGGGGCGAGAGATATCCACGATATTTATGAACTGGATGCGCCGTCGTTCTTCGCGACGAACGTGCTCTCATTCGCGACTGAAGGACGCGAGTTCCACTACGGGGCGGTCGGGCATCCTGCTGAGCACTGGCTGATGTGGGGAGCCACCTCGGACCCCTGGGACCTCTCCGGCGGCGAGCGGGTCATGCGCTCGATCGACCTGCTGCTTCCGCCAGCCCAAGTCCTGTCGGTTCTCCGGGACTATGTCCTGTTCGATCGCCCGAAGATCGGCGGCCGGGCCATACTGCAGAAGCTGATCCCGAGGTATCCGCAAGTGGAAGGGGTCGAGGCGATCCGCCGCCGGGTGATGGACCTTACGCGGAGTCAGGGCCTGATCTGGCATCATCAGGGGACCGGAAAGACGCTCCTCATGGCATTCGCAGCCTTGCGCCTGCTCAATGACCCCGCCATCGGCGGCCCGACGGTCGTGATCGTGCTTGACCGCGTCGACCTTGTCGAGCAGACAGTCCGGCAGTTTCAGACGGCCGGACTGCCCCGGCTGCGGGTCGCGGGTACACGGAATGCGCTACGGCGCATGCTCGCCGAGGATCAGCGCGGGATCATCGTGACCACGATCTTCCGGTTCGAGGATGCCGGATTCCTCAATGCGCGCGAGAACGTCATCGTGCTGGTTGATGAAGCTCACCGGACCCAGGAGGGCCGGCTGGGCGACGACCTGCGCCGCGCGCTTCCCGGCGCCCAGTTCTTCGGGCTGACAGGCACGCCGATCTCGGACGCGGAACGGAACACGTTCAAGCTGTTCGGCGACCCTGGCGATCCGAGCTGGGTACTGAACAGGTACTCCATCGAGCGCTCCATCGCGGATGGCTCATCCGTGCCGATTCACGTCGAGACGAGACTGGTGGACTTCCACATCAGCAAGGCGGCCCTCGACGAGGCGTTCGCTGCGATGGCCGACGAGGAGCGCCTCACTGACGAGGAACGCGAACTGCTCGCGGACAGGGCGGCCCAGGCGCGGACCATCGTGCGGAATCCCGACCGGATCCGGAAGGTGTGTGCCGACATCGTCGAGCATTACCTGGCCAAAGTTGCGCCGCTCGGACTTAAGGCCCAGGTAGTGGCTTATGACCGGGAGCTGTGTGCCGCCTACTACGACGAGATCACGCGCCTGCTCGCCGATCGCGGCGAGGACGATCAGGTCCACGCCGCAGTCGTCATGACGATCGGGACCACCAAGGACGAGCCGCCCAGCTGGCGGGACCGCTTCGAGCTTTCCAGGGAGCAGGAAGCAGCCGTCAAAGCCCGCTTTCGCGACCCGGCCGATCCCCTCAAGTTCTTGATCGTCACCGCCAAGCTGCTCACCGGGTTTGACGCCGAGCCTGAGGGGGTCATGTACCTCGACAAGCCGCTGCGGCTCCATACCCTCTTCCAGGCCATCTGCCGGACCAACCGCCGCTGGACCAACCCGCTCACCGGGCAGGAGAAGAATTACGGGCTCGTCGTCGACTACGTCGGACTCGGAAACCAGATCGCTCGCGCACTGCGCGATGCCGACCCTGACCGCGGCGGCCGGCGGCCCGTGGACGTGGACGGGCTGGCAGAGGGATTCGTGACGTCCATCGAGCACGCCGTTGATCGCTTCACGGGAATCGACCGGAGCGATACCAGCTTCGCTGCGCTCATGGCGGCCCAGGAGCGCATTCCAGCCGGGGAAGCACGCGATGCTTTCGCACGGGACTTCCTCCAGGTACAGGGACTGTGGGAGTTCCTCGACCCATCCCCCGTGACGAACGCCCACCGCGGCGACTACCGATGGCTCGCCCAAGTCTATGAATCCGTCCAGCCCACCGGGACAAGCGATGCTCTCCTCTGGCACCGCCTCGGGGCCAAGACCCTGGAACTTGTCCATGGCCACATCACCGAGGTCCGCGTCACCGGCACCGGACTCGCCGAGGTCATCGTCGACGCTGACACCATCGAAGCCATCCGCCAGCTCACCCTTCCTGATCCCACGGCGTCGCACGCGGACGACACGGCCATGACCGTGGGCGAAGCACTGGATACCATCGAGGCCAGAATCCGGCGGCGGCTTGAATCCTCGGGCAACCATCCTGTCTACGTGGCCCTGTCCGAGCGACTGGAGCGCCTCCGGCACCGGCAGCTCTCACAAGCGTCCGCCTCGGTGGAATTCCTCCACGAGATCCTCGACCTAGCCCAGCAGGTCACCGCCGTCGAGCGCGCGGACGACACCGGAGAGCTCGATTCCATCAGCGTCCTACCAGATCCCAACTTCGGAGCGCTAACACAGATCTTCCGCGAGTACGCGCCACCCGATGTGCCGGTGATCGTCGAGAACGTGGTCACCGACATCGACACCATCGTCCGGCAGGTCCGCTTCACCGGATGGACCCAAACACAGAACGGAGACCGCACTGTCCGCCGCGAAATCAGGCTAACCCTGAAAAAGTACGGACTACCATCGGCCGGCGAGCTGTTCGACCGTGCTTACGCCTACATCAGGGAGAACTATTAGTCCGCTCGCCGGTTGCATGCGCGTAAAGGCGCGGATGAGGCATACCCGCGGCAGCTCCGCCTTGGCGGGCGGGTTCTCGCTGATCAGACAGCGACAACGCCGTCGCTAGCCAGCACGTATCCCGAGCTGCCGACAGGCTGACGGCGGACACGGGCGCATAACCCGCCGGAGTGGCCGTGTGCAACCGGCTTGCGTTCTGGCTCGCCATCGCCAATGGGTACCCGTTGCGGGAGTCCTATGCGGTGGACGGGACGGCCACCGGCCCGGAGTTCTCCGGTCTGGTTGTCAGTCTGCCTGGGGTGCCTGTCGCCTGGCGTGCCGCGGCGAGCAGCCGGTCCTCGACGCGATCGAGGATCCGCGTCAGCAGGCTGGGCGTTCGGGAGCCGGCCACTGCCCGTGCCAGCGACTTGCCCGCTTCGCGTCGCGCCGGGCATCGTTGGCGAATGGCTACCGGCGAGTAGGAGTGAGTGCGTTCGGCCCGCATAGGCACTCCGCGCGCGTCGCGTTCGCCTCCGGCGAGCCTGATGTGGTAAACCAGACTGAGCCATTAACCGCTAACTGGTGACTGGTTAATGGTACTCCCGGTTGTTGGGCCGGGAGCGGTGCAGCTACGGTCCTGGAGAAGGGCACCATGCCACGTTCGAGATCCTTGCGGAGCCGTGTCACGACCTACCGGCTCATCACCTCCGGCGGTCCCCTCGCCGGGTACATCCGGCCCGGCTACACCGAGCGCCCCGGGTTTACTGCCACCGAGGTCATGGTGGGCGGGGTGGCCGGGCTGCTCGTCTGCGGTCACTTCACCACAGAAGAGGCGAAGTGGGCCGCTGACCTCGCCGGGCTCGCCGGCCTGGCCGGCCTGCCGCTGGGGAACCGCGCGGCGGCGGCCGTGCTGCTGCTGCCCGTCGGCGAGGCCGTCTACGCGGCAACCTACGGGATGGGCCACCTCATGCTCGACTACGAGACGGTCGATCCCGGCTTCGGCCTGCGGTTCGCGGCCCGCAAGCTCAATGGGGAACTGCGCTCGGTGACGCGCCACGCGCTGAGCGTGCGGGTCCGGATAGACCGCCGATCCCTGCCCGCAGGCGGTGACGTGCGGGCCTTCGGCCTGGCCGACCTGGGCACCGTGCCGAGCAGGGTCATCGGCCGCGCGGTCGAGCTGGGGGGCACCGGGAAGGCCGTGACCGTGCGGTGCGCGGACTCGCTGAACCTCCCGCTCAGCCGTGAGCCCGGCACCCTCGTCAGGGACCTGGAGGAGATCGAGGGCGTGCTGCGGTCCCCGGTCACCGACCCGGACCTGGAACTGCTCAGCAGGCTGCTCCCGCTGGGCGACCGCGACCGCCGCCGGGGGCCGCTCGGCCGACGGCTGGCGGAAGCCCTGCGCGGCGGGCCGGAGGCGGCCAGGCTCGGCGTCGCGTGGCCATGGGAGCACGCCGACGACCTCGCCGCGATCGACTTCGTGACCGTCACCGTCCCCGGGTCGCCGACCGTGCGCGTGGAGTCCCTGGCCATCGAGGACGTCAGCGCGCTGGTCGGCAGGTTCCCTGGGAGGGATTCCGTCGAAGTTCTCCGGCAGGCGAGGGTCACCCTGCACGACGAGGACGGTGCCGTCAGCCCCGCGATCCCGCTGCTGAAGTGGATCGCGTTCGAGGCCCGCGACCGCGACAGGCTGTACTTCTTCGCCGACGGCCGCTGGTTCACCATGGACGCCCGCTACGGGGACCACGTCCGCCGCGAGGCCGACCGGATCCTCGCCGCCCCCGCCGGGCTCACGCTGATCCCCTGGGACGACGACTGGGACGAGGAGACCTACAACAAAGAGGCCGCCAAGGCCGACGGCCGACTGGTGCTGCTCGACCGGCGGAAGATCCACACCGATCTCCACCGTCATGGCATCGAGACCTGCGACCTGCTCGGCCCGGACGGCGAGCTGATCCACGTCAAGCACCTGCGCCGCTCGGGCGACGCCAGCCACCTGTTCGCTCAGACGCTGGTGTCCGCCTCCGCCCTGCTCCTGGACGGCCAGGCGCGGGCCAAGTTCGCCGAGCGAGTCGCCCGGCACAGCGGCGGGACCCGGACCGCGCCCGAACTGCCTCGGCGCATCATCCTCGCCATCGGCACGCCCCGCCCCCTCACCGCCGGCAGCCTGTTCACCTTCAGCCAGGTCACCCTCGTCCACCTGGTCCAGCAGCTGGAGGCCCACGGGATCACGGTGGCCGTGATCAGCGTCCCCGCCCGGTAGGGCGTGCCGCCTCGCTACCCGGGCGTCAGCCCTCGTCCTCGCCGTCGGGGGCACGCAGGCGGGTCAGGCCGCGCCGCGGCCGGCCCCGCCTGCGCGGGGACGGCGGCCCCTCCGGCGGCCCCGGCGCCTCGGCCGGCTCACGACCGCGCTGCCGGTAGGCGGTAATGAGCGCCGCCAGGCCCACGCCGTCTGCGGGCTGCCCGCAGACCAGGGCCGCCAGCAGCTCCGATGCGCTAGTCGCCCGCAGGGCGCCGTCCTGTTCCGCGAGCCGGACTAGCGCCCGGAGCCGTTCATCGACGTCGGCAGGCCACTCGATGCTCGTCTTGCGCCGGCTGCCGCGCACTGGCCACGACCTTCCCGGGCCACCACGCGGCCCCGGTGCGACTTGCCAAGGGTCCTGGAGTCATTTATATAAAACGTCGTACTCTCTACGGGACGGCCGGGACACCAGGGCCGTCTTCCAGGCGACCCGAGGAGGATCCCGCCGTGAGCGCTGCCCAGAGCCAGGCCCGCCCGGCCTGGGCGGTGCCGTGGGCAGTCGCCGAGATGTTCGCCGGGGTGGGCTCCGTGGCCCGCGGCTTCGCGCGAGCGGGGGGCTTCCAGATCGCGTACCTGAACGACATCGACCCCGCCGCAAGGGAAACCTACCTGGCCAACAGCGGAGCCGGGACCGAGGCCGCCTACCAGGTGGGAGATGTCACCAAGCTGGCCGGCAAAGGGGTCCTGGACGCGGCCGACGGGCGCCCCCTGGCCGGGCTGCTCGGCTGCCCGCCCTGCCAGGGCTGGTCGGCCGCCGGGCAGCGGGACTCCGCCGACGAGCGCAACGCGCTGCTCGGCGACTTCTTCCGCATGGTGCGCACGACGCGCCCGGTGTTCTTCGTCATGGAGAACGTCCCGTCCGTCGCGGACAGGGCCGAGCTGGCCGCGTGCCTTGGCGAGTTCGACGGGCTGTACCGGACGTGGCAGGGAGTCCTCAACGCCGCCGCGTACGGCCTGCCCCAGTCCCGCCAGCGGACCCTCGTGATCGGCTACCGCCTTGACACCGGCGTCGTGCCCACCTGCCTGCTGCCCACCCACGGCGGACGGCGCAGGATCTGGGACTACCGGACCGAGGCGTTCGTGGAGCCCAGCGCGGAGACCCTCGACGCCATCCTCGGGGCCGCCCCCCGCCTCGGCGCCCCCAGGGCCGCCCAGTACAGCATGCGCCCCCACTACGCATCAGAGATCACAAGGCTGACCCCATTC
>Ga0137378_10003401_pt1 | contig 13790 bp, 12 predicted proteins | sample SagtaG_21_FD_104813 | JGI IMG/M metagenome (GOLD analysis project Ga0137378, IMG submission 104813) | Vadose zone soil microbial communities from Sagehorn Ranch, Mendocino, California, USA - Sage2_L_60_16 metaG | ecosystem: Environmental > Terrestrial > Soil > Vadose zone | place: USA... | reverse complement strand
GGAATCACGATAACTTTGGATGTCCCATTCTACCTTGTAGTGGAGGCGTTAGGAATAGCCCTTGGAACTGCTCTGCTTGGAGGCATTTACCCTGCTTTGAGGGGGGGGGAGACTTCGGGTAGCCGACGCGCTACACGTCTCCTAGCTTCGAAAGGCTATTAATCACCCGGGTCCGAGGGGCGCTCGAACAATTATGGCGGAAAAATGGAAAGTTATCGGTGACTGGCAGAACACGTGCAGTTGCGATCCAGGCTGCCCATGTCTCTTCTGGTCCGACCCGACAACAGGACAGTGCGAAGCAATCGACTCATTCCACTTCCGGACAGGAAACTATGGAAAAACAAGTCTCAACGGTCTCAACGTGGTCATGGCATCCCGTGCACCTGGCAACTTCTGGAAGGGCAACTGGAGCGCCGCAGCCTACTTCGACGAGAAAGCAACCGCGAAACAGAGAGAGGCTCTTGAGATAATCATGAGCGGCAAAGCAGGAGGAGTCACAGCAGTCCTCGCTGGAATGATCTCCAACAACTGGGGCACAAAATATGCACGGATCGAGTTCGACACGAAGAAGCGCGAAGTCAAGATCCCAGGAGTGCTAGAGTCTATTCTGGAGCCGAACGTTGGCGGCGACAAGAAGAAGCCAATCACGGTCGGAAACCATCCGTTCGCACCAGCCTTCGGACCAATGTCGATGGGCAAGAGCAAAGCGAACAGGTACACTGATTTCGGCCAGTCATGGACCCATCCGGGCAAAGACGGCAACTGGGCCACTTTCACGATGAAAGGGCCCTAACCACTCTTTTTCATAGGGACCAACCGAACAAACAATCCTTTTCCCGATTTGACTTGACGCATAACAGTAGCGCGGCCGGTCCATTCCAGTTCTTCCGGACGCTGCCAACGTCAGCGTATGCGTTCGCAGGCTCACTTGGAATACTATCAGTCCTGGCATGGGTTGTGATCGCAGGGGCGAACATGCCTATGGCGGGCACGTTGGATATTGTCGCTTTGTTGCTGTTCACTCTCATATGGGGCGTGGGAATGGTGGCAATGATGTTTCCATCCCTGGTGCCAATGATCTACAGCGTCTCGATCTCAGCCCGCAAATCTCTTGAGGATTCAAAGAGGTCTTCCAGCTCCGTACGGTTGCTAGTTTCTCTACGGTCGGGTTTGTTCGTCATGGGTTACGTCGCCATCTGGACACTCGTTGGACTAGTCTTCTATGTCGCAGTTGGTGGTTTGGCTCTGGTCGGGCTGAATGCTGGGCTTGGCTCGTTCGGATTCTGGGCTGGCATGGTGCTCCTCGTAGTTGGCGTGTACCAGTTTACGAGGTTCAAGCAACGTGCTCTCATGAAGTGTCGGAGTCCGATGAGTTTCATTATGACGCGATGGAGGGGTGGGAACGGAGGGGCCGGTTTGATGGGAGCGGACTATGGAATGTTTTGCACGAAATGTTGCTGGGTCTTGATGGCTGGACTATTGGTGGTGGGAACGATGAGCTTACCTTTGATGGGCGTGTTCACGATCATCATCTTTGCAGAGAAGATTGCTCCATTCGGGGGAGTAATATCTAGAATTATTGGGGGAGGATTCATCGCAGCCGGCCTCGTACTCGTCATCTAATGTTCAGATCGTATCCCGTTGAATCTTCTGCGGTGATTCTCTGGCTAGTGGGAAGACGGTCTAGCTGATGACTTTCTTGAATAGATAGAGAGTTGCGCCTATCGTCACGACTCCTATGAGAGCGATTACTCCGAATGCCGTAAGAATCAGTGCGGTAGGATCGACGGGTGGGGTTGCTTTGGTAAAGTAATCCGGTATCATCATAGCTCGAATCGCGTCCACTGTTATGCTGATTGGGTTGAACTTGGAAACGCTTTGCATCCATGCGGGCAGGTTTTTGAACGGCACCAGCGCAGTGCTCATGAACAATAAGGGGAAGGTTAGGGTCCCAGCGATTCCGAATACTGTTTCAGCACTTCGGGTCTTTAGCCCTATCGAGAGCGATATTCCGGACCAGGCGAGCCCGAAAAACGCGATTGTGGCGAGCATGACCAAATATCCTGGGATTCCAGTGTCCGGGTAAGCTCCAAGAAGAAACGCTAGGAAGAAAATGATCGAAGACTGGACGACCATCCTGAACATGTCCGTGGAAATTCTTCCGAGCAGTATAGCTGTCCTACTGACAGGCGTGGCGAGCATCTTTACCAAGAAACCGGATCTCAAGTCGTCTACCATTGATGTTCCAGACTGGAAAGCGCTTGAGAATCCGTTTTGCAGAACTATACCGGCGACGGCAAATTTCGTGTAACTCCCCACGGTGGGTGGAAGAATAGCGCCAAAAGAAGAGAAAAGTTGAGTGAATAGCACGATGAAGATTACAGGCTGAAACAGCGAAAAGAAGAGAAGTATTGGGTTGCGCAGAAGCTTCTTTAGAGATCGCACAAACAGGTGGCGTGTGTCAGATAATACCTTGAATCCACCTTGAGCAGGTTGCTGGATGTTAGCCTGCGTCGTGCTCGTGACCATTCGTTCAGGCTCATCAAGAGTCACAGAGCCAGAACTCGTTCTCCTGTAAACAACGAAGGCTGCACCCATTGCAAGGATTGAAAGGACTCCAATTTGGAGACCAAGCAAGTCAGCGTTCGATGAGACGTATTGCTGCAGGAAGGCGTTGTTAGAGAAGTCCAATAGCAGCGCTAAAGATTCGCCGATCAGTATTATTGTAGAGAAGGCTATGGCCGCGGAAAGAACTGAGCTAGATGCCTTGTACATCCCACTCTACCTCCTTCTCCGACCCATCATTCCCCTAGCATTCATACTGCTGACTTCTTCAGCCCTGATTCGGTGTCCAGTGTATTTCAGGAACACGTCGTCGAGGGTCGGACTTGAGACGCCGATAGAGGCCAGATGGAATTGGGCACTGTCGAACGCTCTCACGATATCAGGGACCATATATCCACCGTTTTTCGCATAAACCGTCACTCCACTGTCCGAATCTACGATATTGCTGATGCCTTTCAGGGTTGACAGAATCTCCCTCGCTTTTACTTTGGAGGCCCCGTTTCCAGGATTGCCCGATTCAAACCCCAAAGTTATGGAATCCGCCCCAATCTGCTGCTTGAGTTCGCTAGGGCTTCCCTGCGCAACAATTTCGCCATTGTCAACTATGGCTAGGCGCCGACATAGACGGTCCACCTCCTCCAAGTATTGAGTCGTTATGAACAGTGTAATTCCCTCTTGGTTGAGCTGTTTCAGATAGCTCCAGATTGCAGCCCTTGCCTGCGGGTCCAAGCCCGTTGTTGGCTCGTCCAAGAATAAGATCTTAGGTCGGTGAACCAATGTGGAGGCCAGGTCAAGTCGTTTTTTCATTCCCCCGGAGTAAAATGCAGATCGCTTGTCCGCGGCCTCCTGAAGGTCGACAACTTTGAGAAGCTCATTGACTCGCTCCTTCAAGGGCTCGCCATGCATCTGTTGTAGATGCCCCTGAAGCATGAGATTCTCCCGGCCTGTCAGATCCTCGTCTATTACCGTGTCTTGCATTTGCACTCCGATTAGCTTGCGCACGTTCTGAGCGTTCTTTTCGACATCTAGCCCACCGACGACTGCTGAACCTGAAGTCTTCTTCAAGACGGTCGTCAGAATTTTGATCGTCGTGCTCTTTCCAGCGCCGTTTGGTCCCAGAAAGCCATAGGATTCGCCGTCACGTACCTCGAAGGTTATTCCCTTGACGGCCTTGGTCCCGTCGCCATATGTCTTGACGAGATTCTCGACCTGAATTGACGGAGTGATGCTCATAGCTACCGCGGAGATATATCGTATCAGATATAGTATAATATAAAGAATTCCGGATTGTTTATTAGCAGTCAATGCAGCTTAGAACTTGGCGTCGATGCCTCAAATGACACAGAAGCGAGCTTGGCGGAGCAAGAGTCATCACGGCTTCGTGGGCCCGCAGGGGGCGCCTAGAGGATTCTTGAGATTGTATATTATTCACAGGATAGCCCAGCAACCCGCTCATGGTTATGATATTCTGCGGGAAATTGAGAGCAAGACGGAGGGGTCTTGGAGACCTGGCGCCGGGTCAATCTATCCGATTCTCAAAGAGCTGGTTGAAGAGAAGTACATCAAAGCCGAACCGAGCGAAAGGTCTCGAACATCGCAACGAGTCTATCGCCTTACTCCTGGAGGTGAGAAGTATCTTCAGGAGCATAAGGGCATTCCAGAGAAGATGGGACGAGGATGGAGCGCAATGAGGAGGATCATCATAGACCTCATTGATCCCGAGAACGTGCCAACGCTATTCGCCAACTACATCACGGGCAATCTACAGTTTGCACGTGAGCTTATCGAGTCGAAGGGAGACGCGATATCCTCGAAGGAAGTGAAGTTCATGCTGAAAGAGTACGCGCTGAATCTTGAGCGGCAGCTGGACTGGACGAACCGCATGCTCAAGAACCTCTGAACCGACCATCTCATACTACTAACAGGAGGGACGAGCGCGATTTGAGTTCTCAAGAGTCGTCTCTCTCTTCTCTGATTTTTCATGAAGAGACCAAGCACTCCGAATTGAGCATCAGGACCTCAGGCCACTATCTGGACTGGGACAACCGGCCGTATCCATTCAAGATCTACCAGAGTTTGCCCTTGATTCCTCTTCCCAAAGATTTTGCGCGTCCTTCAATGCCAGCAGTAGACGCCATAAGCTCTCGGTCTCAACCTGAGGCAAGTAGCCGTGTTGACATTGCCAGGCTAGCTGAACTCTTGTTCTTTTCTGCTGGACTGACTAGGAAGATGAACACTAGGGCGGGCATGTACTACATGCGGGCGGCCCCTGCGACAGGAGCGCTGTATCCGATTGAACTCTATGCAATCTGCACCGACATTCCCGGACTGGGCGCCGGAGTTTACCACTTCAACCCATTAGAATTCAGCCTAGTTAGGCTGCGTGAGGGTGATTATTCAGCCTGGCTCGCCGAATCCTCCGGTCGAGCAGAGTTAGCTTCCCCTGTCACTCTTGTCTTTACCTCGTTTGCTTGGAGAAATGCATGGAAGTACGAGGCTAGGTCGTATAGGCACTGGTTTTGGGACTCTGGAGTCATTGTAGCGAATTTTCTGGCCACATCGTCTGCAGAGGTTATTCAAGTTCAGATAGACACTGGATTCGTCGATTCCAGAGTTGCTGGCCTTCTAGGACTATCAGAGGAAAAGGAGGCTCCTGTCGCACTTGCTCACATAGGCGCCTTCGAGAAGGCTGTGGGCAAGAATCAGAGAGAGCCCGCGCATCTTTCTTTCAGAATCGAGTCACTGTCGAAGGAGGAAACGGAGTATCCGATTATTTGGAAGACAAATTCCGAGTCCGAGCTTCACAGTTCGAGCGACGTGAGATCTTGGAGGGAGAACAAACTTGGTCTTGCTCAGAGGAACCCCGGAAAAGGAGCAACGTTCAGACTCAAGACCTTGAAGCAGGAAGATTCTCTCGCTAGCCTAGAGAAGACTATCCTCCAACGGGGATCAACGCGACGGTTCACACCAAAATCGATACCGTTCGAACATCTCTCTGCAATTCTCCGTGCTGCAGGCTCGCTTATTCCGTTAGACACAGCAGAGAGGAGTAATTCTCTGGTAGACATCTTCTTCATTGCTAACCAGATTGAAGGATTACCGTCAGGGTCGTATCGGTTCGATAAGAAAGAGGGTGCTGTGGAGCAGCTCAAGTTGGGAAAATTCAGGGACATGTCCGGCTACCTCTGTCTCGACCAACCGTTATTCGGGGATGCTAGTGCGGTGTTCTTTCTTATGACGGATCTTCGTAGCGTCACAGGAGCCTTTGGGAATAGGGGGTACCGTCTCGCACAATTCGAGGCTGGCATTCGAGCGGGCAAAATTTACCTCTGCTCGTATGCTCTGGGTAATGGAGCCTCAGGGTCGACATTCTACGACGATGCTGTCACGGAATTCTTTTCTCCCGAGGCGAAAGGTCTGAGCGCGATGATCGCCGTTGGCATTGGCGTACCGGCATACAAGGCGAGACCTGGCAAAGTTCTCCTCACGGCTTAGATTCTGTTACCATATTTCTTGTAGAATGGTTAGACATTGACTATCACTTACCATGCCTAGTCTGAATCCTGCGAACCATGAAGGCTAAGCAGAAATCGAAGTCCGGCAAGAAACTCAGCTCAAAGAAACCTGTCAAGAAGAAGTCCTCGCAGAAAGTCAGCACCCGATTGAGCCCGCGGATAGTTAACGCCCCAGTATCTTCTGTACCCAATCTCAAAACTAAGACGTGTGAAGAAGTTGAGGTAGGAGATATCGGAGGATTCGGTAGCACAGAAGAGCTTGAGAGTCATGAGAATCGATGTCCACAACCAGCCACTCAGCAGTGTACAACCTGCCGAAGGAACCTGTGTGGGACTCACTATGAACTCTTACATCAGGAGCACGACGTGGAGCGTCGATACGAAAGCAAAGAGAGCCTTGCCAGCGCCTTATCAGAGACCAGCACATCCTAAAGCCCCCAATGTCAATAAAGCTCGACGCTGTCATCCGAAGTAGGTCTTGACCTATAGTCTAGAAGTGGTCTTGACTGGACTAGTCACGCGAGGGCCTTGAACTACGATTCTTTGCCACTTTGCGTCTCTCAACTCCTGATGAATTGAGTCCTTGTTCCGGAATATCGTTCCCTCCCAACTCAGTCGAAGGTATATCGTTGGATCCGACTGCATCAAGAGAATGTTTCCTAGGTTTACCCAAGCATCCTCTACTCCCTACGAATTGTAGTGTCGCGCAAGCTAGTTTGATAAAGCCTCACGGCGAACCGAGGCTAGCACCGACTTAGCTGCCAGCTTCAACGAAGCTACGCGTTTCGTTCCATGAAATCGAGCACGACCCGGTTGAACTCTTGCGGTTTCTCGAAGTGAGGAAAATGCGCGGATCCCGGCATCGACACGATCTGGCTCTTTGGTATGGCTTTGGTTAGCCGTTCCACTATGGTATGAAGAACCTTGGGGCTGTCACTTCCATGCATTAGTAGCGTTGGGACGTTGATCTTGGCAGCTTCGCCTTTTCCGAAGGCGGGGGGTTCCGCTATGAGTTCCCCAACTGTCTTCTCATTGTCTCTCATCATTTCCTGGATTTGGTTTGGTAAGGCGTCGAGAGCGTTCTTGTGGTTCATTATCCCGTCAACGTTCAGCCGCAAGGCGGCCTCATGGTCGCCGCGTTTGAACGCGTTGAGCGACGGGTCGAGGGAGTTTCGCTGGAACTTGGCAGCTGAGACTGCTGTTGCGGGGCTGGTCAGGAGCAGTGAGAAGAATTGGGCGAGGCTCTTCCGATTCTTCAATATCATGGTCGAAATTGCTGGTTCGATCAGTGTTAGGGTCCGAAGCAGTTCAGGACGTGTTGTGGCGGTGTATGCTGCGATGAATCCTCCGTAGGAATGCCCGATCAAATGGACGGGTGCGATTCCAAGGTTTTGGATTAGGCCAATGAGGTCTGCCGAATTATTCTCGATTGTGCTTTTCTCGTAATCCTCTGGATTCCGATTTGGTCTTGCGAGACGCCTGCTGTAGGCGATCGAATCATACTTGCTCGAGAAAGGACCTAGCTGGGAGGCCCAAGCCCGATAATCTGTCGGGATACCGTGGACAAAGACTACTGGTTGGCCCTTGCCGACCCTAAGGTATGACAGCTGCACATCACCGACGGTGATCGACTGCAGATTTTCTCGCTGCACGTGTAATCTACCCTCTCGTGGGAGGAATTACTGGCTAGATTATCTGCTTACTGCTGGTGCTCACCTGTCCAATGTCAATGGATTCGAGGGCAAGATTCGGAGTCAAAGTAGATATTCCCTGGAACCTGGTAGAATTCACCAGGCTGATCGAATATTGACCCAGAAGACCGAGACCGTGTTGACGACGCTGGAGAATCAGCCTTCTAGGAAAATGGTCGCGGGCTATGTGCTCGTGGTCACTCTGAGCACGATTTGGGGTTTGGCCTTTGTTGCGATCCGTAGAGCGGAGTTTGAGCTCAGTCCGATCAACCTGACGCTTCTTCGCTGGCTTATTGCTTCAGCAGGCTTTCTCGTTCTAGCCCCGTTCTTCGGTAAGCCCCTGAAGCCGATCCAGAGACAGCACATTCCACGAATCTTGATGGTGTCATCTTCAAGCGTGGTTGGTTATCACTTGTCGTTGAACTATGCTGAAACAATCGTCTCATCAGGCCTCGCCGGGCTGTTGATCTCATTCGGACCCATCTTTGCAGTACTCCTCTCCGCGATATTCCTGAAGGAAAGGATAGGCTCTCGTCTAATGCTTGCCCTTGCACTTGCAGCTCTAGGGGCCCTGATTCTCTCGGTAAATGCTGACCTGAGTTTTCAACAAATATCGGGACCACTCGCAGTAATCCTGTCCGCGTTCATGTACGCCGTCTTCTCCGTAGGATCCAAACCCTTAGTCAAAGAATATGGCGCTAGACAAGTCGCAATCTGGGTTGCGGTCATCGGGACCATTTTCACCCTGCCTCTTATGTCTGGCAGTTTCTTCGCTCAGGCCTCCCAGCTTTCACTCGTCGGCTGGGTTTCTGTTGCATACCTTGCAATTCTCAGCACAGTCGTAGCAAACATGATCCTCTACACCTTAATCAGGAGCCGAGCCGTCTCCAGTCTCTCGATACAGCTCTACCTGGTACCTCTTGTCAGTCTCGTAGGCGGAATCGTTCTGCTAGGAGAGAACTTCTCCGTGTTCACAGCGATTGGCGGGATGTTCCTCTTCGCTGCGATTGCCCTGGCGACTCGTAAGCACTAGATATGGGGCGGTCCTACTGGGCCTTCTTGGCCAGAACGGATCCGTCGATTTCTGAAATCGTCCGCCGACCAGTAAGTGCCATCGTTGTTGCCAAGTCTTCCTTTAGAAGCCCTATCATTTTGGCTACTCCTGCCTCTCCACCAGCGGCGAGGGCCCAGAGCACTAGGCGCCCTAACCCGACAGCTTTGGCTCCGGTCGCGATAGCGATGAGAATATCGCTGCCGCGTCTAATGCCGCCGTCTATGTAGACCTCTGTCTCAGAACCAACCTCTTCGACCACTTGAGGCAGAGCGTCGAGTGACGCGGGTGCCTGGTCGAGTTGTCGTCCTCCGTGATTGGAGACGATTACTCCACGAGCGTCATGGTCCACCGCCAGCCGAGCATCCCCAGCTGTGAGAATCCCCTTGACCATTATTGGCAGGCTGGTTATGTCGTGAAGCCGGTCCAATGCGTCCCAAGTTGCAGATGCTTCCTTGCGAGTCTTGTAGAGCTGGTCAACAGGTATTGGGCGTGATGGCGGGAAAACGTCTGGGCCGTTTCCGAGCGGGATGGAGCCAACGTTAAACCCGCCAAGGACTGTCTGGTCTCGGTTGCCAAAAACGGGTGCGTCCACTGTCAGGACGAGCGCCGTGTATCCTGCCCTTTCCGCCCGCTTCACTAGGGCCTCCGTGGTTTTTGCTTCAGGTTGCAGATAGAGCTGGAACCATCGCGGACCTCTAGGTGCCGCTTTCGCGATATCTTCAAGGGAACGGCTAGAGATGGTACTGAACACACCTAGAACTCCTGCGGAACTAGCTGCTCGGGCAGTTCCCAACTCCGCATCTGAATGCAATAGCCCTTGGTAGGCTGTTGGAGAAACATAGAACGGAACAGTCACCTTCTCCCCCAGCAGATTTGTATTCAGGTCTATGGTTTCTACATCGACAAGGACCCGAGGCCTTAGAATATTCCGCTGGAAAGCTTCTCGGTTAGCCCTCATCGTCAATTCTTCTCCAGCGCCTCCTTTCACGTAGGCCCATGCTGGCCCGAGAACGACTTTGGAGGCTGCAGTTTCAATATCGCTCAGGGTAAGAAATCCTGGCGAATCCTCACCTGACATGGCCAATTCAGATTTGACTCACTCACGCCCGGATTTGAATGCGACGGAGTGTTAAGAAGGACTTCCAGTAAATATCCAGAGGAGTGTGTCAGTCCAAATATAGTCGTATACGCTGACTACAGCCTCTCCAACTCGGTCGCGACTCGAAGTTGGGGAATCTTCACTTTCTCAAGTTGAGAGCGTACAAAGAGCTTTCCTATAGAAATAACACGTGACTTACAGGATCTCCTTACTGGCAAAACCAAAGAATGCAATGAACCAACGGTGTGGCATCCGATAACTAAGGATCCAGACAACTGGGTGGGGTAACGGGAGACGCCAAGAATTCTGCTGGGAGTTGCGTCTTCGGAACATCCACAAGTAATACCGGAGTAACTACAAGGGCAATCCATACACAACCCTTCCCGATCAGAATTTTCTGTCCATCCAATTGCAGATCTTTTGCATTGCTGACAATTTTCGTGAGGTTGAGGTGTACGCCCCAGGTGCTACTCCCCGTAGAGACCAATAATACCGTCCTGGACGTGAAATCCACTTGTGGTATAGAAGGGCAGTACGTTGTCGGTGGCCAATCACACGCGATTAGATTGTTATACCAGAATCTCTCCCAAGTCTGCTCGTCGTTTATCTCAGGCACCGAATTGTAGAGGGAATAATTCGCGGCCGTGAGAGCACGGCCAAAACCAATGCCACCGTTCGCATAAGCGAACATAATGACGTGAAACGGAACGGGCCCCGGAAGCGTCCCAGCTGGCGGCCGAGTTGGAGTCGAACGTGAAGAGTCGGTAGGGGCGGTCGAACTTGAAGGATTAGTGGGGACCCCAGGAGATGAAACAAGGGGGCCTTTGGCGACGCCAACTGTCTGCTGAAGCAGTAGCCCTGTGAGGACAAGAGCCAGAAGGGCTGTAACGAGAAAGGACCTCATGATGGCCCCGGTGAGTGATTGGTCATCAGGGCTTAAAGGGTTTTACTGTTCCCAAGGGTAGCCGCTCAAAGAGACTCTGAGTGCAGAAGTGACCGACCCACGCATCTCCGAGCACGGAAGAGGGGCGGTTCCCAGGCCTTGAGCCGTTGTCATAGACACAGTATTACTGGTCCAGTTTCAAGCAATACTGGGGACGAAGCTGAGCCTTCGAACAAGCTCTGCCCGGTCGAAAAGTTCTTGAACGCAAATCTAGACCTCCAAGTCTAGACTGGTTTTCGTTTGGCAAGGGCGATCCCGGGAGTTCATCACGTCACGGCTATCGCAGGAGACCCACAGCAGAACTTAGACTTCTACACAGGCGTTTTAGGACTGCGTCTTGTCAAGCTCACTGTGAATTATGACGACCCTGGCACGTATCATCTCTATTTCGGCGACGAGACCGGCAGCCCAGGAACCATACTAACATTCTTCCCATGGCCCAACGCTCCGAAAGGACAGAAAGGGACAGGACAGGCATCAGCCACATCGTTCTCCATTCCCGAAGCTTCGATCGAATACTGGTCGAACAGGCTGAGCGCCAGGAAGGTTTCGTTCAAAGGCCCAGACAAGCGATTTGACGAGAAAGTCATCTCACTCTCCGACCCCGACGGCCTAAGCCTAGAACTCGTCTCAAGCAGAAAGGGCTCAGGCGCGAGGCCATGGGAAAGAGGACCAGTCCCGGCAGAGCACGCGATCAGAGGATTCTACCATCTGACTCTTTCTGAGCAGATAAACGAGAAGACGGCTCAATTGCTGACCGGGAAAATGGGATTCAGGTTATCCGTCAGAGAGGGCAATAGAACCCGTTTCGAAACCGGTGACGGCGGTCCGGGAGCAATCGTGGATGTCCTCGAACAACCGGGCCAACCGAGAGGACTCATCAGTGTCGGAACGGTGCACCACGTTGCTTGGCGAACACCTAGCGACGAGGAGCAGAGAGAATGGCGTTCAGTTTTAGCCGCGGAAGGACTTAGCGTCACGCCGATCATTGACCGGAAATATTTCCGCTCAATTTACTACCGCGAGCCTGGAGGAGTACTGTTCGAGATTGCGACAGAGCCGCCAGGGTTCACCGTAGACCAGCCCCTTGAGGAACTAGGCACACGATTGATGTTGCCGCCCTGGCTTGAGCCTGATCGACGGGAAATAGAGGCGTCCCTCTCTCCGCTTAATCTTCCCAAGCCAGTCCCTGCTCAATGAGCATTGTTCAGCACAAAACTGGGTTTCGCACACAAGTACGATCCAGGGACTAGGGAATGGCTGACCCTGCTGCTCCTCCACGGGACAGGAGGAGACGAGAATGATATGCTCGCGTTAGGCCGAGAACTCGCCCCTGGCTCCTCCCTGCTCAGCCCTCGCGGTAGAGTGCTGGAGAATGGAATGTCGCGATATTTTCGCAGGTTCAACGACCGATTCTTCGACTACGGAGACATGAGGGAGCAAACGCTTGCACTGATCGACTTCATCAAAACTGCCGCGGAAGAATACGGCTTCGATTATCGGAGAGTAGTCGCAGTCGGATACTCTAACGGGGCCAACATGGCCGGGAGCGTGTTGCTTCACAACCCGTACGCGTTGAAAGCAGCTGTCCTATTCCGACCCATGGTCCCATTCACCCCTATCATTCCACTGAAACAGGAAGGCAAACAACTGTACATCTCGGCGGGCACAAACGACGAAATGGTTCCCCGAAGCGAGACTGATCAGCTAGAAAGAATGCTGAAAAAAGCTGGTGGCAACGTGGTTGTCAAATGGACCGAGGCTGGACACGCCCTCACCCATGAGGACATTGCCGGAGCGAAAGAATGGTTCCAGGAGCACCTTGGTCGCTGACAACGACCGTTCCAGCTCTGAGCAAATCGTAACCTTCTTCCAATGCTAATCCTCAGGTCTTAGAGAGCAGTCGGTACTAACTAACCTCTTAATTACGCGCAGTTCAATCGTTTAACGAGTGATCTCTTACGGACTTTCTGAAAGAGGCCAAGGCCATAGAGCCCGAGATAATCAAGACTAGACGCGAAATTCACGTTCATCCTGAACTAGCATATCATGAAGAGGCCACGGCCAAACTTGTCGCCGACAGGCTGAAAGCCTTAGGCATCGAGGTAAAGACAAAAGTCGGAGGGACCGGAGTACTCGGGACCCTCAAAGGCAAGGGCAAGGGAAAGGTTGTGGCCCTGAGAGCCGATATGGACGCTCTACCACTCGACGAAATGGCGGAGGTCGACTTCAAATCCGGTGTGAAAGGAGTGATGCACGCATGCGGCCATGACACCCATGTAGCTATGCTTCTCGGAACAGCAAAACTACTCGCCAACCACAAGGACGAGCTACAGGGCACGGTAAAATTTCTCTTCCAACCTGCGGAGGAACATGGGGGACGCGGCGGAGCAAAACCCATGATTGAAGACGGAGTCATGGGGAACCCAAAGGTCGACTATGTATTTGGACTGCACATTGACGCAGACGAGGAGTCTGGGGTTCTTGCGTATCGCGGAGGGCCGATTATGGCGGCACCGGACACGTTCAAAATCACGATCACGGGAAAAGGAGGCCACGGCTCGGCTCCACACCAAACAATAGACCCGGTCTATGTTGCGGCACAGGTGATAATTGCGGTCCAGGGAGTATCAGGCAGGATGATAGACCCCATCCAGCCATTCGTCATCACCGTAGGCGCGGTCCACTCTGGGACCAAGGAAAACATCATCCCAGACCAAGCGGTCCTTGACGGAACAATACGGACCTTAGAGGAAGCAACAAGGAAGAGGGCCAAGGAGAAGCTCGTTGAAGTCGCCAAGGGCGTTTCAAAAGCATTCGGCGCTACGGCCGAGGTAGAGTTTGAGCAAGATGCCTACCCAGTAACTGTGAACGATGAGAAGGTGACAGAAGAGGCGGCCAAAGTTCTCAAGAAACTCCCCGG
>Ga0137378_10003393_pt1 | contig 13813 bp, 9 predicted proteins | sample SagtaG_21_FD_104813 | JGI IMG/M metagenome (GOLD analysis project Ga0137378, IMG submission 104813) | Vadose zone soil microbial communities from Sagehorn Ranch, Mendocino, California, USA - Sage2_L_60_16 metaG | ecosystem: Environmental > Terrestrial > Soil > Vadose zone | place: USA... | reverse complement strand
GCCTCAGGAGCGCGACAACTGCCTTCCCTTCCTGGCGAGGGAGATCGAACTCCTGGACCGGGTACGGGTGATCGTCTGCCTTGGCTCGTTCGCGTGGGACGGCGCGCTGCGGGCCCTGTCGGCGCTGGGGTACCGGCCGGCCCGGGGGCCCAGGCCGCGGTTCGCCCATGGGGGCGAAGCCCAGATCGGCCCCTACGTCCTCCTCGGGTGCTTCCATCCGAGCCAGCAGAACACCTTCACCGGGAAGCTGACCTCCCCGATGATGGAGGCCGTGTTCGGGCGCGCGGTGGAGCTGAGCCCCGAGTAGGCCTGGTCCGGCCAGGCAATTCGAACGACCGCCGTATCCTCATAGGACGATGGGGATGCGACGAGGCGGCGGCCACTTCCACTGGATGGGACCGCCCGACCGCGATGCGGGGCCGGTGCACCGCGGCACCGTGAGGCGGGTGGTGGCGGCGTTCAGGCCGTACCGGCGAAAGGTCCTCGCGGTCAGCCTGCTCATCGTGGTCACGTCGGCCCTGGGCGTGGTCAACCCGCTCCTGATCAAGGTCGTGTTCGACACGGCGCTGTTCCCCCATCGGATCGTCAACGGCCATCCCACCCAGGTGCTCCTTCCTGTTCGACTGCACCGGTTGTTCTGGCTGGTCGGGTTCATGGTGGCCATCCCGATGGTCTCGGGCTCGATCGGCGTGGCCCAGACCTACCTGGCGAACCTGATCGGGCAACGGGTGATGCAGGACTTCCGCAACGCCCTGTACCGGCACCTCCAGCACATGCCGCTGCGGTTCTTCACCTCCACCCGGACCGGGGAGATCCAGTCGAGGCTCTCCAACGACGTGGGAGGTATCGAGAGCGTCATCACCGACACCGCGTCCAGCATCCTGTCGAACGTGGTCATCCTGATCAGCACGCTGATCGCGATGCTCATCCTGTCGTGGCAGCTCACCGCGCTGTCGCTGTTCCTGATGCCGATCTTCCTGTGGATCACCCGCCGGGTCGGCAAGGCGCGGCAGGAGGTGGCCGCCCGGACCCAGAGGTCGATGGCCGAGATGAGCGCCATCACCGAGGAGACGCTGTCGGTCTCTGGCATCTTGCTGTCGAAGGCCTTCGGCCGGCAGCGCTACGAGATCGAACGCTTCTCCAGCGAGAACCAGCGCCTGGCCGACCTCGAGATCCGCCAGCAGATGGTGGGGCGGTTCTTCTTCGCCATCGTGCAGATCTTCTTCTCGATCACGCCCGCCCTGGTCTACCTGGTGGCGGGCCTGGTGATCGCGCGGCAGCCCCTGTCGCACGTGACCATCCAGGCCGGCACGATCGTGGCGTTCACCACCCTGCAGAGCCGGCTGTTCTTCCCCATCGGCCAGATGCTCCAGGTCTCCGTCGAGGTGCAATCCTCCATGGCTCTGTTCTCCCGGATCTACGAGTACCTGGACATGCCGCACGACATCGTCGACGCGCCGGATGCCGTGGCGCTGTCGCCCGACGAGGTCCGGGGCGCCATCCGGTTCCGCCAGATGTTCTTCCGGTACGAGGAGCCGCGGCCGGCAGCCCTGGAGGCGTCGCTGGCGGCCGAACCGGGCCTGGCGCCGGTGCCGGAGGAGCTGGCGGCGGCCCTCGACGAGACGACCGATGGAGCGGAGATCTCGCCCAACGGACACGGACGGGGCCGCGAGTGGACGCTGGCCAACGTGAACTTCGAGATCGAACCGGGGCGGCTGGCGGCCCTGGTCGGGCCCAGCGGCGCGGGGAAGACCACCGTCACCTACCTCATCCCGCGCATGTACGACGCGAACGACGGGGCGGTCGAGATCGACGGGACCGACGTCAAGAAGATCCAGCTCGAATCCCTGGGCCAGATCATCGGCATGGTCACCCAGGAGACCTACCTGTTCCACACCACGGTCCGGAAGAACCTTCTGTACGGCAGGCCCGACGCCACGCAGGAGGAGCTCGAAGCTGCGGCGAAGGCCGCGTTCATCCACGACCGGATCATGGAGCTCCCCGACGGCTACGACACGGTGGTGGGGGAGCGCGGCTACCGCATGTCCGGCGGCGAGAAGCAGCGCCTGGCCATCGCCCGGGTCGTGCTGAAGGACCCCCGGATCCTGATCCTGGACGAGGCCACGTCGTCGCTCGACACCACCAGCGAGCGTCTGGTGCAGGAGGCCCTTCGGCCGCTCATGCGCGGGCGGACCACCGTCGCCATCGCCCACCGCCTGTCCACGATCCTGGCCGCCGACGTGATCTTCGTGCTGGACAAGGGCGAGGTGGTCGAACAGGGCACCCACGCGGAGCTGCTCCAGCGGGAGGGCCTGTACGCGCAGCTCTACAACCAGCAGTTCGCCGGCGGCGACGTCGAGGCCGAATGCGAGGACGGCGTGGTGCTGGCCAGCGGCGAGATCGTTCGGAACCGCTAGACGCAGATTGATGCTTCTTGGAATTGCTAGAGGTCGAGCCGGAAGGCGAGCAGAGTGAAGCCGCTTTCGAACACGAAGTCCCTCTCGGGGTCGCGTTCGAACCCCATGTCCCGGTAGAGCTTCTGGGCGACCTTCATGAGGTGGGTGGTCCGTAGCGTCACGACCGTCTTGCCCACCTCTCGGGTCCGGTCGATGCACAGCTGGACGAGGGCTCGGCCGATCCCCTTGCCGCGGGCTTCGGGCCGAACCCCCAGCATCCGGATGCACGACATCTCCGGCGGGAGCTCCTCGTCGTCGTCGCCCACGGTCTGGTCGAGCTCCAACGTCACGCAGCCCAGCACCCGGCCGTCCTCCACCGCCACGCAGACCTCGGTTCGTTCGGCCCGCCCGGCCACGTCGCGGAGCTCGGCGAGGTACTCGTCCCAGCCCTCGGCCCCTGGCCGGGCGAACTCCATGTAGGCCCCGCCGGTGACCTCGCCGGCCTCCTCGTACTCCTCGGGCCGAACCCTTCGGATCTCCATCGCGGCCGCCCAGCCTACCGCCCCGGAACGTGCGCCCCGGCGAGCCTGGGATGATTCGAACCGCTGTGACCCAGCTCAGCGTGTCGCACCTGCTGCAGGAGGCCTTTCGAAGCCTGGACTCGGACACCGGTCCTGCGTTGCAGGACCGAGGGATCTTCGACCTCACACCGAGCCAGGCCAGGGCCCTCCTCCTGCTCGATCGCTCCGGCACCCGCCTCACCGAGCTGGCCCGCCGGGCCGGCGTGACCAAGCAGGCCATGATGCAGATGGTGGACGACCTCCAGGCGATGGGCTGCCTCCGCCGCACCCCCGATCCCGGGGACGCCCGGGCCAAGATCGTGAAGCTCACCGCGAAGGGCCTGCGGCATCGGGCCCAGGCCCGCAAGGCCGTGCAGACCGTGGAGAGCAAGGTGAGGCGCCGGCTGGGGCCGCGCCGGTACGCCGCGCTGCGGGCCGCCCTGGAGGAGCTCACGGCAGAGGAATAATGAGCGGGCCTCGAACGGGGAACCAGACAACGGTGGAACCGGAAGTCCGGGTGGTGGGGGACGTCGCCGCGGCCGCCCTCGACCTGTTCCTGGAGGAGGCCCCGGCCACCGTGGTGCTCACCGGAGGCTCCACGCCCAGGGCGCTCTACCAGCGCATGGCCCAGCTCCAGGGCTACCCGTGGGAGGAGACGGAATTCTTCTTCTCCGACGAACGCTGCGTCCCCGACACCGACCCCAGGTCGAACTTCCGCATGGCCCATCGGGCCCTCCTGTCGAAGATCCCGTCCCCGCGCCATCCCATCGACGGGGAAAGCTGCGACGCCGACGGCTACGAGGCGACCCTGCGCGAGCGCTTCGGCGACCGGCCGTGGTTCGACCTGGCGTTGTACGGGCTGGGCCCGGACGGCCACACCGCCTCCCTGTTCCCCGGGAAACCCGAGGTGGACGAGGCCGAACGGTGGGCCGTGGAGGTGCCCGAAGCCGGCTGGGAGCCGTTCGTCAAAAGGGTATCGCTGACCGTGCCGGTCCTGTCCTCGGCGACGGTGGGCGTCTTCCTGGTCACCGGCGCGCAGAAGCGCGAACCTCTGAGGCGGCTCCTGGAAGGCGAGGACATCCCTGCGGCCAGAGTGGAGCCGAAGCGCCTCGTGGTCATCGCCGACAAGGCCGCCGCCGCGAAGTGAGCACGCGCCGCCGCGATCAGCGGCTGCCGGAGGGCGATCGAGTCCGCCGGGGCCTCAGCCCGCCGTGCTCACGTGGAGCAGCCGCCCCACCCCGAACGTCACCCCGGCCGCGACGCCGCCGATCAGCAGCATCCGCAGGCCCGACAGCCAGGGGTTTCGCCCGGTGAGCAGCGACATCGCTGCGCCCACCACGAACAGCACCACCCCGCCGGCGGCGATGGCCACCAGCACTGCCGCCCCGCCCGAGCCGAACAGGAACGGCACCAGGGGCACGACGGCGCCCAGGGAGAACGTGATGAACGAGGAGATGGCCGCCCCCCACGGCGACCCCAGCTCGTCGGGGTCCAGGCCCAGCTCCTCCCGGGCGTGGGTCTCCAGGGCCACCCGGGGATCGCGCATCACCACCTCGGCCACCCGGTGCGCCAGGTCCGGGGGGTAGCCCCGGCCCTCGTAGATCTGCCGGAGCTCCTCGTGCTCCTCCTCCGGCTCGGTGGCCAGCTCGTGCGCCTCGAGGTGGAGCAGGCGTTCGAACAGCTCCCGCTGGACCCGCATCGACACGTACTCGCCGGCCCCCATGGAGAAGGCCCCCGCCATGAGCCCGGCCACGCCGGCCAGGACGACGAACCGGTTGCCGACGCTCGCCCCGGCCACGCCCATGATCAGCGAGAGGTTCGACACCAGGCCGTCGTTCACCCCGAAGATGGCCGCCCGCAACGCGCCGCTCTTGCCGCCCACGCCGAAGGGCGTGTCCCGGCTGCCGGTCGGGCCGGGGTGGGGCCGGATCGCCACCGGATGCCGGCTGGCGAACCGGCTGCCGATGCGTTCGAGCAGGCCCCGCTGGCTCACCGCCGAAACCCCTGGGCCCGGCCGCTCACGGTCCCATCTCGCGGAGGAACCGCTCCAACTCCGCGGCGATCGCTTCCCCCGAAGCCGGCTCCAGGCGTTCCTCGCCCCCGGCTCCGGCCTCGTCGGCGGCCGATTCCAGCCGGTCCACGTACTCGGTCAGCTCCTCGCTGGTTTCGAGCAATCTGGCCACGCCCTCCTCCCACCGCGAGGCCGCTGCCGCCAACGGGCCGGTGTCCACCGGCACCTCGAGCAGCGCGGAGACCCGCTCCACCAGGGCCAGTGCGGCTTTCGGGTTCGGCCCCGCCGGGAGGTAGTGGGGGACGGCCGCCCACACGCTCACCGACGGCAGGCCCGAACGGTTCGACGTGTCGTGGAGCACGCCCACCACACCGGTGGGGCCTTCGTACTGCGACCGGGCCAGGCCCAGCCGCGCCGCCGCATCCTCGCTGTGGGTCGAACCCACCACCGGTACCGCACGGCTGTGGGGAACGTCGGTCAGGAAGGCCCCCATCGTCACCAGCAGCTTCGATCCCAGCTCCTTGGCCGTGCCGATGATCTCGCCGGCGAAGGTCCGCCACCGGACATTCGGCTCGTGCGCGGTGAACACCACCACGTCGCGCCCGCCGGGCGACGCCGAGAGGAACTCTCCCCGGGGCCATTCGATGACCCTCGACACGCCCCGTTCCAGACGAACCGTGGGCCGGGTGACCTGGAAGTCGTAGAACTCCTCGGGGTCGAGGTAGGCCAGGGGCCTCGCGCCCCACCGCTCGGAGAGATACCGGACCGCCGTCGACGCGGCCTCACCCCCGTCGTTCCAGCCCTGGAACGCGCACACGAAGGCCGGCTCGTGGAGGAGCGGGGGATCGACGAAGCTCACGTGGTCCACGCTCCCAGGATAGGCCGTGTCGGTTGGACGGGGGACTATGCGGAGGGACGGGGTCCAGGAAAAAATCCCTGGACTGCTTGATTCACGGCCGGGCGCGCCGATCCTTTCTCAGAGCGTCGAAGGCAGCGCGGCGCGGAGCCGGCGCGGCCATGGGCGGTTTTCACCGACGACTGGAGGAGAGGTGGAGCCGGTTCCCCTGGGGACGGACCTCGAAGACGAGCTCGACGCGCTGGCTTCGGACGGGGTCCGGGGCGGCGGCGACCCCGTCGGTGATGAGGAAGCCCCGGGGCCCGTTCGCCCCGAGGCCGTCCTGTCCGAGATCGCCCACCTCCTGGTGGCCGCGGACTCGCCCGACCGGGTCCTGGCCGAGGTGGCCAACGCGCTGCACGACCTGGTCCCCCACGACTCGCTCTCGATCTTCGAGGCCGATCCCTCGCTGCAGGTCCTCCGGCCGGTGCTGGTTCGGGACGAGTACGCCGACGAGATCTACGCCATGGGCCCCCGGGCGTACGGCGTCGGCCTGATCGGGCTGGCTGCGAAGACGGGCCAGCCGCTCCTGGCGAACGACGCCCATCTCGACCCACGGGGCCTGCCGGTCCCGGGCACGCCCACCGACCCCGAGTCCCTCGTGGCCATCCCACTGGTGGCCGGCGACGGGCTGAAGGGAGTGCTGGTGCTGTACCGGTCGGGGGCCGGCAACCATTTCGCCGAGAGCGACTTCAGGATGGCCATCCGATTCGGGGAGATGGCCGCGCTCAGCCTCGACAACGCCCAGATGCGGGCGCGCCTGGAGAGTGGGCTGGAGGCCGACTCGCTGACGGGGCTGCTCAACCACAGCTCCTTCCACGAGAAGCTGGCCCAGGAGATCAGACGGGCCAACCGGCGGCGCTCGCGCGTGGGCCTGCTGATCTTCGACCTCGACCACTTCCGCCGCATCAACGACACGTGGGGCCACCCCGTGGGCGACGACGTCCTGCGGGGCGTGGCCGCCGTGGCCAGGGAGACCTGCCGGGCCGACGACGTGATCTGCCGCATCGGCGGCGAGGAGTTCGCCGTCATCCTTCCGGGCTCGACCCTCGACCACGCGATGATGGTGGCCGAACGGCTCCGGACGGCCGTCGAGAAGATCTCGTTCCCAGGCCTGGACCCGGTGCGGGTGAGCGTCGGCGTGGCCGGCTGCCCCCAGCACGCCTCCAGCCCCAGGGACCTCACGACCTGCGCGCAGTTCGCTCTCCTGGAGGCGAAGGAGTCCGGACGGAACCGGGTGGAGGTGTACCGCGAACCCGACCTCTCATCGGAGGTCGAATCCTCAGAGGGGCTTTCCGACCTCCAGGGATTCTCGATCCACCGCGACGAAAACCCAAGCGCGAACGGCCACGGCGGCGGAGGAAACGGCAGGGCCCTTCGGGTCGAACCCCGCTCGGTGGCCCAGCTCCGGATGCTGCACAGCCTGTCCACGAAGCTGAACCGGCTGAACGACGTGGCCCAGATCGGCGAGGCCATCACCACCGAGCTCCGGAGCCTGCTCGACTACCACAATTGCCGGGTCCACCTGCTCGACGGGGACACCCTGGTGCCGGTGGCCTTCCGGGGCGAGCTCCTCGAGTACCAGGGCGAGACGTTCGACGCCCTGCTGATGAAGGTGGGCGAGGGCGCCACCGGCTGGGTGGCCCAGCACGATCAGTCCTACTACGCCCCGAATACAGCCGAGGACACCGTCTCCGTGACCATCCCGGGCACACCCTCGATCGACGAGTCGCTGCTGGTGGTGCCGCTCAGGTACGGCGAACGCGTCATCGGGACGATCGGCCTGTCGAAGCTCGGGGTCGACCAGTTCGACACCGAGGACAAGCGCCTGCTCGAGGTCATGGCCTCGAACGCCGCGGTGGCGTTCGAGAACGCCCGGCTGTTCGCGGTGGAGCGAGAGGCCGCCCGGACGTCCCGGGCCCTCCTGGAGCTGTCGCAGGCCCTGACCAAGGCCGGAGACACCCACCAGGTCCTGGACGAGGCCATGCGGGCCATCCCGGCCATGATCCCGGGGGCCGATGCCTCCGCCTGGATTCAGGACCCCTCCGGTGGGGCCTTTCGCCTGATCGGGCAGCGGGGGTTCGGCCCGGACGGGGACGGCGCCATCGGCGAGCACGTGATCCCGGCCGAGGTGGCCCGGGCGCTCACGCAGTCCAACCAGCAGCCCTTCGTGCTGTCGAAGGAGCTCGTGGCATCCATCCCGGGCGAATACCGGTTCATCGACGAGGCCCGGGAGGTCCTGGTGGCCCCGATGCGATGGGAGCCCGACGGCCTGGGCGCCTTCGTCATCAGGGCTGGGGACGGCGTCTCGGCGTTCGCCGAGCGGGACGTTGGACTGGCCCGGGGGATCGCCGACATCGCCTCGCTGGCCCTGGGGAACGCCCGGCGGTTCGACGAGCTGGAGCGAGCCTATGTCTCCACCGTGGAGGCGCTGGCGAACGCCCTGGAGGCGCAGGACGCCTACACCGAGGCGCACTGCCGGGCCCTGGCCAAGCTCGCCGTGACGGTGGGCGCCGAGATGGGCATGGACGGCGAACGTCTGAAGCACCTCGAGCTGGGCGCGGTGTTCCACGACATCGGCAAGATCGGCGTCCCCAGCGAGATCATCCGGAAGCCCGGCCCGCTCACCGACGCCGAACGCCGGTTGATGGAGCAGCACACGGCGATCGGAGCCCAGATCCTGGAGCCGGTGCCCTTCCTGCAGAAGGTGATCCCGATCGTTCGGTCCTCCCACGAGCGGTGGGACGGGCTGGGGTATCCAGATGGCGTGGGCGGAGAGGACATCCCGCTCGAGTCGCGCATCGTGTTCGTGTGCGACGCCTTCCACGCGATGACCACGGACCGGCCGTACCGCCAGGCCCTGCCGGAGGAAGAGGCCATCCGCCGGCTCGGGCAGGCGGCGGGCACGCAGTTCGATCCGCTGGTCGTGGCGACCTTCACCCGGCTGCACCGGGCCGGTCGCATCCACATCCATTAGCCTGTCGGGCACGGGCTCTCCCCGCTCGGTAACCGCGTGGGTGCCGATCGCCCGGCGTACCGAGCCGGTCGGCCGGCGGCCCGAGCCGCTCGAGGAGCGAACGGATGACGAAGATCGCATTCTGTGGTCTGGGCCTGCTCGGGACTCCCATCGCCGGACGGCTGGTCGACGCGGGCCACGACGTGACGGTGTGGAACCGAACCCGGAAGAGGGGCCGGCCGCTGGAGGGGCGGGGTGCGGCCGTCGCGCCGACCCCCGCCGAGGCCGCAAGGGGTGCCGAGGTCGCCATCACGGTGCTGACCACTCCCGAGGCGCTCGGCGAGGTCGTGCTCGGTCCGGACGGCCTGGCCGAGGGCCTGGCCTCCGGCTCCCTCCTGCTGGACATGTCGACCGTCGGGCCGGACGCCGTGCGCGACCTCGCGGCGAAGCTGCCCGATGGCCTCGAGCTGATGGACGCCCCGGTCCTCGGCAGCGTGGTCCAGGCGACCGAGGGTTCGTTGAAGGTCTTCGCCGGGGGCTCCGACGCCGCCTACCGCCGGGCCCTCCCGTTGTTCGAGCTCCTGGGCACGCCCCGGCACATCGGCCCGATGGGGAGCGGGGCGGCCATGAAGCTGGTGGTGAACTCGACGCTGTTTCCGGTGATGGCCGCCATCGGGGAGGCCCTGGCCCTCGGGGACGCCCTGGGCCTGGAGCAGGACGCCGTCCTGGACGTGCTGGGGGGGGCCGCCATCGGACCGTCGGTCAACAGCAAGCGGGGGCGCATCGAGTCCGGCGTGTACCCGCCGAACTTCAAGCTCGAAACGGCCCGCAAGGACGCCGCGCTGGTGGCGGGGGCCGCCCGCGACCGAGGGCTCGAGCTGCCCCTGGCGGGCCTGTCCCGCGACCTCCTGGCCGCGGCCGAACAGGACGGCCTGGGCAGGCTCGACTACTCCGCGCTGGTGGCCCACATCCGGGGTACGCCCGCTCGCCTGCCCGACGAGGCCGAATGAAGGACGTCGGCCTGATCGGGGTTCCGTACGCGGGGAAGTCCACGCTGTTCACCGCCCTCACCCGGACCGGCGCGGCCGGAGGACGGGCCAATCAGGCGGTGGTGCCCGTCCCCGACCCGCGGGTGGAGGTCCTCACGGGGCTCGAACGGTCCCGCAAGACCGTCCACGCCCAGGTCCGGTTCGTCGACGTCCCCGGCGGGACCACGTCGCAGGGCCTGGCCGCCCTGCGCGAGACCGACGCGCTGGGAGTGGTGCTGCGCGCGTTCGGGCCGGAACCGCAACCCCTGAAGGAGCTGGCAGAGGTCCGGGCCGACTTGCTGCTGGCCGACCTGGCCAACGTGGAAACGGCGCTGGAGAACGCCCGCCGGCGGGCAAGGTCGCGAGGCCAGCGAGAGCTGCAGGAGCTGGCCGCCCTGGAGCGCGCCCACCAGGCCCTGTCCGCGGAGGTTCCCCTGGCCGAGGCCGGCCTCGACGAGGAGCAGGCGAGGTCCCTGCGCGGACTGGCCCCCCTGACGTTGAAGCCGCAGGTGATCGTGGCGAACGTGGAGGAGGGCGCCGGTATCCCCGCGGGTCTACCGGACGGCGCGGTCGCCGTGTCCGCCGAGATCGAAGCCGAAACCGCCGGCATGCCCGAGGACGAGGCCCGGGCGCTGCTCGCCGAGTTCGGCGTGGAAGAGCCCGGCCTGGACCGGGTGATCGCGGCGTGCTACGGCGCCCTCGACCTGATCACCTTCCTCACGACGGGAGAGGACGAGACCCGGGCCTGGGAGGTGCGTCGGGGGGCCACCGCCCCGGAGGCGGCCGGGGTCATCCACACCGACCTCCAGCGAGGGTTCATCCGGGCGGAGGTCATCTCGTTCGACGACCTGGTGGGTGCGGGCGGCTGGGACGCCGCCAAGGCGAAGGGCCAGCTGAGGGTGGAGGGCCGCGATTACGTCGTCCGAGAGGGCGACGTCCTGCACGTTCGATTCGCGGTGTGACTCCGGGCTACGTTCGGACCCGCAGGACCAGCACGGCCATGTCGTCCCTGGGGGCATCGGGGCGGAAGCTCTGCACGGCGTCGCCGACGGCGGTCACGATCGACTGGGCGTCCTTGCCCACCGAGGACGCCAGCACCGCCCGCAGCCCCTCTTCGCCGAACACGCGGTGCTCCGAGCGCTCCTCGGTCACGCCGTCGGTGAACAGCAGCATGGCGTCGCCCGGGTGCAGGTCGATGGTCCCGTCGCGGAGCTCGACGTCCTGGAACACGCCCAGCAGGGTGCCGGGCTCCCCCACCGTCTCGGTGCTCCCGTCCCGCCGCAGCACCAGCGGCAGCGGGTGGCCTCCGCAGCAGACGGTCAGGCGAACCCCCGACCCCGACGACCGAAGCCGGACGTAGGCCACCGTGCAGAACCGTTCGCCGATGGTCTGCTGCCGAAGCGCCTGGTTCAGCGCCGAGAGCACCGCGCTGGGGCGGCGCTCCTTCATCGCCACGGCCCGCATGGTGTAGCGAACCAGTCCGATCACCGCGGCGGCGTCCGCGCCCTTGCCACACACGTCGCCGATGGCCACGGCCCACGTTCCGTCCGCCGTCTCGAACAGGTCGTAGAAGTCCCCCCCGATCTCGGTGCCCTCGCCGGCCGGGCGGTACAGCGCGCTCACCTCCACCCCTGGGATCGTGGGGAGGCGCGGCGGGAGCAGCGTCTGCTGGAGCGTTCGGGCCACGTGGCTCCGCTCCTGGTACAGCCGCGCGTTCTCCACCGCCAGGGCTGCCCGGTTCGCCAGCTCCTCCGCCAGCCGGAGATCGGCCGGACCGTAGTGCCGGCCGCTCTCGGCGGCGACGAACGTGATGGCGCCGAGCGTCTTCTCCCGGGCGATCAGGGGGACCGTCATGGTCGAGGACAGGCCCAGCCCAAGGATGGTCTCCAGGAGCTCCTCGTCCGCCGGGATGGACTCGCGGACCATCGCCTCGTCGATCTCGGGGATCATCTCGGCCTGGCCGGTTCGGAGCACGTTCGCCACGCCGGCGGCGTCGCGCGGATCCGGCGGGTACCGGTCGCGAAGGACGTGCCCCAGCTCCTCCTTCGCCGGGTCGCTGTGCGCGAGGGCCACCCGCTCGATCCCGCCCTCCTCGGTGAGCAGGTCGACCACGCACCAGTCGGCGAACTCCGGCACGGCCAGGCGGGCCACGTTCCGCAGCGTGGCCTCGTAGTCGAGGACCCCGCCGGCCAGCATGGCGCTGGCGTTCGCCAGGAAGGCCATGCGGCGTTCGACCGACTCGGCCTCGGCCCGGGCGGCCCGTTCGGCCTCGTACGCCCTGGCCCGTTCGATGGCCTGGGCCCCCTGCCGCCCGATGGCCAGCAGGAGCCCGAGGTCGTCGGGGTCGAACTGCCGGGGGTCCTCGAACGTCAGGGACATCCCCCCGATGGCCCGAGCCTCCACGATGAGGGGGACGCACACCAGCGCCCCGCTTCCGGGAACCCTCTCCGGGAGGCTCGGGTACCGACCGACCAGCTCCTCGGTGGTGGACACGACCACGGGCACCCCGGATCTCACGGCGTCGGCCAGCGGCAGCGGCGCCTCGAGGTCGAACGTGGCGAACCCTTGGAGGCGTTCGTCCGCGTAGCCGTGCCACCGGACCAGCTCGAGGGTTCGCCCGTCCTTCCCCACGAGCGCCACGGCGCCGGCCTTGGCCCGGAGGGCGCCGATGCTGCGCTCGGCGATGACCTCCGCCACGTCCTCCGACGTGATGGCCTCCGACAGCGCCGCCGTCACCGACTGGAGGACCGCAGTGCGTTCGACCGCACGCTCGGCTGCCACCCGGGCCCGCTGCTCGGCCTCGTAGAGCCGGGCGTTGTCCACCGTGACGCCGGTCCGGCGGGCCAGGTCCTCGGCCATGGCCACGTCCGCCCGGCCGTACCGCCGGCCCGGGTCGGTGGAGACCAGGGTGATCGTCCCGAGGATCCGGCCACGGGCGATGATGGGCACCGAGATGAACGATTCGAATCCCAGCTCACGGGTGAGGCGGAAGTGCTCCCCGTCCCGGGTGGTCCGGCGAAGGAATCCCTCGGTCATGACCGGCGAGTACTCGGGCCGTCCCGTCCGGATCACCTTGATCGCCGGATGGGGGCCATCAGGGGCCGGGCCGTACCGTTCCTTGAGCAGGTCGACCAGCGGCTGCTTCGTGGGGTCGGCGTGGACCGCCACCATCCGCCCGATCGAACCGTCGTCTTGCAGGATGTCGATCAGACACACGTCGGCGAGGAGCGAGACGGCGAGCCGCCCCAGGGCCTCCAGCGCTCCGGCGAAGTCGAGGGCCGATGCCAGCAGGCTGTTCGCCTCGACCAGGAAGGCCAGCCGTCTCCGGGCCTCCTCGGCCTCCTCCCGGGCGGAGCGTTCCGCCTCCAGGAGGTGGTTTCGCTCCTCCTCGGCCCGTTTGGCGTCGCCGATGTCACGGATGGCGCCCTCGAACAGCCCGATGCCCGGCAGGTCGACCTTCGTGATGGCCACCTCCACGGGGAACTCGGTGCCGTCCTGGCGCAAGGCGGTGAGCTCCATGCGGCGGCCCAGCATGGGCCCCTCCCCGGTCTGGAGGTACGTCGCCACCCCGGCCCGGTGCCGCTCCCGGAGCTCCGGCGGGATGAGCAGCTCGGCCAGGTCCTGTCCGATCGCCTCCTCCCGCGAGTAGCCGAAGGTCCGTTCGGCCGCCGGGTTGAACTCGATGATCAGGCCCTGTTCGTCCATGGCCACGATGCAGTCGAGCGACGCCTCCAGGATGGCCCGCTGCCGGGCCTCGCTCACCCGGACCGCCCGTTCGGCCTCCTTGCGCTCGATGAACTGGCCGATGTGGCTGCCGATGGCGGCCATCATCTGGAGGAGCTCCTGCTGGGGCTCCTCGATCCTCGGGCTGAAGGCCTCGATGACCCCCAAGACCTCCTCCCCGACCAGGATGGGGAAACCGAACGCCGCGTGCAGCCGGGCCCGCGACGCGATGGGGGCGCGGGGG
>Ga0137378_10003391_pt1 | contig 13814 bp, 12 predicted proteins | sample SagtaG_21_FD_104813 | JGI IMG/M metagenome (GOLD analysis project Ga0137378, IMG submission 104813) | Vadose zone soil microbial communities from Sagehorn Ranch, Mendocino, California, USA - Sage2_L_60_16 metaG | ecosystem: Environmental > Terrestrial > Soil > Vadose zone | place: USA... | reverse complement strand
GCCGCTGGCCAGCGGCACCCGCGCCAGGATGCCGACACGGCGTTCGCGGGCGGCTGCAAAGAACTGTTCGGATGGCTTGAAGCGGAACATGTTGAAGATGATCTGCACGCTCTGCACATTGGGTGTGAAGACCACCTTTCCACTGCACTGAGTGCGGCGGTCCGCTGCACCGGCTCTTCGTGAGGGCTGTGACTGCCGACAGAAGGGGGCATTACGGCATATTAGGGGCATTACCTGCATAATGCCCTATCAATAAGCAGAGGGTGCAGTGGAAAGGTTTATAGGTGCAATGGAAAGCCTTCTGAAGGCTTTCCATTGCACTGCCTCTTTCGACTCTGCTCGAAGCAGAGGCACGAAAAAGTGAGGAGAAGGAGCCGGTTCAAGCGGTTTCGATCGCGCAGACGCGATGGGATAGCTTACTTCGCTCGAGGCGGTATCTCTCCTGTAAGGCATCGATGCTTCAAACGCTAGATCACGATGAGAACTCTTCTTGCCGCTCGATCGTCGCCCAGGGTGCGAGGGCATGTGCGCATTCTCTTCAAACGCTTAGTCGCGATGAGGAATCCAATCACTGATAGCAGCATCGGGGCAATCATAATGCCTCTTCGAGTACCTCGGCACTATAGGTAGTATAGCACATGAAGAGAAGCCAGGCAAATTCATAATATGATCATCCAGGGCAATCGCATCTAAATTCTCAAGCGGCTTGTAGAGCGCATTCGCACGGCAGAGCTTTGAAAGCCGATTTGTTGTAACGCAACCTATAGTGCCAGTTCCAAAAATTAGATGCGATTGCCCTGCATATCAAATCCTGTTGATTACTATACATTCGACTGACGCAACCAGCTTAAAAAGGTAACTTAAACCCGGCAACAATTGCAGCAACGCCTACCCAAAAAATCACCTTTCCTATAACACTCCACCTGCTGAGACCCTTTTGTGCCTAGCGAGCGTGAGCAAGACAGGATAAGCCCAACAAGATGAGACCAGACATGAGCCAAACAGAATAAGCAATTGTACTGACGAACGCAAGCACTACACCGATCAAAGCCACTGCGGATGCTGCTCCTCTGTAAAAGATATTAGGCTCCTTTTAAGAAGCGAAAGGGGCGAGCATGCTTCCTTGATGATCGATATGGCACCGGACGAGTTATGGCAGCTTCTGACTGTTGAACGGACTTAGTATAATTCTCAACACATCTATTAGTTTTCATAGTTTTCAGCGATTCCCTTCTATTCGGGCAAACAAGCGCTGTGTGTTACGAATATTCGCAGTTGATTTCTAAATTCTCAGAGCGCCTCCAGAATATGATAGACTCAGTGAATAGTTCCCTCTCAGCTGAACATGGGGAGAAAAGCTATGGCCGAGTCTAACCGTGAGTTTGGAGACTTACTCTCACAGGGCTTGAGGAGTATAGCCGCTCGTGAAAATAAGCCTATCCTGACCTTAGAAGATTTATTGGGGGCCGAGCTAGGCGTCACGCGTTCCAGCATTGAAAAATGGCGCCAGGGCAGTATCATACCAGATGAAAAGAAGATCGATTACCTCGCGCGTGTGTCTGTACGTCGCGGAGGCCAGAGCCAGAGCTGGCTCGGGCGCTTTCTTACGCAGGCTCGCTTCCCTGATAAAGAGGCCCTGATACGCGAACTTTTCCCGTCAAATGGACAAATAGAGGCGATAATCCATCGTAACTTCCCTGGCCGTCACTACGAGAAGTTTGTCGGACGAGAGCAGGATCTGGCCAGGCTCAAACAATTCCTCTCCCCGCGTCATCGTCTCGGCGTGATTTGTCTCAGCGGCGCGGCCGGCGTCGGGAAAACCGCTCTGGCAGTAGAGATTGCTCATTTCTACTATGAACATTACACGATGTTCCCTCCCGACGAGCGCTTCGAGGCTATCGTTTGGGTAACGGCAAAGCAAATGGAACTCCTTCCAAAGAGGGCTATGCCACGTCGACCCACCTTTACGGACCTGGAAGGAGTCTACCGGGCGCTCGCTGAGGTTCTTGGTCTACCGGCGATTACGCGCGCCGCCACTGCCGAAGATCGGGATATTGTTGTCAGCCATGTCCTGTCTGAACGTCGCATACTGCTTTTGATTGATAATCTAGAGGACATAGACGATCCAGACTTAATGGTTTTCCTGCGCGACCTGCCAACTCCAAGCAAGGCTATCGTCACCACTCGCCATCGGATCGATGTCGCCGTGACCCTCCAACTCCATGCGTTCAAAGAGGCCGAGGCGCGCGAGCTCATTCGTATCGAGTGCCATAAGCATGAGCTTTCTGTGACCCATGAGCAAGCCGAAAAACTCCTCCAACGCACTGGTGGTCTGGCGCTCGCAATCGTGCGAACTATCGGACGGATGGCCTGGCACAGGAGCAGTATTGAGGCTGAACTTCAACAATTAGGGAACCCGGCTAACTCCATTTACGATTTCTGCTTCGAGAAAAGCATCGCCCTGATACGTGGAGGAGACGCGCACAAGCTTTTGATGGCATTGGCGCTCTTCGCTTCGGATGCTACACGTGATGCACTCGGCTTTATAGTGGGATTTAAAGAGGGTATCTTCGATCGTGACGAGGGGTTGAGCGTACTCGAGGTCTTATCGCTCGTGAACAAAGAGGACGATCGCTTCAGTTTGGAGGTCCTCACGCGAGTGAAAGCGCAGGCGGAACTCACGGCCAATCCAAGCTCTGAGAGAGGGATTAGAGAGCGTTGGATCGAGTGGTATGGGGAACTTGCTACTCAGGCAGAAGATTCAATGAACTTTCCCTCGCTCAAACCAGAGATTCCCAACCTTATCAGTGTGATCGACTGGTTGATAGTCCAGGGACAAATGAGCAAAGCCAGTTGGTTCTTCCAGCGGAGTAGAAGGATTCTCTACGCCCAGGGTCAGTGGGAGTCGCTTCTCTCTCTTGCTGAACAGCTGGCTAGCTGGGCCGAGTCAACCGATAACCCAGAAATACTTGCCGAGTCGCTACAGGTCCTGATCCGGGCCACCCGGGAGCATGGAAATTTTACCTATGCCGCAGCGTGGCTGGAGCGTATTCAACTTGCCGCAGCCCGTTTAGGAAATGAACTTTTGCAGGCCGAGGTGTGGCTGGCTCAAGGGGAAATCTCCTACGATCATAAAGCTCAGCACCTGGAAATGGCGGAGCCGATCATGTATGCCACTCGTGCCCTGGAAGTCTTTCGTCGATGGAATCGGGCTGAGAGACTCGTGAATACCTTCAATACCCTTGGAAATATCTATCTGAAGCAGGAGAGTTTTGAACAGGCAATCCGCTTTTATCGAGAGGGCATCGATATACTGGACAATGCCGATCCTCCCATCTACCGAAATCTCGAATGGCGCGCCGCGCTACGCGGTAATTCAGGCATTGCTGTGGGTCGTCAAGGGCGCTACGCCGAGTCATGTCAGATTCTCCTGGAGGTCCTGAAGGATTTGACCGATCTGTCAGATTTTGCTGAGGTTTACGTCATTCTGGCACTCCATAGGTACCGCTTAGGAGACACGGAGCAAGCCTTACTATTTCGCCGGCAGGCGGATCAGATCATCGAACACATGAATCTGGCGCGACCTCTTTGTTTAGAAGATGAGGAGTGGGTCAGGCTTGGGTTGCTTTAGGTCGGTTCCCGTACAGATTTTGCCAAAGTTAAAGAAGGATATGAGCAAACATTCCAAAAAATTAGAATAATTTTCCAGGTTTATCTACAGCCACTCAATTAGGATTCTATTGATCTTTGATCAGCAGAAAGGGAAAGCTTACAGGTCTTATTTCGAGGAGGCAGGCTATGGATCAACATTATCCGCTTCTTGGCGAGCACATCACTCGTCTCATCCGAACATTAGTTGCCGTCAAAGGCTGGAGTATGACGGCTGCAACGGCATTTGTTGCTGAGCGAGCTGGCTATAGCCCTGATATGATCCATCGTTGGAGGCAGGGCAGGGGAAAGCCTTTGCCTGAAACGACCAGGATTCTAGCGGAGATAGGCAGGACAGAGGCCAACTTAGATCGAGAGTGGGGAGAGAGTTTTCTTCACGCGGCATACTATCCTGACGCCATGGCGCTTCTGATCGAGCTCTGGGGAACGAGAGAACTTCGTAAGATTCCTTGTAACCTTCCTACGCCTGGGTACACTGGTTTTGTTGGTCGGCGGAAAGAAATAGCGGAGTTACTGGCACTGCTATCACCACAATATGCGGCTAATTTGATCACTGTTGACGGAATCGGAGGCGTGGGTAAGACTGCTCTGGTACTCGAAGCAGCCTACCGCTGCCTGCGAGCAAGCACTGGCGAAGTTTCCAATAGGCAACTTCCCACGTTTGATGCCGTCCTCTTCGTCACAGCGAAACAGCAGTATCTTACTCCTGGTGGCCTTTTAACAGGGATAATGACACAGCCTGCTCTACATGATTTGTTTCGTGAGGTTGGGCTAGCATTGGATCGCCATGAGATCATCCAGGCTTCTCCTCAAGATCAGCCTTTGAAAGTGCGAGATGCGCTCTCTCGACAGCGCACGCTTCTGGTCGTCGATAATCTGGAAACGATGGAAGACAAACAGGAGATTATGGCGTTTCTCTTCCGCCTACCCCCGCAGGTCAAAGTCGTCATCACGACGCGTGAACGTACCTTGTATACTCCCATCCGGCTAGAGGAAATGGAGGAGGAAGAGTCCCTGCACTTGATCGAGAAAGAAGCCAGGGAGAAAAGTGTGATTTTGAGCAGGGAGCAGGCACTCTCACTGTACCATCGCCTGGGAGGCATCCCGGCAGCTTTGGTCTACGCTATTGGTCAAGTAGCGAGTGGATATTCTGTAGAGACAGTTCTTGACAAAGTACGCGACGCCAGCGGCGATGTTGCGCACTTCTGCTTTGAGGGGTCAGTTGCTCCGTTACGCGGAAAAGTACCTCATGCCCTGCTCATGGCAATGGCGTTGTTCCCAAAGCGGCCGGTACGAGAGGCTATCGCTCATGCGGCAGGAATGCATGCAAATCCACTCGCTGTTGAGGATGGTTTAGCGCAATTGCAGCGCCTTTCCCTGGTGAGCCAGCAAGATGGGCGATACCACATGTTGCCGCTCACGCGCGAGTATGCACTTGCCGAACTGGCGGCACATCCAGTATTCGAACGGGAGGCACGGAAACGATGGGTAGAGTGGTACATACATTTCGCGGAAGAATATGGCGGGAAAGATTGGAAAGAATGGCACATCCACTTCGATAGGGTGGAAGAAGAATGGGAAAACTTACTCGCAGTCTTCAATTGGTGTGGGCTACACGAACGCTACGATGAACTCCGAATTTTCTGGCAACCAGAGTCTAAAGGAGGGATTGAACATGTTGCAAGTATTTACGGATATTGGAACGATCGCCTCACCTGGTTGCACTGGCTCATACAGGCATCAGAAAGGCGCGGAGACTGGACCGCTGCTGTAAGGGCGCTGTTGGACGTAGGGTATATACCCTCACCATTATGGGTCATTTGAAAGAAGCAGATGAACTGCTGAGCCGGGCATGGAGTCTTCGAGAACATGCGGCTTCATGGACAAAAGTGAACCTGGCCCAAGAAATTGCTGACCTGCGCATCTATCAGGAGAATTTTGCAGATGCACTCTACTGGTTTGCTCAGGCTAAAGAGATATTGGATGCAGCAGAGTTGGATGAACCGGAACGTACGCGCAGGGAAATTACGAGCCTCTATTATTATGGAATTATGTGCTATAAACAGCAAGACTACGCCCTGGCTGAGAAGTGCTTCCGGGATATGGTCGAACAGGCACAAAATATTGGCTGGCAACGAGCAATCATCTATGCTCAGAACTGGCTTGCTGAGCTTGCAATCGCTTACAACAGGCTCGACGAGGCTGAAGATTTACTGGTGACAGGGCTGCCAGTTGCCGAGCGCAACAAAGACAGGCGGCGTACTGCCCACTACAAGCGCTCCTTTGCATATCTCCGATTAAAGCAAGGCAATCTCGATGAGGTACACCGCTATGCCGAAGAGTCGTATGACGACTTTGAACGTTTGGGGATGCGGCTGGAAATGGAAGAAATGCAAGTCCTGCTCCAACAGTCACAGGTGTAGCTGCTGTACCTACTCTGTCATCAACAAATCAGGACGATCGAAGCAGCAGCTTTTCTGAATCCTCTCCCCTCTATTGCCCCAGCATTACAAAAATTCGTACTGATCCCTCCAACTACTTGCATGGCTTCTGACCCACACTTGAGACAGAGCAGGAATTACTGCTCCAGGCACTTCACCGATCTGATCAACTGGAGGGAACGCTATGGTCTGGCTCTGTCTCATTTTAGGGGGAACTGTCCTGGCGGCAGGGAATAGCATTGTGGACAAAAAGATACTGGGTGGGCAAGCCGTCCAGCCCTTTGCCTGCGCCACTTCCTTCGGAGTCGTGGGTCTGCCGGTTGCCCTACTGGGTTTGCTCATTTTCCCTGCACCATCGAGGTCTCAAGCGTTGCTTGGAATCTCGGCTGGTGTGCTGTTTATCCCCGCGGCCTGGTTATATTACGATACGCTGGCGCGCGAAGACGTTTCTCGCGTCGTACCCCTGCTCAGGCTCTCGTCGCTCCAGACGCTCTTGTTCGGAATGTTCTTCCTGGGCGAAATGCTCACCGCAAAGCAATGGATCGCCTTCTTCTTCCTCCTGAGCAGTAGTTTTCTGCTGAGCTGCAAACCGGGTTTCCGTGGAATCGCCTGCAGCTGGACCGCGCTTCGGGTGTTACCAGCGACAACGCTGCTCGCGCTCAGTGGCATTCTGATGGCTGATCTATACCGCACTACTTCGATCTGGACGGGGATCACCTGGGAGAGCGTGGGAATGGTTCTCAGCATTATTGTACTGAGTCTGTTTCGAACAAGAGGAACGCGCCATTGGTGGAAGTCGGCAAGCCTGAAAAACTGGGGGGTATTGATCGGCGACCAAACGGTCAGGCTCATCGTGCAAGTAACCACGGCCCTGGCCATCGCGCACGGCGTTCCGGTGGCCCTCAGTTCAACATTGAGCGGCGCTAACCTTCTCTGGGTCTGGTTGCTTGCCTCTTTCCTCCTACAAGAAAGAGCGGGAAAAGATGATCTGGCCCTCAAATGCTGCGGCACAATCGGTATGGGTCTCGGTATCTGCCTGCTCATGTAAGGGCAGGAGATGCCTTGCTAGCCACACATCAAGCACCTCTCCGGTCATTGTATGGAGTGTGGCCAGGGTAGGGTTCCGGCCAGAGAAGCGATTCGTAAGACGTGAGATGGCGATGGGGATTTTTACAGAGCCATAGTATAGTGACGCCGATGAGGAGATCACAATGAAGACGAACACCTCCCTTTGCCAGAGAGCGACATCTGATGTGAGCAATGAGTTCAATTGGGTTGAACTCTATCCCCGCCTACAAGCACTTGCCAGAAAGCTTGTCTACAACTATCGGATACCCTGCTGGCGTGGGCAAGAGCAGGATGTTGCTGAAGATGTCACACAAGAGACAGCCAAGCGCCTCGTCGAGCGGTTGCAAAAGACCGCGCGAGGTGAGGCAGCTCCCATTGATACACCTGAGCAGTTGATGGCGACGATTGCGCACAACTACGTGATCGATCTGGTACGCCGCGAACAACGATTGGTCCACTTGCCAGCAGATGAGCTTGTGTATGCCTTGAAACATACAAGCAGCGACTGTGTACAAATGGATGAGCAGGCCACCGAGAACATCTACGATGAGTGGCTTTTTCTCCAACTCGCTTATGAGATTGCTCGCTTTCCTGCCAAGCAGCGCCAGGCTATCCTGATTGATCTGGCGAATCGCACATGTTTCGATGATCCAAAGAGTCCATTGCGGGCGTCGTTTTTGGCGGTTGGTATCGATTTGCGAGACTATCAGCAACCGCTCTCAAGTGATCCTGTAGAGCGTTCACAGCACGCCTCGTTGCTATACTGTGCGTACAAGCGACTTGCTGGTTTACAGGAAAATGAAGTGGCCGCCTAAGTTGTACTGTACTGTACTATCTGACTTCTTCTTCCAGTCGAGCAACCAGCTCTGCTGTTTCGTGGTAGCCTTTGATATCACACGCTGATAAAGGCCTGGAGCTGTCAGGGCTGATGTATGCGCATCTTGAGGATGGTGCTGTTGCCTGCGAAGATACGCACGGCTGAGAAGGATATATGCTTGTAAGGGAGGCTCATTCCAACGGTTGGCCAAAGATTCCGCGAAGTTCAACCAATATTCTGCCTCTTCAAAACGACACAACTCTGTGAGTGAGTGGGGTGGCCCCACTTTCGCGGAGTGAGAGAACTGGGAAAATCATCCATTCTGCTGGTGTTCATAGATCGCAAGGCTGAGATAGCCCAGGGTCGAATGACGTCGCTGCCGGTTGTAGAACACTTCGATGTCCAACCGTATCGGGGAGAACGAATAAAGACTGAATCTCTGCACTGCTAACCCCCCGGCTCCTGGTTTCCCACAATGTAAAAGTCCACTCCCAGTCGGAGGCCAGGTGCCGTGATAGGGAACACCAATTTTTCTACTCATCCCATTTCCGTTTGAGTTGACAGGGGTAGGTGTGTGGGGTTTCCGAGTGAGTATCGCTGCTCTCGATCCTGGAAGCGGAATGAATGTCCCTTAGGATGGGGACATCTTTCCCTATGGAGAGAGCCGGGAAATTTCTAATCTGGCGATATATAAACGCTCATTCCGTTCAGGGCGATATGTTGTCCTATCTTCCACCTGAATGCCCTCGGCCTCCCTTGCCATTCGAAATCCCGTGAGGCTTTTTCCCATGAGTGCCATCGCTCGTGTCGTTTCACTTCAGGGCTCGCTGGAGATGGATACACAAACAGCAGCAAAAGCGGCGTGCGGGGAGTAGCAGCGATCTAAGTTTGCGGGCGTCTGAAGCAACTTCCCCTGCACTCAAATAAAAGGCAGGGCTGAAACTGGATGTCCCTTGTATTCCCAAATAGGCAGCCTTTACTTCTAGGAAAAGCAGTTCATGATCAACCCGGATCTTAAAGTCGATTGCTCCACTGACGCCGGGTTCTTTGGCTTCACTTTTCCACTCTCGTATCTGCTGCTGCTTTTGCAGGGTAGAGAGCAGGTGCATCAGTTCCCCTTTGAACCAACCTTCGAGTTGCTGTCCTGTTGATTCACCCCGCTCATTTTGCCCCGAATGCGCAAAGAGTTGGTAATAGACGAGCTTGCCGGTATCAAGAAAATAGGTGTCGATGGCTTCAAAAAGCTCTTCAGCAATACGGATCATTGCGCACTCTCCCTGACATTGTGTACGGTCTACCATAAAACCCTTCCGATAGTTTTGCGTCCAAGGTCAATTCCTGCCTCTCCTGCTCAACTGGCACAGAGAATACCACGTGGCCAACCTGGCCGAGGTGATTCTTCTTGAGCTATCGGGTGAGCAACGCGAGGGCGATCTCCAGCAGGCGCTCCTCGTGCTTGGATGCGAGGTACGCAAGCTGGCACCGCGCCTGTTCGCGGTCACGCCCAATGGACACGCGTTTCTTGCCATCAAGCGCGCCCTGGAAAAGTCAGGACTCGTGGTGAAAGGCCAGCCCTCGCTATCCGTGCGACGGTGGTAAAGCGCTCTCCTCCGTCTTGACAGCGCTCCGCCTTCCCTCTATACCGCCTGCCACACATGCACCGTCTCATCCTGGCTCGCCGAGGCGATGCGCGCGCCATCGGGCGACCAGGCAACGTCGCTGATCACGAATTCATGCTCCGTATAGCTGAAGATATGCTGCCCTGTGCGTGCGTCCCAGATGTGTATGGTTCCATCGCTTCCGCCGGAGGCGATGCGCGTGCCGTCCGGCGACCAGGCCAGCGCATGGACGATCACTGAAGTTGCTTCGCCTTCATCCTCATCTATGACAAGGGTGTCGTCGTCATGCTCGTGATAGGTCATCTGTAGCTGGCCAGTCGTACTCTCCCACATGTAGACAACGGCTTCATCACCTGCCGAGACAATGCGCGTGCCATCGGGCGACCAGGCGATGGCGAGGATAAAGTCAGTGTGGCCGTTAAAAACGGCGAGCGGAGTGAGCGACCCGTCCTGGAAGGTATGCACCGCTATTGTGTGCTCCGGGCCGCAACACGCCAGTTTGCTGCCATCGGGCGACCACGCGATCCCCCATCCCGATCCCTCTCCCCCTCGCAGAAGCAGTTCACCGGTTGCGGCGTCCCAGATCTGCATATCCGTTCCTAATGAGGCGATCAGTTTGCTGTCTGGGGACCAGGAGAGACTCCAGACAGGATTATCAGGCGTCCCGGGCCAGTGTCTATCATAGGTGAGCACTTCCCTGCCGTTTGCCGCATTCCAAATGATGACCCGCGCGACAAAATCCGCCGAGGCGATGCGTGTGCCGTCAGGGGACCAGGCGACATCGAGGACATCAACATCGCCGTACTCGTCCTCATGGCCCTTGTCGTCCGAACAGTCGTAGTAGCAGTCCAGAGTGTAGTGGGTTTTCCCGGTGTCGGTATCCCAGAGCAGCACGCGCTCATCGTCGCCCGCCGAGGCGATGCGCGTGCCGTCAGGGGACCAGGAGACGGCGTTCACCGTCCCTGAGTGGCGCGTGTAGATACACAGCGTTTCCCCGATGTGGGGCTTTGTACGGGCCTTCTCCAAAGTATCGGCGAAGTCTTGCACCGTGGGGTGGCGCTGATGGGGGTCCTTTGCCAGCGCCGCCAGTATGGCCTGCTCGACGTCGAGCGGCAGGAGCGGGAGCTTATCGCGCAGTGGCGGTGGTGGCGCGTGCAGGTGGTTTGACATGATTTCCCAGTAGGAGCCCTGGAATGGGCACGCACCGCTGAGCCACTCATAGGCCATGATCCCGAGCGCGTACTGATCGCTGGCCTTCCTGGCTTTCCCCTGAATCTGCTCCGGAGCCATATACGAGATGGTCCCAGCTTCGAGCTGGGCGCTGAGCGACTGCGAACTGTGCGCCACGACCGCGATGCCAAAGTCACTGAGGAGGAGATGGCCCTCTTGTTCCAGGAGGATATTCTCGGGCTTGAGATCGCGATGGACGACTTTTTGATCATGAGCGAATTGCAAGGCGGAGGCGAGCTGTTTGACATAGGACACCACCTGGGGAAGCGGAACGGTCGATCCCCGTGGGTGGCGCTGGCGCAGGGTCCCATAGGGGGCGTAATCCATGACCATAAACGGCGTCTCGTTTTCTACTCCGAAATCATGAATGCGGACAATATGCGGGTGCTTGAGGCTCGCCACGATACGCGCCTCAGCTCGCATGCTTTCGAGAACGTCCTGGCTCACACGCGTGTGGAGAACCTTGATAGCAACCTGTGTGCTGATATGCTGGTGTTCACCGAGGTAGACATCGGCGAATCCCCCGCGGCCAAGCAGCTGGATCACCCGGTAGTTTCCGAGCTGTTTCCCAACGTAGTCAGTCATGGTATATCCCTCTTTGCACTGTCTCTGGGCATGATAGTAGCAAGCTTCGCCGCCAGCCGTCAATGACCTGGTTCACATTTCTCCAGGAACGAATTCTCTGCATCGTTGGGACGCGCTCAATAAGCTGCTGTAGCCCGGTGGCTCAATGAGAGCCCGTTTCGCCTTTTTTTCCCTGGCCGAAACACGCTCCCAACCTGCAAAACCATTGACATTGCTTGTGAAGCTACACTATACTCAGGGCTGGTTCTATCATACACGCCATGCGCATCCCGGAAAAGCAGGCCCACTGCGGAATCAAGAACAAAGAGCTAAGAGAGAACTCCATGGATCAGAAAAAAAGAAAGCTGCCTCACTGCTGTCTTCGATAGAGACGAGACGGGTGCATCTGCTTTCCCGCCTCTGGAGGTCAAACCAGTGAGCAGGAGTCCAGTTCACAGAAATAGTGCTGTAACGAGAGGACAGGGCCGAACATGAGCGACGAGATGCGACCCATCGAGCTAGAAGAATTTCTTGCGGGAACCATTGCAGTCAGGGAGCTTATTTGGGGGACCGTTCGTCCTGCTGACGCTTCCCAAGAAGGCCAGCAGAAGGGATACCTGGTTGCAGTGCTTGATACGACCGCTTTCCCGCTGATCAACGTGACGGACCTTGCTCGCCTGCACATCATGGAGGGCGCGAGCGACACCGTTTTCAACGTGGAGTACTGCGTCGGTCCGGGTGGGAACTCTCTGATAAAACTCACCTGCGCCTATACGTCACCGGTCGCTCTGACCTTTTCTGTCGTCTTCAGCTGTGCTACCCACTGGCAGTTTTTACGCCAGGCCGTCGAGCTGGGCGGGGCATTCGACCTCGCCGACGATCCCCCGGGAGGCGTGCTCATACCAGCGGACAGCCCCCACCCTCACCTGCGCCTGTTGATCGACGAGCAGACATGCGAGGACCTCACCCAGTTCCTCCGGGCTGTCGCCGTGCTTCGCGAGCAGGAAAAGAAGGGGGGAGCGCTAACGGAGAGCGAATTCATGCGGGCGGCGCTTGATGCGAAGCGGCTCATGGGCATCAGCGAAGTAGAGATGTACGCCGCAGACGCGCTGCATCTTGCCACAAAAGGGGAGCAGGCGCTTCGCTTGAAAGTGCTGCCTGGAGACGAGAGCGTTGACATCCCAGGTATCAGCCCCGCCTTCAGAGCATTGCTCCTCGACCTAGTGGATTACGAGCAGATGGGCATGGGGCTCTATAAGGGGGAGATGCATCTGATCCGGATGGACTGGTTGTTGGAGCCGCCAGCATTCTAGAGAAAACTGAGGGTAACTTTACAGAAAAACCGGCACTGGCTAAACTCATACTATGAGAGAGCAGAGAGAGATGGAGATGGCTTCATGAAAGGGCAGCGGGAGCGTTTCTAGTAGCAACTCACCACTTCCTTTCCATACACACCAGTCGCTCCTTTTGCTGAGCAACCTTTCATCTGCTGCAAGGCATGCTCTCGAAGATCAGCTCAGGGTCGCCTGGTCAACGGCCAGCTTAGCCAACCGTTGCACCAGTTCGTCGGCGATTGCCGTGGTGCAGCGGTAACCATTGCTACTTTCCACTTTGCCTATAGACGCGGCCACCAGGGGTCTTGATCCGTTTCACAAGACAGAACAGCCGCTAAAGTGGGTTTGCAGGAAGGAATATGTACTTATGAAGAAGCCCTCAAAAAGAAGGAGCAATCGCCTGAGTAAGGCTGATCTGCAAGCACTCACCATGCTTGACCGCATTGTTGAAACAGATCGGCAGATCGAACAAAAATATGCCCTGCCTTTTCGAGCGCCCCGTCAAGTCGCGACCACGTTACGCCAGTGTCTCCATTGCCACAAAGATATTGCCCTGCTTATTTTTGGCGACTACGCGACCGATGTCGCTGGCCTGGAAGCCTATGCGAGACTCACGGCAGAGTTGATTCAGCAAACAGATCTCCCGGCATATGTGATCGCTCCCCCCAGCGATCCAGGCGACCTGGATAGCCCTGCTTTGCTGCTCAAGGTGTACCCGATCCAGGAGGAACCAGGTTTTACTACTCCCGACAAATGGGAACAGCTTCTCGGAAGATTGAGCGATGAGCATTGTCAACGGGAATAACAGGAAGCGCGTGTCTGCCATTGGAACAGCCAGGCCCAGACGCGGGTGCTCGTTCCAATGGGTTGTCAACCTCTGCTTACGCCGGGTTTGAGAAGTCATTGCGGTGTTCCGCCAGCCAGTCCTCGGTGAAGAAATACAGCGTCCCGTTGGCATGCCCGGATGTCATGCTTGGGACCAACATCACCTGCACCAGGAAGCGATGGAAGTCCCGCGAGAGTTGTTGGGCCTGGAGCCACGCCTCTGGGCCTGCAAAGGCATTCGGAAAAT
>Ga0137378_10003378_pt1 | contig 13841 bp, 15 predicted proteins | sample SagtaG_21_FD_104813 | JGI IMG/M metagenome (GOLD analysis project Ga0137378, IMG submission 104813) | Vadose zone soil microbial communities from Sagehorn Ranch, Mendocino, California, USA - Sage2_L_60_16 metaG | ecosystem: Environmental > Terrestrial > Soil > Vadose zone | place: USA... | reverse complement strand
GCACCACTCCGTCCGATCGGAGCATACTTCATCGGCATTTCTGCAACCAGTGTTGGATGCGACCGGCTTTCAAATAAACGTAGGTTCTGGATTATGTCAGGGATTACGGTAGGGCCAATGCTTCGTGCATCTGTGCTGTCGCTCTCATTTGTGACGAGGAGACGCGTCCGATGATTCTTTGCTTGTCGATGACGAAACTTTCAGAGCCAGATATCACTCGCAGACCCTTCTGACGCTAGAGGCGTTCCTGGCCCTTCAACCCATGCCTAGTGGTATCTGTCTCTTCATTCAACTATAGGAACAGAAAAGCTCGATGCTCAATACATCTTCCTATGAAGAGCGTTGCTATTGTAGTCAATTGTACACAACCACTTTATTGATGGAAGAGCACATTTGCAAGCTGAAGGAGACCACACATGCCAGTTACGATTACCCCTAGGTGCCCACACTGTAGCGGTCGACTTTACTCTGTGCGGGCCAACAAACCCGGAATAGGTTCCAGCGAAGACAGTGTCCTCCCATACGGTTACTGCTGGGAATGCCAGGAACTGTTCCGAGTCACAATCGAATTGGAAAGAGTCAAAGTCCGCGAGGCCGGACAGCGCCAGCAAGGCCACACCAGACCCTTGAGTAAACAAGATAGTTCCACTAATCTTGGCGCTGGGTCTCAATTCGTTCATCAGAGACCTTCTACCCTCATTCACAGGGTCTCTCTCGATGAAAGAGGTAGCTGACTCAGGGCTAGAGATCAGACGAATTCTACTCCTGACCAGGTTGCGTGAGAGCCCGAAAGGAATGACAATGAATCAGCTGGTCAAGGATTGCAGCAAAATTGACGGTTGGAGCATTGCGCGTACAACCCCGTGGGAAAGCGTCCAACATACTCTACAGAGCCTAATCAATGAAGGATTAGTATCAGTGAAGACTAGGTTTCTGATAACAGGGAAAGGCCGAGGATATCTCGAAGATCCTTTGAAATGGCATCTCAACGTTGGGACAACGGAAGAGGCAGAGCGGAAGCTCTTCTGGAACAACATCTATGAAATCTTTGACAAGGCTCTCGCCCGGCTGAAATCAAAGGCCCAATCAATCGTCTGATAGGACCTGTTTGATCCTAGCACAGGGGCAACTCTTACCGGCTCGCAAAGTAAGGATAACTCGGCCGATAACGGAATACATTCCAGAATAGAAACCACAGCTTAGTGCGAGAGTCACCGTACCTAGTTGTCAATAATCCGTCCGAAGGGTCCTAGCTAGGCCGTTTTCGAAGAGAAACGTGCGTCATGGTTGAATCTCGAACTGTTATATCAGTCGCACAGAAAAGACCGTTTTCGGTAACTGCTTGCCCGGCAAAATTATCGCCTTGGAAGGGATCGACCAATCCGGCAAGCAAACACAGGCCCGCCTGCTTGCCCAGCACCTTAAGCAAATAGGCTCCAAGGTGGTTGTCATGAGCTTCCCAATCTACAGCACTCCGGCAGGGCGACAGGTAAGCAGGTACCTGACTGGCAAGCGAAAATATCCTTCGGAAGCCTTGCACATGCTCTACTCGCTTAATCGATGGGAAAACAAGGACCAGATTTACAGGCTAGTGAAGAATGCCGATTTTGTAATCGCCGACCGATACATCCCGTCAAATCTTGCCTACGGCGTCTCTAGAGGTCTCAGCCTTCGGTGGTTGCAGGGACTGGACGAAGGGCTTCCGTGTACTAGCCTTGTCATAGTGCTCGATGTGCCTATCCATGCGTCATTCGCTCGAAAATCCAAGAACAGAGACATTCACGAAAGCGACCAGAGATTTCTGACTACCGTCAGGGGAGCCTATAGGGGATTGGCGCATAGGCTCGGATGGAAAATGGTAGACGGAACCGGCCCAATAGGAAACGTGCATGCAACTGTGTGGGATATTGTCCAACAGAGATTCGGCCTGGCCAAGAGAAGCCGACCGGGAACCTAGGTAGAGTTTATCACCTCTAGGTCCAGCTCAGGGAACCGCTGGCGACTCAACATCGTGTTCAACTGATCAAGAATCAGTCTCAGCAGCTCAACTGGCTCCACTCTGCGAACCCCTTTCAGATGATGGACTAGCATCTCGACTCTTCCAGGATCGAAGACAAGACGGGTCAAATAGTGGTCCTCATGGACCTTGTGTCGCTGACCATCGTCTATCCTATAGTGGATATGAAAGGCCAAATCGAGAGTGTAAAATGCTCCACGATTTTCTATCCTATCGAGGACTCGCTCCTCCTCTTTCGCATCAAGAATATCAAATCCTTCCCCGTTACCGATTCCGATCTTGAAACTCACACTTCCTCTCTCGTAACCTTCTCGGTCAGCTATCGAAATCTCCCTGAATATGGACGCCTCACGTAGCAATGCCAGAGCTCCCACGAGGGCTTTTTGGAACGATACGGGGCTGATATCGAAGGGTAACGAGGCTCGAGCATGAAGAATCGTAGGAAACCCGTGCAACTCACCTAGCCATAAATCGTCTCTAACTTTATCCTTCAACTGGAACTATGACCCACCCCTAAAACGACTGAGAATTTCTGTAATATGATTTCCAGACAATCACCACGGCTCTCCGTGCAAGCTTGATATCTCTCAACAGGGATTGCAAGACCCGAATTGCATCGAAAAAGCGCCACACAGATCTGGCGAAAATGCCCATCCTGCCAGAGGGAACTGTTCTCAGAAGACCATTTTTGCGCCAGGTGCGGTCAGTGTCTCGACTGTTGCCAAGGCGTCCATGTAAAAATGGCACCGAAGAAACCAGCTCATTGAGAAACACGAGAATTAGTCAGTATGGAAATCTTTTAATCACAAGGGCCAGACCCCGAGTGATGGCTAGGATGCGTTTAGGACCAGCAGGCCATCACAAAGGTCCGGAGGTATTGCTTGCAAAAAGCAAAACGGAAAGAAGAATACGAAGCGAGAATCAAGCAGGCACTAGGCGTGCTGAACGAAGTCTCAAATGATAACACGACTCCAAGGAATATTCGTCGATCTGCAAAAGACGCGATGGATGCTCTTCAGGCAGCCTCTAACACAATAGGCGTCAGAGCTTCAAACGCAATCTCAATACTAGACGAGATTGGACAAGACCCCAACATGCCCCCCTACACGCGAGTCAAACTCTGGAACGTAGCGAGCATCCTTGAAGCAGTAAAGGACTAGTCTCTCGGCACGTTTATTGTCTTTCGGGACAAGTATTTATCGCTAATAGCGTATGGTTGTAACACGGGACCCTCCTTTTGAACCTTCGGCGATTTCTGCCGTACACAATCGGCTTGGTCATCCTTGCCTTTGCGCTTGGCTCTCTCCCTCGAGGCTCCCCCGGCGGGAGTCTGCTCTTCCAATCCACTTGGCTGCTCTACTTGATCTACCTAGGGCCGATCGCCCTCCTCGGCCTAATGGTTGGAATGATGATCTTCATGGTTGTAAACTGGAAGAGTATGGCGGAAGCCATAGGTTTCAAGATAGCTCGAGGGAGAGCGACGCGAAAACGTCGTTCGCGTTTTGCATTGGTCGTTTCGTTGCTCATGTGGACCATCGCAATTTGGGTTCTGATCGAGAAGCCCGGCACGATACTCAATTCCCAAGGGACAAACTCGACGAGGGTCGTTGCAGACATCACAGGTAAAGGAGGAAGCCCGCCCAATCCGTTTCTGGGAAGTTATTTCTTCTCCATCATCTCCGGATTCGTTCAGAATGAATGGTTTAGCCTAGCCTTCCTCGGGATACTTGTAGTAGGCGGCCTCGTGCTAATCCATGGCATCAGAGTCTCTTTGAGAGAGACGAGTGAGATGAGCATACAGGATTTGCGAGGACGAAGACTTGACGGAATACAGGCAACCCATGACGCGATCAGGTCAATTGATGACAGCACAGCTGATGCCAGAAGTAGAATCATTACATGCTTCCAGCATATGATGATGGCCGTATCTGGGCTCGGTGTTCCTATCTCCTCAGACCAAACAGCAAGAGAGCTCGAGATAGCGATCCGCTCGACATTCATGCTAAAAGGCTCCGCGACCAGTGATCTCACCAAGCTGTTCGAAGAAGCACGCTACAGTCTTCACAAGATTAGCGACGAAGACGCAGCCTGCGCTCGCGAATATCTATTATTAATCGCGGAGGAGCTCGAAGTACCAATAGACCATTAAATGAAAACGGCAAAACTGCTGTTCTGGTGTGGAGTAATCTACAGCATTCTTCTAGTACTCTTCAGAGGAGCTCTTCCACCTGAATCATCCCCGACCCTTCTCCTCGTTGGTCTTCCTCTCATAGTCATAGCAGTCGTTATCTCGCGTGACCTCGTCGGAAGATCCACTGTACCAACTATTCCGCAGACGTTTCCGTATTCTTCAAGAAGCTTGCAGGAGGACCCGGTCCACTTCCTGAGCGGCCAGATCAGGGTGGCGGCAAATGCGAGTGATTCATATTTTGAATACGTGGCTCGAGGACGACTAAGAGAGCTCTTACTCCTGAAAGTATCATTAGAGGAAGGCTTGGATCGGGACGCGGCAAGAGTGGCGTTGTCAGATCCCGTGGAGGGTCCGAGGCTTATGCGTAGCAAGGAACTTTACACCATTCTATATGGTCCAGTACCCAGTACTGGACCCGAGAGGATGAAAATTGTCGAGCAAGCGATCCGAATGATAGGAGATTGGAAGGGATGAACATAGAAACAGCAGGTCGTGTATGCCAGACCATAATCGGCCAGGTCAAGAAGGTAATCGTCGGCAAGGAAACAGTTCTTGAAAAGGTGATGCTGGCAGTTCTGGCCAATTCACACATTCTATTCGAGGACTACCCAGGCTTGGCCAAGACCCTGCTCGCGAGGAGCTTCGCAATGGCAATGGGCTGCGGTTTCTTGCGAATTCAGTTCACGCCAGACCTCCTGCCTGCGGACATCACAGGCACCTACGTATACAATGTCAAGTCAACAGAATTCGAACTTCGTAAAGGACCCGTATTCACCAATGTACTTCTTGCAGATGAGATCAACAGGGCCCCGCCGAAGACCCAGGCGGCCCTGTTGGAGGCAATGCAAGAGAGGCAGACGACCCTGGATGGCAAGACCCACCTTCTTGAGGATCCATTCATCGTCATAGCGACACAGAACCCGATTGAATACGAAGGAGTTTATCCTCTTCCGGAGGCCCAACTGGACAGGTTTCTAGTTAAGCTGCAACTTGGATATCCGACTCGAGCCGATGAAGTCGAAATAATGAAACGCCGAATGCTGAGAGGACAAGAGGACGCCGCTCTTGAGCCGGTGGCCGACGTTCACACAGTCCTAGACCTGCAGAAGACCGTTGAAGGAATACATGTCGACGACGATGTCCTTGGATATATCACAGATATTGTCCAATCTACGAGGTCTCAGCGCCAGATAGAGCTCGGAGCCAGTCCCAGAGGATCCCTCGCTATCTTCAAGTTGAGCAGGGCTAGAGCAGTTTTCCATGGACGAGACTATGTCATTCCCGACGATGTAAAAGAAGTCATGACCCCAGCCCTGGTCCACAGGTTAATCATGAAAACGGAATCGTGGGCAAAGGGCACCAATCCCAGCCAGATCCTTGACGAGATCCTCAGAACGATACCCGTGCCGAAACTAAAATCTTAGAGCCCGACATTGTTCACTCCCAAAGCGACAGCCTATTTCTCCATGGCCATTGGACTACTGGTTCTCGCTCTATTACTCGATGATTTTCAGATAGGAGTACTAGTCCTCGGGCTTGCCTCTCTCTTTTTCTTCTCCAATACCTGGGGATTGCCCGAGAAGGTCGATGTCAAGCTTGAGAGGCAGATTGTTCCGAGCGAAACGTTCGGAGGAGAGAACATTCGAATAGAATCACGGATTCAAAACTTAACAGGCTCAAACCTCGCCAATGTCGAGATCGAGGAAGTGCTTGACAGGAGAATCGTCCCCGAAAAAGGCTTGAACCACATTCTTGGGTCGATTAGGTCGGGCGGGGAGTCGCGTCTCATGTTCGAATTTTCCTCACCCTCTAGGTCCAACTACCAGATCGGTCCCCTGACAGTCAGAATAAGAGACCCCTTCGGGCTCTATCTTACAGAGAAACGTCTGCCGTCTGAGACTCTCCGTGTCATGCCTAGGCCCGAACATCTGAGCAATGTTAGGCTTCGACCTAGGCATGTCGAACCTTGGCCTGGATCAGTCCCATCAAAAGCTCTGGGAATGGGAAGCGAATTCTACAGCTTGCGTGAATACGTTTTCGGCGATGACCCCAAACGCATCAACTGGAAAGCTTCAGCCCATTACAACTCACTAATCGTCAATGAGACCGAGGCAGAGAGAGTCACCGACATTATGATCGTTCTAGACGCCGATGTGACCTTCTTCGGCCTGGGAGGCACCGAGATGTTTGAACGAGAAGTCCGTGCAGCAGCCTCGATATCGCGCTTCCTGTTAAGGCAGGGCAATAGGGTTGGACTAGTCGTCCAGGGTGGGGAGAGAGGATCCGTACCCGCTGGGTTCGGAAAACGGCATGAGCGAAGAATTCTCTATCTTCTCGCGGCGGCCAGACCAGGAAGACCAACCGTATCTACAGGGTACGTGATGAATCTTCTAGCTAGCCGAATGCTTCCATCGCGTGCACAGACTGTCATAATCTCTCCGCTATTGGACCCTGAAGTGAGGGAGGGGGTCAAACAACTCTCAATTGCAGGTTACAGCATGCTCGTCCTATCGCCCACTCCGCCGACGCCGGAGAGATTCGACGACTCAATTGAGGAGGTGGCCTTCAAACTTGTCATGCTTGAGAGGTCAATTTCTCTCCTAGCACTCGAGCGATCGTCAAGAGTGATCGATTGGCCGAGAGATATGCCTCTCTCGGCAATGATGTCAAAGGTGAGACGTTTACGTCCACTCATAGTCGCGTGAGTGTCATTCCCAGTATTGTCATCCCATTGGTGAAAGTCAACCATCTGTTTCTAGTTCCGTGGATAATCCTTGGCCTACCTTCTGCGGTGTTCTTTCAACAACAAATACTCATTGGTGCAATCCTCGTCGCCCTAGGATTCGGCGGTATGCTGACAAGGAACCGGACCGCGGTCTCATTTACCTCAGCATGCCTGCTTGGGTTGATAGTATGGGGGAAGATCGCCGGCGACCTATATCGTCTCCCAAGTCTCGACAGTGGGTTACTACTCCTAGAGTTTATGGTCGTGATGCTGTTGATGGAAGCGTCAAACACTGCGATATTATTTGACCAGACTTATCGAGTGCTTCGCGCAAAGAGCGATGACATATCTGCAGAACACCGGAGAGGATTGACGATATGGGCGAGAGGGCAGTTTTTGAATCTCGGGAAGCTGATAGCCGCGGCTTCTGGTCTATCAGTAGGTTTGCTAGTGGTTGGAGATCTGGCCAGCATTTCTGTGAACCAGATTGCATTCAGCGGAATACTCGTACTGGCGGCTGTCGTTGCGCTCTTGGTGCTTCTAACATATGGACGCGAGCCCGAAGAGCGAGACACGTCAAAGAATTAGTTTCAGGCCTCTCATACTTCTTAAGGGCCAGCCTCGCGACTCTCCTTCAGGATCCCATTGTCCAATTATGAATCTGGGAGACGGTTGGAGTACAGGGTCAGAGATATTTTTCGCAGAAACGGATTCTTCGTGATTCGGGCTGCCCAGTCGAAACCAATAGATCTAGTATGTCTCCGCAATGGCAAGTCTGTCTTGGTAGAGTGCAAGGCTGGGAGCTCGTTTCTAGGGAAAGAGAGGAGACAGGAGCTCTTGGAGCTGGCTCAGAGGGCCGGGTCGGCTGTGGTCCTTGCTAGAAGGAGGCGACGAAAAGTGGAGTTAACGAACCTGGAAGATGGCCGCTCGATCGAGTCAGAGAATCTCTCGGCCCTATGAGTGGCCGAGCAGATCTTTCAGATTATGTAGCTTCTCCAGCATTGAGAGCCATCCGAAAACAAGGTTACTGTATGCGGAGAGCCTCTCAGGATCTTTCTCAGCTTTCAACAGTTCGTTGGTCTCAGCAATCTTCGCCACCACGGTCTGTTCCACACTATCCAAGAGCATACTAGAGGAAACGGTCGCATGGGGGCCGGTCGCGCGAGCATAGACTACGGGCTTGTTACACTTGGCGCAGAAAATGTCGCCTTTCACCTTGAACAGGGGGCTCCCACATTCAGGACATATATCCGACAGCATAGTCGCTCCTGACTTGAGAAGGTCGGCCATCCTTTTGACATCCTCTGACACTATTTACTTCCCTCCAAGCTGGCGTCTATCTTCTAGACTTGCCGGGGCCCGTATAAATCGCACGGGACCTTTGTCGACGAATGGGTGCATTTGAACCCGTAACAGCCTAATCCGTGGCTGGGAGATGTCTTGTCTGTGATTTTAATAGTACAACACACGACATGAGTTTCGCCCGGAAGGATAGAATTGCCTGAGAAGATCGCGACTCTGAGAGTTGCCGACGCACTTCAACGCGATGTAGGCCGTGGCATTGCTAGGATAGATCCGAAGGTTGTTCAGGAGCTGGGCCTGACCTCTGGCGATGTTGTCCAGATTACTGGTAAGCGAAAGACGAACGCTCTCTGCTGGCCCGCGCATGAGCAAGATTACGGTAAGGGAACCGTTCGGATAGACGGCTATCTTAGAAATAATGCGGGAGTCTCCATCGACGACAAGGTTACTATCCGGAAGATCGACGCGAAAATCGCTGAGCGCCTCACGCTCGCTCCGACTGAACCTCTCCGCATCGTTGGCGGGGAAGAGTATCTCACCCAGCTATTGGAAGGGCGGGTCTTGTCTCGAGGCGACTATGTTCCTATCAACATAATGGGACGAACCGTGAACCTTGTCGTAACCAACACTACCCCGACGGCTGAGGCAGTAATTGTCACCGAAGGCACTGAGGTTGTTGTAGGGGACCAGGTCAAAGAGCCGATCCGGGCCATTCCGAGGATTAGCTACGAGGACATTGGCGGGCTGCGCCCGGTCATACAGAAGATCCGGGAGATGATCGAACTGCCCTTGAGGCATCCGGAACTGTTCGAGAGACTCGGGGTTGAAGCCCCCAAGGGAGTATTGTTGCACGGTCCTCCCGGGACTGGCAAGACATTGCTAGCGAGGGCTGTCGCGAGCGAGACAAACGCGAACTTTCTCAGCATCGGCGGGCCCGAGATTATGAGCAAGTACTATGGCGAGAGCGAAGAGCGGCTTCGAGAAGTATTCAAGGAGGCGCAAGAGAACGCCCCTTCGATCATCTTCATTGACGAGATAGACTCGATCGCGCCTAAACGCGAGGAGGTGACGGGGGAGGTGGAGAAGCGGGTGACAAGCCAGCTTCTCTCCCTGATGGATGGGCTTCAGTCAAGGGGCAAGGTGGTGGTAATCGGCGCGACGAACCGTCCGAACGCTGTAGACCCCGCCCTGCGGAGACCCGGCCGGTTTGACAGAGAGATCGAAATCGGCGTTCCAGATCGCGATGGTCGCCTAGAGGTTTTGGAGATCCATACCCGTGGTATGCCGTTGGCTGAGGATGTGGATCTGAAGAAGCTGGCCGACGTGACTCATGGGTTTGTCGGGGCTGATCTCGAAGCACTGGTCAAGGAGGCGGCTATACGGGCGTTGCGGAGGATTCTGCCGGAGATCAATCTTGAGGCGCAGAGCATTCCGGGCGATATTCTCAACAAGATTATCGTGAAGATGTCCGATTTTCTGGATGCTCTGAAAGAGATTGACCCGTCGGCGATGCGCGAGGTCCTCGTCGAGATCCCGGACGTGTCCTGGGATCAGATCGGTGGCTTGGAGGATGTTAAGGAGGAGCTTCGGGAAGCGGTCGAATGGCCGCTAAAGTATCCGGACTTGTTCGCTCAGCTGAACGCGACTCCGCCGAAGGGCTTGCTCTTATACGGGCCGCCAGGGACGGGCAAGACTCTGCTGGCTAAGGCGGTGGCGCATGAGAGCGAGTCGAATTTCATCAGCGTGAAGGGTCCGGAATTGTTGAACAAGTATGTTGGAGAGTCTGAGAAGGCGGTCCGGGAGGTCTTTCGTAAGGCTCGTCAGGCGTCGCCTTGTATCATATTCTTCGACGAGGTCGACTCTGTGGCGCCGGTCCGGGGTAGCAGCGGGGGAGATTCCAATGTGACTGAGCGGGTTATCAGCCAGTTCTTGACCGAGATGGACGGCTTGGAAGAGCTGCGGAACGTGGTGATTATTGCGGCTACGAACAGGCCGGACATTATTGATTCTGCTTTGCTTAGGCCCGGAAGGTTCGACCGGTTGCTGTTTGTGCCGCCGCCGGATTTGGAGGCGAGGAGGCAGATTTTCAAGATTCACACCCGGAAGACTCCTTTGGGGGAGGATGTGAACCTGGACGAGATGGCCCGTCGGACGGACGGGTATACCGGCGCGGACATTGCTTCGCTCGCGAACACGGCGGTGATGCTGGCGCTGCGGGAGCATATCTCGAAGGCGAAGGATCCTGAGGATGCTAAGAAGCGGGCTAAGGGTTTGAAGGTGGCCAAGCGCCACTATGATGAGGCTCTGCAGAAGATTAAGCCAATGTCGAGCGAGGAGCTGAAGATGTACGAGCGGTTCTCACAACAGTTCTCAGAGGCCAGACCGAAGATACGGACTACGCCAAGCGCGGTTGCCTGAGAAGATTCGCGCGTTCTCTGCCTCGATTAGGGCAAAAGCGGAAGAAATTGAATCGTTCGGTCAGAGTAGGCGCGTTGAGAATCCTGTTCTCAATCTGGGTTCTGGGTCCAAGATGCGCCTGGCGAGTCTCGGAATGGGTTCTAGAATTCAGGGTTCTTGCTATAGTCTCTCGGAAAAAAAGGAAGGATCGGGCTAGGGTCTTCCTCGCCCGATTGTCGCGTTTAGGTACGGTCTGCGCGTCGGTTCCGTGACGATCCCTGTGTGAGATAGGAGCGAGGTTGGCTGCATTATCGGCTTGCCGATTGCTGAATGGATGCTTGTCGCTGTTGGTACTGCTTTGAGCCAGTCCGGGACGATGACTGTTCGGATCAGGGACTGCACGGTTACGTCTCTCGCCTTTGCCTCGGTGGCGAGTCGCTGGTAGGTTTCTGCTCCGAGTGACTGCATAAACTTAGGCATAAGATGATATCTTGTGATGTAGTTAGAAATAAAGGTTGAAATTTGAACAAGAAACTCTGCAGAATTTTCTACCCGTTCACCAGATTTGAACAAGTTGAGAACAGAGTTTTCTAGTTTCTATTTCGAGAGTTTCGTAAACAGTTTCTGAAACACGGCCCTTGAAAACGATAGCGGCGATTCGCAGTCTGCCTTCGACCTGGTCTAGGTTGGAGCTGGATCGGAAAGCCGCCTGAGAACAGAGGTTCCATGCGGGCTGCAATCTCTGCGGCTTCCAACCCCGTGTCTTCTGGCCACGAGATTCTGAGGGATGGGTCTGTTTCGTCTCCACCAGTGAGTTTGTCGTGGTGGGTGAGGCTGTTTTGCAGGATTTCGGATGAGAGGAGTATGGCTGGTGTTCGGTCTGGGAGTGAGGCTTTCCTTTGCTGTGGCTGTCTGGTTTGAGGGTCTCTATGGCGGTGTGTAGCGGTGGGTTTCAGATAGCTATTTAGGAAGGTTCCGCGTAGGAGGGCTTTGCCGTCAGAGTACTCGTGTACTGCGGAGGTGAATTGCTTGTCAGAAGAACCAAAGAAGGCGGAGAGGGCTCCTGCCCAGGCTCGTAGGAGTGATATTCCACCGGACACTATACTGGTCGGTAAGAAGCCGATCATGGCTTATGCTACGGCTGTCATGATGCATTTTAACACGGGCGCCAAGAAGCTGACTCTAAAGGCTCGTGGAAGAGCCATCAGCACGGCTGTTGATGTGGCTGAAGTGGTGAATAACCGCTTTTTCCAGGGCAGCCTTGGAAAGCATGTGAACTTGGGCACGGAGGTTGTCGGTGATGGCCAGGACGCGCGGAATGTCTCCACTATAGAAGTGATACTGGAACGGACCAAATAGAATAGTAATGGGAGACGGCCTGGGCACAGATCCCCCTTTCTTAGGGAAACACCGTTTTTTTTCGGGAATATCTTCTCAGAAAGCGTGTTTCAGGCATATTCTAGGCGAGTCTTTTTCACCGGAAGAAGCGGTCTTGTGTCGCATGGACAAGTTTTTTTCGAGTTTTTCTGGAATGGTCCGGCTGGGTGGGTTGTGTTCTGGGCTTGTCTGGCTGGTCGGGGCTTGTAATGGGCTGGTGTGGGCTGATCGAAAGTGTTGGTTTGGCGCAAGGAAACTGTATGAAAACAGCACACCCCTCCCAGACTCATGATCCGGGCTTATTCTGAACGATTTCACGACCGCCGCTTCAGAGACTAGCGTCGTGTTAGAGTGCTCAAGGAGTATGTGGTTTCTGCCAGGCAGAGTGTTCGTAGACTAGGGGGTTCGGGGTCTTGGCTAGATTCCGTCCGGGGAGAGGTCTTGGATCGCGGACTCTTCTGGTCCGGACTGTCTTAGCCTGGGAACTGTGCGGTGCTGGATTGTGCCTTGAAGGTTTTATCAAACAAGATTGGGGTCTTGGTTGCAGCGGGGGTTGCCAAGACAGGTCAAAGGCGCAGGGCTCAGGACCCTGTCCCGCAGGGGTTCGTGGGTTCAAATCCCACCCCCCGCACCAACCAGATGTCGTAATTTCTGAACTCATTCCGGTGAAACAGCCTTGAATGTTTGCCTGATGTAACCTTACAACTGAATAACTGGAGATCCCCTTCCAGACGAGGTCCCTGCGTGACGAGAACTTCCGTGAAGCTCATTATTTTCTTAGCTTAGAAGTAGGAGAACAATTTACGCGAAGCGTGGGACCCATGGCATGTCAATTCACACTTCTTGATATGGATGAGAGGCAAATAACTGATGAAGAAGGCTACTCGATTCTTGAAGCAACTGTGGCTCTTGAAATCGACGGGAGAAACGTGTTCCGTTCTGTTGGAGTCGAAGGTGCGAGGCACACTGTCATAATGCATTCGAGGGAGCAATGGATCAATGAAACTCTCGACATGGTTGGGGACTTCAAGGAGAATCCAAAGAGCGATGCAGAGTATAGCTTCTGGATGTATGGTACAGGGTTTGGCTTCAAGCTCAAAAGAAATGGTGACCTGGTCAGCGTACACCTAGAAGTTAATGCCGCTGGTCCAACGCAGGGTGTGAGCTGGCCCCAAACGGTCCAAGTTGGAACAGTTTCATCGGAGGAGTGGATTGAAGCGATTGTATCTGTTTCCAAACAGTTGAGTAACATGTTTCTTCGTCTAAACAAAGAACTCTACCATGACCGACTTTTCCAAGAGCAACAGCGAAATCTCATGATACTGGAGAATTGGCTGAGTTGACCACGCGTCCATTGGAGGGGGAGCAATTCATTGGAGGAATTGCAAGTGCGGGCATGACCCGGACAACTCGCAGCTTCAAGTCTGCGTATTACATACAGACTGGCGGTCCATTGGGCTACGGAATCTATCTGACCAACCATCATTTGATAGGCGTCTCATACAGGAAGATAGCAAGAAGGGCGTATCGTCGAGCGATCATGCTTTTCCTCATCTGGATAGTCTCTCTCATTCTTCTCGTTGCATATGCCAGGCTGACAGGCGCACAAGACTTGCCTCCATTACCCTTCGTCATGGGCTTAGCCGTCGCAGACTTGATACTTCTCGTTTATTGGAGCCCTAAACAGGCCTCAAAAAAGATAGAGCAGGCTACCATCACTGCAATTGAAGAACTCCAGAGATTACCCTCAGACATTGTTCTAGATAGAGCTGACATTTCCATAGTAATTGTTCAACCAACTCTAACGACGATTTCCATGAAGTCTGGCGAAT
>Ga0137378_10003375_pt1 | contig 13843 bp, 19 predicted proteins | sample SagtaG_21_FD_104813 | JGI IMG/M metagenome (GOLD analysis project Ga0137378, IMG submission 104813) | Vadose zone soil microbial communities from Sagehorn Ranch, Mendocino, California, USA - Sage2_L_60_16 metaG | ecosystem: Environmental > Terrestrial > Soil > Vadose zone | place: USA... | reverse complement strand
GGATCATGCAAAAGGTTCAGAAGACCTCTCCACCCGAGTCGAAGCGTGAAGCGGTACGACTGGCTCAGACCAGCGGGAAATCGATCGCAGGTGGTGGTGAGGTTGGAAGTGATGAGGGAGAATTGGGATCAGGATTCAAGAAACGATGACACCCCTCTGCCGTGTCTGTGAGAGGACACAGATCGTCAAAAAGGGAGCCAATCGTTGTGGGAATACTCAGCACCATGGCAAGGACTGTGGCGCGTCTGGCGTGCTCAAGCCAAAGCCAGCCTCGTGGCAGACCGAGCACCACACCGTGCTGCGGGTTTGCCGAGAGCGCAGGAGCCTGCGTGGGGTGACACGCCTCTTTGCCATGGCGCGGCAAACGGGTGCGCGCTGGCTCACCACGCACGTCCAGAACTTGCCGGAGGTCAAAGCAAGCCTTCTGCCTGCGGCCCCAGAGGAGGTGCTCGACCTCGAGGAAATGTGGAGGGGTGTGCGCAACAAAGAGCAGGCTCGCTGGGTGTGGACAGCGATGTGCCGCCTCACCGAGACGCCACATCGTCGCCTTGGTCATTGGAGACCGAAGCCCGCGCGACCTGCCTTCGGCTCTGGCAAGCCGTTGCGGATGGGTCCAAACCCTGCCACCCCTTCAGTGATTGGTGGCACGCCTCTCAAGACCTGTTCCTGGCTGAAACTCATCACGGTGGTGGGAAGGAAACTGGGCAGACCGCGCAGATGGAACGGGGGAACACCACCTTCCACCAAGGGGTGAGTCGCTACGTGCGACAGAGGTGATCTGTTTCCAAATCAGATGAGTCTTCTCATTTGGTTCCCAGGTGGTTTCTTGTTCCGTATCATTTGGGCTTCTCACTTCCCATCTCCCCACGACCCGAACAAGAGGTTCCCAGGATCCAAGCAGAATCCTGGGAACGCTCGCGGAACCGACCGGAACCGACGGGTTTCGAGTCCTCTGTCACCAATTTCATACCTCTTCCAAATCCCCACAAGTCCCCTCTCTCAGAAGCTTCAACAAATCCACTCAGAGCTTGTTATCCCGCCTGTGATTGAGGAATAACGTAGACCAGGTCCAAAAGAGATTCCCTAAGTACATTCAAGCAACAAACGCGGGATAAAACCTGCTCGGCAAGCACAGACAATCCCAAAAAAGTTGCTTGAATGTACTTAGAGGTCCTGCGCGATCCTCACCACCACGATCATGAGCGCTTGCGCACCTGGGTAGGTGTTCACTTTGATCCCGAACTCTTCTCCGTGCAGCAGCTTAATTCGGCCTTTGCTGTGGAGTAAGTATGCGCTAGCGAATGGCAAACCACACGGCGTAATCCTCCACCAGCTGCCGCGTCTCGGCATCCGCCTCCGTGGCCTTCAGATCACACAAAGGGAGTTCATTATAGACCGTAGCATAGGTTGCTAAACCTGCTAAAATGGAGGAATGAAGAAAGAACACGAACCACACGATTGGAAAGAAGGTCGACGCTTGCGAGCCTGGGAGCTGTGGCAACAGGGGTGGAAACAGAAAGACATCGCGGCGGCGCTGGGAGTGAGCAAAGGAGCGGTGAGTCAATGGCTCACCCGGGCTCAGGTGGAGGGAAGAGAGAGATTACGCCGCCACGTGGCCCCAGGGCCGCAGCCGAAATTAGCAACCGCGCAACTGGAGCAGTGACCTCAGTTGCTCAATCAGGGAGCCGAGGCCTTTGGATTTCGAGGGGATGTATGGACGAGCGCCGGAGTCGCTGAGGTGATCAAGCGCGAGTTTGGCGTGCAGTATCATCCCGCTCATTGTAGTCGTATCCTGCGGGCCATCAAGTACAGTGTCCAGAAGCCCATCCAGCAGGCGAGCCAGCGCGATGAGGTCGAAATCTCGCGCTGGAAAGACGAACGCTGGCCGGCCCTTAAAAAAAGGCCCAAGAGGAAAAACGCCCCATTGTCTTTGTAGATGAAGCCGGCTTTTACCTGGTGCCCATGGCGGTCCGGACCTCTGCCCCTTGTGGGCAGACTCCAATCCTGCGGGTCAAGCTCACGCGTGATCATCTCTCAGCGATTGGCGGAATCACTCCACAAGGGCGGCTGGTGATGCAGAGGCAAGATCGGGCCTATAACGCCGAAGATGTCGTGCGCTTCTTGCGCCTCTTGTTGCGCAAGATCTCCGGGAAGTTGCTGGTGATCTGGGATGGGTCGCCGATCCATCGAGCCAAGGAGATTAAAGCCTTTTTGAAGCGAGGGGCAGCCAAACGGCTGTATTTGGAACGCTTGCCCGGCTATGCACCCGAACTCAATCCCCAAGAGGGGGTCTGGAATCTGCTCAAGCGGCGGGAACTCAAGAATCTCTGCTGTCGAGATCTCTCACACGTGGCTGAGGAGCTTCGACGAGCCAAAGAGCGCTTGCGACATCGGCAGGCTGTGCTGCAACAGTGTTTTGCTCATGCAGGGTGTCCTGTTTAGCTACCCATGCAGAGGTCAATAACATCATGCTCGGAGGTGTGAGTATTGCTCATACTTCACTCCCTCACTTTTTTGCAGAAAGCTTCGTCTCATCTCTCACCCAACCCCCTGTCAGCTTGAACGTGACGACATCCTTGAAATCATGCAGTTCCTCTAGCATCTCTTGCAAGGTTAAATGTTGTTGTGTCCCGCGCTTCCAGGCTGGCCTGTCCAGCGTCCCAATTACCAAGTAATCGTTGCCAACGACTTCTGGCTTTTGCTCGGTGAAAAAGGAGGCCAGAAAATGCTCCACCTCGTCTTGATGCGCAATGAGCAGATCACAGTGGGGGCAGTAGCGGCACGTCTTGTTCAAAGACAGCCCTTGCATCGGGTCCACATGGATCACCAATCATCCTGGATGAGTTTGGCTATTTAACCCTGTCTACCAGTTTCTGTGCAAACAGATGGGCATCCTCTGGATATCTTGCCGTGATGAGATTCCCATCCTCGACTACAAACGGCTTCCTGAGGCTTCCACCGTGCAGGAAATCGCTTCTCTCCTTGAGCACGTTCACCGTTTCGTCTTCCACATACTCAGCATAGGTTCGGTAGTAGCCTCCCAACCTCCAGAAGGTCAGATAATAGCCGGCGCGTTCCAGGCGTTTGGTCAGCCCGGTGAGCTTTCTGCCATCCAGCACACTTCTCCCCGTTTCAGGATCGATCGTCCTTGCCAGCACCAACACGCCATGGCAGATAGCGCCAACCACCTTGTTTTGTTTGATGAACTCCAGAGTCTTGTTCTGCAACACCTTGCTTTCTAAATACTGGCGCATGCCCTTGGCATGGCCACCAGGTAAGAGCAGCACATCATACTCCTGGGGGCCTATACTTTCATATGGGATGGGATGCCGGAACGCCTCATTCTTTTCAAGCTCTCGATAGGCCGCAAGGGCCTCGGGCTTTGCACCCAACTGCCCAAAAATGACGCCTGTAAGCAGGCGCGGGTCTGTCTGGCCCATCCGCCCTGTTTCGGTACTGAACGTGACATGCAGACCCGCTTCTACAAACCGTTTCCAGGGGATAGCAACCTCTGTGGTATCGAAGTCTCTGTCGGGAAGTGGGATGATCACGTGTTTAGTCATAGCGTCTGGCCCTCCAGGTGCCCTTTCACTCGTCATATTGCTTCTTGACTGAATGCTGTTTGGCTCAATATGGTCAATATATCACGTTGTTGGCGGTGTGTAGGGCAAGCGGAAAAAGAAAATGGGGGAGCCATGCTCTTCAGCAAATCGCGACTTTTCCAGCTAAGCTCGAAGCCGTCTCCAATTCTCTGAACCAACCATTCCTCCGACGCCGAGGAAACGATGACAAAAGAGTGTGAAACGCTTGGCAAAAGAACCGTCCCTTGTCCTTGCCTCATGGTGCGCGGCTGTCGTACGATAGCCATGCAGAGAACGGTGAAACGACGGCAAAGACGATGGCAAAGAGTTCCTCACGCGTTCTCTCATCTGAGGATGCGTGCTGCATGGGACCAGCCTATCTGCGTATGATCGTACGTTGGTTCGCATCATGGCGCTATGCTCTCTTCCTCGTCGCTTCTTGGAAGCAACCTCGTATGCCGTTGCCCGGATTGTTCAGGAGGGCGTAACCAGAGCGAGACATGTGCCGGCTGCATGGTCTCCTCAACGACTGCCAGCAACTGCTCACGCAATTGGTTCAGCTCCACCTCATGGCGTAAGGACGCACTGAAGGCTGCAAGGGTACGAGCGCCATCATACCTGGAGCGGTAGAACCTCCGGTCGATGATGGTCTGAAGAAATCGTCTCAATGGCTGAAACAGAGCAGCAATGCCAAGCGTGGAAGCGACAATCACCACCGGAGTTTGTGTTCCCGCTGAAAGGTGTCCTGTAAACACGCTCACAAGCGATTGCAAGGCAATGACGCTTGCGAAATAGATCACGGCCAGGATTGCCGTCAACGAGCTATAGACCAGGGTGCGGTTGATGATGATATCGATGTCCCAGAGCCGGGAACGGAGGATGGCAAAAGCGATGGAGATCGGGATGAGCAGGAGGAAGAGATGCTTGAACGTGTTTAAGAGGATCTCAGCAAGTGGATTGTGTCTTGCCGAAGGGAAAAACAATGCAAATAACAATGCGACTAGTAAGTATCCTCCAACGGATATCGACACCCCGAAAACGACCCACTTGGTCTGCTGACGTTGCACATTGCTCGATACACGAAGATAGCAGTAGACCTGCGCCATGATCATAGTCCCTACGAACACGAGAAATGCCATGTTCGTGAAGATGGTATTCGTGTAAGGATTCAAGGGGAAAGGGGGCAAGAAGTACTTGAAGCCCCAATAGAGAATTCCTCCGATTGAGAGCCAGCGGGTCCAGCGCGGGACAAACCGTCCAGTTGGAAACAGATAGAAGAAGACGACAATGCTGACTGCCCCAAGAAAGATCACGACCTGAAACAACCAATAAGGCGTTGCTTCCAACGTGTCAGAAGAAAAAGTGAGAGCAAAGGTCATCAGGAAAAATGCTGCGAAGAGTGCCATCCAGTCATCGGACCTGCGCCAGAAAAGCATGATGGCGACGACGAAGGAGGCACAGACGAAGACGATATTGAGCATCATGTGGGAGATGGCATAGGCTTGAACAGAGAGGCCCAAAGCCTGGAGTTGCTGAACAAACCGGACTGAGGCTTGTGTTGGATGATTGCACAAAGGTCCTGTGCACAGGAGAGAAAGAAGAGCCTCATAGGTTGCCGGGACACTTGCGACGAAGACTCCAAAGGAGAGTAGACCTGCAACTACGCATGCGGCGCGAGCGAGAATCAACCGCTTACCGTGCAGGCGAGTGTCACCTTGTTGTGGTTTATCGCGAGCTCCTGCCGGCGCTGACCGTGTAAACAGGCCGTTCATAGTGTTGCCTGCCTTTCCTCTCTCCTTCACCTGGGAGCTGATGATGCATGCTCGTTCCTCTCGAGAGCTGATGCAAGCTCATGGAGCTTCCTCATCTGAAGATAGACCGCCAATCAAAACGCCACTTCCTTGTGGTACCTTTTCCCTCAAGGTATCGTACCATATTCGTATCTCACGATGGTGACGAACTGCCAGGCATGAGGGACGTTCGAATGGGTCAGTGAGATTGCCCCGATTTCGTAGAGTGAGAGAAGAGAAATCTGGTAAACTCTATGAAGGAGGGTATCATGGCAAAACACCAACCAAGTTATACAAAAGAATTTAAGCAAGATGCGGTGCACCTGGTAGAAAACAGCAAAAAGAGTAAATCAGAAATAGCGCGTGACCTTGGTGTATCAGATAGTGCTTTAAGTAAATGGTGTAAAGCATTTGGAGATCAAGGAGAACAAGCATTTCCGGGAAAAGGTCATCAAACGGCGCTTGAAGAAGAAATCCGACGACTGCACAGAGAAAATGAGATACTCAAACAAGAGAGGGATATCTTAAAAAAAGCAGTACGCATCTTCGTGCAGCCCCAGCAATGAAGTACTCGTTTATTGCTGCTCATCAGGAAGAATTTCCGATCAATCGTCTGTGTCAGGTACTCAATGTTTCAGAAAGCGGGTATTATGCCTGGCGCAAACGAGAACCAAGCCAGCGCAAACGAGAAGATGAGCATTTAGGAAAGCGAATCGAAGATGCGTATCAGAACAATCGCCAGCTCTATGGAAGCCCACGTCTTCATGCAAAGTTAAAGGAGCAGGGGGTGCATTGTGGAAGAAAACGGGTAGCCAGACTGATGCGCGAGCGTGGGATCAGTGCGAAGACAAAAAGACGGAAGGTGAAAACGACGGAGAGTCAGCACGACAATCCGGTCGCACCGAATCTGCTTAAGCGAGATTTTACCGCTGATGCACCTAACACCAAATGGGTAGCAGACATTACTGGAATTGGGACAGCAGAGGGATGGCTCTACTTGGCAGCCATGGTGGATATCTACTCCCGATTGGTGGTTGGATGGGCCATGAGCAAGGAGCGAGACGAACAATTGATAACCAAAGCAGCAAAGATGGCGATCACCCAAAGAAGACCAGGAGCTGGTCTGGTGCATCACGGAGACTCGAGGGAGTCAATACAGGAGCCAGAGTTATCTCACAGTGCTCAAAGAAGCTGAGATACAAGTGAGCATGAGTAAAAAAGGTGATTGTTATGAGAATGCGCTCATGGAATCCTTCTTCGGGACACTCAAAGAGGAATGCGTTGAGCGCCAAAACTATCAAACACGAGCAGAAGCAAGAAATGCTGTGTTTGAATACATTGAGGTATTTTACAATCGACAACGGATACATTCGTCATTGGGCTATGTGAGCCCTGTTAGTTATGAACAGATGAGAGGAGGAACGGAACGCTAGAAATCTTGACAAACGGGCGTTTTTGGTGTATACTTGATTACATCAAAGAAAACGTAACATTTTCATGTTAACGTTTAACGCCTCTCATTAACGGCTTTTTTCACGTTTTAACGTTCTCCTCCTTGCTCAGCTTCCACAGTTGAGCACTCCACGAAAACGGGTCAACCTCATCAGATTTTTCTTTGTATCTGCCATTTCTGGTGAGAAGAAACGAAAGTATCTCTCTCCTTACAGAAATTTCCTGTAGGCAGGCGCATCATCTCCTCTGCGATATCCAGTGACGAATCTCCTTGTGTTAGCTCCTTGTGATTTCTCTCAGGAGAAAGAACTGAATCATCCGCAGGTGGGGCGTCTCTTGCTCTCGAGTACCGTTCTCATCGTGCCGGTTGATCCTCCGCTCCAGATGGTAACATTTACTCCCTGTTCGCAAGAGACGGTGACCAAACTTGAAACAGTAGGACAAACTGAGCGTTTACCCTTACTGACAAGATAAAGACAGCTCAAAGAGCGTAGGCTCTTCAGCGTTTTGCCATCATCCAGAAAGCCGCGTGGCGCAAAGAACTCCTTCTACTATTAACGCTACATCCCGGTTTCGATTGAGACGGTGCCCCCCTCCCGGCGCTTCCACGGGGAAGCGGTCTCCCTGTCACATCGGGTGGGTTTCGCTCGTCATTCCTCATGTCGAAACGAGGAAATGTGACCGATGGACGAACACGACCTGCTGGCGGAGCGATTCGAGGACGAGCGTTCCCTGTAATGCTACTTGAGACATCTGGTCGGGAAATCTGTGAATGATGCTGGCATGGGCGCTTGGCCATGAAAAAACGCTCGTTGAGTACTCATCAACGAGCGTTTTGTAGAGGTCTGGTAGAGCGTTATGCTTGCTCTACTTCGGGCGCGTTCTCCGTGTTCGCCTGCTGAGGATGCTGGCTGCTTCCGTCGATGAACTCGGAAAGCTCGTTGCGGGAGCGCTCGAGGAACGCACGCAGCTGGCCCTGTTTCTCTGCATTGCCGTGGGCGGCACGGGCTGCCATCACGAAGAGTCGTGCTACTTCTGCCGCAGTGCTGCGTAGGGCTTGCTGCTCTGCTGTTGGCTGGTGCCAGCGACCACTCCATCTGTGGGAGCCAGGACGAGCGTAGAAGAAGGCAGAGCGCCGATCCCCGCGAAAGAAGCGGGGACGGGACCAGTTGCCTCTGTCAAACCGTGGTCCAACGTGTCTGCGATAGTGACCGATCATATGCAATCACCTCCTTGCCTGTTTGTCTTTCATAACGATATATCGTTATCTAGGTATAGCAACAATACGATATATCGTTATTATTCCAACTGGCTGTGTTGCAAAAACTCAGGGGAGAACACGATGGGTGTGAAGCCTCACTTCTTGCTCAGCTTAGGCCGCCACTCCAAATAGGAATGGCTCGCGTGGGTTTGCCGCCTCCGACCAGGCTGAGAAGAATAGATTGATGAAGCAAGGTGTGTTGGAGAAGGCAGGGATGACACGGTGTCCAAAATAGTCTTTTCAAAGACACTGGATAAGGCCGAATGGACCAATACAAGGCTGGTGAAAGAGCCGTGGCCCAATCCCTGCTAATCCTGTGGAAAGAGCCGTGGATCGTGCAATTCAAACATGAAAAGGAGATGGATCTATGACAAGCATGTTTTCCGATTGGGCTAAGGAGTTTCTCCGTGAAGACCGTGTTGCGGTGGTCAGTACGTTAAACAAAGAGGGGAGTTCCCACTTGACCACCATGTGGTATCTGCTTACAGATGATGGAACGCTCGTCATGAGTACGCCGGGCCGCAACCAGAAAGTCAAGAATCTGCGTCGTGATCCCCGCATCGCTCTCTGTGTGGGAGATGGGGCTCGCTCTGTCAGCCTCTATGGGACCGTGACCATCAGCGAAGATCAGGCACTCGTCCGGCAGGATATCGGGCACCTGGTAGAACGCTATGTGAAAGATGAAGGTATAAGACCGCAAGTTATTGAGACGTTAGTCCAACAGTCTCGTGTTGCTCTGCGTTTCACGCCAGAAAAAGTCACCGAGTTTTCCGTGTGAATGGTGCGTTGACAATGAGCCGACCATCTCATTCAAAACACAGCTTGCTCAGGTCCCATGGCTTCTGCCTACAACGGCACTCGGTGTTATGCCTTCGTGCACTGGGCCAAAAATGTATGACAATCACCACACACTGGTGATTGTCATACATTTTTGGCAGAAGCTCAGCAGTGTTGCGCGTAGAATTACGCTACTCGTCTTGTTCTGAGCTTTTGCTAGCCTTGCGCTCGGCTGCATCCAGGTTTTAGACTGTTACAGACATCTGATAGCAAGACTGGTTGTGTGAAGAACGTGAAGGAGTTCATGAAGATGGCTGGCTCATTTGCCACAATGGAAACGCCACCAGTAGCAAAGTTGTTCAAGTCAGCGAGAATCGCTTGACCTTCTGGTGAAGCGAGCATGGCCTCCTATGCCTCACGACTGTCAAAATAGAAACTGGTTATCCGGTAGTATGGAGCAGGCTGACCTGGATCAAGCGCTTCGAGCTTCCCAATTGTCACACCCTTGACTCCTTTCACCTTTGCTGCAAGGGGAAAGTGTGTCTGACGATAATACCGTTCAAACGCAGCAGGGTCCTGGGGGTGTCCAAAGAGTACAGTTATCCGATACATGTTTATCCTCCTACGTATGTGTGCGCTTAACCATTCCCATTCTCTGAAAGGGCTCCTCTCCGTTCTTGTGTGAAAATAAACCGAGCATTCTGTTGAAAAGACCCGTCCTCCAATCAGGAGGAGGGAGGGGAATCAGGCCGCCCGATCAATTGGATGAGCGTGACGAGCGCGACTGCGCACTGCTGCTCCTCGCCGTCTCTTGTGACAAATACACCCGACCGGCACAGGTTCTACCCAAAACCCGGGGTTGGGTTAGGGAAAAGCCCGCAGCCGTTGAGGTAGAATCCAATCCGAGTTTCGCAAGTCGGTGCGCAAGGCCACCACGGCGGTGGCATTGGGCCGACACCAGCGCATGCCCCGTTTTTTCATGCGGCGGTTGATGACCAAGGCCACGGCCCGCTCAATCATGCCGCTGCCCACCGGATAGCCTTGCTTTCGCCAGTGCTCATAGGACCCCATCCATGGCCGTTGGTTCTCCAGATAGGTGATCGCTTTCGTGATGGCGGAACGAACCTCGGCAGGCAGTCCGCTGGCCAAGGTGCGCAAGCCGTGCAGCGCTTGCTCGACCTGGCCGTGCCAGAGCCACGAGCCATGCCAAGCCAACTGGGAGTCGCGTTCGCTCGGCGAGAGCGGCTTGGCGCGTGCCGCCGCGTGGATCGCATGACTGACCTCCCGCCACAGATGGGCCCAGTCCAGGATACAGGTCGCCTGTGGGAAATGCTGCGCTTGTTGGGTCTTGATCCACTTCGCTCCGTCTGCTCCCACCACCACCGGGCGAGGCGCGTTTTCGCTCTCAGTCCGTGCTGCTGCCGCCGCGAGCTTGCCCAGGTGCTCAGACGGACCAAAGGTCGCCACATAGCGCCGCCGCCGCATCTGATGGCGTTGACGCGGCGCATGGCTGGGTCCGCGCCGGCTCCAGGAAAAGGTGCTGGAGGAGGTGGGCCTGGGCAGGTCGGCCACTTGGGCACAGACCACCGCCACCTTCCCTTCCATCCCGCCGCGCTGCTCCCGACTGCCTACCCAACCTCCATCCATTCCCACCAGCAGCGGGTGATCGGCCTGTTCCATGGCTGCGGCTGGCTCAGCAGGTGCGCCGCAGACGCGCTCGGCCTCCGCTTGCTGCTGGGCTGCCCGCTGCTGGCCGTGCCGGTTGGTCAAGAGCCGGATCTCTTCTGCACTGATGTGGGCGAAACTCCGCCGCTTGAGCACGGCGCTGGCTGCGCGATACGGCCACGAACAGCCTGCCAGCCGCGCTGCTTCTTGCAAGGGCCAACTTCCCGTTCCTCCCGCCAGCTCGCTGAACAAGCTCGTGGCCGGACAGCAGCGCCGCCCACAGGCTTGACAACGAAAACGCCGTCGCGGTACCTGCACTCGTCCAAAAGTCGTGGCGATGACCCGACGTACCGTTCCTTCCAGGCGGCGCTGCTTGGCCCCACAGTGCGGACACACCTGCTGCTGGTCTTCCCAGTGCCTGATGGCTTGTTTGAACGCTTCTCGCATGACCTGCTGCCCTGTTGCTTGGATCTGCTGTTCTATCTCTGACAGACCGGCCGTTGCCCCAATCTCGATGGTGAGCGATACTTGTACCTGCATGAGAGAATTCTCCTTCTGTAATTGAGTAGGTTTTCATTTCCTTTCACAGTAGGAGTTTCTCTCCTGTTTTGCAACCCTGGCTTTTTGGCAGAACCGTCGGTTATGGTCAGCCTGCCTGCACACCACCGCTTGCCGAGATGTGGGAGGCCTGGCAGACGATCACGCAGCTCGCCGATCCTTTCCTCGATACACTCACGACCGAGAAACTTCGGGAGATCCATTATCTCGATGACCAGCAGACAAATTACACAGCCGGCAACCTTCTCCAGCGAGTTATCTACCACTACTGGTACCACACTGGCGAGAATATGGCGATTCGGCAAATGCTGGGACACACCGATCTGCCGGAGTTCGTGGGCAATATCGATGACGAGGCTCCTTACCGTCCCACATACTTGCCTCCAACTTTTTCATATACCTGGTGATTCCAGCTACCATACACATGGGGATCAATGAGTGAGGATGCGCACACGGGTTGTGCCTGGGCTTGTTCGCTGTTGTTCGTCGGTGTTCTCCACACACTTATTTCCTGGGTTTGTTGTTCGCTGAGGACCGTTAAATAGTGCTCTATGTCGTCGGCGATGCTGTACCAATGGCTGTACTGCTAGAATGAGGAAGTGCAAAGTGGGAAGATTTGAACTTCGGAGGGTGCCTTTTTTCTCTGCTCATAGGTCGGTTTATGGGCCTGTTGAGAGGGGTTTGTGTGGTTTTTGCCTATGTTTGTCTAGTGGTGTTGATGAGAGTGGAGCGGTTTTGCTCCCTGTTTTGCTCTCATGTTGAGGGAGTTTGGGGGAGACGTGTGAGGATTTGAGGAAAGAGTCTGTTCTACATGTTGTGTTGGCTGATCTCAAGAGTGAGAGGGTAGACTTGTTGTTTCCCTCGTAGGGGAAGTCATAATGTTCCATTTCTGCTCTTCAGGTTGTTTTCCACAAGGAATGAGGCAGACTCCAAATGGGTCATTTCTATGATACCCTTTTTGTGCCTCATATTGATTTCGGTACAGACCCAGGAACTGGTGAAATAATCGTCATGCTTGCCGTAATGATCCTGGGACGAATATGTGGTAATATTGCTGGAGAATGAGGATGGTAGACAGCTGTGTCCATCTCTTCCCATTCATCTGCTCCTGCCGCAGATTCATACAAGCAGGAGAGCCGATTTGCTGGTAAGGGAAAGATGCATGAGTCGATCGGATACTGAACAACAGAGCGCAAGAGGCTCGGTTGGTGCCAGCACCGCGAATACGCGTTTATCTGGCTCCTGGCTCATCTTTGCGCGAGTCACATGGATAGCAGTGGTCACCCTGATCGTGGCGCTCTTTCTAGCCATGCTTCCAGCATACTCTACGCTCCTTCAGACCATCTGCACAGGCGCTACATGTAGTCTCGTGCAACCCACCCTTGACTCCGCCCAGGGCTTGCAGGAGCTTGGCCTCTCCCTGGGCACCTATGCCACCTTCACGCTCGCGCTCACTCTCGCCTCAGTGCTCCTCTGCCTCGCCGTCAGTGCTGTGATTTTCTGGCGCAAGTCCGATGACTGGATGGCGCTCCTGGTTGCCTTGGGGGTGGTGGCGCTAGGCACATTGTACGTCACATTTTCATTACAGGGGAACCCCTCTGCATGGCAAGTGCTCGCCATCGTCTTGAATGGACTGGGAAATGGTGTGTTTTTCCTGGTCTGCTCACTCTTTCCTACTGGGCGCTTTGTTCCACGGTGGACACGCTGGCTTCTCCCCTGCTGGGTTGTCTCGGGCATGCTTTTCCTCTTCTTCCGTGAAGTCTCTTTCATGTATCTGGTCTATAATGTGGTTTGGCTGGGAGAGGTCGTCTTGCTGGTGACCGCGCTCTTCTACCGCTATCGTTATGCTTCCAGCCCGCTCCAGCGTCAGCAGACCAAGTGGGTCATCTATGGTGGAAGTGTGGCAGGTCTCATCGTCGTCGGGTTAACAGTGCCTCTGTATCTCTTCCCATCACTTGGGCAAGCTGGCTCGTTCTATCAGCTTGTCATTGCACCTGCCTATATTTTAGCCGTGCTCATCGTTCCGCTCTCCACTGGCCTTGCCATTCTGCGCTACCGGCTCTATGACATTGATCTCCTGATCAATCGCACGCTGGTCTATGGCTTGTTGACTGTCCTGCTTGCCTTGATCTATTTTGGCTGCGTGATTCTCCTCCAAGATCTCGTGCGTGGGTTGACGGGACAGGTGGGGCAATCACCTCTGATCATTGTGGGCTCAACGCTGGCGATTGCAGCCCTGTTCCAACCCCTGCGGCGGCGCATGCAGAGGATCATCGATCGGCGCTTCTACCGTCGGAAGTATGATGCGGCCAAGACATTGGAGGCATTCAACGCCACGTTACGCAATGAGGTCGACTTGAGTCAGTTGCGTGAGCACTTGCTCGACGTCGTCCAGGAGACGATGGAGCCTTCCCATGTCTCCCTGTGGGTGCGCCAGCCCAGCCGGAGGGAAACTCGCCGACAAAACTCCCCCTTGAAGAGGCTGGATACATGAGGAGATCGCAAAGCATGGGGTGTGAGCACTTTCACCTTTTAATGGAGTTGTACCAGATGTTTGGTGATCCGTTTCAGGCTCTGTCCCTCTTGCAGGTAACCGGCAAAGAGGTCTGCAACGACAGCGACCTCGGCTGGCTCCAGGCGGACTCCCGCTGGGTCACGCGGACGCGTTGGATCGACGCGGAAACCGTAGGGTGGGCGCGTCCAGGGAAGCAATCCACCTGCCTGATACTTTTGTCGCCGTCCCCGTCTCATCCGCTCAG
>Ga0137378_10003368_pt1 | contig 13853 bp, 8 predicted proteins | sample SagtaG_21_FD_104813 | JGI IMG/M metagenome (GOLD analysis project Ga0137378, IMG submission 104813) | Vadose zone soil microbial communities from Sagehorn Ranch, Mendocino, California, USA - Sage2_L_60_16 metaG | ecosystem: Environmental > Terrestrial > Soil > Vadose zone | place: USA... | reverse complement strand
CGTCGTGCGCGCGCCCTGACTTTGCGTGGTTTCTGCGGTTGCGGCACCGAACATCGTTCGCGGCGCCGATGACGCTCCGTTGATCGCGCACGCCGCGGCGGGCCTTAAAGCCACGGCGCGGGAACTTTTCGCTGTCCGTCCTGCCGATGGAGCATTCATTCTTACTCGGCGCGATCCGGCCGCCGATTTGTCTCCGACAGGCGACGGTTCAGGTGCGACATATACGCAATATCCTCCTGCCGCACGGGAAGGGCGGCCTGCTTCCCGCCCTTTTGCTTGCGGCCGCGGCGTCGATCGTGTCACCGCCGACGCGTGCCGATTCGAGCGTCGACGTACCTCCGCTCACGCTGCCGGGGCCGTACGCGGTAGCCTGCAGCAACGTCGCGCAGGACTTCAGCCGCGTGGCGCCCGGCGAGAACGCGAGCGATTATTGGGAAGGCGCCAAACGTTCGAACGGAAGCTCGCGGTACGTGACCGACCTGCTGGCGGATCCGCTCAACACGTTCACCGTCGCGGTGACGGCTCCCGACGACGGCTCGCTCTTCGGGTCGTTTGCCGGGCGCACGATGCCCTACGCCGCGATCATCTGCTATCCCACGACACCCGCGAATCCCCGAGCCGATTACCCGCTGCCGACCGGCAAGGCCGTGCCACGAATGCAACGCGGCAGCGACGCGCCGATCTTCGCGGACGACTCCGCGCGGTATGCCGTGCTGCTCTTTTCGCACGGCTATCAGGGCAGCCCCATCGCGAGCGACTATCTCGACCCGATGCTCGTCTTCGCGAGCTTCGGCTATGTCGTCGCCGCCCCTTTTCACGGCGATCCACGATTCTCCGACCTCGTCCCTGAAAATCTCGGCACCTTTTTCTATCTCCTTACGCACCTCGACGATTTCATTGCAATGCAGGCGCTCCGCCCGCTGTCGTTGTCCGCGACGCTCGATCGCCTGCTTGCGGATCCCGCAATGGGCGTCGCACGTCGATGCGACGAAGATCGCCGGCTTCGGCGCGAGCCAGGGAGGCGAATCGGTGCTTTTGATGGCAGGCGCAGGCCTGACCAAGACGGTGGGACAGTCGTGGTCGCGCGTCACGCTCGACCCGCGACTGAAGGCCGGCGTCGGCTACATCCCGTATTTCGGACAAAGCGTCCTGCCCAGCTTTGGCCGCGATCAACACGGCCTGGACGGCGTGACGCTGCCTTACCTTGCGATTTCCGGAACGGCCGACACGACCGCGCCGATCGCGGTGACGCAGGCAGGAATTTCTCGGCTCGCCGGTCCGCGCGAGCTGGTATCGCTCGCCGGCGTCGATCACCATTTCGACGTCGCGTCGGCCGCCGACATCTTCACGTGGAGCCTGACCTTTCTCGATGCGAGTGTCCGCGGCGACCCGCTCGCGCATCAGAAGCTGATCCGAATGACCCGCGTCGCGGGCGGCGGCGACGATTCCGTCGTCATTCCGTACGCGGAGCCTGCCTGGGGCAACTTCAGCGGACTGTGGTGGAAATCGCCTGCGGGGTCCGAATCGGGATGGGGCATCAACGTCTCGCACCAGGACGACATGATCTTCGCCTCGTGGTTCACCTACGACATGAACGGCAAAGGATGGTGGCTGGTGATGACCGCTCCGAATAACGGAGGCAATACCTTCTCAGGCACGCTGCTCTCCGTCACCGGCCCGGCGTTCGATGCGGTGCCCTTCGATCCTGGCCAGGTGACAGGAACGGCGGTGGGCACGGGGACGCTGACGTTCAGTGACGCCGACAACGGCAGCTTTGCCTATACCGTGAACGGCGTCTCACAGGTCAAGGCCATCACCCGCGAGGTGTTCGGCACGCTGCCGACGTGCGTCTTCGGTGCGCAGAACAATCCTGCCGCTGCAGCCAACTACCAGGACCTGTGGTGGAGGAGCCCGGCCGCCTCGGAGTCGGGATGGGGAATCAACATCACCCATCAGGGCGATACGCTCTTCGCCACCTGGTTTACCTACGACCACGATCGCTCGCCGATGTGGCTGGTGATGACCGCCAACAAGGCCGCGCCGGGCGGCTATGCGGGAGACCTCTACCGGACCACCGGGCCGCCGTTCAATGCGGTGCCGTTCAATCCGGCGGCGGTAGTGGCGACCAAGGTGGGCGTGGCGAGCTTCACTTTCAGCGACGGCAACAATGCCACGTTTGCCTACGCCGTCAACGGCGTCTCGCAGGCGAAGCCGATCACCCGCGAGGTCTTCCGCGCGCCGGGAACGGTATGCCGATGATGCAGTCGATGCATCACCCGCATCGAAAAAAAGACTGAAGTGAAAAAGAAATCGCTTCGATTCGGCAAAGGCTTCCGCGTCGCGCTCGGCAATCGCCGTTCGGAAGCTGCGGTGATGGTAATCGAGCCTGGCGACGCCGAAGGCGATCCGACAAACCGCCACCGCGGTTCCGACCAATGGCTGTTCGTGGTGTCGGGCACGGGCGTGGCGACCGTCAACGATAAGCGCTATCTTCTGCGCGAAAATGTCCTGCTGCTGATCGAGCACGGCGACCGCCACGAAATACGCAACAACGGCAAGTCGCTGCTGCGCACGCTCAACGTCTACGTTCCGCCCGCATACGGCAAGTCGGGCGAGACGCTGCCGCGCGGAAGGCGCTAGTCGCCGACGAACCTGAGTGCCGCCATGACGACAAAGCTCGATAGCCCGCTGCGAAGAGAAATCGAGATTGCCGGCGCGCTTTATACCCTGACCATCACGCCGCAGGGCCTGACGCTGGTGCCCAAAGGCAGGAGGAAGGGCTACGAGCTCGAGTGGAATGCGTTCGTCAGCGGCGAGGCGGCGCTTGCAACCGCGCTCAACGCATCGCTGATGGTGCAGCCTGTCGATTCACCTGCTAGCAAGCGCTCGAAGGTGTCCAAACCCCGGAAGCGCTAGGGCGGGCCACCTAATGCATCGCGCGGCGCGGGCCGCTCGTCTGCAATAATTTCTCGAGCTTGTCGATGTCGATCGGCTTGACGAGATGATCGTCGATGCCGGCGTCCTTCGACAACTGGCGGTCCTTTTCCATGCCGTATCCGGTGATACCAAAGATGCGCGCGCTCATGGCGCTCGGAAGCTCGCGCAGGCGCCGTGCGACTTCGTAGCCGTCCATGCCCGGCAGCCCGATGTCGAGCAGGACGACGTCGGGCGCGAATTCCGCGGCTTGCTCGAGTGCGGCGTAGCCGTCCGGCGCAGTCTGAACCTCGTGACCCCACGTTCGCGCCAAAAGCGCGAGGGTTTCGGCGGAGTCCGGATTATCGTCGACGACCAGCACGCGCCGCTGCTTGGCGTGCTCTTCCGGGTGCTTGACCCTTTGCGCCGGGGCTTGCGCGGATCGCTTGGAAATCCGCCCGCGCGGCAACGTGACAGAGAACTCGCTCCCCCGACCCGGCCCGGCGCTCTGAGCCTGCACGCTTCCGCCGTGCATCTCGACCAGGCGCTGCACGAGCGTCAGACCGATGCCGAGCCCGCCTTCGGCGCGGCCGCGCGAGTTATCCCCGCGCGCGAACAAGTCGAATACGCGAGACAGCAATTCGCTTGGCATGCCGATGCCGTTGTCGCGTACGCGGATCAGCGCCCATGTATCGTCGCCGCTGAGCTCGAGCTCGATGCGGCTTCCTTCGGGGCTGTATTTCGCCGCGTTGTCGAGGAGGTTGAGCACCACTTGCTCGATTCGCTCCGGATCGACGACCGCGAGCAGCGGCTTGTCGGGCAGGGAAAGCGCAAGCTGGTCGTTCAGCGCGTCGAGCCGATACTGTATCGACTCGCATGCCTTGTTGATCACGGCGACGAGATCGACCTCCTCCTTGCGCAGGGCGATCTGGCCGTGGCTGATGCGCGCAACGTCGAGAAGATCGTCGACGATCCGCGCCAGCCTTCCGATCTGCCTTTCGATCATCGCCCTCAGCCGATCGGCCTCGTCGGCACTGACTTTGCCGTCGCGCAACAGTCGCAGCGCGTTGCGCACCGGCGCCAGCGGATTTCTCAGCTCGTGTGAAAGCATCGCCAGAAACTCGTCCTTGCGCAAGGCTTCCTGACGCAACGCCAGCTCCACCTTCTTGCGCTCGGTGAGGTCGCGACTCGTCTCCAGAACGAGCGTGGGTTTGCTCTGGGCGCGGATCAGCGTGCAATGGCTTTCGACGACAAGCTGGCGGCCGTCGCGCGTCGTGTGCAGCTGCTCGCCACTCCATCGGCCGTCACGATCGAGCGCCGCCTCCAGCGCATTCAATTCCACGCTGCGGTGCGTGCGCAATAATTCGTCTCTGCTCTTTCCGACGGCCTCCTCGGCGGTCCAGCCGTAGAGCTCTTCCGCACCGCGGTTCCAGTAGCGTATGGGACCGCCGACCTCCCACACCAGAATCGCATCGTGCGCCTGATCGAGCAGTCCGGCCTGTTGCTTCAGCAGCGCCTCGATTCGATAATGTTCGGTGACGTCATGCAATGAGAGCAATACGAGATCGCCCTCTTCACCGCCGCGGACAAGCTTGTGCGCGTTGAGCGCAATCGTCCTCTCTCCGATCTTGGGAAAGATGGCGGTGACCTCGCTTTGCTCGATCGGTTTGTTCTCCCGCAGAACCGCCAGCAATTCCCGCTTCAGTTCCTGGTCCCTCCACTGACCGTCGCCTAGCTCGGTGAACAGACAGCGGTCCGTTTCCGCGGGAGTCGTCCGGAATATCTCGTAAAACGCGCGGTTTGCGCCGTGGACGCGCAACTCGTTGTCCAGGAGCAGCAGCGGCGTGCCCACCGTCTCGACGATCGCCTGCGAATAGTCGCGAGAGCGGCGCAGATCGGCATTGAGCTGGCTAAGCTCCAGATTGCGGATGCGCAGCTCTTCGTTGGTTGTCGCCAGCTCTTCGTTGGCGGACTGCAGCTCCTCCTTCGCAGTCTCGAGCTCCTCGTTCGTGCTCTGGAATTCCTCGTTGGCGGACAGCACTTCTTCGTTGGCCGAGCGCAGCTCCTCCTGCGTCGCCTCGCTCGATTCGACCACCGATTGCAGGTACGCGCGAGTCGCCTCGATTTCATGCCTGAGCTGGTTGTTCTCGGTGTCCTTCGCTGCGACGGCCGCGCCGCCCGACGACGTGGAGCGGAACCAGCGGGCAAGACCGTCGAGCAGCGACGCGCTGGGTGCCTTGACAGCTTCGGGCAATTCGAACAGCACCGTGTAGCAGCGCGCGGTGCTACCTGCAGTCCACAGAGGGATGACTTCGACATCGACTCGCCGATTCCCGCCTTCGATCTCGACCCGGAGACCTTCTCTGCGCACCGGCGCCTCGATCCTGCGCGCCTCGGCGATTGCAGTCGACACTTCGACCAGGATTTCCGGGCGTATCAATTTTTGCAGTTGCAGGCTCGCCGCGCCTTGCTGATGCTCGAGAAAAAGCCCGGTGCGGCCGCGAAACTGCAGCACGTTCATGCGCTCGTCGATCACCACCGCGGGCGGCGCGAAGCGGGTGAGCAGGCGGCGGTCCGACTCCCGCTGCACATGATCGAAGTCGACCTCTTCCGTCTCGGCTGGCACGGGAACCCGCGCCCGCTTGGCCTGGATGCGGTCGATGGGCGGCAATTCCAGAGTAAGGCTGGAAGGCGTGGGAGCACGCTGATAGAGCTTGCGCTTCTTGTCGCGCAGCTCGAAAAGCTCGCTCGACTGACCGATGCTCTCCGACGGCCCGAGCATGAGAAAGCGCTCGGGTTTGAGCGCGTAATGGAAAATCGTCATCACCTTTTTCTGCGTGCTCTGATCCAGGTAGATGAGCAGGTTGCGGCAGCTCACCAAATCGAGCCTGGAAAAGGGCGGATCGCGCGTGACGTTATGCTCGGCGAACACGCAAAGGTCGCGAACCATTCTGACGATTTCGTAATGATCGTCGACCTTCACGAAAAATCGCTGTAGCCGCTTTTCCGACATGTCGAGAGCGATGTTTTCGATGTAGCGGCCCGCGCGTGCGCGATCGATCGCCTGGCCGTTGACGTCGGTGCCGAAAATCTGGATCGGCATGGACGCGGCTGCGTCGCCGAGGAATTCGAGCAGGACGATCGCGATGGAGTAGACCTCTTCGCCGGTCGAGCAGCCCGGAACCCAGATGCGGATCGGATCGTTTGGAGCGCGGCCTTGCATGATGCGCGGAAAGACGTCGCTGGCAAGGCTGTCGAATGTCTCCGCATCCCGGAAGAATCCGGTCACGCGGATGAGGAAGTCCTGATACAGCGCAGCGACTTCCGCCGGATTGTCCTGCAGCAGCTCGAGGTAGCCCGAGAGCGTGTCGATCTTCTTGAGCGCGAGGCGGCGAACCAGGCGGCGGTGGATGGTGCTTCGCTTGTAATGGCTGAAGTCGACTCCGCTGGCCGCGCGCAGCAGCCGGAAAAGGCGTTTCCAGCCGTCCTCGTTGATGTTCGCCTCTTCCGGCAGCGGCTCGTCGGTCAGGTAAGGATGACTGGCGATGCGCTCGAGCTCCTTGGCGATCTCTGCAGGCGTGAGGACGAAATCGACGCAGCCGGTGTCGATGGCGCTGTGCGGCATGCCGTCGAATTTGGCGGAGGTCTCGTCCTGCGCAAACGTGATTCCGCCCTGACCCTTGATCGCCTGCATTCCGGTCGCTCCGTCGGACCCCGTTCCCGACAGGATCACGCCGATGGAATTCTTCTTGTGCTCCATCGCAAGCGAATTGAACAGCGCGTCCGTCGGCATGTGGATGCCTGCCGCTTCGGTTCGGGCCGTCACGATCAGGTGACTGTCGCTGACGATCATTCCCGTGTTGGGCGTGATGACGTAGACGTGATCGGGCAGGATGGCGGCGCCGTTCTGCGCCTCCAGGACGGGCATGGAAGTTTTCTTGGCCAGGATGTCGGCGAGAAAGCTCGAGTGCGTCCGGTCGAGATGCTGGACGACCAGGAATGCGAGCCCGGTCGCGGGCGAAAGATGCGTCAGCAGCTCGGAGACGGCTTCGAGCCCACCGGCGGACGCGCCGATGCCGACCATCGCGCGCGGCTCCCGCGGGCTCATCGAATCGGTGCTGCGTTCCTCGGCCATGAAATCCTGTCCAGGATGATGCCGCGCAGGGCACGGCGGCACAATAGTAATGATACGCCTTGCTGCCGGTTTCATCGTGAGCGCCGAGTCGACGGCGCTATGTGCGCTTGATCGCTTACTCGAACGACCCGCATGCTCGCCGCCGCGCGCGGCAAGGCGCGGGGTTATCTCCGTCGCAACGCGGCGCTCAGGGACCTTTGGGAGGGATCGGTTGCGGCACCGGATTCGAGATGGGCTTGACCGATTTCAGATAGCCAAACAACGCTTTCAGATCTTGATCGGTCAGCACCGCGACGTCGAACCACGGCATCGGTGGCAGGAGAGGACGTCCAACACCCAGATGCTTTCCGGTGCGCATCGTCTTGATGAATTGATCCGCGGTCCAGCCGCCGAGACCCGTCGCGGTGTCGGGCGTCAGGTTCGCGGCGAAGCTCACGCCCCAGGGGCCGGCCCACGCGGTAAAGTCGTTGTTCGTCATCGCGGCCCATTGGGTCGGTCCCAAAACGCCAGCGGGGACCGCAGGAACCTGCGCGTTGGCGGGATGACCCGACAGCAATCGCGACGCGTCGTTGGCAGGGCCGTTCGGCGTCATGATCTTGGGTGTGTGGCAGTCGCTGCAGCCGCCGTACATCGCCAGATACTCGCCGCGGCTCATCTTTTCTTTGCCCGCGCCTTTCGTCTGTGCAAGCGCGGGCTGCGCCGCCAGAAGGATAATGCATGCTACAAATACAATCGACTTGCCAATGGCCCTGAACCGCATCCCATCCTCCTCGTAGGCGACAAAATTGCGGCGCGGAGCCGCGCCTTGATTATGCACTCGTCGACCCAGAATTGCCTGCCATCGGCGGGAATTTGCGCCGGGCGCTCCGTGCGCTATCGTTATGGGAGCCGCGGACTCGCGCGGCGAAGATCGTCTCGCCCTCGATGATTGAAACCGAAAAGACCGACGTAACGCCTCCCGCCACGGATGCCGACGGCAATCTGTTGCTTAGCCCCGAGGAGGCGCGAGACGTACTGCGCGAGTGCTTTTCCGATTTCGTGTCAGGATTGCGCACGCTGGTGCGCATGTCGATCGAGACCACGAACGATCTGTTCGAGATGAACGAGTTCGTGAGCGAGGCCGCCGCGCAGGATTTTCAGCTCAAGCGCGACGAATGGATCGCGTACCTCGAGCGCGCGCACCGCGACCTGTTGGAAAAACGCATCGCGGGGACGCGCCGTCAGGGGCGAAGGCCCGATTTCGACGCCTCGGTCGCGACGCTGCGCGTGCTCAACGCTTTCGACCAGGAAAAGCAGTCCGCGCTCATCCAGGGCTCGGAAGCGCTGCATCGACTCACCAAGCGCGAGGTCGATGCCCTCGATCTTCGAGTGGGCGTGCTCCTTCGCGAAAAATTCGTTCGCGATATCGATAATCCCCTGTCCCCGGCATACCTCCTCGACGGAATCGGTGTGGCGTCGCGCGCGGTCTATCCGAACCCGAGAGTCTGGCGCCCGCTGATGGAACGCGTCATCGCCGACATCACGCCGGGTATGAACAAGATTTACATCAAGATCAACCGTTCTCTCGCCGGCCGCCACGTGCTTCCCGAAATCAAGGCTGAGCTGCGCGCGCGCAGCGAGTTGCGCCCGGCCGACGATTCGGAGCTGCTTCCGGTATTCACGCGCCTGATCAAGGAAGCGGCGCCGACGGGCACGGATGCACTGCTGGCTCTCAACGTCGACGTGCCCACCGCTTCGGCGCCGGCGCCCGCGTCATCGATGCCGGCCGCGGCCACCGGCGCTGCGCCGTCAGTTTCCGCGCCGGAAGCGGCACCAACGCAAGAGACAGCACCCGGGGTCACTCCCGAAACGCCCGCAGGCGCTGCGGGGATGCCATTGGTCGCGCGCGCGCTCGCGTGGAGCGCGGCTTCCAATCCGTACGTCGTCGATCTCGCCCAGCCGCACGCCGCTCCCGCCGGGAGCGCGACCACAGAGAGCCTTCATGGACTGCCGCAGCTCGATCCGCTGATGGCGCTCGGCTCGTTATCCACGGCCGTCGCCGCGCTCGATCGCTGGCAGCGCGCCGATCCCGGCGAGCTTCCTGCTTCGGATGCGCCCGGCAGCGGGCAGGACGCGCCGGCCCCTCCGTTGAATCGGATTCCCTACATACGCGCCGCCATCGGCGACAAGGTCGTCAACAGCACCGACAAGATCACCATGGATGTGATCGGGCTGCTGTTCGATTACATCTTTCGCGATCCATCGATCCCCGGATCACTGCGCGGGCTGTTCGGCCACCTGCAGGTGCCCATCCTCAAGACGGCGCTGCTGGATCGGACCTTTTTCTCGGACAGGAAGCACCCCGCGCGCCGCCTGCTCGATCATCTCGCGGCGGCCTCGATCGGCGCGACCGGCGACGCCGGCTACAGCGCGGCATTCGAGCTGGTGGCGACCGGCGTCATCGAAGAGGTATGCCGCGATTTCCGCGTCGACATGGCGGTGTTCGACGGCGCGGACTCGAAGCTGCAGGAGTTCGTCGAGGAAGAGCAGGGCAAGCTAACCGCGGCGCTCGACACCGAAGTCGCGAACGTATTTGCGCAGGAGGAGGGCGAGGCGGACCGCTCACACGTGCGCGAATTCATCCGCGACAAGCTCGCCGGTGTACAGGTTCCGTTCGACGTGCGCTCGTTCAGCGAGACGACGTGGGCGGACTATCTGACGCTCACGCGAGCGCAGCACGGAACCGAAAGCGATGCCTGGCGCGTCGCCGTGCAGACGCTGGATGACTTGCTGTGGAGCATCACCGCGAAGGAGCGCACGGCGCAAAAGGCGCGTCTCGCCAAGCTCGTTCCCGTGATGATCCGCAACCTTCGTGCCGGCGCCGCGGCGGTCCAGGTGGGTGACGAGCGCGTCCGGCCTCTTCTCGACGCAATGTACAAGCTGCACATGGCCGCCATCAAGCCGAAAGGCGATGTGGAAGTCCCGAAACCTTCGCAGGGCGCCGCGGCTCAGAAACCGGAAGCGCAAGCGTCGTCCGCGGCCGCTGCGGATGTTGCAGCGGCAGACGAGCCGGCCGGGGAAATGCCTTCGATCATCAACATTCACGACTTCGTCAGCGAAATGGTCGTGGGAACGTGGCTTGCCTTCGAGCACGCGGGAACAAGCGTCAACGCGCGCCTGTCGTGGATCAGCCCGCTGCGCAGCAAGTACATTTTCACCAGTCGCGCGCGGACCCGGGCCATTGTCGTGACGCCTGAGGAGCTCGCGTGGCAGCTCGGCGCGGGCAAGACACGACTTATCGTCGAGCCGGTCGCGTTGTTCGATCGCGCGGTCAGCGCCGCGCTCGATTCGATTGCTGCGCGCAAGCCGCCTGCCGCCGGAAGCGCGGCCGCCGCGTAATAAAAAGCGGACCGCTGCGCCCGCTTGTCGTAGAGTTGCGCGGCTCGTAGCGCTCAGATCGGACTGCAGAAGGCCACGCCGTTCGGACCGATCCCTTCCGGCACCCACTGGCGATTGATCATCGCCCGGCGCGCCGCGAGGTCGATGGTATGGCGGTGGTTGGCGTCGCTGCGATTGTTGAAAAAGCGGTACACCGGCAACGTTCCCGGTTGACAATTTCCGGCCGCGTCGGGGAGGGGGACGTAGAAAGCGGCCGCCTCCTCGAGCAGCCACGTCCCCGGCCAGTGGAGCTGAACGAACCGGCACTCGCTCGCGATCGCGGTATAAAAATGAGAGTCGATCAGCGGCAGCGGACTATAGAAGCGGCAGACCGGCTGCGCGTTCGCGGGAGCCAGGCTTGGATCGATCCAGGCGAAAAAGACTTCGCCGGTGCGCTGAAAGGTCGCGCTCAGGAACGCGTCGATGTACGCGATCTCGGCGGCATTGCCGGTCATGAAGTAGTGATCCTTGTTGGGGCGGTAATACTCGACGATCGGGACCGTGCCTGCCGGCGCCATCGCGGTTGCCGGTATCGTGCTCTGCACGGCGAGACCGGCGTCGAGCAGGCCCGCACCGCATCCCGACGCAAATGCGCACAAGCTTCCCGGCGCAAAATTGCGCGCTGTACCGGTGATGATGCCTAGCACCTGTCCTGGCGTGAGGTTGGCGTTGCGAGCGAACATCAGCGACACGACGCCGGCGACGTAGGGTGCGGCGAAGCTCGTCCCCGCTTCGCTCTTGTAGGTCGGGTTGTGCGGGGATGTCAGCCCGTCGTTGGAGATCGATAGGATGAGGGTCGATGCATCGCCGCCATCACCGCCGGGGGCTGAGATATCGACGCGGCGTCCGAAATTGGAGTAGAACGTGCGGTCGCCCTTGCGCGTCGCCGCGCCCACCGCGATGACGCCGCCGCAATTCGCGGGTGCCGAGCTCGACGCATCGTCGCTTTCGTTGCCGGCGGCGGCGGTGATGACCACGCCCTGCGCAAGCGCCTGGTTGACGGCGTCCTGCAAGGCTTGCGGGCACGCGGTAAAGCCGCCGAGACTCATGTTGATGACCTTGGCGGGATTGGCGTTGGCGGGTGCACCCGCGACGGGGACCCCGGCCGCCCAGATGATGCCCGCGGCGATGTCGTCGAAGGTCCCCCCGCACTTGCCGAGCACGCGTACCGGAAGAATCTTCGCGTTCCAGTCGATGCCGGAGATGCCGACGCCGTTGTTGGTATTGGCTGCGATCAGCCCGCTGACGAACGTGCCGTGCCACGAGCTCGGCTCGGCCGGAAAGCCCGGCGCGCATTCGCCGTCGCCGGTGGCGTCTCCCGGATCGGAGGCGTCGTTGTCGCGCCCGGTGCCGTCGTTCGCCTCGCCGGGATCGGTGATGAAATCGAAACCCGGAAGCACGCGCCCAGCAAGTTCCGGATGCGACGTGATGCCCGTATCGATGACGGCAACGGTGACGCCGGCGCTCCCCAACTGGACGTCCCACGCGGTCGGGGCGTTGATACCTCCGACGGGATCCGTGAGCGCCCACTGGCTGGCAAAGCTCGGATCGTTGGGAATGAGCTTTGCGACCGCGCGGCGAACGGGATCGGCGTACTGCACCGCGGGATCGGTCTCGAGTTGCGACGCCATGTTGGCGAGCTCGCTGTCGGCCACGGGTCGGGCGAGCCTGAGAACCCATATCGGACCGACGGAATGATCGATGCTTACCGGCATGCCGATGAGCGACGCCCAGCGCGGAAGCAGCGTCGGCCACTCGGCGGCGGTATCCGCCGTCAGGCGCAGCATGAGTTTTTGCCCCTGCAGCGTAGCGCCTTGCGCCGGCGTCCTGCTTCTAGCCGCGAACGAGGGCACCGCGCGCACCGCTTCGGCCCACAACACGCTGCGATCGCCGCGCAAGCGCCCCACCAGCGCATCAGCCGATCGGTCGTCCTGCGACTCGGCTAGGATAAGCTCGAGGCTGCCGGTGCGCGTCGTTCCGGCCAGCGCGAGCGGCACGCCCGCGATGGTTTGTAGCCGCGCGATCGTGTCGCGCTGCGTCGCGCTCGCGTACGGATGCAACATGACGCGGACGCGCAGAACCGGGTCCGCCGCCACCATGGATGTGGCGCCGCCGAGCGCAAGCAACATCACTAGTCTTGGCAACCAGCTTCGCAACATATGAATGCTCCCGATCGGTGGCCTGCGTCGATCTAGCTCCCCGCGCAAGCGGGCCCTCATGCTACACAATGACAATGGGATTGTCATGCACGCGGTCGGGTGCCGAGCACAAAGGCGTGATTAGTGGAGATTTAGCGCAGGTCTCGACGCCGAATGCCGGTCGATCGGCGACGGGAAGCGATCAGGTTTTGATTCGGTCTCGGTCCTCGAGCGCGCGTTGATAAGGCGCGAGCACCTTGACCATTTGTGCGAATATTCGCGGATTCGCCGCGATCACCTGACCGCCGTACAGGTACGAGTTGTCGCCGACAAGATCGCCGACCAGCCCGCCCGCCTCCAGAATGAGAAGGCTGCCCGCGGCGACGTCCCAGGCATTGAGCCCGACCTCCCAAAATCCGTCGTAGTAGCCGGCGGCAACATAGGCGAGATCCAGCGCCGCCGAGCCGGGCCGCCGCAGTCCGGCGCATTCGATCATCATGGCGCGCATCATCTTGATGTAGGTCTCGAGATCGCTGCCATCGCGAAACGGAAAACCCGTGCCGACGAGGCAGTCGCGAAGATGCTGCCTCCGCGAGACCCGCATGCGGTGATCGTTCAGGAACGCGCCGCGGCCGCGCGTCGCGGTAAACAGATCGTTGCGCACCGGATCGTAGATCACTCCCTGCGTGATGTGTCCCTTGTGCTCAAGGGCGATCGACACGCAATACTGAGGAAGGCCGTGGAGAAAGTTGGTGGTCCCGTCGAGCGGGTCGACGATCCACACGTATTCCGCGCGGGCGTTGGCGTCTTTGGCGGTGCCCTCCTCTGCTAGAATCGCGTGATCGGGATAGGCGGAGTGCAACACGTCGACGATCGCGGCTTCCGCGGCGTGGTCGACCTCGCTCACGAAGTCCTTCGGTCCTTTCGCGGTAACCGTCAGCCGATCGAGGTCGCGCGCCCCGCGGTTGATGACACTGCCTGCGCGCCGTGCGGCCTTCACTGCGGTCGAGAGCATCGGGTGCATGATTCTTGCGAGTGCAGCCGCGACAGATCCCGCTGCGGCGCGTGAGATTCAGGCGCGCATTCTACCCGGATTCATTTCCCTCATGCCTTCGCCGCTCGAGCGCATCCGCATCGTGCTGTGTGCGCCGAGCCACCCCGGCAACATCGGCGCGACGGCGCGCGCGATGCAGACGATGGGGCTTTCCCGGCTCGTGCTGGTCAATCCTCAGCGGTTTCCCCATCCGGAT
>Ga0137378_10003359_pt1 | contig 13862 bp, 14 predicted proteins | sample SagtaG_21_FD_104813 | JGI IMG/M metagenome (GOLD analysis project Ga0137378, IMG submission 104813) | Vadose zone soil microbial communities from Sagehorn Ranch, Mendocino, California, USA - Sage2_L_60_16 metaG | ecosystem: Environmental > Terrestrial > Soil > Vadose zone | place: USA... | reverse complement strand
TTGAGGTGAAGGACAAATAAAAACGCCCTTCATCCTCTCACTAAAGGACGAAGAGCGACATTTTCACTCTCGTGGTACCACCTTCATGCGCTGATGCCTCGCGACAGCAGCCTTGTCGAGTACGAACATACTCCAGTCCGATTACGGGGACATCCGGCAGAGGTCTACTCTCGCATCAAGCGATTTCTTCTCGCGACTCCGGGTTTTTTTTCACAGCGTACTGACGTATGGGCTTTCCACCAACCGCCCATTCTCTAGACGCAATACACAACTGTTACTCGGCCCTTCAAAGCCTTTACTTTATTCAGTTGTAACTCCGTTAGCTAATGTATAGCATGATTGCGACCACATTGTCAAGGTTTTGTGGTCTGTCTGATTTAAGGATGCTTCGCAAAAAGACCGGGTTAACAAGACCTCTCACGCTTCTGGCAATGTGAAATTGCGAGCCTGCAAGCGCTTGACGAGGGCGAGACGGCGCAGGTGAGGCCGGGCCCAGGCACGGAAACGCTCTTGAAACTGCTGGGTCTCTTTGAAGTGCTCGGCGGCTTCACGCAGCTCGGTCAACAATCGAACGGCTTCGTCGTAGCCTGTGCCTGTACCGCGCACCGCTGCCATATCGACTTGATGCCAGTAATCCTCCTGGTGATCGTGGATCTCTTGCAGGTGACGCTGATGCGCCGCTTGCTCCTGCTCGCGCTGCTCGCGTTCCAGTTGGGCTCTAATACCCTTGCTTTCGGCGAGCAGCGTCGCGTACGTGACCTGCTCACCTGTTGGCGGCTTCGCCCTGGTCCTGTCCTGGCTCAGTTCGCGCAGCTCCTTGACGAGCAGGCGGCTCAGGCCCGGCTCATTGCGTGCTAACCGAACCAGGTAATCGTTCTGACGATCTGGCGGCAGCAACTTGACCCATTCGGCAACATCAATCCCCGTCGATGACACGGCCGGGCCGCTGTGTCGAGCCGCCGCGACGAGCAGTTCTTGCGGCACCTGCAACAATTCCGCCAGCGCCTCCTGTGCCGCCGTCAGCGTGCCAAAGGCGGGGGGAACTGGTGGCACACTGATTTCCTCGTCATCTTCTTCGTCATCCTCCTCCCCTTCGTCATAGCCCCCTCCCATGCGCTGACTGGCCAACCAGGCGATATACAGCGCCCGCAGATCGCCTTCCATCAATTCATCGCGAATGGCGATGAGCGATCCTAATTCATAGTCTGTCCATTCGTCAGGCCCTTCCATCTCGCCAAATTGGATATCGAGGATATCTTGACCTGCTCCCAATCCACGTTTCCGGGACGGGATTCCTCTCATCGCTGAGAGGGTTTCCTGCTTCGTCGAGGCGTGCCTGGTTTGGTTTTCACCGCGCCAGGTCTTACCGCCTCTCCACAGGCATTGACGGCTAGTCCAGCCGCAAGAACGTTTTTTGCCGCATTGATATCACGGTCATGGTGGACGCCACATTCAGGGCACGTCCACTCCCGCACATCAAGGAAAAGGGAGTCAAGAATATGCCCGCAGGCAAAGCAGCGTTTGGAAGAGGGGTACCACTTGTCGATCTTGACCACGGTACGTCCATACCATCGCGCTTTGTACTCAAGCTGCCTGACAAACTCTCCCCACCCTACATCACTAATGGCCTTTGCCAGGTGATGGTTCTTGACCATATTCTTGACGGTTAAACTCTCGACACATACGACTTGGTTTTCGCGTATGACCTGCGTCGAGAGCTTGTGTTGGTAGTCTCTTCTTCTATCGTCAATCCGAGCATGAATACGGGCGATTTTGCGGCGTGCCTTCTCTCTGTTTTTCGAGCCTTTTTTCTTCTTGGCATGCCGACGCTGCGCCTTTGCCAGCTTCTCTTCATCCTTGGCAAAGAACCTGGGGTTGCCGCAGCTCTGTCCATCACTCGTAATCACCATCGACTTCAGCCCCAAGTCCAGCCCGACTTGCTTATTCACCACTGGCAAGGGCTTGATGTCCTCTTCTACCAGGATGGAGACGAAGTAGCGACCCGCGGTATCCCGGCTCACCGTCACGGTCGAGGGCTTACACCCCTTGGGCAAGGGGCGGCTCCAATGGATGTCCAGCGGCATCTCCATCTTGGCAAGAGTAAGATGCGTTCCATCCCACTTGAAGGCAGAGGAAGCATAGGTGGCGGATTGATCACCGCGCTTTTTCTTGAACTTGGGGTACTCCGCACGCCCCTCAAAGAAGTTCCGAAACGCCTTATCCAGGTGACGAAGAGCCTGCTGAAGTGGGACGCTTGAAACGTCGTTGAGCCAAGCATAATCTGCTTGCTGCTTGAGAGCGGTCAATCGCTCAGCGGTCCCCTCATAGTAGAGGCGTTCTCCCTGCTGATAGTAGGCATCCGTACGCTCGCGCAAGGCCCAATTATAGACGTAGCGACAACACCCGAATGTACGGGCAAGGATTTTCGCTTGCTCACCGGTGGGATCTATTCTGTACTTGTATGCCCGCTTCTGCTTCATGCCTTACATGATAACAGATACGTTGTAAGTTGTCAACGAGGAACAGTGCTTTCAACTCATCCCCTCAAGGAAGATGGGTCTTCCCGCGCCGACTTCCAGGACTGGCGCCAGTCCCGCCAGCCAGCAGCGCAGCAGGAGGTGCAGGCATGAAACAAGACCACCGTACCGGAACACCTCCATCCGTCACCAGCGACAGCGTGCCGCACCTGGTAGATGTCCCCGCATTTTGTCAGTTCTATGGCCATTCCTGGGAGAGTACAGCACGCCCAGGCGTCAAGCGCTGTTATCTGTGTGGGGTACGTGGGTATTGCCCAGGATGCACCCCGCTCCCGCTGAAAAACGCGAAGCCCTTTTGCTGTACGAGGCATGCAGCCCAGGCAGAAAGCGCGGTGCACCATGGGTAAACACTATCCCCCTCCTTTTCCCCCAGTAGAGCGGCGAAAAACCGCTACAGCAGAAGACCTGGCCACCCGACAGACGCAGGAGTATTCTCCTCCAGCAAGCCCCCATCGGGTCGGACATACCCCAGGCTTACACGGTGAAGACGCGCCGTATCTGTCCGAAAAGATCATCCGACCAGGACGCAAAAAGGTTGTAGAGGAAGAACTAGACTATCCTGACGACCCGCCCAGGCACAGAACAACCGCCCGCATCTACCCGCCTGTCAAGCCAACCCGACGACTGGAACGACCTCGCTTGCACTGGCTCGTGTTTGTGGGGCTGGCGATGTTCATTATGATAGTTGGCTGGCTGACGTTTTCCGCGCTCTCCAGTTGGTGGAGTGTGACGCAAGACGACTGGCAGTATGGGCGCCCCCGCACCTATCAGACGGATGCGGTTGTCGGTCATGGAGATAGCGCCACCAACCCCAGCCACTTCATCGCGATGAATCTCAACGGGCAAGTGCTGGTGATTGAAATACCAGGGGGCAACGCCGCCAAAGCGCAGGTGTACATCGGCCCGCACCTGTTTGGGGCAGGAGAAGACCTTGCACCGGTCACGTTGTCTTTTGAAGAAGATTGCCATGGGGATGGCAAACCCGACTTGAACATCCACATTCAAGGTTCAGACAAGATCATCTGTTATCCCAACAACGGCAAGACGTTTACCACCACCCAGCAGCAACCGTAATCACGTGAGAGCAGCGGCAACCATGCCGCTGCTCGTCTTGCAGCAGAGAGAGGGACCCATGCAGCAAACACAAGCGCAACAATCCAAGCCAGCAGAGCCAGTGAGCGAACCGTTGACATCGCTTACTCCTGATACAGCGCAACCATCAGACGACGAAGAGGACAGCCCCGACGCGATTTTTCTGCGTGCCGTGTCCGAGATCCCCACGCAACCCCTTCCCAGACACACATCAAGAGAGGAAGAGATAGTGGGGCGGTACTTTGGTATCTTTGTCTTGAGCGTGGTCTTGTGCTTGCTGATCAGCAGCATTGCCGCTGTTGTGAACCAGCCCGTGGTGACCGTTACCCTCTGGCCTGTGCACAAACCGATGCAGCTGACGACCACGCTCCCCCTGCAAACGCGAACGCTTGCACCCGTTACTCTGACCAGAGCAGCAGCCAAACCAACTACCGGCAAAGGCCACCAGGACGCCAGAGCTGCTACAGGCAGCCTGACCTTGTACAATGGCCTCTTTACGCAACAAACCATTCCCGTAGGAACTGTTTTCACCAGTGCAGATGGTGTCAAAGTGGTGACGGATGAAGCGGTGACCATCCCACCGGGAAATCCGCCCAGCTACGGAGAGGCAACCATTGCAGCACAAGCCGTGAACGCTGGACAGACAGGCAACATTCCAGCAGGAGATGTTCATACGACGGTTGCCAATGGGGTCCTGGTAAACAACCAGAGCGCGTTCAGTGGAGGAAGAGATGCACGCGACTTTCAAGCAGTTGCACAGCGTGATCTGGACAGCTTGACCGCGCAGGTGCAGCAGCAGCTGACCCAGGCCATGCCCCAGGCGTTCAGCTTGGCCCCAGGTGAAGCACTGCAACCAACCGACTGCACTACGCGCATCACCGCCGATCATGGCCTGGGAGAAGAGGCACAAACGGTGACCATCCATGCCTCGAAAACGTGCGCGGCCGTTGCCTACAACCAGGACGCGCTCCAGCAGCAAGCCACAGCCGATTTCAACGCCACACGCCCAGGACACCAGTTTGAGCGAGTCGGCAGTGTGCGAACAACGCTAGTCAGTGTCACCCCGTTGCTCGTTCGTGTGAGCGGTTCCTGGGAGTCTGTCTTTACACCTGACGACGAGCAGTGGTTTGCCCAACACATGCAAGGAGAGACGCCCGCGCAAGCCAGAGCCTATCTGTTGCACACGGGTCTGGTGTCTCGTGTCACCATCACGCAGTCGCAGGCACCGAGCCTCCCCGACTGGTACCACATCAAGTTTCTCATCCTCATCGGAGGGTAGACAGTGAAACGATGACTCAGCAGAGAGGAAGAGCGCGTTGGACTATACAACGGAGGATTCCATGAGCAAGCCTACTCATCTGGCCTATCAAGTGGTGGAGGTTGCTAAGATACGGTGCCCTGACACGTTGATTGCTTCCGTCTGGCGGCGGTATGGATATATGTGGCTGTGTGAGCTTGAGGATGCAAAGGCGCGCGTCGTGCTCGATCAGCCGTTTTGGTACCAGGCCGATCAGGCGTTCTTTGCCCAATTGCAAGCACAAGGGATCATCGGGAGCTATGAGCATTTCCCCATTGCCCCATCGAGGGAATGAACGAAAGGAGGCAGCATCACCATGGACGAGGCCGATTTCATTGCCTACACCCATCCCCGTTTCCAGCCGGGGGTCGTCGTCTGCATCCAGGAGACGATGCGCGAACGCTGGCCCACCCACCCTCTGGCGGGCAAGGTCTCTACGGCCTGCCAGGGCGAGTATTCCTCCCTGCTCGAATCGTTGCGGGAACCCCATCAGAGCACGATCGTCCCGGTGGTGGCGCTGGAACCCACTGTCACCGGCGCGTGCTATTCCTTGATTCCTCAGCAATATGTGCGCCTGGCACAACCGTGTACGGCACCTGCAAGCGGGCAGGAAGAGGAGGAAGCTGCCCATGGCTCTGACTTCGATTGAATGGACCGCACGCCGACTACCCGACGGCAGGCTCATCCCCGGCTACACCTTTAACCCCTGGTGGGGCTGCGTGAAAGTCTCGCAGGAGTGCGCACACTGCTACGCCCAGGGCATTGCCTTGCGCTATTGCCAGCAGGTGTGGGGGCCACCCGCGACCACGCAGCGGCGCTTCTTCGGCCCGGAACACTGGCGCGAGCCCTTGCGCTGGAACGCGCAGGCCGCGCGCGAGGGGCACCGCCGCAATGTCTTCTGCGCGAGCATGGCCGATGTGTTTGAAGATCACCCCGACGTGGGAGAAGCGCGGGTGCAGGTGTGGCAACTGATCGAGCAGACCCCCTGGCTCAACTGGTTGCTCCTCAGCAAACGCCCGCAGCACATCGGGCGCTTCTGCCCCTGGGCGGCGCGTAGCGACTGGCCGGACACCGTGTGGCTGGGCACCTCCCTCGGCTTGCAGCAGCACGCCGCCCCGCGCCTGGACGCGCTTCTCTCCCACCCGGCGGTGGTACGCTTCGTGTCCTGTGAACCGCTGCTGGGCGCGCTCGATCTTGGCCCCTGGCTGCCTCGCCTGCAATGGGTGATCTGCGGTGGGGAGAGCGGGCCGCTCGCCCGGCCCATGTGGCCGCAGTGGGCGCGATCGATGCAGGAGCAGTGCGGCGCAGCAGGCGTGCCCTTTTTCTTCAAGCAGTGGGGTGGACGCCATCACGCGGCAGGTGGGCGCCTGCTGGACGGGCGCACCTGGGACGAGCTGCCGCCAGATAGACCGTTACCACACAGGCAAGAAACGCTGCCGACCCTCCACCTCCTGAGTGAAGCGACGAGGCAAGGAGACCAGCAATGAAAGGACTGGACGTGATGCAGCCACCACCGCCAGCGGAACCCACGCTGCCCGATGACCCGGAGATGCGCTATCTCTCGCTGGATGGTCTCTTGCCAGAGGCGCACCGGCTGGCGCTCCAGCCCGATCTCGGCTTGGTGGCTCGCCTCTACGCCGACGCGGAGGGCGTCCCACGTCTGCAGCACGTGCAGTGGTTCACGCCCATCGAGATGGCGCTGGTGCTGGCCCTGGTGGAGCAGTACCCGCACTACTGTCCCTACGAGGTGCTGCTGGCTCACTTTACCAGTACGCACGTCTCCGAGCGGGTCATCGAGCGCATGCGTGAGCAGGCGTATGAGGCACGCGAGAGTGGAGAGTGGGATGTGCTCATGCGCCCCATGCGCAACGTCCTCTCGCGCGTGCGGCTCAAACTGCGCCCCTTTGGCATCGAGATCGTCTCCCTGGTGGAAGTGGGTTATGCCCTCGTCCCGGCGAGGCAGCGAGGGAGGGAGGCGCGATGAAGCAGGTCATTACCGCCAAGCTCAAACTCCTGGCTACTCCCGAGCAGCAGCAGGCGCTCCGGCAGACGCAGCTGGCGTACCGTGACGCGCTCAACTACGTGAGTCGCTATGCGTTCGAGCACGGCAAGCTCTCTAATGCCGAACGCTTGCAACAGGGGACGTATCGGGAGACCCGCGTCCTGTTCGGGCTCCCCTCCCAAATGGCATGCAACGTCCCTCGCCAGGTCGCCGCCACCTATAAGGGCTTGTGGACGAAGCTCAAGCAGAATCTTGCCCATCGCAAAGCGGGCCACACGAAAAAGCGCTACAAGGGGTTGGACCAGGCCCCTAAGTACGTCTCTCCTACGATCACGTACAATTACAAGCGTGACTATCGTTTCAAATGTGAGCAACGGGTAACGATTGCCACACTACAGGGGTGTATTACAGTGCCTTACCAGGGCTATGCTCGACATGTTTCCCGGATCCAGCAGGGTGCCATTATTGGAGCTGCCAAACTCTGGTACGACAAGCCTCACAAGCAGTTTTACTTGTTAGTTTCGTTAGAAATCGAAATTTCTGATCCCACCCCTGAAATGCTCCCCAACGTCCTGGGTGTGGATGTGGGCATGCGCTATCTAGCGACCACTGCGACCACAACGAACCAGAGTCACTTTTATCCTGGAAAACGAGTGCGGGCGCGTGCCGACCACTACGCCCGGCTCAGGAAACGCTTGCAGAAGAAAGGCACTCGTTCCGCTACCCGGCGCATGATCGCCATGAGTGGGCGAGAGAGACGGTTGAAACTGCAAGTCAATCACAGCATCGCGAAATCCATTGTCCAGGCGCACCCACGCACGCTTCTCGGCCTGGAAGACCTCACCGGCATTCGTGAGCACACCAAACGGCGCAGGAGACGGCGCAAGAAGAACGGAAAAGGCACCGAACCTGTCTCTCCCAAAGCACGCAGGGCCAATCGGCATGCTTCGCAGTGGGCCTTTGGCGAACTGCACAGCACGCTGACCTACAAAGCCGCGCTTGCAGGGTCACTTGCCATCAAGGTGGATGCCGACTACACCAGCCAGGCCTGTCCACTGTGCGGCTATACGAGCAAGCAGAACCGTCCTGGAAACGGCCCGCTGTTCATCTGCGGCAACCAGCAATGCCATCACCGGCAGCGAACAGGGCAGCCCTACACCCTGCACGCGGATCTGATCGGTGCGCGTAACATCGCGATGCGAACGCTTCTCACCCGGCAGGACTGGGTGCGAACGGGGCACTTGTCAGTTGCCCCTGATGTGTCGGACCATGAGACCAAAGCGGCACGCCTGCAAAGGTATGCCGAATTGCGGTGGAGTTCGGATGCAAGCCCCCTCCTTTAGGGAAGGGGTGGCTGACTATCCTACAGTCAACTCATTCTCAGGGTTTCACATGCAAATAATGTTGAGTGCAGTTTGCTCACAGCTCTGCGTAAAGGCTGGTATCAGCTTCCCCTAAAGGATACCACGCTTGACTGGTGGAGACAAAGGGCTGGTACCATTTTCGTCAGCGAATTGCCGCGTGTTTCAGGCAACGAACTGCTGTTCTTTTGCGAGGAAGGCAAAGTACTTGTTGACCGTTTTGTTTTGGCATTGGCTTGTGCTTCTCGTACACATCATGATAGAATCCATGCAGACAGTGTTCATGCAGTAACATGCATACACGGTGTGCCGGGAAGTCTGGTCGGCAATCGCTCTCTTTGGGCGTTCTCTCCATGTTGTCAGTTCCTTTGAGGACTGTCACTGTGCAGCGGGAAAAGGATGGCTCTGCCAATGCCGAACACGATTACCCTCGTCTTCAGTCTCCTGGTAGCCATCGTCGTCCTCGCCACCGTGGCGTCGCGCTTCCACCTTCCATACGCCATCGTACTGGTGCTTGCCGGCCTGGTGCTTGGCTTCATTCCCGGTCTGCCCACCATCGTACTGGACCCAGCCCTGCTGCTGTTTCTCTTCTTACCGCCGCTCATCTACTCCTCGGCGTGGCTCACCTCCTGGCGCGAGTTCCGGGCCAACCTCCGTCCGATCTTGCTGCTCTCGGTCGGCCTGGTGCTGGTCACTACCATAGTCGTTGCGCTGGTCGCCCACGCGTTGGTGGGTCTTCCGTGGCCGGTAGCCTTCGTGCTTGGCGCGGTGGTCTCCCCCACGGACGCGGTTGCCGCCAGTTCGACCGCGCAAAGCATCGGACTGCCCCGGCGCCTGGTGACCCTGATCGAGGGCGAGAGCATGGTCAACGACGCCACTGGCCTGGTGGTTTATCGCTTTGCCGTGGCCGCTGTGGTCACCGGGAGCTTCTCGCTGGCACAGGCGAGTCTCCAGTTTGTGCTCGTCAGCGCCGGTGGGCTGCTAGTCGGGCTTGTGATCGGCTGGCCGGTCGCGTGGTTGCATCGTCACCTGGACGACGCCCCGATCGAGATCGCCATCACGCTCCTTACTCCCTTTGCCGCCTATCTGCTGGCGGAAGCCCTCAATGTGTCAGGAGTGCTGGCCGTAATGGCCGCCGGGTTGTACTTGAGCCGCCAGTCATCGCGCTTTTTCTCCTCCAACACCCGGCTGCAAGCCGCTGCCGTCTGGAATGTGCTGGTGTTTCTCTTGAATGGCTTCGTGTTCTTGCTCATCGGCCTGCAACTGCGCAGCATCCTGGAGGCGCTTGCCAGTCAGGCTCCGCTTTCCCTGCTCTGGGATGCGCTGCTAGTCTGCCTCGCGGTCATTATCATCCGCATCGTCTGGGTGATCCCCGCTGCTTTCTCGCGCCTGCTGGCGAGATATCTGGGTTCCCGTGAAGCAGCGCCTGCCTGGCGCAATGTGCTGATCTTGGCCTGGACGGGTATGCGAGGCGGGGTATCGCTGGCAGCGGCGCTGGCCTTGCCACTCACCATCAGCGGTGGAGCGCCCTTCCCAGAGCGCGACCTGGTCATCTTTTTGACCTTTTGCGTCATCCTGGCGACGCTGGTGGGGCAGGGGCTGAGCCTTGGCCCTTTGATCCGCCTGCTCCGCCTGCAAGAGGATGGATCGCGTGAGCGGGAACATGCCCAGGCTCACCTGGCCGCCGCACAGGCCGCCCTGGCACGGCTGGACGAACTGGCAACGCAGGACGAGGTTCCCGAGGAGGAACTCATGCATCTGCGTTCCGTCTACGAGAAGAAGATCCAGAACTTCACGGGGCGTATGGACGGAGCTGAAGCCTCAGACGAGCGGGATGGTGAACGCCTGTCGGCGGGTCGTCGTCTTCGCCAGGAGGTGCTCCAGGCCGAGCGGTCTGCCGTCATTCGACTCCGCGACCAGGGGCGCATCGATGATGAGGTGCTGCGACAGGTCGAGCGAGAACTCGACCTGGAAGAGCAACGACTGCAGGTAGACCTGTAGGAGTTTTTGCAAGCGCGGATGAATCATATAATGGTTGGTACAAAAGGATGAATCTCCGGTGGAAAGAAGACACGTTGCTTTTGAGACCCGGAAGGAGGTAGACTGAATAAAGAGGGTTCGCACAATGAACCAAAGGCTGGCTGATAGCAGGTAACCCCTGCATGTTTGTTGAACGTACCATGAAGAGAAAGAGAGGGAAGTGCAAGATGGCAATGATCTCACCGGAAGATCGGCAAACGCTACAAACGCTATTCGCGCAAGAACTCCAGGATGATGTGAACATCACCTACTTCACCCAGCGCGAGTCCGTATTAATCGTTCCGGGCCAGGAGTGCTCGTACTGTAAGGAGACGCGCGAACTGCTCGAGGAATTGGCGGATATCTCGGACAAACTGCATCTGACCATCAAAGATTTCGTGCGCGATGAGCAAGAGGCGCAGAGCCTCGGCATTACGCATATTCCCGCCTTCATCCTGCAGGGCCACACCAGGGGCGCGGTGCGTTACTTCGGCATCCCGGCCGGCTACGAATTCTCCACGCTGATCGAAGACCTCATCGATGTCTCGAAAGGGACCACCGACCTGAGCGACAAAACCCGCGAAGCGCTGGCAGCGGTCGATCAGGATATCCACATCCAGGTCTTCGTTACCCCTACCTGACCCTATTGTCCACGTGCGGCCAGGTTGGCCCACAAGCTGGCAATCGAAAACGAACACATCACCGCTGATGTGGTCGAAGTCTCCGAGTTCGTTGATATGGCCCAACGCTACCAGGTGCGGGGCGTGCCCAAGACCGTAGTGAACGACCGCATTGAAATTGTAGGTGCTGTACCTGAGCCTCGCTTCATCCAGGAGGTTATGAAAGCCATCGAGCCGAAGAGCGAGCAGCCATAAAAAGTGGAGGGGCGCATTTTCGCCCAGGTAGAGGTTGACTGCAGGCACCGTGGAGAACATGCCCAGCGTCAACAGGCCGAGGCCAAGTAAGGTGATGGGGAGCAAGGGTATCAGGGTTATCAGCAGCCCGGTGGCCGCGGTTCCCATGCTGAAGGCGATGCGCGCGGCGAGGGGTGAGCATACTCCCGTGAGCCAGAGCAGGTACACCAGGCCGAGAGAAACGGTGGGCAGGCGAAAATGCGGCCCGTTGAGGTAGTAGGGAAGGTAGGTGAAGATGCCGATGAAAGAGAGAAACCTTTCTAAATGCGAACCGGATAATCGAGTTCTATCACTTCGATGTTATCTTTGCCTCCATAGCAATCCCACCAGGGTATTGCGCTTCGTGCCAGGACATTGTTAAGAGCCTGAATGTTTTGTGCGCCGCGCTCTTCAAGCCAGAGTGAGAGAGCCTCAGCTCCTTCACGAGCGTAGACTGGAATAGCATCCTGCCAGGTCGCGCGGCCACACAGCATGCCGGCAAACGGCACGTTTGCCTCAGCCGCCAGATCCAGCATTTCGCAGAATACCTCGTTCGCGCTCCCGCCACTCAGGTAAATGAATGGCACGGAGGTTGCGTTTGCTGTGGCGCGGAAGTGCTCGATGGCTTCTTGACGAGAGTAGGCCACCTCCTCTCCGGCATAGGCTTGCGTTCCCCCCACGAACATAGGATTAACCGGCAACTCGACCTTGAGAATATCCACGCCGTAGCGGGGCCTGGAAAATTCCTGTATGGCGCGCGCGACGTATACCGGCTTCTTCCTGGCAAACGCCAGCGCTTTCTCGTCACCAAGAGCATCATCGTACACTAGGGGTTCCAGGAAAAAGGGCACATCTAGCGCCATGCATTCTGCTCCGATGCGTTCGACATAGGCCCGCTTGACGCTGTTGATGGGCGCCTCATCAAACGGGTTGTAGTATAGCAGGATTTTAATGGCATGTGCTCCTGCTTCGATCAAACGCCGCACGCTCCATGCTGGCAGTAAGTCAGGAAGGCGGCCTTTGACAGCGAAATCGTAGCCAGACCGTTCGTAGGCGAGCAGTACGCCTGTGCCGGGTGCACGGTTGGCAATGGCCCCCAGACTGTATTCCGGGTCAAGGAGAATCGCGCTGGTGTAGCGCGTGAGGGTCCGAGTAACGGCGGCCTTGAATGCGAGCAAATCTTCCGGCGAAGCATTACCATGTTCGCCTCGTGCTTTAGCAATCGCTTGCAAGAGGTTTCCACGATGATCCACTGCCAGCGCGGCGATTACACCGCGCTCATCTGCGCACGCGTTTATCCCCTCGAATTTGCCTCTGCTCATCCTGATCTTCATTTTATCTCTTCTCTCTGCTGCTCGATTTCGCTCAGATAGATTGGCCGGTGTTCTTCAAGGGACTTCTGTGCGGCCATTGCTATTACGACTGGCGCACGTCCGTCGTATCCAGTAACAGGCACAGGTGTGTTATGGAGCACGGCATCGATGAATGCGGTCATCTCAGCGACAAAGCTCTCACTATAGCGTTCGAGGAAAAAATGCTGTGGGAGATCGCGTCGAACGCTGTGACTATCGCTAATGATCGCTGTGTTCGGGTAGTTGTTCCCGATGCTGATTGCGCCAGCGCTGCCCAGGACTTCCACGCGCTGGTCATAGCCATAGGCTGCCCGGCGGCTGTTGCTGATTGTACCGATGACTCCATTGGTCATGCGCAAGGAGACAACGCAGGTATCCACATCACCCGCCTCGCCAATAGCAGGATCGCTCATTACTCCCCCAAGTGCGAAGACTTGCTCCACTTCGCTTCCCATCAAAAAGCGGGTCATATCGAAGTCATGGATGGTCATATCAAGAAAGATACCACCAGAAACGCGAATGTATTCTATTGGCGGAGGTGTGGGGTCGCGGCTGACGATTTCGAACTGGTGAGGTTGTCCAATCTCCCCGCGTTCTATCGCCTGGCGCGCGCGATTGAAGCTCGCGTCAAAGCGTCGATTAAAACCTATCTGAAGCTTCACACCGGCACGCTTAACGGCTTTCAACGCTCGATCGATCGACGCAAGGTCAAGCGCAATTGGTTTTTCGCAGAAGATGTGTTTCCCTGCTTGTGCTGCCTCCTCGATGATGCGGGCATGGGTATCCGTGGACGAACAGATCACAACAGCCTCAATATCAGGGCGATCCAACACGACGCGGTAATCCCGTGTGAAAGAGGCAATAGCAAAGCTTTCTGCGCACTGCCTTGCAGTCTCCTCGAATGCATCAGCGACCATGAGTACGTCAGCCGATGGAATCCGCGTGGTGAGATGTTCGGCATGGAGGTGACCTATGCGCCCGGCACCGATCAAGCCTATTTTCAACGATGGTATTAGCATGAGGCATCTCCTTATCTGCTACAGTCCAATGGCGCTAAGGTATGCCCGGTTCCGCTCAGCGCTTTCCTTTGGGCTGCCCATACCTGGGAGAACATCCTGCTCCACTACAATCCATCCGTGGTAGCCATTCCCGCGCAACTGCTCAACAACACCGGCAAAAGGCACATTGCCCTTGCCCAATTCACAGAACACCCCATGCCGTAACGAAGTGAAATAGTCCCAGCTTTCCGTACGAGCCTGCTCAGCCAGCTGCGGCTGGCAATCTTTAAAATGCACGTGCCGGACGCGCT
>Ga0137378_10003352_pt1 | contig 13873 bp, 7 predicted proteins | sample SagtaG_21_FD_104813 | JGI IMG/M metagenome (GOLD analysis project Ga0137378, IMG submission 104813) | Vadose zone soil microbial communities from Sagehorn Ranch, Mendocino, California, USA - Sage2_L_60_16 metaG | ecosystem: Environmental > Terrestrial > Soil > Vadose zone | place: USA... | reverse complement strand
CTGTCAAAGTTGTTCGTGGAAACTCGAATAGAAGGGTGAACCAATCAACCCCGAATCGCGCTCTTGACCCGACCCGGCTTCATAGAAGTTGACGCGGCGGCGCGAATCAAATCAAAGCACCCTCCGCCGCACCGAGCTAGTTGCGAGAGGCGCTCCCGCCGCTCGCGTCCAACGTTCGATGGCGGCCTCCGATGAAACCCGCGCTTCATTGCGCGTCCAGGAACGGAAACCAAATATTGAGCTCCATCAGGAGCGAAATGTCCTATGGCTCAAGGCGCACCTAAATGATTCTCTTCGCGAGCGGCATTAATGCCGCTCGCGAAGACGAAAAGGGGAAAACACGCTAGCTATAAATATCGCGTTCCTAACGGAACGCTGCGAGACGCAAATTCGGGAAGGCCAAAATCGTACGATTCGGAAGGCTGAAGTCGTGCAATTCTACAACTGACAGCACGTCGATGATGAGCGGATTGTTGTTGCTCTCGCGGAGACGAATGATACAGAACCCATCGCATGGAGCCCTCCCTATCGTCCACCCCAGGCGGGCTGCCCACGTGGGCGCCCCGGTTGGTCGGGCTTCTGACACTCAGTGCTGCAATTCTACATCTGGCTCAGCACGTCGAGGATGTGCGGGATGTCGTTGCTCTCGCGGAGACGAATGACACGGAGGCCAAGACCGATGAGCCATTCTTTGGGATTACTGATGAGCGAGCCCAACATCGCGACACCATCATCAAGAATCATCAGTTTGCGCGGCAGTTGTTCTGCCGGCGTTGTGTTGATGATGTTAGCCACCAGCCACGCACTCGCCTGCGCCTTGTCGTAACTAAAGTTGATAAATCTATCCTCGGCTTGAGAGCTGTAGCGATCGAGTAGCCTGATCCAGGGCGAGACCTCTTCAATCTGCGAGCGCACCTTCGAGATCATTTCACTCAGAATATTGTTAATCTGAGCGAAATCATTTTTCAAGGTAGGCAATTCAGCTCCGGGCGCGATCGCTTGCGCCGCGATGGCGAGGTCAAAATTTATATGGGCATTCGAGCCCGTCAAAAGGTGCTGCAGGATGATTGGCGACCATCTCTCCGCCGCCTGAAACGAAACCTGCCAGCACTTGCTCAATCGTTCGCCTTCGCCACGGCGAAAGCGTTCCAGCGCGGCGAGATAACGATTCGCAAACTTTACATCGAGCTCTTCCATCCGCGGACCGTCTTCAAATAGCCCGGTCGCAACACCTTCTTTGACTTTGATAGTTACATTTCGATAGAGCGCGGCGAAAAACCCGAAACGGCTACGCTCTTTGCGAGCGCGAATAATGATCGAATCGAGTTCGCCTAGAACCTGGTCGATTGTCTGCGGTTCCATGGGAGATCCTATAGATCGAGAACGACTTGAGTTACTTGGGCAGTCGAATAGTGAAAACTGCGCTAGCGTCCGGCCTGTTTGGAGCCGTCAAGGCGCCATCTACTTCAAGGAGCGCGAAACTCGCGTAATTGGGAATTCATTGTTCTAGAAAAAGCTGCGCTTAAATCGCTCGTGGCGTTGGTGTGCCAACTCCATCAAGGCGGCATATTGAGCCTCGCCGCGCACATGGTCGAGTAGCGGATCGCTCACGAGGTAAGGATAACAGAAGAAACCTTGTTCGATGCTTTTCTTCAAAAGCCGCAATGCAGAGGACGTATCTCCCAGAACGCTATAGCATTCAGCCAGCTTGTAACTGAGCTCTCCATCGACGAATGGGTCTTTCTCGAGCTTGCTCTCAGCGGCCTTCAAGACTTCAATCCCCTCGCGATTATGACCGTCAAGTGCCAGTCTCAGGACCCGGCCAATTTGCGATACCAGTGCGGCGGAATCGAGTTGATAAGCTCGATCGAAATAGAACGATGCGCGAGTCCAATCCCCCAGGTAATAGTTTCCAAGGCCGCGATAGAAAAGCGTATAGGCATCGTCGCGCATAGGTAAGCTCGACAGGAATTTGTCATGTTGCCCTGCGTAAAGATAACTATTGAACAAATGACCAGTGATATGAGGAGAAAGCTGCAAAGCGTTCTCGCCTTCGGCGATCGACTGATCGAGCATGCCGGCGTAACGATAGGCGTAACTCAGTTCCCAACGCGCGAAAGCATGGTTAGGATTTTCTGCGATCACCTTTCTCAACATAGGAACGCTCTCTTCAACTCTGTTGTTCTCAGTCAGGAAATTTGCCAGCAGCACGCGAGTTTCGAGTTGCTGGGGCTTGAGGGCAAGAGCCTTTTCATAGGCGAGTTGTGCCTTGTCATGGAACTCGCGCCCGCCAAAATACTGCGAGGCCGTGACGCTGTAGGCTTTGCCCAGGTATGTCCATGCCAATGCATAATTGGAGTCAAGCGCAACCGACTCTTCCAGTAACTTAATCGCTGTAGGTTGTTCATTGCTCGAAATCAAATAGCGTCCGCGCAGGTAATCTTCATAGGCGCGAGGGTTCTGAGGAGCGTCGAGCTTGAGTTTCTCTGCCTCTTCTGGTGAAAGATTTATTTGAAGGCCGTTGATAATTTGCTCGGCGATACGATCCTCCATCGTTAGGAGTTTGTCGTGCTTCACGTCGATGGTCTCACGCCAGAGAATGTCGCGACGGCTGACATCAACCAGTTGCACGGTGACTCGCAAATCGTCGCCGTCTTTCAGAAAACTCCCGGTCAGCAGTTTGTCTACCCCAAGTTCTTTAGCTACGGCGGCAGGATCGACTTCCTGATTGCGGTAGCGTTGAGTGTAGGACGAGGGGCGCACCAAAAGTGCGCGTATATGCCCAAGTTTGCTAATGACGACATCCGCCATTGCCGAGCCAAGGAAATCTGTGTCTTTATCGGGCCGGAGATTGCGGAATGGAAGAATCGCCAAACTGTGAGGCTCTATCGGGGTATCAATTGGTGCGGGGCGTTTTGCATAGATGAGATACGCGACTACTACCAGGGCCGCACATAATGTTGCCGCTAGTAGAGCGGAGGGCACTTTCCTTTGCTTCGCCAGGGTGATTGGAGCAGGAATGTTCGTAGATCTGTTGCTTGGGATTAACTCTGCAGAAGCCGGCAATCGTGTAACAGCAATGGCTGGCTGATCTGCTTCGTCTGTATTCGTTTCTTGTTCTTCGATGATGATGCGCGAGCGAGTGTGTTCGCATACGATCAAATGAGCCGGTTCCTCCCACGTTTCTCTGACCGGTGCCACAAATCGATAACCGCGCTTCGGGACGGTTTCAATATACTGATCTACGTCTCCATTCTGCGCTAACGCCTTGCGCACCTGCGAAACATTGACCGTGAGGTTTGCCTCCTCGACGAAACTGTCGGGCCAGAGGCATCGCATTAGGGCCTCTTTCTCGAGCATATGGCCGCTGTTCTGTACCAAGACGGTGAGCGTTTCAAACGCCTTTGGTTTCAGCGGCACCGGCAGCCCTTCCCGCAGGAGCAGACACTCTTCCACGTCTAAACGGAAGGGGCCGAAGTTGTAAAAGCGCTTGTTTGGGGGCCTCATGACACGCTCGGATTTCTTTTAGAAAAAGTTTAGGAGGCGCTAAAGACTTTTCGCCCATCGCCTCGGTAGATTTCGCGACGAATCGACACAGGGATGCCGGTAAAGCCTGGTAAGGAAACCGGATTTGGCAGTCATTCGATACGCGGTCATTCTAAGCCACAGGGTCGTACGAAGCAACAAGGCAGGGCAGCTAACCGCCTCGCCGCTGGGAGCGATGTGAAAAAGCGGACCGAGATCACGATCGAAACCGAAAGGATGCTCGTAGTCAGCAGTCCGAGGAGGGCTGTTAGCTGGTGCTCAGCGTGCGCTGCAGCAGTAGAGAGGTTGCCGCTGGATGAAGCGGCGATTCTGGCTGGAGTCGATACGCGAACGATTTTCAGATGGGTCGAATCCGGCAGAGTGCACTTCAGCGAAACCTCACAGGGTTTGCTGCTTATTTGTTCCAGATCACTCCGCTAACAGAACAGATTAAACATTTTCACTCCCGATATGGAAAAGAAGGAGATCTTTCACTCATGAAAAACTCATACCGACGCCGCACCAGATTTTCTACTACCCTGCTGGCGATGGCCGGTTTACTCATTCCATTGACGCTGGGCGTTCCAGCGTCGCCGACTGTGAACGCGAAAAGAGTATCGAGTGGCTTGCGCACAGAAAAGCCTGCGGACGATGCGACTGCCAAGATGCGCATCGGCGAAGCATACGGCAAGCTGCCGATGAGCTTCGAGCCAAATCGAGGGCAGACTGACGGAAGAGTGAAGTTTCTGTCGCGTGGGAGCGGTTACACGCTCTTGCTGACTCCGACTGAAGCTATGCTTGCCTTGTGGAATGAAAAGCCGAAAGAAGAGCGGTTTCCCTCTTCCCGCAAGAATCCGCAAACCGCTAACCGCAATCAAGAATCGAGCATGTTACGGATGAAACTCATAGGAGCTAATCCTCGCCCGAAGGTTGAAGGGCTGAATCAGTTGCAAGGCAAGACCAATTACTTGATCGGTAATGACCGCGCGAAGTGGCATACCAACATTCCGACGTTTGCTCAGGTGCAATACGCAGGCGTCTATCCGGGCATTGACGTGGTTTATTACGGCCAGCAACGCCAGCTTGAATACGACTTTCGTTTAGCGCCGGGCGCTGACCCAGACAAAATCAGAATTGCTTTTGAAGGCGCCTACAAACTGAAGATTGATGCCGAAGGCAATCTCGTGCTGAAGACCAGCGGCGGCGAGATTATTCAACATTCTCCGGTGATCTATCAGGAGAATGAGACGGGCAGGCAATCAATCGACGGATGTTATGTCTTGAGGGGCGAGCGTGAAGTCGGGTTTGAAATCTCGGCTTATGACCGCAGCAAGCCGTTGGTGATCGATCCGCAGCTTGTCTATTCCACTTACTATGGCGGCAGCAGGGATGAGCTAGGCAAAGGCATTGCCGTGGATCGCAGCAATGCCTATATTACAGGCCACACCATTTCTCCCGATCTACTACTAAAGAATTCCTTCCAGAACACCCTTATCAACACAACTGGGTTCGTTATGAAGTTGAACAGCGCTGGTACGGATTTCATCTATTCAACCTACATTGGTGCCCCCTCTTCAGGGAACTTTGTTTCGTCGAATGCGATCGCTGTTACCAGCGACGGCAAAGCTTGTATTACGGGAATGACGGCCAATGTCAAAAATGATAGTGATTTCCCCACTAAGAATGCCTTTCAAGGCAATGGTACGCTTCTGAATTGTCCCTACGGTACGGGCTGTCGCAATGACGACGCCTTCGTAACTGTTTTTGCTGCCGATGGAAGCAGCCTGGTTTACTCAACTTTCTTTGCCGGGAGCGTCAACGTCTTCGCCTTCGATAGAGGAAACGATGAAGGGTTAGCAATCGCTGTAGATTCATCAAACAAGGTCTACATCACAGGCGATACAAATTCTAACGATTTGCCCCATAAGAATGAGTTTCAGTCTGATAGAGCCGGTGGCAGTCTCAGTACAGCACCTGATGCGTTTATCGCCAAGTTTGATCCTGCTCAGAGCGGTAATGGTTCACTTCTCTACTCGAGCTATTTGGGGGGTACTGGAACGGATATCGGTCGGGGCGTTGCTGTGGATAACCTCGGTAATGCTTATATTGTGGGTAACACTTTCTCGACAGATCTTGCTATTCATGCTCCAGACAGTCCCGGACCCATTCAAACGACAAATCATGGTGGCAGTGATGCGTTCGTGGCGAAGATTGATACCAACTCGTCTGGAAGCACATCGCTGGTTTATTTAACCTACTTTGGTGGCGCCGGTACTGACCGCGCGTTGGCCGTTGCTGTGGACTCTTCGCAACGGGCCTATGTGACAGGCTCTACCGACTCGGCGGCGGCCACCTTCCCTACAAAGCACGCCTTCCAGCCGAATAACGCCGGCGGCACTGATGCTTTTGTAGTGAAGTTTAACGCAAACGGCAGCGCGCTCTTCTACTCAACTTTCCTGGGCTCCGCTCAGGACGATGAAGGTCGAGGCATTGCCAGTGACTCCGCAGGCAACGCGTACATTACCGGAAGGACAAGCGGCACAGGCTTTCCAACGGTCAATGGCTTGCCATCGAGCATCGACAGCGGCAATACCTTCATCACGAAGATTCAACCTTCGGATGCCACAGGCACGACCACACCAAACATTCTTTACTCCGACACCTTCGGCGGAGGTGACACGGAAGGCAATGCCATCGCTCTTGACATCAGAGGCAACGTTTATATCACCGGATCGGCCGGAGCGAATCTCCAAACAACACCCGGAGCATTTCAAGCTTTAAATAAAGGTGGAACTGACGCCTTCGTAGGCAAGATCGAATCAACCTTCCCGGACACCATCGGCGTCTTCCGTCCTTCGACGGGACAGTTCTTGCTTCGTAACTCAAATACGACTGGCAATCCTGACATTACACTTAGCTTCGGCCAGTCCGGTGACAAACCGCTAGTTGGTGATTGGAATGGCGATGGCATGACCGACATCGGAGTTTTCCGCAACGGCATCTTCGTTCTGGCTACGGTGCAAACTGTTCTTAAGAGTCCTTGTCTTCTCTGCGTACCCGTGCTGACGACAACCGTTACAACACTTCCGCAATTCAGCTTCGGTCCGTCCGGTGGTCTGCCGGTAGCTGGTGATTGGAATGGCGACGGCATTGACACCATCGGTGTATTCAGCAATGGAAGCTTTCAGTTGAGAAACAGCAACGCAGCAGGCAATCCCGATCTGACAGTCACGTTCGGCGCCGCGGGCGATCTGCCGGTCGTAGGTGATTGGAACGGCGACGGCATCGACACTGTAGGAGTATATCGGAACACTCCGCAATTCGGCTCTTTCCTGCTCCGCAACAGTAATTCCGCCGGCCTGCCGGACGCCACTTTGCAGTTGGGACTCTTCGTCAGCGATCTTCCGCTGATCGGTGATTGGAACGGGGATGGATCTGACAACGCCGGCGTTTTCAGAGGAAGTGCAACCACCTTCTTCCTCAATGACAACAACGTCAACCTGGATAATTTCAACTTCATCTCCAGCTTCACTGCGGCGGGAGATATCCCTGTCGCAGGGGATTGGAACGGCCGGCCCGATCCGTTTAATGCTCCCAACAGCGGAATCAACGATCCGAGCCTTGGGTCGAGTGGGGTCGGTCAGACTCAGACCTTTACCACTACGTGTTCGGACCCTGACGGCTGGCATGACATTGCCACGATCGATTTCAAGATTGCCAAGAGCGATGCGCAAGGCAATGGCGTGCCTATCCCTTTATGGGTGCAGTTTAATGAGAACGCCAACCTTATTCGCTTCTACGATTCTGACTCGCAAACCTGGCAGCAAGGTGAGCCGGGAACCAATGTTGTGCTCTCGAGCCGGTTTGCCGATTTGCATCTGGCACAGACAAGTGTGCTGGGAAGCGGGCCGACGGGATCAAGCGTGCAGATCACCTGGTCAATAGTCTTCAAGGATGCTGCCATAATGAACAACTACAAGCAGTATCTGAAGATTACTGACGATGGTGGACTGACGACTGGCTTCGACAAGGTTGGATCGTGGAGCGTGATTCGCTGACGCCCGGCTCTAAAGCGGAAGCCTAATAGTAAAAACAGCCCCGCCTTGAGACGCATTGTCGGCCGTCAACGTGCCGCCGTGTTCAGTAATCACGCGATGAGCAAGGGCCAAACCGACACCGTGACCCTCTGATTTCGTCGAAAAGAAGGGGATGAAGATTTTTTGCAAGTCGGAAGTTGGGATTCCGTGGCCGGTGTCTTGAATTGAAATGGTCGCCCAGCGCCTGTCTTGCTCGTTCTCAATTGAAGTCCGAATCGTGACGTGTCGATCGGATTGCTCATCGGGAATCGCTTCGGCAGCATTGCGCATTAAATTGAGAAATACCTGGCGTAACATGCGCGGATCGGCGCGAATTGCAATGCCATCCTCGACGGTTGAACTACTGGCCCGCACATCTGCGCCCTCCCTCACCGCCCCATCCCAAGCGGACTGCCCGCTTGAGGACCCCGGTGTCGAGCTTCTGCCAAACTCGACGCGCCTTTCGGTAAACAAGGGCGCCAATTCTCGCGCACATTCGCGAATCAATTCTTCGAGCGAAACCTCCTCAACTTGCAGCGGCTGTGGTCGCGCAAAATTGAGAAACGCAGTGATCATTTCTGAAAGATTTCTGACTTCCTGTAATAAGGCGGCGGCCGCGGCTTGACCGCGCTCGTCATGATCGACGGTCTGCAGAAACTGGGCATAGCCGTGGAGCGCGGCCATAGCATTTTTGAATTCGTGCGCAAGCCCCGCGGACATTTCACCGAGGCTTTCGAGATTTCGCTTCAACGCAACCTGTTCGCGTAATCGGGTCACCTCAGTGATGTCCGTCAGCAAACATAGAGCGCCGCGCGAACCTGATTCCGACGTGGGAGGGATTGGGGCGATTGTCGCTCCCAGGCGTTTTGCCTGCACTGATCCGTTCGCTGCCTCGATCTCTTCGCGGCGATAAAGGCGGCCTTCGACCAGGCAAGATTCGACGATGTCGGCTAATGCAGGAACGCTGGAAAAGATTGACCTAAAGTGTTCGCCGAGTCCGCTCTTATCCCCTTCGAAGAGAACACGCGCTGGTCCGTTCATGACTGTCACGTGGCCCGAGGAATCGAAAGCAATCAAAGCGGCCGGCATGCTGGCAACGATTCGCTCACTGAATTGTTCCGCTGAATCGGCGCGCTGGCTTGCTTGCGCGCTCAAACGCTGGAGTTCCTTTTGCTGTTTCTGAAGCTGCGCAATGATACTTTGAAAAGTCTCGAGGACGAACGCAGCTTCATTTTGCGTTTTGCCGGAATGCGCAACTGGAGCCCGCTTCGCTTCGCCAACCAGTTGACTGTAGGGACGCAGCAGTCCGCGTAATAGCCAGGCAATACAAACCATGCCGGCGAAGAGAGCGACGATGAAGCCTGTCAGCAGTACCGGTCCATAAACAAGCGCCGCCGTCGGCGAGAGCGCAAAGACCGCGAAGATCAGCACTGCGGCCAGCAGGAAAAGTCCGGCGAGGAAGGTGAGCCAAATTTGTTGTCTGCTGACCAGCATGCTTAGCTACCGAAATTGTGAGGTGTACCACTCAACGATCCGAGTACCAATCAGTAAGGAAGCCAGGGCGCCGGCGCCTAGAAATATTCCAAATGGCAGCATCATCTGTAGATTGCGGCGGCCTCGATATAGCATCAGAGCGATACCCACGAGCGAACCTGTAAACACCGCGATGAAAATAGTCAGGACCGTGAGCCGCCAACCGAGATAAGCACCGACCATCGCCATCATTTTTACGTCGCCCAGACCCATGGCTTCTACGCCGCGCAGTTTCTCCCAAAGAAATCCCATCAACCAGAGCGATCCACCACCAGCCAGCGCTCCGATTGCTGCGCCAATCAGCGGCACAGCCCAGGCGGGATACGTTGCAGGAAGACTCATTGCCAGGCCAGGAACATCGTCAAAGTGAGACGGACCCGCCAGGTAGGGAACCACGATGCGGCTCATCAAAGCGAATAGAATACCGGGATACGTAATGGCATTTGGCAAAATCATGTGCTCAGCGTCAATAAAAATCAGGGCCAGAACCGAAGCGACAAATGCCAGATCGAAAGCAAGTGCAAATGACAATGCGTCGTGCCAGGTCACAGCGGCAAATAGCAACGCGGTTAGTGCTTCAACGGCCGGATAACGGGCTGAGATCCGCGTGCGGCATGATCGGCATTGTCCGCGCAGAACCAGATAACTCAGAATCGGAATGTTATCGTAAGCCCGGATCGGAGCACGGCATTTTGGGCAAGTTGAGTTGGGAAAAACTATTGATTGCTCGCGGGGAACCCGATGAATCACTACATTAAGGAAGCTGCCAATTACAGCCCCAAAGACAGCCATCAACGCGCAAGCGAGCGGCAGCGGCACAGCCAAAGCAGTCTCTGCCGGCAAGATCATCTCGGACTGCATTGTAACGCGCGCGGGTGTCGCTGCCTACAATCATTTTTCGATTGCCAATTTCCAATTGCCGATTTGCGGAGCTGCTTCGGCGGGGAGCGAGACGGCAAATACCTTGTGCGGCTAAACCGCGGAAAAGTTTAATTACATTCACAAAAGGTGGATTCAAGTTTGAAGTGCAACTTTGAGGAATGTGAACCTCAAGCGCCAAAGGCGCGAAATATGTTAGCCAGGGGCAAGTGCGAGCGAAGCGAAGCACTTCCACGCCAGCGCGGCTGCCGCGCCGGGGGACCCCGGCTTGCCCCTGGCTACCTTATTCGCGCCGTTGGCGCTAAATCCAAAGCCCGCTGCATTAATGCGCGTTGCACTTCCAAATTGAATTCACAATAGGCAATTGGCAATCGGCAATCAGCAATACTCAGGGCTTGGCAGGATTTTCAACGACTACATTGTTGACTCGCAGGGTTGACGCCGTCGCGCGTTGCAAGTCAGCCAGCGCTTTGTTGTAGTCCGTCTCCGCCTGCAACTCGTTGGTTCGGGCTGTCGTTAATTCGTTCTGCCGCTGCAGCAACAGAAACGTGGTAGAACGGCCAACCTCGTAGAGCTTTTGCTCTCCAGCGAGCTGTTGTTCAGCGCTTTCTCTGGCAAGGCGCGAAGCCACGACTCGCCGCTGGGCAGTATCGACCGCCTGCGCCGCATTGCGCACGTCCATTTCGATCGCCTGATCCTGCGAGCGATACGAAGCCAGGAGCTGCTCGCCCTGAATGCGCGCGCCGGCGAGATTAGCTTCGGCTGTCTTATTATGAATGGGAAACGAGATTGCCACCCCGAGGGTGATGTTCCGCGTGCCAAAGGTAAGCAAGTTCCGAATGTCCTGCCCGTAGCCGCCAATCAAATAGGGAGCAACGCCGCCTGAAGCTACGTTTGGCACTGTGGCTACAGGAAAACCGGCCCTGGTCTGAATATCCTGAATTTGGCTTAGCAGGAAGGCGCTGGAGCTGGTTGTGGGACTTCCTGAGATCAATGGGACTTGCGTGCCGGCGGGCAGCGCGACCGACGTTCCTGCCAAACCAGTCGTTGCTACAGTTGATTGAATATCAACCTGGGGCAGCGTCTGATTCTTGAAGTATTGAACGTCGATTACATTAATTTCCTTTTGCAGATTCAGCCTGCGCAATTCGGGTCGATTCTTATGAGCTTCGTCGAGGGCCTCTGTCAGGCTTATGGGCGATAAGTCAAACGCCGGTGTGTCGGTCGGAGTAAGCTGTGCCGACCATTCCGGCGCCAGAGGATCTCTAAGCATCAGCTGTTTCAGAGTGTTCTCGGCGATTGAGACGTTTTGCGTGGCTACGAAAAGATTCGTTTCACGCGTGGCGATATCGGTCTGCACTTGTGCGCGATCGAGCGGGGCTTTGGCGCCGGCTGATATTTGGGCTTCGATATTGCGCATATTCTGGCGCGACAAATTTAAGCTATCGAGCTGGTTCTGTTGGTTCCGCAGTGCGAAGACCAGATTCCAATAGGCAGCCTGCACCTGCGAGATGATCGCGATCGTGCGTTGCCGAAAGTCCGAATCAGTCTGCTCAAGGTGCTTTTTCTGAACGCGAATCAAATGACGATTAACATCGATTGAACGATTTCGCAGTAATGGCTGGGTTATCGTCAGCGAAAGATTTGACGAGTAATAAGGATTAATCAGACTGAAGCTATTACTGGTATTTGTGCGGCTATTGGCAAAGGAGAACGTATAAGTCCCACCGCCTCTTTCAAACATCTTGGTGATAGAAGGACTCAAATTAATAATTGTCGTCGAGGTCTTGCCCGAAGAGCCTGAACCACCGAGTGAACTTTGCTGCGGCGTGACGTTCTTAATGAGCTGCGGAGTGATGCTGAATACGGGTTCGTATACGCCCTGGTAAGCGCGCAGTTGTTGCTCGGCATACCGAACATCATCGCGCGCAACCTCGATGTCGTTATTGTTCTGCAGTGCTTTCCGGATCGCGTCGTTTAGCGACAGCGTGAGAACATTACTGCTTTGAATGCCTACCCGGGTCAGATCGGGTAGCGGCGGGACGGGCTGCGGCTGAGGGTTGGGAAAATTCGGCTCTCGCGGTTCCTGCGTGGTCGGCTCGACCGGCGTAGGTTGCGCGATGGGCACGACATTCGTTCCCGGCGGCGCTTGGGGCGACGGTTGTTGCGTAGCCGGAGGCACGGTAGGCGGCTGCGGTTGTTCCTGTCCAGGCGGCTGCGTTGCCGGATTCGGCGGAGTTGGACTGGGGGTCTGTGCCGACGCGACGACTGAGCCGGCAAAAATGAAAAGCGAGGCAACGAGCGTTGTGGTCATTGCGCGAAGCGAGTGATTCGACATCGAAGATGCTCCTCGAAAACTTTCAACGAATTTGCGAACGGGCACTCTCGATTTGCGAACAGAAAGAGAGCGCCGAGTCATAGCGTACTACGTCGGCAGACTGTACGCGGTTTCAAAAAGCTTAGCAAAATGCTCGCCTTGACAGTGCTGCTGAGCGAGCATAATCTTGCCATTTCTTTAAAGCTCCGTCATCTTCAGTTATATTTCCGGCAAGAGCTGCGGCTGACGTGTGTTGATTCCGAAACGATCAGGAGGACTGGTAATCGGTGGCTATCAAAGTCGGCATCAATGGGTTCGGACGGATTGGCCGTAACATTTTTCGCGCCTCGTTGGGCGATAAGGAGATTAATTTCGTTGCGGTCAACGATATCACCGACACTAAAACGCTGGCGCACCTGCTGAAATACGATTCCGTACTCGGTAATCTTCAACATGATATTTCGGCTTCCGAAAATGGAATCAAGGTTGAGGGCGAGGATTTTCGGGTGTTCTCGGAACGTGATCCGTCGGCGATTCCATGGGAGTCTGTGGGCGCGGAAATCGTAATTGAATCCACCGGTCGGTTCACAAAAGCCGAAGACGCTCGGAAGCACCTGCGCGGGAGTGTAAAGAAGGTCATCATTTCAGCCCCGGCAAAAAACGAAGATATTACCATTGTGCTGGGCGTCAACGAGGAGAAATACGATCCGCGCTCGCATCACATTATTTCCAATGCTTCGTGTACCACGAATTGCCTGGCCCCGGTCGCGAAGGTAATTCACGAGAAGTTTGGCATTCGCACAGCCCAGATGACGACCATTCACTCGTATACGAACGATCAGCAACTGCTTGATCTGCCGCACAAGGATTTGCGGCGTGCGCGCGCGGCCGGCTTGTCAATGATCCCAACGTCAACGGGTGCTGCCAAGGCCGTCGCTCTGGTTCTACCCGAGTTGAAAGGGAAATTTGACGGCATCAGCGTGCGGGTGCCGACGCCGAACGTCTCGCTCGTCGACGTGGTGATCGACGTGGAAAAGGAAACCAGCAGCGAAGACATCAACAAAGCTCTGAAAGATGCGGCCAACGAAGAGTTGAGTGGCATCCTCGCGTTTTCTGAAGAGCCTTTGGTCTCTTCCGACTTCAAAGGCAACTCGAACTCATCGATTGTCGACGCTGAATATACAAAGGTGATCGGTGGCCGCATGGTTAAGATTCTTTCCTGGTATGACAACGAATGGGGTTATTCCTGCCGTGTGCGCGATCTGGTCAAATACATCGCGGCTAAGGGACTGTAGGCTGTTGGTTGTCAGTTGTTGTGGCTAATTCGGTAGTACGTCGTTGCAATGAGGTTAATCTCATTAACACCTGGCTTCAGCCAGGTGGCCGCACCCCATCCCAGGAATCCCTAAACCGTTTCAACGGCAATCATGTAGTTGACTCACCTGAGAAATCGGACAGAGTTATCAGCGCCGAAAGGCGCTCGCTAATTCTAGCCCAGGGCAACGCCCTGGGAACGAGGAGCCAGGAATTTGCGTAAACTCTG
>Ga0137378_10003344_pt1 | contig 13886 bp, 14 predicted proteins | sample SagtaG_21_FD_104813 | JGI IMG/M metagenome (GOLD analysis project Ga0137378, IMG submission 104813) | Vadose zone soil microbial communities from Sagehorn Ranch, Mendocino, California, USA - Sage2_L_60_16 metaG | ecosystem: Environmental > Terrestrial > Soil > Vadose zone | place: USA... | reverse complement strand
CGACGAGCGCGATCAGCACGCGGTACCTGGACATGGCCCGGGTCCTTACCGAGGAGTCCTCCACCGGGTTCTACGCAGGCACGCGGCTGCCGGGCTTCGCCACCGATTCCGGAGCGGCAGACGGGGGCGGTCCTACGCGAGTGCCGGCTGACCGCGTTCCAGCGCGCTTAGTCGCAGAGCTCCCGTCGGGAGACTCACGGATACATCCGTGCGCTGCTGTGGCATGTGACCTCGGTCTTGGTCGCGCCCGGTGGCCAGGCGATGGAGATCGGCATCTGCAACGTGTCGCCGGCGCCGACGCCGGGACCCGAACCGCCGCCGAGCTGCGGGGTCACCGTGGCGATCACGGCGCCGTGAGCGTCTTCGATGGCCACCGTGCACGTCATGCTGTTGGCCTGCCAGTGACCGGTGTTCTTCACCACGAGGAAGAACGGTCGACACGTCAGCTCGCCACAATCGTTCACTGCGCCGCGGACCGGAGGGGTAAGCACGGCGTCGAGGTGCGGCCTGGCCCACTGGAACGTGAGGAATCCAGCGAGGACGAGCCCCGCCGGGATCAGCGCGAACCGCGTCCGGCCGCTCACCATCTCATCTCTTGCCCGGTATACGCGACCGGCGGGAGCCCGAGCCTCAGAGACCAGCAAATGGTCTGTGTGGGTTTCAGCTCACGTAGAGCACGACCAAAAACGCTGCCAATCCGAGGAGGCCGACACCAAGAAGGGCCAGAAGCACCCGTGACAACGCCTTCATCGTCCCGACCAGCCGGAGCGCCAAGCCCCAGATGAAAGCGACGGCCACGACGCCGATCACCAACGAGATGGCCGGGTTGACGGAGCGACGCAACGCGAACATCGATCGAGCGGTCACCACGGCGATCTCCAGCGTGATCAGGACCGCAGCTCCCCAGGCCTTCCGTCTCGAAGTGTTCAGCCAGCCGCGCGGGCGGCGGAGCCGTTCAATCGTCACACGGTCCGAGGTAGCAAGAAGCCTTCGGAAACGCTTCTTCACGATCAGGAGTATGCCTTGGCCCCAAGGCGGCGTTTCTTGTCCCTCGGCGCCAGAGCGAGGTACTCCCACCGGGTTCATGGCCCGCCTCAGCGGCCTCAACAGCGGAGAGCCACGTCCCCCTGAAGCTCGCTCCATCCACATCGACCACGCAGCGAGTTAAGCGGCCCTCGTCGCTGGCATCGAATCGCAGCGTATCGCCCGTTCGAACAGTCCTGAGCCTCATCTCCTCGACCGTTGCTCCTGGCCAGCCAACCGCCACGGCAGAGGCAATCGGATCGTGGTGGAAATTCAGCAGGTCATCGGGCAGACCTGGATGCTCCAGTCCCAAGGCAGCGAGCCCCGCATCCTAAGCGTGAGCGTCGCTTTGGCGCGCGAGCAGATCGCCGAGCGGACCCGATGCTCGCAGACGGGGCAGGTCAGCTCCCCGCAGGTGAGCCTTGAGCGTCGCTGGCAGGGTCACGAGAGTCAGGTCGGCGTGAGCAGCCAGGATCTCGGCCGCCCTGGTATCCCATTGGACGTTGAAGTCCCTGTCAGGCCCCCATGGCGGAAGGCCCTCGGCGGGTGGTTGCGTCCACCCGCCCATGATCACGACCGGCGCCCTATCGAGGCTCCCCGGGCGTGCTTGTTCGAGGAGGGCGAAGTTGGTGAAGGTGCCGATACCGATCGCAGTCGCTCCCCCAGCGATGCTCTTACCGAGGAGGTCGAGCGCTTCGCCCGGCGTGGAAGGACGCGGGGCGAGGTGGCTCGGCCAGTAGCGATCGTCGGCCGGATACGGATCGGCGACCTTCTGGGTGGTCAGCGACCCCTCGGCGCCGGCTGCGAGGGGAACGTCCTCTCGACCGACCAGCTCAAGGCAATGCGCGACGTAGGCAGCCCTCCATCCCTCTCGATCGATGGTCGTGGTGATGCCCACCAGCTCGACCCCGGGCCACCCGAGGAGCATCGCCAGGGCGCAAGCGTCACCGGGGTCACCGCCGAAGTCGGTATCGAGATGGATCCGGATCGGTGCGCGGACCGCGTCAAGCTGCATGTCATTAGTTAAGCGGTCACTTGCGACCGACGCCAAGCCTAGGTGTGATCACGTCCTGCATCAGCGGGGCCGAGCATCCTTCACCAGGTGAGCGAACGCCCCTACGGACTCGGCCGAATCGGTCAGCAGCTCGGATCGCTCTCGCGACCAGATCAGCAGAAGGACGCGAGGCCCGCACGGGTGCATATCGCGGCACCGAACGGATAGGTCGCCTCGTACTCGGAGGTCCCAATCCGGTACCGGAGAGCGAACCCAGGAATCACGAACGCACCCGCTCGGGTCGCCTCCAGCCCAACGATCACCTGGACCGTGCGCATATCACCGGTGAAGGAGTAACCGGCGACCGGATGGACCACGAAGCCCCGCGGTGGGAACCCATCGACGGTTCCGACTCCGCCGTGCTCGTCCGTTCGGATCACGGAGAACCCCAACAGGCGGAGCCCGACCGGGCTCGAGACCGGCCGCACCGACTCCAGGACCACCGGTGTCCGTGCGTCGTAGGCGTCGAACGAGATCACGCCGATCGAGATGGCATGTCCCGGTGCCCGAACGGCACCCTCCAGGGCGGTGTTGCCCGATCGAGGCGCCAGCGGTCCGGCGCTCGTGCGGGAGCGTACGAGGCCCACCACCGCGATGGCCGCAGTGACGAGGACAATGGCCAGAAGCCCGACCGTTCGTCTCGATCGAACCCTTTCCTTCAAGCCAGGAGGATGGAGGGAAGGCGGCGTGCCGCTCGGATCACCAAGCATTCCCCAGTATGCGTTCCCGTCAGGAGGGTTCGGAGCCCTCACAGCTGGTGGCGGGTCAGGCGGAACGTTCATCGCAGGCGCTTCCGTGCCCTGATCCAACATGCCAGGGCCTAGCAGGTTGAATGGGTCGAGCCGTTGTGAGGGCCGGCGAGGTCGATGAGCCATCTGAAGCCGACGAGCCTCATGGTGTAGTCGAGCGTCCAATGATCACAGGACTCGCCGTTCGGTCCGTATCCTGGGGCCTGGATGCTGGTGAAAGTGACGAAGGCCACGATGGTACCCGCGCTCGTTCTGGTGAGTGAGCGGAGGCGAGGGCTGAAGATGAAGCTGGTGGAGTCCGCGCTCGCGAGATGTGAGAGCGAGATCCTCGTCCGCTCCGTCGGCGTCAATTGCTCCCACGCCGTTCGGTAGTGGGCTGCGTTGATCGCGTTGTAGTAGGTGCTCAGGGTGGTGGCCACGCCGAGCGCGTCGGGATCCGTGGGCTGCGTGAGCACGTCGCCTGCTCCCGGCGGGCCGACGGGGGCCGAGCAGCTCGCGGGAGGCTCAGGCGCCCCGCTCTGCTCCCACGACGCGAACGCCTGGCTCGCGGGCCCCGAGGAGATCGCGTAGCCGATGCCCTCGGCCTGCAGGAGCTTCGCGTCGACGAGCCCGACCACGGTCCCGGAGGCGTCGATGAGCGGTCCGCCGCTGTTCCCGGGGTTGACCGGCGTGTCGGTCTGGATGAGACCGCCCAGGCTCCTGCCGTCGAGCGTGATCGTGCGATCCAGGCCGCTGATCGCGCCCTGCGTCATGGTGAGCGGCAGGTTCTCCGGATACCCCATGGCCGCCACGGCGGCTCCGACCTGTGGAGGCGACGAGGCAAGTGAGAACACGTGCCCGGCGAACGGCCGCGCCGCCCTTACGAGGGCAAGGTCCCCAGAGGGATCGGATCCCACGACGACGCCCGTCGTCGTCTCACCACCAGCGCTGAGGGCCACCGTGACGGGGGCAGCGACCACATGGTTGACCGTGGCGACGAGGTCGGGCGCGATCAAGAACCCCGTGCCGATGTCCGACTGGCCGCAGGAGGTCGCTTGGATCCGGATCACCCCGGAACTCTCGCTGGCGAACCAGGAGGCGAAGGACGAATCGGGCGTCGGCGAGGGCGAGGGCGTTACGGTGGACGCGGAGTTCGAAGGAGCACCGAGCGCGATCACGGGACTCGACCGCCGGTCCCTCAGCACCAGGACGGTACCAGCGACGCCCGCGAGCACGACCGCGGTCGCGATGGACGCCACGATCGCCCGTCGGCGAGGTCGTGCAGGCCGCCTGGTGGGTTGATCCGCTCCTCGGGCGAGATCGCTCTCTCCGAGGCCGCCGAGCCACTCGCCTTCCGAGCGAGGCTCCTGCTCGATCCGAGCGCCGCACCGGCGGCAGAATGCCCACCCTCCGCCGATCAATTCACCGCAGCTCTCGCAGTACGCCATCCGACCCTAGTAGACGCGCATTCAGCGCCGCCCCGCAAGACCTGCAGATGCGCCAAGACAAGCTGGACGTGATGCCGTGGCTGCGGATCCCTCCAACCGCCCAGCGGCCCTCGGCGGATGCAGATCAGATGGCGGTCTCGCTGACTCCCTGCGGCCCGATCCGGTGACAGGGCTTCCGCGAAGCCGACCCGACGTGCCTCCCGGCCTCGGGACAGCGGGCCGCCGGGCCCGTGTGAGATCCGCCTCCATCGCCAGACTGCCGACATGGAGCGAAGGCCGGAACGTTGGTGTCGTACACTCCTCGAATTGCACCCGGTGAAATTAAGACCGCCTTCTGCGTGGGATGCGGGAACCGCCTGAACTCCGGGGCTCGGTTCTGTGGCCGGTGCGGAGCGATACAAGAACGGCTGTGCCCGGCATGCGATGAGTCCGTGCCGGTCAGCGCGCGCTTCTGCCGCTTCTGCGGCGCAGCCCTGGGCGAGATACCCGGCTCCGCTGGGGATGTGACCCAGGCAGCTGGTGAGGACGAGCGAGCGGAGCAGCCGACCGGCGGTCGGCCGATGCCCGAGGCTCTGTCCGGGGAGGCCCCTCCGGCAGAAGCAGCTGATCCTCATCTGGCGCAGGCCACCCCGGTTCATGATCGGGGTCCGCTGGGGGGAGGGGGCAGCTCGCCGCCACCGGCCCTGGTCTCGACCGAGCTTCCCCCGCCCCCGCCGGAACAGCCCGTCTCATCAGGATCGGAGCCGGCCCACGACGCCGTCCCCGAACCCGCCTCAGAGGTGGTACCGCCCCGAGACGCAGAGACCCCGACGGTCGAGCGCGGGACCGTCGAGCCCGCGTTCAGGAGCGCCAGGCGACCCGCCTGGTTCGTGCCAGCCGTGCTCGTCGTCGTCGCGCTGGTTGGTGGACTCACCGTATGGAGGCTGACCTCAGGCAACTCCCACGCTGGTACCGCCGGAGAACCGAGCGTGCCGGCCACTGGTCCTGCGGCATCCGCGTCCGGCCCGACGCCGAGCGTGCCCTCGGCGCCTCGGGTCCTCGCCGTGACCGAGGCGGCCAGGTGGCGCGGGGTGGAACAGCCCGCGGTGTTCGGGGAGCTGCAGAAGCGGTGCCCGGCCGCGGCTATCAATTGCGTCGTCCCGATCATGCAGGCGAATGGTGCTTCCCCCGAAGCCATCGCGTTCTTCCAGAAGGTCCATTGGTTCCTCGTCGGCCTCGTGAAGGAAGGCTCCGCCTACGTAGGCTCGCTCTACAACCCGTGGGCGGCGAACAGCAACGACCAGTTCGTCATCCTCGACGGGACGCCGCCCCTGGTGTACCCGGATCGGCTCTCGACCTCTGTGTCGATCACCTCTGACCCAGCGTACCCGGCACTCCTTAGCGCCTACCCGAGCCTGGCTGTCTGGGGCTCCGGCCCGTACCTGGAGAAGCCGGTCCCGGCATCCGGCGGTGCGACGAGGCTCGTCTTCGACTACCACCTGGCGAACGGGTGTCACGCGTGCCCGACGGCGTACGCGGCCAGGATCGCCCTCGACTTCTCAGCAGCTGGAGCGCTCGAGGGGCCGGCCCGGTCCCTCGGCCTGTGCCAGGACCCGCTGCTCGGGGTGGGTGTGGCGGCGGTGTCGGCCCCGGTGTGCCCCGCCCCGATCGCGGTCTCCCCGGAGGCCGCGGTCAACATCCTGTCCGCGGCACTCGCCGCCGGCGATCGGGCCGCCGCCGCGAACGTCGCGACGGCGAGCGTCATCGACGCGGTCTTCGCCCTCCCGACAGGAACGGGCGCCTCGAGCCTCGCATGTACTCGCACGGGTTTGGGGGTCGACCGGTGCTCGGTGCGGTACTCACCGCCCGGATCGACCTCGGTCGCGTTCACCATCACGGTGAGCAAAGTCGCGACCGGGTACCAGGCGACGGCCGCGGCGAAGGGGGCATAACGCGATGGATGAAAGATGCAGCAATTGCGGGGAGCCCGTCGCTGCGGGCAACAACTTCTGCGAGTCGTGTGGGTCTCCGTTGATCAAGGCTGAAACGGTCCCGCCGGTCCCGCCTCCCCCTCCTGCCGACGCTGTTGAGGGGCCTCAGCCGTTTCGGTTCGACCCCTACACGGGCGCGCCGCTGACGGTCCCGGGTCCGGGTGAACCCGACGATGCGCCGATGCGCCAACCGGACAGTCCTGAGCCGCCAGCCTCCGACGAATTGTCGGCCGCCGCAGGTGCCGCCATTCCGCCCGCTCCGTCGGAGACGCCGACCTCGACGCAGCCCGGGCAGCCTTCGCCGCCCGGAGACATCAAGAAGCTAAGGCCACGGTGGCTGTTGCCGGTCATCGCAGCGGCCGTCGCCGGCGGGGTGGCAATCACAACGGTCGCGGCCTTGAGTTTCTCGGGCGGCCACCCAGCCGCCGCGGGGTCGCCCTCAGCGAATCGCACCCAGACGTGCTTCGCGGATCCCTTCGTCGTGACGTGCCCTGAGGGGATCTACGGATCACCCTCCTTCCTCCCGGTTAGCCCCACTCCTCCGCTTCCGCCGGCACCAGATCCCAAGGCGAGCTACACCCACTCATGTACGGCGGACTTCGGGGACCAGAACAACGGCTTCCGCACCAGCTTCATCGGCAACGCGCGGATTCACAACACGGGGAACGTCGGTATCATCGTCACTGTTGCTGGTTCGTGGCCGCTCGTCGCTCGCACCATCCGCGTGCAGAAGTCGGGCATCCGCATCCCCACGGGCGGCTTCCAAGAGGTCTTTCTAAAGACCACGGGGTCACAGAACGACGGCGGCGATTGGGAGACGAACGGGTTCGTTTGCTCTGTGAAGGCGACGATTACAGGAACGTTCGGACAGCCGTCCTAGAAACCGACGCATCCGGCTGCCGGGTTGGCTATGGCCGAGGGGAGGGCGTGCATCATTATCGGTCAGCGGGTCGAGGTGCCTGTCTGCGAGGAGGCCGCATGCCGGTAGTTCCCAGTCCGTGGCCCGCCAATGCCCTCCGGGAGAGCGTCTGGCCACGAGCATGGCGGGACGCGAGGGCCGCCGTAGCGCGGCCAGCCTTCCTTGGTGCCGACGGTGTCTGTTAGCGCCGCGTCCACCGTCTTCGTCTACCTAGTCCAAGCGTCAAACCGATCCACCGGCGTCAAGACCGTCGTCTCCGCCGCCGCCGTCCCGGGCACATTCGTGACCGCGTTCCTGATCATGCTCCTCACCATGTTGATCCTCGCGCCCGCCCGGCTGCGCGATGACGCAAGGCGGGCACTCGCGGAACACAGCGGCCCTCCGGTCCTGCCCGTCCATCACATCGAGTCGGCGCAGATCTACATCACGTCCTCGGGCCATGGGCACCTTTATGCAGTCGTCGCCTGCTGCCCGAGGCACCGCAGGCGACCAATCACATGGGCCGTCACACGGGAATCGGCGTGGGCGTTCGTCGCCGAGGCCTTCCCGGGCACGTTCCTGCCCGTGCCGGCGGAGTACGGGGACCACCTCGTCTCCTTCGAGGTCCCCGGCGATGGCGGAGTCGACGACACTTGGCGTCGTCGCATCCGCATCCACTCGGGCGGTGTCATCGAACTCCTTTGGCGTCTGCCCGATCCGGCGCCCGATCCGGCGGGACCCGCCCTGCCGCTGGTTGAGATGTGTAGACCGATCACCCTCCTCGCAACTGCCGTGCACCACGGGGCCTACGCGCGGCTTTTCCCCCGACCGTTTGGGCGGCGTCGTCGGATGCAGTGGTTCGCCGGGGCTGGAATCGGCATGACCCTCGACGGCAACTACCTACGATGCGAACGCATCGCCTTCCCGGGTCGTGAGCCTGGGTTCAGGGCAAACCGGGCCTATGTTGCAACGGAGGGGTACTGCTACGACATGCGCCAGAGCGCCGCGCCAGCCGACCTCATTCGCCTAATCCTCGAGGACCAACTTCGCAGAAGTGGATACGACGACACGGGTGGTGCAATAGATGACGCGCTGGCGGCACTCGAATCATCTCCTGAGGCGGGCGGGGATCACCCCACGGAACGAATCGGATAGCCGGCGTCTTGATGGAAGGAGGGGAGGGCCACCAGATGAAACGGATGCCCTGGCCGTTCTTGGTGTTGGTCAACGTCGTCGCGTTCTGGTTCGCAGTCATCGGGGCATCGTCTATCCAGTCTGGCTACCTGGATGCATCGCGCCTCGCCGTGCACTGGTGGCCGCGTAGCCGAACGTGGGGCGATGTCGTTGCTACCGTCGTACTCATCACCGACTGGTACGGCATCTACAAGCTGGCCGAACGCGGCTGGGACCTCGCGTTCAATGCCCGCGTCGGATGATGCGTCAGGGGCCCAGGCTAGACGGGCGGCCCGTGAGGGCGTCCATGTCCAGCCGCCGTCTCGGGGCCGAACGGCTGGATCTCCACGTCGGGCAACCGCAGCGGCACACTCGGGTCGCCCCAGGCTGCGCGGCTAGCCGCCGCCGCATTAACGGCTACGCCCGCCCGCCTTGCCGGCTGCGCAGTTGCTGAGCGCGACCGCGATCACCACGTCGTCGTAGGAGCCCTTGCCCTCGTTGGTCTCCGCACCCGTGGGGCGTGGAGCGCACTCGGAACGCCCCATCTCCCGGAGTCCCGATGGCCTCCTGTAGATCCCGGCAGCGCTCATCCATAGGCCGAGCACCAGCTGCTCGCCCATCCGAGCGGGTTCGGTTAACCCTCGAACCTGTACCCCCCACGATCAACCTCCGCCTCAATCCGACGCACGATCTCGGTCGCGCTCAAACCGAGCTTCGACGCAAGGCGGAATACGGTCTTGAGCGACGGCCCCCGCTCCCCTCTCTCCAGCTGGCTGATGTAGGTTCGACCGCTCCCGGCGTCGTGCCCAAGCCGCTCCTGGGAGAGCCCTGCCTCCTCCCGGACCTCCCGCAGCACCAGGCCAACAACCTGCTGGAACGAAGGACGTGGTCGTGCGGACGGTCGGCGGGGCGCCATGCCGCGACCATCGCCTCTTGCGTGCGATGGCGCTACACGCTATAGCGTTCGAGTGAAGGGAGGAACAATGGGCGACGCAGGAGCGGAATCGGATCCGCTCAGTGGCTTGGAACGGCTCAGAGGCCTCATGGACCGCGGTCTGCTCACCCCCGCGGAGTTCGAGGAGGCCAAGGTCAGGCTCCTGCGGCCCCAGCCGGGGCCCGCGCCTGAGCAGCTCAGGGAGGAGGCCGATCCGAGACAGGGTCCGCCGACACTCCCTGATGCGGCGCTCGCGCGCTCGCCCGAGCCTTCGAGGCAGCGCGCGGGTGTCCCGGAGAGACCGCCACCGGATGCGCCGGCCGCCCAAGTCCTCGGTTGGTGGGCCCGCGCGGGCCACGGGACCAGAGTGGCCGGACTCGGCACCCTGATAGCCGTGATCGCCCTCGCCGTCGCGATCCCGCTCCTCGCCCACTCCTCGGGCGCGTCCGGCGTCACCATCGTTATCTCGTTGACCCGGACGGACACCTCGCTCGGCGGCGGGGTGCCGAAGTTCCTTTGCGTGGCGCAGGACTACTCGGGCGACTACCTCGACGTTCGTACGGAGAGAGGCCTGGTGACTAGCCTGAGCCTGTCTCCGTCGAGGGTCGACTTCGCACCGAACGGGGTAACGACCGACTTCGGCGACCCCATGGGAACGTGCAGCTACACGGTGTCGGTCTCCTCGGCCGCTCCCAGGGCCGGCTACTACGAGGCGCAGGGGTGGTTCACGAACGGCTACGGCCAAAGGACATCCACCAACTGGACTCGGATCCCCTTCCAGCAGCTGCTCTCGTCCAGCTACCGCTGGTCGTTGGCCTGGGGACCGGATGCGTACACCCTCTCGACCAGCTAAGCGCGATGGATGGATGAGACGCGATGGATGAACGATGCAGCAACTGCGGGGAGCGCGTCGATGCCGGGAACAACTTCTGCGAGTCGTGCGGGTCTCCGACGACTAAAGCCGAACCTGTACAGGCGCCTGCCCCGCCTCCCTCTCCTGGCGATGCTGTTGAGGAGTCTCGTCCGTTTCGGTTCGACCCTTACAGCGGCGCGCCGCTGACGCTCGCGGGACCGGGTGGACTCGACGATACGCCGACGCTCCTATCAGCCAGTCCTGAGCCGCCAGCCTCCGACGCTCTGTCGGCGCCCGAAGGGGCCGCCCCTGCACCCGCTCCGTCGGAGACGCCGACGCCGCAGCCGATCGCGTCTGGGGGTCCGGCCTCGGCCGACCGTGAGGCCAGCTCCGAAACGGAGGCGACGGCCGGCCTCTGGATCCCGTGTCCATCCTGCGGAGCCGGGAATGAGGTCGACGAGGGGGCCGACCAGTACCGCTGTCGAGCGTGCGGGACCTCCTACGCACTGCGGGCCTGCCCGGCTTGTGATGCACCGGGCCAGATCCACGCGTCGCTGTGGAAGGAAAAGGTCCGGTGCTCAGCGTGCCGGCTCGTTGCCAAGTACCGGCGGTGGCCCGTATCCACCGCGGCCGCACTCCACGCGTGGATCGGCAAGCGTTCGCCGCTCGAGATGGAAGGGTTGGACGACCCGGAGCGCAGGTGCCTGTCCTTCACCGCGGTCTCGGCCAGCGGGTACGACCTGATCGCCGACGACGCGTGCCGCGTGCTGTTCACGTCCCGGTCGGTGGTCATCGCGAGCCAGCGCCTATCGGCACGGTCGGAGATCCTCGTCGACGACATACTCGCCATCGAGATCGGCGGACCGGGCGCGGTGACCAGCGGGGGCGGGTTCATCGGCGGCGGCTTCGGCACCAAGGGCTTCGTGGAGGGCGCGGTTCTGGCCGGGGCCTTGAACAGCCTGACCACCACGACCACGGTCGATACCTTGCTCGAGATCAGGACGAGGACAGGCCAGGCCATGCTGCACACATCCTCCAGGACACCGCAGGGCCTGCGCGTCGTTCTCGCACCGCTGATTGCCCGTGTGGATCGGGCCACCACGTCGACCGTGACGCCAAGCGGGACGACCGCTGATCTCCCCAGCGGAACGAACCTCGTGGAGGACCTTGAGCGACTCGCCGCGCTGCTCGACCGTGGCACACTCAGCCCGGCCGAATTCGAGACGGCGAAGGCGAGGCTGCTGCGGTCCCAGCCGGAGCCCGACCCAGATCAGCGGGAGGGCGCCGACCCGGACCGGGACGCGCCACGACCTCCGGAAGTACCGCTCGCCCCGCCGACCGAACGCGAGCTGGACCAACCGTCGTCCGCCGCTGACCCGCCGGCGCTGGTTTCCGGCCGGGAGCTGCCAGAGGCATTCGGGAGCAATCTCCTGGTCGAAGGGGGCCTCCTCCTAGAAGAGTGCCTCCTCGTCTCGCCGGCGCAGGGACCACTGATCACCGGCCAAGCCTATGACCTGTGGTTCGACGACTCCGCGCTCGACATCTCCGCGCCCGGTCACAACGAACCGCTGGTGATGGTCAGCTACGACCGCCTGGCCGACGTCCGCGTGGAGCCGGGCGGCGCCACCCGCTCCGTGACGGGAGGGGCTGCCGTTGGCGCGCACTCCGGAAAATGGACGGCGATCCACCTCGCCATCGACGGCAGGGAGCTGATCTTCGCCGAGCGGTCCCTGCGGCCGGCCGACCTGGCGTCCCTGCTGGCACCGGTCCAGCACCTCCTGAGCGGCTCGGAGCGGCGATCGTCGCCTACCGTCGCCTCGGGTGATGGCTCGCGCGCCGACGAACCGCCAGCGCCGACCTCTCCGCCAGCGCCCCGCCGGGTCCTGGTCCAGACCACATGTCTGCTGCTCGGTTGGTTGCTGGTCACGGACTTCGTTTTCTTCGTGCCAAGGCTGGTCTTCTTCGTCGCCCTGCTGGGAGTGCTCACCGCGACAGCGGTGCGACTCAGGCCACTCGATGTCCGGCGGGTGGTCGCGATCTACGCGTTTGCCCTAAGCGCGTGGGCGCTCGACTTCGGTCTGCTGATCCCGCTCGCGGACCGCGTTTACGGTTATGCCGCTTCGTTCTTCGTCGATGGCGTGCTGCCTCTGCTCGCCTACGCGGGCGCCGCGACGGTGGCTCTGGCCGGCGTCGGTATCACCGACCCAGGATCGCGGACAAGGATGCGGCAATCGCTCACGGCGGGGAACGCTGTTCATAGGGCTCGAGCCGCGGCGCTTGGTCTTGTACTGCTGATCACAGCGATCACGTTCGTGGTTCGAGCCGTCAACGCGCCCTTGACGTTCGGCTTGTACCACCGCTACGTCGCGCCGGTCGGGCTCGTCACCGGCCCACAGGTCGAGAGCTACCTGATGGCCCACCTCCGGGACACCTACGGCCAGTCGTTCTCCAGCGTGTCCTGCGGGGTGCCTGCCGGGGTCTTGTTGTATGCGGGCGACTCGACCGCATGCACCGTCACCTTCGCCTCCGGCCAGCAGCTGTCCGTGGTCGTGGACGTCTCGGGCTCCCCCGGGAACGTGCACCTGGAAGTAGGTCCGGGATAGCCCCTCGGCCAGCGGGGGGACGGGTTCTCCGGCCAGGGAGGCAGTGTCGATCTTTCGTGCGTCCACCGATGATGGATACTTCAGGACACCGTTTCGTGATGCTGGTCAACCGGACTCACTTGCCCGACCGTGTTTTGGGTCACGGCGAGCGTTTTGCGCCGAGCCTCCTGAGGCCGATCTCCGGCGGATGGCGTCGACGGCGGCTCTGAAGGCGCTCCCGTCGAACTGCGCCTGATCCTCAGGGAGGAGCTGACCACGCTGGCGCTGGCGATGGCCGCCGCCGCTCCTGGCCGCGCTCGTGGCGTACTGGCCAGCAGAAGGTCGAGCGGCTGGTCCGGACCCCAGGACTGGTCTCGACGCTGGACGGAGGCCGTTCGCCGTGGGCGGGTTCACGGTGGCGAATGGGAAGATCGTGGAGATCGACATCCTGGCCGACCCGGAGAGCTTGGCAGCTCGACCTGGCGAATCCTGGAAGACGGATCATCGGACGACTGAGGAAAGGAGGTGACCATGCGAGTGTTCGTGGCGGGGGCGGCCGGCGCGATCGGTACCCGGCTCGTCCCGAAGCTGATCGAACGAGGGCACGATGTCGCGCTGCTACCGCCGCACCACTCGTTTGGCTTCCCGCTTTCCGAGGCGCTGTCCCCTACCAAGAGCTTAAGGACCGCGTTCATGCAGAGATGGACCGCACCATCACGGAGATGGCATTTAGGCTGTCCTATCACCGAGTTGTAGCGACACCCGTCGACCTCCCACACCCGTAGGCAAAGGCGGCCCATCCTCTCGCTTGACCGACAAGTCGAGCGGAAAGGAGGGCCGCCTTGACCGTTGATGATGCCCTGTACCGGTTCCGGTTGCGAGTGTTTGCCCTGGCCCAGGAACAGGGCAACGTGAGGGCGGCCTGCCGGGCCATGGGGATCCACCCGTCCACGTAGTACCGGTGGCGCCACCAGGTGCTCCGGTTCGGCCCGGAGATCCTGCGGCCCAGGGAGCGCCGGCGGCCCAAGATGGCCAACCAGACCTCGCCGTTCGTCGAGCAGCGGGTGCTGGCGTTCTCCCTGGGTCAGCCGGGGTTCGGACCGGCCCGCATCTCCGCGGAGCTCCGCAGGGACAAGTGGGGCGGGATCGTCATCTCCCCCAACGGGGTCCACCGGGTGCTCCTGCGGCACGGGCTGAATACCCGGGCCAAGCGCCTGGGGCTG
>Ga0137378_10003343_pt1 | contig 13887 bp, 16 predicted proteins | sample SagtaG_21_FD_104813 | JGI IMG/M metagenome (GOLD analysis project Ga0137378, IMG submission 104813) | Vadose zone soil microbial communities from Sagehorn Ranch, Mendocino, California, USA - Sage2_L_60_16 metaG | ecosystem: Environmental > Terrestrial > Soil > Vadose zone | place: USA... | reverse complement strand
CCCGTGACGCGCTGGCCGCCGAGCGTCGGCGGATGCCGTGGCTGGCCGTGGAGAAGGAGTACGAGTTCAACGGGCCCCAGGGCAAAGCGAGCCTGCTCGATCTGTTCGACGGCCGCCATCAGTTGATCGTCTACCGCGCCTTCTTCGAACCCGGCGTGCACGGCTGGCCCGACCATGCCTGCGTCGGCTGCTCCATGGTGGCTGACCACGTTGGCCACCTTGCCCATCTGAACGCCCGCAACACCACTTTGGTGTTCTGCTCGCGCGCGCCGCAGGCGGACATCGAACGCGTGAAGGCGCGGATGGGGTGGCAGATTCCGTGGTACACCATCACGGACGACTTCGACAAAGACTTCGGCGTTGACGAGTGGCACGGCACGAACGCGTTCATCCGCGACGGCGACCGCGTGTTCCGCACCTACTTCATTAACAACCGCGGCGACGAGGCGCTCGGGAGCACCTGGAGCTACCTCGATATGACTGCGCTCGGGCGCCAAGAGAAGTGGGAGGAATCGCCCGAGGGCTACCCTCAGACCCCGCCGTACGAGTGGTGGAACTGGCACGACGAATACGGCGACGCCCAGCCGTCCCAGGAGTGGAGCGCCCAGGTCGAGCGCGGACTTCGGGCTGGCCAAGGACGGCGACGCCCGTGATCGCTCACGTCGCGGGCGTGCGGTGGAGGAGTCGATCGAACGTGGGACGGAAGGGAACGAACGATGAAGGACACTCGAAGGAAGGAGACAAGAGCGATGACGAAGCACATGACCGGGACACGTGAAGAGTGGCTCTCAGCGAGGCTCGAGCTGCTCAAGGCGGGAAGAGGGTTAGAGCTTACTATTGACAATTCTGTTTTTAGATCGCGGGAGCCGTGGGAACGATCCGATTAGTTGACCCGACCTTTGCCAAGGCTACGGCAGGCAGGGAGCGTTAGTTGAGAGTTGAGACGCGGGCAAGTATTAAAGCTTATGGGACACAATCACGGTAGAGATAACATGAGGAAACGCGCGGTCCGCCGGAAAAAGACGGAGCGCCTCGCCGCCGCGAAGAAAAACAAAAAGAAAACGGCGAAATAACGCTACGCAGACGCAACGACCAGAACAGCACAGCCCGAGCTGACGACACGCGAACTGCGTCACCCGTGCTCAGCGCTGTCGGTTACCGCCAGTAATGAGTTGCGCGAAATCGTGGCCCTGATTGAAAAAGAAGAAGCTGTGTCAGATGTAGGACAGCGAAGGCGCGGCTTCCTTGTGCAAATCGTCACGAACTGATAAAACGGCGACCGTGATCAGAAAGATCTTTCAAATCGTTCTGTGGCTCGCTGCTGGCGCTTACGCGGTTGTGGGCGTTCTCGCCATCACAGGCGCGCTGGGCAGCGCTCGCGAAGCGGATTCGCTGCGCCATGCCTACATCGTGTTCGGCTCCATGATCCTGATTATCGGCGCAACGGCCGCCTTCGTGACCTTTTTGGCTAACAAATGGGTAGGCTTTTTGTTCGTTGCGCCTCTGATTCTTTGCCTCGGGCTTCCGGTCGGGTTCTTCGGGGCTTTCTGGATCGACATGGAAAAAGGTGAGGTCCATCGCCGGCAGATGGAGGAGTCGGTCCGCTCCGGGAGATATGCCTTTGGCAATCAGCCGGCGCTCCTAGCCGTCGCGCAGGCAATTTCAGCGAATGCTCAAGACGCGATCCGCGCGGCCGCGAAGGCCGTTCCAGATTTGCAGGCGCCCGGACGCGACGGCACGACGCTGCTTTGTTGGGCCGTCAGGGAAACCTGGCAGCGTCCGCAATTAGTTGAAGCGGTGAAAACGTTGTTGTCGCTCGGCGCCGACCCGAACTTCACCAATGGCCATCGAGATTCATTCGCAATGGGCAATGCCGTCCATGGGTCTGCTCTTCTCCTGCGCAGCATGCTCGACGCCGGCGGAGATCCGAATGCTCGGAACGAGTTCGGGTGGCCGATCGTCTTTATGCATTTCAAGCTCGGTTACTACAAGGATGAGGAGAGAGCGCGGCTCGACCTGCTCCTTGACCGCGGCGCCGATATTAACTCCACGGTGCCCGAAACAGAATCGGACAGCACGGGCTATACGTTATTGCTTTACACCACCCAAAATGGGCTTCATGACAGCCGCGAGTACGCGGATGCCCTGCACCTGCTCGAACGCGGCGCGGATCCGAACCGAGTCGCCGCTGATGGAATGACGCTCGCGAAAATGTTGGTCGAGCATCGGAAACAGTTCGAGGCTGGAAAGGGAGCGCCGGCGGAGTTTGTGCAGCTTTGGGAGTGGGCGCAAACACATGGGATAATCCGTTAGCCGAAGTGACGCACTAAAGGGCGATGTCGTCTTCACATATGAGAATGAGAATTCATTCGATTAGGATCTTTCTATCGCTGGTTGTCGTCTGCAGCACCGTTGAGGCACAACAGACGCGCCCCGCTGCTTCTCCGACAAAGCCTGTATTTGTTTTCAATGGCGTTGGTTATTTTCATCGTTGGTCGAAGAACAATCAGCACGAGTTCACACCCGAAAAGCAGGAAGACCTAGATAAGTGGTCCGACATGATGACGGTGAACGCGTATCCGGATGTCCAAGATGGCGAACGTCTGGCCCAGACTGCAAATGCTGTTCTGGACAATTACAAGAGACACCAGGCAAAGGTGCTCAAGACAGATTCCGTCCCTCGGACAGCAGATTGGCCGGCGGAACATTTTATTGCGGTGGTGTTTGGCCGGCCAAATTTCATCGAGGTGGCATTTGCCCGCTTCAAGCTGGTGGATGGCACGGGATGCTCGTTTGTCTATTCACATCGCATTTACGGAGAGAAAGTGGGAGACGAGATGAGCGCCTGGCTCAGTGCCAACGGAGCGGCTGTTGAAAAGGCATTGATGGAATGGAGCTCAATGCCGTCCCCAATCAAAAGCAGGTGGGATTGACGCTCAGTATTAAGATCGCTGGCCGCGCCGGAAAATTAACCGCAGATTGAGCGGATTATACAGATTTGAGAATCGCGGTAGTCGCCGATCCGAGCGCGGAAAACGATCCGATCCCTTCAAGCGATGATGCGGGCGTTCATCGAGATCAAAAAAATGAGTTGCGAGCGCTCGATGTAAAACATAGTATTACTTCATGACGAAAACGATTTCGAAGGTTGGAAATTCCCAAGGCATCATTTTCGATGCGGCGTTGATGGACCTGGCGCGAGTGAAGGTCGGTGATCAGCTAAACGTGACTGTTCATGAAGGCGGCTCGATCGTTTTGACACCGGTCCGTCCAACCATCGCGCCCAAGGCGGCGGCAGCGGCGGCGAAACGATTGATCAAAAAGAATTCCGCTCTCTTCAAACGCTTGTCTTGAGCGAACCGATCAGGCATCTGACTGTTTCGGCCGTAAAGGCGATTCATCGCGAGGTTCTGGCAGCGCATGGCGGAGCGCGCGGTATCAAGGACGAAGCGCTCCTCGAATCGGCGGTGGCGGCACCAGAAGCCACGATGATGGGAGAGCCGCTCATCTCCGATCCAGTAGAAATCGCCGCGGCTTATCTTTTTTATCTTTGCCGAAATCACCCCTTCTTTGATGGGAATAAGCGAACCGCGCTCGCGGCCTGTTTGGTTTTCCTCGAGAAGAACGATTTACTACCGAACGCGAAATTGTCTTTGCACGAATGGGGTGGCTTTGTCCTCGATGTCGCCGAGAGCCGACTGGACCGCGAAGAAACGACCGCTCGTCTGCGCAAATTGCTAAAGGGACGCAATCCGAAGAGTTGAGAGCGTTAGTTATGAGTTGAGAGTTGAGCAATCAACAGTAAGCACTTGCAATGATGCGAAAGAAAACTCACGAAGCCTCCACGCGGCCTAGGTTGTTAGTCCTTGTCGATGAATCGAACATTGGCAGTTCGGTGCGCACAACGGGGCGCGGTCTGGATTGGCTGAAGCTCCGTGATTTTCTTGCCGGGCCAGACACGGGACGTGACCTGATCGAGATGGTGGTCTATGCCGGACTCCCGCCTGCCATGCCGATCTGGCAGGAAGAGCGCGATAAGAAGAACAAGTTCGTGCAGTGGCTGCGCTCCAATGGATTCATGGTCGTAACCAAAGACGGGGCGCCCGCCGAAGAAGGCCGTTACAAGGCGAACGTGGACGTCATGATGGCAATCGACGCGCTCGAGCTTTCCGTCGAGATGCGGCCCGATGTTGTCATTCTTGTAACCGGCGACGCCGATTTCGCTTATCTCGCCATAAAGTTGAGGCGACGCGGCATCCGCGTGGAAGTGGCCTCAGTCGCGCAAAATCTTGGGAACATATTGAAATCGACCGCGAACGAAGTGATCGATCTAGCCCCGTTGTTCAGGACCTTTGAGATAAAGAACGTTCGGGATTCTGCGACGCCTGTAGCCTTACGGCCGCAGCAACAGCAACAGACGCACCGCAGACGACGGCCACGTTTTCGCCCGCGCAGCTAAATCGCAGGGGACACGCCCGCCGCACACCGCGGCTCGCTCATGCATCGTACGCGGTGTACGACGCGGCACTCCGCTCCAATCGCGAAACGATTTTGAACGACGTTCCCTGCGGGAAGGTCTACGTTCCCCATATGACCAAACTCATTGCGTTAATAACAGCCGGACTCTTTGCGGCAGGCACGATGTTCGCAGGCGAACACGGCAACTGTACAAAGCAAGTCGGAAACGAAGCGAAGGCGGCGTGTCAGGTTTCGTTGGCGAGTCTTAACCTGACACCTGAGCAGAAGACGAAGATGGACGCAGCTATGGCAGAGCATCAGAAGGCTGGTTGCTCTGAAGCGAGCGAGGCCAAATACATGCAAGAGGCAAAAGCAATCCTGACCAAGGAGCAGTACGCGAAGTTCAAAGCCGAATGCAAGAAAGCGGAGCAAGGTAACACGCAGACCTGATCGCGGACTTACAATCAATCAAAGCTTCGCGCCGAGACCAATCTCGGCGCGTTCTGCGTACGAGATTCTTTGACGCGACCACGTGATTGGGGCCTGGTCACGAGCGGGGATCGCAGGAATTTTGCTGTCGTCACGGAGACCGGCGCTACGGCCCGTAAGCCAGCTTAAATCGAATTGGGTTCTCCTCCAACCTCGACTAGCAATTGCAGCTTTTCCCGCAATTGCATGCCTTACCGTTATTCATCGGGCAATTCTTGCCGCTCTTCTTGCACGCAGGCTGATCTGCCGCAACCGCAGTCGCGCAAATCATCGCCGCGAGAATCGAAAAGAGAATTTTGGCGTACTTTTTCATACAGATTTAATCTGCCGCCGCAGCTAAAGTTGCGCGAACGAAAAGATGAGCGGCAAGATCCAGACCCGAGAATTCTCTATCGACGATTACGACGCGGCGCTTGAGCTGTGGCAACGGGTTGAAGGCCTCGAGATCGCCGAGGGTGATGACAGAGAAAGCGTTGCTCAGTTTCTCGCGCGCAACCCGGGGCTGAGCCGAGTGGCGATCGATGGACCGACGATTGTTGGGGTTGCGTTATGCGGTCATGATGGACACCGCGGACACATCTATCATCTGGCGGTTGATCCTGCTTATCAGGGACACGGCTTCGGTAAACGTCTGCTTGATGAATGCCTCGACGGTTTGCGCCGCGCCGGCCTCAAGCGAGCCATCATCATGGTCGCCGACAATAATCGGCGCGGCCGTGAATTTTGGCGTCGTTATGACTTCGAGGAAATCCCCGGCGCAGTCGCAATGGGAATTGATCTTTAGCCGAAGATCGGCGGTCATAGACCGCCGCTACAGAATCAATTTGCTCCCTGTTCGAGAAGACGATGAGGATCAACAATAGACCGGGTGGATCCTCTTCGCGTCGGACTATCGAGCAGTTCCATGAGACGCGACTCGTAAGAATCACACATGGGGGATTTGCCATCTGGCTGGATCCATTCGGGATGTTGGATCCGGAGGTCGTCGTGAATCTGTCGCCGAAGCTCCGCGTAAGTGTGGATTTGATGAGGCGCGGCCGTTGGTTTGGCGAAAGATTCAGGCGTGCCGCGGGACGGTTTATTTAACTTTCCTCGCTGAGCGCGCTTCGTTCTGAGACTAACGAATTTCATAAATGCCTTTCCATCTGCGGTTGACTGCTCCAAATCCGCGCGGAACGAGGAACCATCTTCATGAGGTACTTCGAAAGCAGCCTCACTTTAGGATGCCTCAAGGCTCCAGGTGAATCTGGAGATTGTGCTAAGCGGTGTCTCAGCGAAGGTTAAGCCCTCTCAACCGGTTTTCAGGCCGCCGAAAGTGCGTTGGGGCGCCGGATGACGTAATCAACACTTTAATACGTGATTCGAGCATTTTGTCAAGCGATTTTTCTCATCCTGCTCTATCAGGTTGCAAGTAAATCGGCGCGGCGTCTAAAACTCCTCGACCGCAGATGAATGGACATTTTAGATAATTCTGGTGAAGCAACTATCGCCTGGCAGGTAATCGACAATCGAATTTAATAACCCCATGCTTCACGAGACTGTCTTCCGACCCTCGCTGCTATTGGTTATTGCTATTTTCGCGCTAATGGCGTGCCTGTGCGACCAAGTACAAACACAAGCATCACAGACCGGTGCACCCGGCCCAGGTTTCTTTGTTGAGATCGAAGGATCGAAGCTGTATTACGAGGAATGCGGCAGCGCGCCGCAAACGGTAGTCCTCGTTCACGACGGCGTAGTCAATTCGGCCGTTTGGGATGATGTTTGGCCTGAATTCTGTAAACACTTCCGTGTCATCCGCTATGACCGCCGAGGGTATGGCCGTTCTCCGGCACCTACGACGTGGTATTCCGAAACGGATGATCTGTTATCCCTCTTGCATCATTTGAAGGTAAGCCGCGTTGCGCTCGTCGGCAGTTCCCACGGGGGCGAGCTGTCGATTGATTTCACGCTTGCTCATCCCGAAATAGTTCAGCAGCTTGTGCTGGTGGGCGCGGTCGTAAGCGGCATGCCGTACTCGCAACATTTCCTCGATCGCGGCAAACACGCATTCGAGCTCTTGGGCAAAGGCGATGTGAAGGGGGCGATCTCGGAATGGTCTAAAGATAAATACTTGATTGCACCAGGGAATGATGCGGCCAGAAAGCGACTTTTCGATCTGCTGTCTGCGAATCCGCAGGACATGCAGCATCCCGACTATCCACTTCGGAACAAGCCATCGCTTCCCAGACTGCACGAGATTCACGTACCCACACTCATCCTCACCGGCGATGCCGATGTTCCCGATGTTCACGCTCATGCCGGTGCGATAGAAGCGGGAATACCAAACTCATGCCGTGTAGTGGTTGCGGGCACAGGGCATATCATGTATCTCGAAAAACCAACGGAGTTCAGCCGATTGGTCATCAATTTTATCGAGCAGAATACTAATTAATATCGGGCTGTCCCATGACGTGTGCGGCGAGCGTAGCCGGCTCGCTGAGAGGTGAATTCGAACCGCACGAGCGTCGTCGCCACCGAAAAGAAGCGCTCAGGTCGTGCGGGGCAGGCTTTCTTCAATCTGGTTGATCAAGTCGGGAATATTGACCGGCTTGGCGAGAGATCGATGCCCTTCGATGCGAAGGCCAGCCTTTGTCTCAGGTTCTGTGACTAACGCCGTGAGAAAGATAATCGGCGTGCTTTGCAATTCCGGGTCGGCCTCGATTTGTGCCGCTACCTCGCCTCCGTCTGTCTTTGGCATCATGATGTCCAGCAAGATCACATCCGGCCTAAAATTCTGGGCGCTTTGGTGAGCCTTGGCAGCATCGTTTTCTTCGAGCACAAGATAGCCGCCGGCTTTTTCGAGAAGGACTTTGACGAGGCGGGTGCTTTCCCGGTCGTCATCAACAATCAGGATGCGTCGCTTTTCTTGCACCAGCGCCCTGGCGATTGCATCGATCTCGGACTGATCGAACCAATAAACGTGAGATTGCGGTGGATTCTCACCGAGGATGTACGAAGCATTGATACTAAATCCGTTCGCCTCCTCGACGACTTGGATTACACCGGATACTTCCAAATCTATTCCGTCTCTCACGGGTCTGAACGTCACAGTCTGTCCATCGATCCTCTCAGAGGGAATCGGCAACGTAACTGTTGGCGGTCTATAGCTCATGGTACGCGTGTTAACCTCGCGGTTTAGGTGGTTCGCCGGGCTTTGCGGCTTCGCCTGGTTTCGGCGGTGCGCCGCCTGCCGGAGGGCCGCCGGGAAGTTCGGCGTCGGCGGGAACTGCCAGTATGTCGGGTTCGGTGAATGATTCTGGATGATTCGCCAGTTCTTTTCGGAGCGCGGTAATTTGTTCGGCTGTGACGGGACTGGCGCTGTTCCCCCAGTCGCTTCGCTCGTACGTAAGAACGTCGGCAATTTTTTGGTCGGTCAATGTTTTGTCCCAGGGTTGCATCACCGCCGCGCCGTATTGTTGGCCTTTAACTTTGACCGGGCCTTGCAAACCTTTGAGGACAATCATAGCAGGGCGACGCGAGCCGCCTGTTGTAAACTCTGAACCTGCAAGCGGTGGATATTGGCTGGGCACACCGAGGCCGTTGGCTTGATGACAGGTCTGACAATTCGCTGCGAAAATCTTTTTGCCGCGATCGTGCGGCGATAATTCGGCAGCTTGCTCACCACCGGCAGGGCCCGCCGCCGCTTTCTTCGCTGGAGGCGGAGCGCCCATCGGGTCAAGTCCGCCACTGCTAAAATTTCCCGAGTAACGACCGAGATATGCGCCGCCAAAAAAAACTGCGAGCCCGTAAATCGCAATCAGCCAAATCGAGAGCGGCTCGGCGCCGACACGCGGTTCGCGTTTCTCGCGTTGAACGGCGGCGTGCACCTGTTGGACATCGGCTAGTTCGCCGTAATCCATTCCCTGACCCACCCCGAATGCTTTCGGGGCTGGCGATTTCGGTTCGTCGTTCATTGCATTGTCATTTTGCTGGCGCGGGGGACGGGGATGCAGCCGCTGGCGACGCTGTCGCACTCGCCGCAGGTGCGCCTCCGGCTGATCTGACTTCTTTCAATGGATGCGATTGGTTAAGCGACATCAAATAGGCGACCAGACATTTTGCGTCGAAAGTGGGAACAACCTCCCAGCCTTCAGGCGGCGCGTCGGAACCGGTAAGCTGCAGAGCATCGGCTGAACGTGCGTCACTGATGCGGCGCTTTTCATAAAGAAAACGATAGGAAGGCATGTTTGAATCGATGTTGATGCTGCGCGGCGAATAAAGATGCACATGATGCCAGGCGGCGGAATACATCGGCTCGCCAATCGTTTCCATGGGCCACATCGCTGCTGCGGTCGGGCTTGGTGGTGCAGCCGGACCTGCATTTGCGATTGCTGACGGGGACGGCGAAGCGAGAGGCACCTTCGGCGTTGGGGCTGCCGGTGCCTTTGGCGGAGGCGAACCTGGAGACGTTGCCGGCGATGACGATCCAGCGGCCGGGCTGGAACCGCTTGGTGCAGGCGCGCCACCTTGCTGCACAGGACTGGGACTCGCGCCAGGCGGAACAGGACTTGGTGCAGGTGCGGCACCCTGCTGCGCGGGTGAAGCCGTCGGAGTTGCAGCGCCAGCTGGCGGAGGGCTCTGCTGTTCTGCAGGCGCGCGTGCGCCGATATTGGCGAGGTCCTGGCCCATGCGCATTTTCCCAAGAAATACCGGCTGATCGAAAATGTAATCGCGCGGCGCGCTGCGGCGATCGCCCCATTTTCGCTCGATATCGTCCGCCGCGTAATCGGCGCGCACCTGCTGACTGTGACAATAAATGCAGCCGTTCGCGGCGTAAACGCGTGCGCCGCGCTCCACCATTCCTGATTGCGGCTGAGGATAAATATCTGTGCCTTCCTCGTCGGATTGGGGATTGAGATGTCCGATTTGCCAATTCGGAATAAGAGTCAATCCCACCCATGAGAAGACGAACGTGCCGAAGATTCCGAGAAAGAGAGGGGCGAGTCCTTTCATTAGTGCCCCCCAGAAGTCTCCGCTTCAACTGGGTTGAGAAATGTGGGGACAGTGGATGTCCGTCCCAATCCCAAAAGCATCAATCCAAAGTGATACGCGAAAATAAAATGCGACGCGGCGAGCAAAATTCCCGACAGGCTGCGCCCACGCAGATACGGCAACACCGTTTCCGTGCTCTCGCTGAAAGCGAGCGAGGGATTCTCCATGTTCGCGCCTTGAAGAAACCCGCCCGCGAGCAGCATGAGCGTCATCAGTCCGATGCCGTAGGCTGATGCCCAGAAATGCAGTTTGATCAGCGAAGCGTAACGCCATTCGCGGCCGACCAATCGCGGGACGATGTAGTACATCGAACCGAAAATCACCATCGTGAAAAACGCGTAGAGACCGAGATGCGAGTAAGCGATGCTCGCCTGAGTGAAGTTGACATAGCGCGCCACGGAGCGAAGCGAGATCAAAACACCGATTACGCTAAAGATCGTGTAAGACATCGCCCCGAACACGGTGAACCGGAGCGTCGGGCTGTAGCGCATGAGCGGGAAATAGCCCTGCATGGTCATGTGATGATTCAGGCCGACAGTCGCGACGGGAATCATCGTCAGAATGGTCGCCGCGATGCTGGCAGTGATCATCCATGCGGGGAATGGTCCATCCACGAGTCGTTGCATTCCCGTCCAGCTTGAGAAAAGCGCGTAAGTCCAAAAACCGATCGTCGCCAAATGATAACTGTAAACCGGGCGACCGATCACTTTGGGAATCATGTAGTACGCGGTGCCGAGGCCAATCGCTCCGAACCAAAGAAAGAGCAGATTATTTGCGTACCACCAGCCGACCGCCGATTGCAAAACTCCTTGCACCGGCACGACGAAAAGCATCAACTGCCCAGCCGCGTAGAGCCATGGAAACCAGAGAAACGCGCCGAGTAAATACCATTGTGTAATGTAAATTTGTTCGCCGCGCCGATAGCGGAACATCAGCACCGCCCATGAGACCACGAGCGTGTAAGCGACAAACAGAATGATGGCTGCGTAATGCGGAAACTCGAGCCATTGATAGCCCGTGCTGTCGCCGAGCAGGATTCCGCCGACGCCGAGCAAGACGCCCAAGTTCCAAAAGCCAGCGCCCGCGACCAGCAGCAGCGGATAACGCAGCACGGTCCGGCACAGTCGCGCCATGAGCCAGATTGCAGTGCCCATTCCGGCCATGGACGCCCAGCCATAAACCATCACGTTCATGTGGGCAGGCCGCACGCGTCCCCACGTCAGGAAACTTATGTCCGAAAACAGATCAGGTGAGTGGAGCTTGAATGAAACGAAACCGGCCAGCAGCGTACCGAGGATCAGCCACGCCATCGCCGACGTATAAAACATCAGCACCGGCACGCGCGTTGACGCGTCGATGTACGCGCGCTCCAACTGCTCTGCGTCACCGGCAGCGGCGGACACGGACGGTTCTTTTAAGGGAATCTCAGTGGCGTTCATCTTCGGCAAGCAAGATCGAGAAGCCCGCTGTGGCGTAGCTTTTCAAGTTGGCAGACGCCCAGCGTGGTTATGAAAAGCGGCGGAGCTCCACGGCACTCCAAAACGCAAGGGAGAAATGTGCGGTGGCGATCACGGCCACCTCTTGGAGTGCGGCAGTACTCTGCCGCTTTCAAAACGTTAGACGCGTACCCGACTTGCGGCCTGCAGATTGAAAACTTGCGCCACGATAGCCGCAGCCTCGATGGCTTCATTGCGCGAGAAATCGAAATATTCATGGAGTTTTGGCCGGAGCCGGCGAAGCAGATGGTGGCGATGCCTGCGCCGCTGGCGAAGGCGACGCGGGCGCAGGCGCTGAAGGCGATACAGCAGGCTGTGCGGCGCCAGGTTTCGGAGGACCGGCCGGCGACGGCGAAGCGGGACTAGTTGTAGCCTGCGCTTCCGGAGTGGCGATCGGACCCGCTGGCGCTGGCTTTTGCTGCGCCAATTGCGCAATTGTCAATTCCACCGCGCGACTGATTGGTATGCGAACGACGCCCTTGTTTTTGTCGATCCAAGCGTAGCTGTTCAGCGCTTTCTCTGCGTCTTCGCGCACGCTTTTTAAAGCTTCCATGCGCTTCTTGGCACGCGTCTCTTCGTAATCACTTCCACGCGGCGAAGGACCAATCACCGCGAGCACGATCACGCCGAATACTACGAAGAGAAGCACAACCCCTAACCACGTGGACAACGGGGCGCGGGAGCGGGTAATCTGGCGAAGAGATTCGGGGTCGGCCATTTCAGTTGACTAATTTTAGTGATTCGATCAGACGCGGATCGCGAACGGGAAACAGCGAAGTTCTGGGCACGAGTCGCAGATAAACGAAACCGAGCGTCGCGCCGATGGCGATGAGGGAAAGCAAATCCCAAATGCTGACATGCACGCCGGTGCCATGTAACGCAGGTAGCACAATGAGGTACATGTCGAGCATTTGCATGAAGACAATCCAGCCCGCCACGATACAAAGCTGGTGCGGATGTTTTTTGATCGAGCGCAAAAGCAAAATCGCAAACGGCCCAAAGAAGCGTCCGACCACGAGGAGCATGCTCAGTGCCCACCAGGATTGAGTATTTCGGGCGATAAAAAATTGTGTCTCTTCCGGAATGTTTGCATACCAGATGAGCATGTACTGGCCGAAACCGATGTAGGCCCAGAAAATGCAGAAGGCCAGCATCCATTTCCCCATGATGTGATAATGCTCCAGCGTCACGACATCCTTCAGGTAACCGGCTTGACGCAAAGCGGTGATAACCAGCACAAGCAACGACATCGAGCTGCCGGCGGCGCCCGCGAAGATGTACACGCCGAACATCGTTGAGAACCAGTGGTAGTTCAGGCTCATTAGCCAATCGAACGCGCCGAAGGTCAGACAAAGCGCAAACATCGGCAGGCTCGCGAAGGACACCCGGCGCATCCAGATCGTGAACTGCGGGTTGCCGTCCCTGTCCTGCCGCACGGAAAACCGACGCAGCAGTTGCGACGCTACGATGAAGTAACCAAGGAAGACGATTGCGCGAATGAGAAAGAAGTTAAAATCGAGATAAGCACGTTTGAAATCGAGCGCAGCCTCGTGCCCGGGCGGAATGTCCATCCAGGCATAAAGATGGTGACGGAGAAGAAGAATCGGCACAAAAAGCAGTGCGAGGACCGCCAACAATGCGGCAATGTTTTCCAACTGACGGCGCACCACCACCGTCCATTCGGCATCTGTAGCGTGATGAACAATCGTCCAGAAAAAGCAGCCCGCGCAGAGCGTGAAGAAAAACGCAAACGCAAACAGCCACGAATAACTAAACTGATGCGGATTCACCACTGCGCCCAAGGCGCACAGCACCAACGCGACCAATGCAACCGATCCAAGAAGGAATGAAAGACCCGCAAAGCGGGTGCTCTCGAAATATTCGCCTTCCGGCGTTGGGACGGTTTGTGAACGTTCGCTCATTTTTTCTCCAGTTCGCCGCGATGCTCTTCCGGAACATCGGCAATCGCCGCGTTTTGACTGCGCTGTAAAGCGCGCACATAAGCAATGATCGCCCAGCGATCCGGCACGATGATGTTTGGCCCGTACGCCATCATGGTGTTTTTCCCATTGGTGACGGTGTTGAAAATCTCGCCGTCCGACATTTTGCGGAGGCGTTCATCCTGAAGGGAAACTACAGTCGCAAGACCATACTGCTTGGTGATGCCATTGCCCGCAGCGGTGGCACCGTGGCACATCACGCAGGTGATATTGAAACGCTGCTGTCCGCGCTCCATCAACTCGCGGGTAACTTTCAGCGGAATACCGGTTCCCCAGTGATCGCCCATCTTGCCGGTGTTGTAGTAATCGGTGCCGGCGCTAAACCTTGCCTCAGGATGCGACCAGGGAGCGACCGCGGCTGCTTCTGTCTCGGTCGCCTCCGGCTTCGGCATTTCGTAACCAATCGGGACAGT
>Ga0137378_10003340_pt1 | contig 13890 bp, 9 predicted proteins | sample SagtaG_21_FD_104813 | JGI IMG/M metagenome (GOLD analysis project Ga0137378, IMG submission 104813) | Vadose zone soil microbial communities from Sagehorn Ranch, Mendocino, California, USA - Sage2_L_60_16 metaG | ecosystem: Environmental > Terrestrial > Soil > Vadose zone | place: USA... | reverse complement strand
TTTCAGAGGTATGTAGACATCTCCATCCCTCCACGTGAAGCGCACCGGCATCACGCCGAGGATGGTGTAGGTCTTATGGTTGAGCTGGATGCTTTTCCCCACAATGGCGGGATCGCCGCGGTAATGCCGCTGCCAGAACTTGTAGCTCAATACCGCAACTGGCTGGGGATCCTGGCCATCGGGGGCATCGGCCGGCATAATGTACCGGCCAAGGATGGGTCGCAGCCCGAGGAACTGGAAATGCGATCCCGACATCTCGTCCACAACCACGTCGTCGGGTATATCACCGCCGGTGACCGTCTGGTTCGTGTAGTTGGAGACAACCACATCCTCGGCAGCGTGGGTCTGGCGCAGTTGGCGAATTTGCGGCCCGGTCAGGCCCGATGGTCCATCATGGCCGGCGGTGTCCGTGATCGAGACGTCGCAGATTCGCTCGATCCCGGCGTACGGCCAGGGGTGGAGCACAGCATCGTAAAGGATGCTGTAGACGGCGACCGTGGCGCCGATGCCAAGGGTGAGCGAAAGGACTGCGGTGAGAGAGAAGCCCGGGTTGCGGATGATTTGCCGGAACACAAAGCGGAGATCCTGGAGCAGTATTTGCATCAGCGCCTCCTGTCACTTGGAAAAGAGGGAAGCCAGCCCGTCGTTCGAACGGGAGCATTTCGGCTGCCAGTCTTTGGCTCGGCTCGAACTATGTCCATTCGACGCGCCATGCAGAAGAACGCTCGGCGCCAAAGCATGAGAATCTTCGATTTATCGCTCCGGAGAAGTCGAAACAACGATGGAATCCCACTTAACGACAACCCTGCTGACCTCGCGTGAATGTCCGTGGCTGTGCATGCCTGTTCGAAAATGAACATTCCTCCCCTGTGAAATCGGTCAAAATGCCAGCGCAGGAATGCGCTGCTTCGACGAAACCATGGGCACCTTCGAACGACTTCGGCAGCTCCCGTGTGACGCTCTCGTTGTCGTTTCAAGAGAGGGTCGACTTGTAGAGAAGATTGGAATTAGGTAAATGAGCGAATTATCGCCAAACCACGAATTGAGCGGGACTCGTCAGGGGGAGTCGGCAATATCGCCAGGAAATCCTGTTCAGAGCGCACCCGCGGCGGGAACACCAGACACCGGGACGCTTTCAGGACCGATCTGCACCGGCCTAACCTCGAAACGTGCATCGCTCTGTATGCGACAACTGAGAACAAAACGGGCCACAACGGACTTTCCATATCTCCCATTGAATGCCAAGTCGCGCCGTCCTGATTCACGCAATAAACGGGTTCCGCCTCCGGAGTCTGGCAACTCTGTCTATTGATCTGGCCTGTCAATATGAATCTCCTTCAGCTTCTCGAGTCTCTCCGGCAGCTCTTGCTTTCCGGCGGGGAACCGATTCGCGCTGAGAATGTAGGCGAGGAGCTGCGCCATCTCGTCCGGTTTCAGCGATCCGGGCTGGGAGGTCGGCATGGTTGTTTGAGTCTGGGTGTATAGGTCCGCTAACGTGCGCCCGGCCCAGTTTGCCAGGAAGTCCTCTCCCACAAGCGGAGCAATCTGACCGGCTCCTTGAAGCAATGTGCCGTGACATTGCGCGCACTGCTTGTCATAGAGGCCCTTTCCCTGCTGCGCCTGCGCAGCAGCATAAACACCGCTTCGCGTGGATGACTCGATGAGTGCAGACAAGAAGCCGTGAGTGGGATATTTCAACAACTCACTTTTCGCCGCGCGATGCTCCAGGGGGCCTCCAAGAGAGGCACATCCCGAAAGGACGAAGACGGCTGCAACCGCAACCCATGATTTCACGCATCTTCTCACTGGCATCACCGCGCACCCTCCTCTAGCTGAAAGCACCTCTGGTCGCGATCTGACCCAGTTGTGGCGCTATGTTTTAACTCTTGAGCAGCGATGTTACATAGCTTTGAGTCAGCGGAATTCTGCGCGGATAAACTCCTGTCGCATCGAAAAACGCTGCTGCGATAGCGGGCGGACACACGGCGTTGGCGGCTTCTGACCCTCCTCCATATCCCTTGTCATCGCGGGAAATTTGCACCGTCTTGATTTCAGGTGTCTCTGCCATGGTCAGAATTCTGTAGCGGCTCCAGGTTGTGCTGGTGATCCTTCCCGTGTCGAAGGTAACCTCCTCTTTGAGCGCTTCACTTACACCCATCACAACGCCGCTTTTCATGCAGCGTTCGAGCTGGCGCGGATTGATGATCTTTCCGCATTCGATGCCAATGGTGAACTTGATCACCTGAATGGAGCCGATATCCGGAGTCACCGCAATCTCGGCGATACCCATCCAGTAGGAATTCTCGCGGATCATGATGCACGCGCCTCGGCCCGGGATTGGCTCCGTTCCTGTGCGCTTGGCTCGCGAGTGCGGGGCTGGTTGCGGTTCCCAGCCCGCTGCTCTTGTGGTTGCGCGGATGATGTCGATCAACCGCTGGTCCGTTGTGTGTTGTAGCCGGAACTCGATCGGATCGACGCCCGCACTGGAAGCCGCTTCGTTCATCAGCGATTCGAGTGCGAAGTTTTGCTGGCGCTGTCCGGGTGTGCGCATGATCAGTCCCCGCAGACCTATCGTGGAGGAATCCGAACCGGGATTGGGCATACCGTATACTTCTTCCAGCCGGTTTTGAATCTTGTCGTACGGCCATTCCGTGGCGACCCAGTAACCCGGCTTAGGTTCGCTGCCAGGCATGCCTGCAAGAATTGCGCCAACGATGCGGGCATCGTTCGATTGAGAAGAGTAGAAAGTGCTGCGCACCGCAGCTATCTTGTTGTCCGCGTCGAGGGCGCAAGCGATGTCCTCCACCCACCCCGGCGAAGAGGCGGACCAGGCCAAATCCTCCTGCAAGGTCCATTGCACACGCACTGGTTTCCCCGTCAATTGCGAGAGGATGACGGCGTCTCCTTCGGCTCCATCGCCCCCAAAGGTTGTGCGTCCGAACTGGCCGGCGTGTTCGAGCCAGCGAACGACGACCTTTTCTACTGGGACACCGAGAGTGTTGGCAATCTGCGCGCGCAGGCCCTGCGAGTTGGCGGAGTGTGTCCACACTGTAACCGAACCGTCACTACGCACATCGGCGGTCGCGACAAAAGGGCCAATGGGAGCATGTTTGATATAGGGCTGCTCGTATCTTGCCGAAAGCGTCCTTGACGCGCGAGCAAGTGCGTCGGCAACTTCTGCAGAGTTTCCTCTGGTGCCTGACGGTGCGCCCCACTTGTAGGCGCGCAACGTCTTTGTCAGATTCTCACTGCCGGGAAGTCCAGACCAATCCGTCCACTTGGATCCCGATGCAACTGAACGTGCCGCGTTGATTGCCTCCCATTCATCGGGAGAAACCACGGCGACCAGGTTCTTTTTGGTGATCACGTGCGCAGTTGGAAAACGCGCCTTGTCGAGTGCACCGGCGGAAATCAACGCTGATCCCAGCGTTGGAGGGCGCACCATACGCGCGTGCAGCATTCCCGGCAACCGCACATCGCAACTCCATTGCATCTGTCCAGTGACCTTGTCTGGAGTACCCGGCATGGGATGCGACTTTCCAATTACTTTGTATTGGCTCATCGGCTTCAGCGGAGGATCGCCAAGTACTACGAGCCCGTCCAGGCCGGACATGCCATTCCACGAATTGGAATCAACCCGCGCAGGTTCGCCAGAAACAGGAATCTTCAAGTCGAGGTGCTGGTTGCCAACGAGTTCACCGTAGGAGATGCTCTTACTTCTGCCCGAGACAACGCCATTGGTGACGGAAAGCTCCGAGACAGGAATGCCGAGTGCCTGCGACGCCAGGCTCAGAAGAGCCAGGTAAGTATAGGCGCTCACTTTGCGCAAATTTGCCGCTCCAGAGCGAAAGCCTGCAGAGTAACCACCGTCCGGAGTTTTGTCGGTGTCACCCATGATCAGCGTGATGGCTTCAGGCGGCACGCACAACTCCTCGGCCACAACCTGCGCATAGAATCCGCTCATGCCGGTGCCAATTTCAGTGCGTCCGGTACGCACCACAATGGTATTGTCGTGGCGAATCTCGAGCCAGGATGAAAGTCTTTGGGGATCAGGTGAAGTGCCGCCTGCGGCATCGCCTGCGACGAGTTGAGGAATCGCGAATGAGACCATCATGACGCCGCCCATTTTCAGTAGTCCGCGCCGCGTCAAGACTGGCGTAACGAATGGGCTCCGGGAGTCTGCAATTGTCATCAGGAGAACCCCTCCTCAGGCCTTCATGGCTTCGGCTGCGCGCTGCACTGCGTCGATGATTGCCACATATGTTCCGCAACGGCAGAGGTGCGGCGACGGCGGCTTGTTTGTAAAGGCATCTTTGATTTGCGCTACGGTCGGGTTTGGGTTCTTGGAAAGCAATTCAACGGCCGCAATCATCATCCCGCTCTGGCAATAGCCACATTGGGGAACCTGCTCATCAATCCACGCCTGCTGCACCGGGTGCAAGGATTTTGCCACATCCGACGGGCTCAACCCTTTCTTGGCGGCCCAGACTGCGGGCAGGCCCTCGATCGTTGTTACCTGATTCTCCACGACCGAAGAGACTGGCGCAATGCAGGAACGCACCTCTTCGCCATTCACAAGGACAGAGCAAGCACCGCATTGCGCGATCCCGCAGCCAAAACGTGGGCCAGAGAGTTTCAATTCATTGCGCAGCACATACAGCAATGGCATTTCTCGTGAAACAGACACGATATGCTGAGCGCCATTCACTGAAAGGGTCAGTTCGTTTGCCAATGCTTGCCTCCCAGGCTGATTCGGCCCCTCGCCGCGGTTGCAACCAGGTACCATGCCGGCCAGCTAAGAGCCCAGTTTGGAATCCAGGAACCACGATTGTCCCACGTGGGGATCGTCATGGCGGTAATGCCAACCGCCAGCAGAAGAGCTGATCTCAATTTGATCTGCGCGAGTTGCAGACCGCGGCGGACGCCCCAAATGGCTGGTGGAAGAAAGATCAACAAACAGAGGCGAGAGATGGATTCCACTCGGAATCTCTCCAAACAGAACAAGCACGGCAAGAAAGACAACACCGCGCTCGCCCGCACCGTTCTCCGCGAAACCGAGCCCATGACAAAACCGCCAGTCCACGACCAACCGATCAAGAGAGCGATGTTGCAGAGCAATAGTGTGAATCCTGGGCCTAATCTAAGACCTGTGCTCGTGAGGAGCGCTGGCGCAATGAGTCGTTGATACGCCTGGCTCACCGAAAGTGAAAACCCCATCAAAAGGAGACTTCCGGGCAATGCAAGTCCGAAGGATGCAAGCCACGGCCGCCAGCTACTCCAAACGGTCACTTGCTTGCGAACAACAAGCCCGAGCACATCGACCAGTGCTTGCCACGCACCTTCGCTGGCTTCGGTCAAATCGCCTAATACTGCTTCGCGTTCCTCGGGCTCGAGCAATCGGGCGACAGCTTCGACGACACTCCAGCCAGCAATTGTCATAAGCCACTCCCGCTTCGATTAGTTGCCCACGACGCCTTGCGGCTCACACGGATCACCGCATCGTAGAAGCCTTTCGCCGCCTGGACACCCTTGGGTGTTACCCGAACCATGCGCTTTGAACGGCCACCTCGCTGCGGAGTAGCCTCGCCCATCCACGTCTTTAGCAGGCCCTTCTTCTCCAGACGTTCGATCGTTGTGTAAAGTGCACCAATCGAACACCTACGGCCAGTGGCTGATTCAATCTCTTCCCGAATTGCGGCTCCATAGGCGTTTTCGCCAATTCCGGCAGCAGCGGTAATCAACACGTATTCGAATTCACCAATCATTAGAACTACATTGTGATTCTAATGCTGACCTGTGTCAAGCGGATTTCTTAAGGAAAATACCGATGCCTCTGGAGTGATTCTCGCTTCACGCTAAATCGCAAAAATCACTCATCGACAAATGAGATCAAGGCAAGTTGCCAAATAGTCGCCTTCTCGGCAACTGTGCAGCTTCATTTCTACGGGAAGCCGGTTTCACGTCCAGGTCGACTGGATTTGTAAACACTGGCCGACTCGTTTCTCAATAGAGACTCGGCAATCTTTCGATAAACGAAAATGCTTAATACGCGTGAATCGCTTATCCATCTCTGTTGATGCCTTTGCTGTCCAAAAGATATGAAACGCCTATTCGGCGCGGAGCATTATTGATGGGTCAATGCGTGCGGCGCGGAGTACGGCGGGAAGCGCGGCGAGCAGGGCCGCGGCTAGAAGGACGAGTGCCGGTGCGATGAGCATGGATGGGTCAGTGCCTTTGACTCCGAAGAGGAGAGTTTGGACGTAGCGGACTGAGGCCATGCCGAGGGCGATGCCTGCGGCGGCGCCGATGAATACGGTGACGAAGATTTGGGCGGTGACGAGGCGGGCGATGCTGCCGATGCGCGCGCCGACGGCGATGCGGATGCCGATTTCGCGTTCGCGCTGGAGGACGGAGTAGTTCAGCACGCCGTAAAGGCCAATGGCGGCGAGCAGGAGGGCGACGGTGGCGAAGAACAACGCGAGCGAGGCGAGGAGGCGTTCGCGGATGGTCTGGTTGTCGACGAGTTCCTGCTGGGTTTGCACGTTGCTGACGCGGTAGGCTGGGTTGGTCTGCCCGACCAGGCGACGGAGCGTGGGCGCGAGAGAGAGCGGGTTGATACCGGAGATGCGAAGGAGGAATGTGCCACCGTCAGCGGGATTGAATGTGCCTTTTTCATTGAGCTGGCGGAAGGGCACGTAGGCGACGGGGAGGATGGGATCGTGGAGGCTGCTGTAGGCCGCGTCTGGAACGACGCCGATGATCTGGCAGAGTTGGCGAGAGCCGGAAGGATTTACTTTTTCGAAGGTGTGGCCAATGGGGTCGGCACCGTTGAAGAAAGTTTTGACGAAGGTCTGGTTGACGATGGCTTCGCCGGGGAAGGCGTCAGTGGAGTTGAAGTCGCGGCCTTCGAGGAGCTGCATCTTCATGGTGCCGAGCCAGCCGGGCGAGATGGTAAGAAACCAACCCCAAGTATCGGTGGGCCGCCCGGCATTGATGGAGATAGAGCCATTCCATGTATTGCCCGGAGAGAGGAGCGGCCAGCCTGCGATGGCAACGTCGTTGACTCCGGGAACGGCGCGGAGCGTGTCTGCCATTTGCGACCATGACTCCGGCAACTGGCCGTGCGGAGTGTAGGTTTCGAGGAGCAGGAGGTTTTTGGCATCAAAGCCAAGGGGCTGGCTCGAGAGATGGCGGAAGGTGGCGACGAAGAGTCCGGCCAGGAAGAGGACGACGAAGCAGAAGGCGACCTGTGCGGCGATCAAAGCATACATGGAGCGTTGCTTGGAGTGCGGCTCCTCGCCGCCTTTGAGAGCGGTGACCGGTTGAATGGCGGAGGCGCGCAGAGCCGGGGCCAGCCCGAAGAGAAGCGTGACGGCGAGAGTGAGGAGCGAGCCGAAGGCGAGGACTCGCCAGTCTCCAGGTAGGATGAGGTGCGCAGGATTGTCGGGCGGGTTGATGTGGCTGACGACAAACGGCGCGGCCCACCAGGCGAAGATCGCCCCGAGCGCCGCGGAGAAGACCGCGAGCATGGCGTTCTCAACGAGGACAAGCTGCACGAGGCGTGAGCGGCCGGCTCCAATGGAGACGCGGAGGGCCATTTCGCGGGCACGCGATGCGGCCTGGGCGGTCATGAGGTTGGCGACATTGACGCAGGCGATCAAGAGCACGAGAGCGACGAGAACGCCGAGCCAAACGAGAGCGCGGCGGTAATCGTCCTGCAGGCGGGAGACGCCGGAAGAAGCGGGCTCGATGAGAATCTTCATCTGCAGGAACATTTCGATGTTGTGTTGTGACATACCGGCGAAGCCTCTGGCGCGTTCGGTCTCAAAGTGGAGGCTGACGGCGTCGAGCTTTGCGCGGAGCGGCTCTATGGGGACGCCGTGGTTGACGACAACGATGGTGCGGAGCCATCTGGTGTCGTCGCGGGTGACGTCCGGATTCATCATGGTGGGGAGAAAAATGTCAGTGATGGTGCCGGGCTCGATGCCGGTGAAGGATTTCGGGCCGACGCCGATGATCTGAAATATTTTGCCGCCGATGTGGACGGAACGGCCGAGAACGCTGGGGTCGTTGGCGAAACGGCGGGTCCAGTAGTTGTAGGAGATGACAGCGTAGGGGCTGGCGCCTGGAGTGCGCTCGTCGTCGGCAGTGAAGAGGCGGCCGAGTGTGGGCTGCAGTTCGAAGGTAGAGAACATCCAACCGGAGACGTACTGCACGTAGCCCTTTTCCATTTCATTATCCGTGGCGTAGGTGAGGTCGGAACGGCTCGTAAAGGCTGCCGCGATGAGTTCGGCCTGACCCTGAGCGGCGGCGCGCATGCGGGCGAATTCGGGATAGGAGAATACGTCAAAGGTGCGGGGTACGCCATTGCCATCGGGAACCCGAATGGCGAGAGCGTTGATACGATCGGCGTGCGCGACGGGGAGCGGGCGCAGGAAGAGCGCGTCGATGAGGCGGAAGGCGGAGGTGCAGGCGCCGATGGCGAGAGCGAGCGAGAGGACGGCGGCGGCGGTGGTGATTTTGCGCTTGAGCAACTGGCGCCAGCCGAAGACGAGGTCGGCTCGGAGGCAATCGAGCCAGGCGACGATGCGGGCGTCGCGGCTTAGTTCGCGGAGGCGGAGCTGGGAGCCGAAGGTGCGGCGCACTTCGGTGGGGTCATTGCCGGCGGCGATGGCTTCTTCGATGTGAGCGGCGAATTCCTCATCGATTTCGTGATTGAGACGGTCCCCGCGGAAGGCGTAGGTGATGCGCGACCAGAACGACATGTTTAAGCCTCCTGCAGAACGCGGTTGATGGCGGAGCTGACGGTGCGCCAGCGGGTGACTTCGGCGTCAAGCTGTTTTTTGCCGGCTGCGGTGAGCTGGTAGAGACGCGTGCGGCGGCCGGTGTCTTTGGCGGCCCATTCGGCGCGGATCCAGCCGGTCTCCTCCATGCGGTGAAGGGCGGGGTAAAGCGAGCCGACCTCGGCGTTGAGGACGTCGCCGGAGATGTGCTTGATGGCCGTCATGATGGCGTAGCCGTGGAGCTTTGGCTGGCGGGAGAGGACTTTGAGGACGAGAAGATCGAGCGAGCCCTGCATGGTGTCGTTCTTTTTCATACTAAGACATCTTACTACACAGATGGCTTAGTAGTTGTCAAGTCGGGGGTTGTTGACTGATTTCTAGTGGGGGACTTAATGCTACCCCACGATTCTTCTCCCCTTGTACTTCTACAGGAAGTGTTGTACCTTTTGTAGAAGCGGAGGGGGAACCATGACCGCACCTCATTTAGAACTACCCCAAGGCACGCTCGATCTTCTTATCCTTCGAACCCTATCCCTGGGCCCGCAGCATGGATGGGCGATCTCCGAGCGCGTGCAGCAGCTGTCGAGCGAGGCGCTGCGAATCCAACAGGGCTCCCTCTACCCGGCCCTGCATCGCCTTGAGCGTCGCGGCTTGATCAAAGCGAATTGGGGAACAACGGAAAACAACCGCCGCGCGAAGTACTACGAGCTCTCCAAAAAAGGGCGGGGACAATTGGAAGTGGAGAAGGAAGCCTGGGCGAAGCTTACTGCTGCAGTGGCCCAGGTGCTTGGAACGGTGTAGGAGGCTCAACATGCTCAATGGTCTGTTTAGTGACCTGTCATTTCGTTTGCGAGCTCTTTTCCGGCCGAGAGCGGTCGAAAGCGAATTGGACGACGAGTTGCACTTCCATTTCGACCAGCAGGTAGAGAAACACATGTGCGCAGGCCTAACGCGAGAAGAAGCGACGCGGACGACGCGACTCGAATTCGGCGGCCTCGGCCAAGTGAAGGAAGAATGCCGTGAATCACGCGGTATCTCCATGCTTGAAACATTTGGTCGAGATATCAACTTCGCTTTCCGCCAGCTGCGGCGCACGCCGGGATTTACCATCACCGTCCTGCTCACGCTCGCCCTCGGCATCGGAGCCAACTCCGCAATCTTCACGCTGGTCAATGCCGTACTTAGGAAAAATCTCCCAGTCACTAATCCCGCCACGCTCATCCGCCTCGGCGAAAACAACGACTGCTGCGTCGGCTCAGGCATGCGGGATTCCTACTCGTACTTCTCGACCGATGCCTACCAGCAATTGAAAAAGAACACTCCGGAGTTCGAAGAACTCGCGGCGATGCAGGCCGGATTTGCCTATCGCCCCGTGATTGCGCGCCGCGATGGAACCCAGGAGCCAGCACTCTCTGTCATGGGCGAATTTGTCTCTGGCAACTACTTCCACACCTTTGGACTTCAGCCCGAGGCTGGCCGTCTCTTCGCAAATGCCGACGATACCCAGGGGGCTCCGGCCACCGCAGTCATGAGCTACGAGACCTGGCAGCATCGCTTCAACGGCGACCCCTCCATCGTCGGCAGCACCTTTCGCATCAATACCCAGCCCGTGACAATCATAGGGATTGCTCCGCGCAACTTTTTCGGTGACCGGCTCATCAGCACTCCGCCCGATTACTACCTGCCCATCGAGACCATGCCCCTACTGGCCAATGTGCCCTATGTGCACAACCCGTCACAGAATTGGCTCTACATCATCGGCCGCGTCAAACCCGGCACTGAAATCGGACCCCTGCAACAAAAGATCAGCGCACTGCTCCGCAACGAACTTGTTGCCGCGGGCCGGCTGTCGCCTAAGACCGACAAGGAGAGACTGGCAGAGATCCATGTCGTACTCACACCCGGCGGCGCCGGCATCCAGTACATGCAGCAGCAATATGGCGACCATCTCCATCTGCTTATGTGGATCGCCAGCCTAGTGCTCCTGATTGCCTGCGCCAATATCGCCAATCTTCTGCTGGTGCGCGGCATCGGGCGCAGTGCGGAAATGTCCGTCCGCTCAGCACTCGGCGCCAGGCGAGGCCGCATCATCCGGCAGCTTCTCACTGAAAGCATGCTGCTCGCCGGCCTTGGAGGAATCGCCGGCCTCCTCGTGGCCTGGGCGGGCGCGCGTATGTTGCTGGCGCTGGCATTTCCTGCATCGCAAAACGTTCCCATCCACGCCAGCCCCGCTCCTGAGGTCCTCGGCTTTGCATGCGCGCTCTCGCTCGCTACCGGCATTCTCTTCGGCCTCGCTCCGGCATGGATTGTCTCCAAATCAAAACCCGCCGATGCGCTCCGCAGCGGTTCCCGCACCACGGTCCCCGGCGCATCCTTGTTGCAGTGCGGCCTGGTTGTGTTTCAGGTAGCACTGTCGCTCGTGTTGCTCATCGGCGCCGGCCTCTTCCTCGAAAGCCTCAACAACCTCGAGAGCACTGACCTCAAGCTCAATGCGAAGAATCGCTACATTGTGCACATCAATCCGCAGGCCGCTGGCTACGTTCAGACACAGCTTGATGCGCTCTACCACACAATGGAAGATCGATTCCATACCTTGCCGGGCGTGACCAAAGTTGGCATCGCCTCCTACACGCCCATGGAAGACAACAACAACGGCTGGGGAATTCAGGTTCACATGCACCCGGAAACATGGGCTATCGCGTCTGTCATTCACGCCAATGGCGACTACTTCGATTCAGTGGGCACGCATGTTCTGCGCGGCCGCTGCATCAATGCGCAAGATGGCCCCGACGCGCACCGCGTCGCCGTCGTCAATCAGACGTTCGTAAACAAGATGTTCAGGCCTGGCGAGGACCCTATCGGCCAGCACTTCGGCTTTCCTGGCCCCGACACCAACACAGACTGGGAGATCGTCGGTGTGGTTGAAGACACGGTCTACGAAAGCGTGCGCATGAAAGACCACCTCATGTTTTTCGTCCCAACCATGCAGCGCCCCGCCGGGATAAAGGAGCCGATCGAAAAGGACGACTCTCTCTTTGCAGGAGCAATTGTGCTCGCCACCGATCGCCCAATGGACAGTATGGAATCCCTGGCGCAAACCACTCTTTCTGGAATCAATCCCAACCTGACCGTGGTCCGGTTCCAAACCTTCAACGATCAAATCGCAGCCTGCTTCGGTCAGGAGCGATTGCTCTCGCGTCTCACTCTGCTGTTTGGCGGGCTCGCGCTGCTGCTCGCCGCCATCGGGTTGTATGGCGTCACGGCCTACTCCGTGGTGCGGCGGAGCCCGGAGATCGGGATCCTCATGGCCCTCGGGGCCGACCGCTCGACCATCATCTCCATGGTCTTGCGCAGCGCAACCATTCAAACCGTTTTCGGCCTGCTCATCGGCATCCCGGTAACATTTCTTTGTGTGCGCTTCGTCAAATCGCAGCTTTATGAGATCGCCAGGGTCGATCTGAATGCGATGACAATCTGCATCGCGGTTCTCGCCCTTGCGGCGTTCGTCGCAGCAATCATTCCCGCGCTGCGTGCCGCATCCATCAATCCTGTGAGCGCCCTGAGGATGGATTAGCGTCAACCCGATCAGGCAAACGCATCGGCCGGGATTCGCACGGTTTCCTCATTCGACGCAATATCTCTAGTGCCGTATCGACAGTGCTCCGCGTGCAGGAATTCGCGGTTGTCGATGCTCCTGGCGCGGAGCAGTGTGGATACGGCGATTTGCAGTAAGCCGTTAGCGCGGTGGATGTATGGGGAATGGATGCCGCCTACGGAGAGCTGGGACGGCCAACTGGGCGCGAGAGCGGCTGGAGTTAGCCATTGCTGATGGGGTTCGCGCTGCGTATGCGAACCTGACCAGGCGGTTGGATGACTGTGGTGAACTGTGCGAAGCCGATTCGCAGCATAAGGGAGCGAGGGCGGTGTGAGAGTCCGTCGCGGTGGGGAGTCGGGTTGGTGTCGGTATAAGTGTCGGCATCTTCTTGTTCAAGATGAATCGAGGTTGCTGTAGTGAGGCGCGGAACTAGGGCTGGGCGGCTCAGCGGCGGAACAACGTGCGACGACGTGCAGAGTGCCGCATTTGCACTGGGGACATGACCGGCTGAGTGCAGACTTCTGCTGCTCCGTAAGCAACGTGCTTGGATCCGCGACTGTGGCGCGGAGATGAAGCCTGCAGAGGGCCAGCGCTTGTCCGCGGTTGCGGTTGGCAAGCAGTCCGAAGTGGCGGATTTTAACGAATCCGGCGGGCAGGGCATGAAGCAGGAAGCGGCGGATGAACTCGACCGCATCGAGCTTCATGACGCTGCTGCGGTTGTTGTGCCGAGAGTCCCTCCAGCGGAAGCGCACCTGGCCGTTATCGAGGCTGAGGAGTCTTCCGTTGGAGATGGCAACCCGATGCGAGTAGCGGGCCAGATACTTCAGCACATGTTCGGGTCCTCCGAACGGAGGCTTGGAGTAGACTTCCCACTCTCTCCGGCGCAGGGTTCCAAGCAGAGAGTGAAAAGCGCGTGGTGTTGATAGCTCAGCCAGCTTGCCGGCGAAGCATAGTTGGTTGCGCCGATAGCTCAGCTTGAGGAAGGCGAGCAGCTTGCCGCGGAACATGCGACTGAGCACGCGTACGGGGAGGAAGAAACCGCGGTGTCTGGTTGCAATCCAGCGGGAGTGATCCAGGGCAAGTCCACCGGCGGGAACGAGACAGTGCAGGTGCGGATGATGCCTCAAGCTCTGCGACCACGTGTGCAGGACAGCAAGGACGCCAATGCGTGCGCCGAGATGGCGTGGATCAGCCGCGATCTCGAGCAAAGTCTCCGATGCTGCCCGGAACAGCAGGTTGTAGAAGAGGCGCTGGTTCCTGAATGCGAGCGGTGCCAGTTGTTCGGGAACAGTGAAGACCACATGGGCGTAGGGCACCGGCAGCAGGCTTCGAGCCTGCTTGATGAGCCAGCGATCGCGTGCCGAGGACTGACACTTGGGACAATGCTGGTTGCGGCATGAGTCGTAAGCGACAGTCTCATAGTTGCAGCGATCGCATCGTTCGAGATGGGTGCCCAGTGCGGCCGTGCGGCACAGGCCGATATCGCGCAGCACCTTCCGTTGCGGGTCCGAC